>OBKS01000148.1_pt1 | contig 76870 bp, 67 predicted proteins | sample 1517381 | NCBI WGS metagenome assembly OBKS01 (sample SAMN04571686, study PRJEB22368) | human gut metagenome | biome: human gut; material: stool | host: Homo sapiens | place: Luxembourg | collected 2012-08-03 | reverse complement strand
TGGAGCTGACTGTTACTAATCGGTCGAGGGCTTGACCTGAATGGTTGTGTTCACAGAAATGGAATGATAGATGTGTAGTGTATGCGGTTTTGAAGGTATATCGGAAAGGCCATCGGAGAGATCCGGTGGCTTTTTGTAATTATTTTCTGCAAAATACTTGTTTTTCGAAAAAGATTGTGCTATAGTAACAATTGTCAGGGAAAGATTCCTGAGGTATTCCTCGATAGCTCAATGGTAGAGCATTCGGCTGTTAACCGAAGGGTTGTTGGTTCGAGCCCAACTCGGGGAGCTAAGATGAAGAAGCGATACAGAAATGAGAAATCATAGCTGTATCGCTTTTTTGCTGTCTGTAGCCATTAAGAAATGCCATCTAACATTTTGACGGTTTTCCATAACATTTCTTCCTGTTCATGGAAAAAAGATTTCGTTATAATAAAATCAGACAGATCACGGAACATGTGCAGAGTCCGGAGTCGTGTCCAGGCGGAACTTTTTCCGATAGGCGCTTGGCGTCATGCCCTGCTTCTGGCGGAAGGCTTTGGTAAAAACTTCGGCATTCCGGTAACCACAGGAAAAAGCGACCGTTTCGATGGAGAGATCCGTATATGATAAAAGCTCAAGCGCACGCGTGATCCGGCAGGAAGAAAGATAGTCCTGCGGTGAGGTATGGAGATATTTCTGAAACAGGGTATAAAGGTAACTCCGGTTGATGCATACATATCTGGCAATATCCGAGACAAGAATTTCATTGGAATAATTATTTCGGATAAACTCAACGGCTTTTTCCACGTAAAGATTGCCGATCTCCCGTGCAGAAGGATCGGCAAGCGTGATTTCGCGGGAAAGAATTGAGAAAAACTGGTACAGACAGCCTTCCAGAAGATACTGGTCAGAGGTGTCATAGGTATTATGCTTCTGCATCTGAAACAAGAGGGACTGCAGTTCACCGGAAAAGTTGCACTGGTAGACAGGGTGCTCCTCGGAAAGACCGAGTTCCTGTACATAAGAGGCAGCTTTTTCGCCGTCAAAACCGATCCAGAGATAGGTCCAGGGATCATCCGCATCGGCTTCATAGTAGGTGCGGACATTTGGCATCAGGAAAAAGCCCTGTCCGGCGGTTAAACGGTAAGTGCGGTTTCCGATGGTAAAAGTGCCTTTCCCGGAAATAATATAGTGGATCACATAATTGGGGCGGACAGCAGGGCCGTAGCTGTGCAGTGGCTGGCAGGCTTCGTAACCGCAGAAACAGAGATAAAGATCCGAAAATTTATGCTTTTGGACGGGAAGTGTCCAGGAAGTTTCCATAAGTATACCTCACAAAATGAATCATCAGAAAAGCCGGAATGTCACAAAAGGATGAGATTCCGAAATGTCAGTAAAATTATATCGTGTTTTGCAGGATACTGCAAGCCGCTGTAGGAAATCAAAGGCCCGGAGTAGCAGCCGTTGCGGTTCACGCAGCACCGGAACACTTACTGTTCGGGTATGTAAGAAAGTGATTTTGGTGTGAGCAGACCGAAAAAATGCGATAAGATAAAGGAGAAAAAACCATGGCAATCAAAGTAAGTGAAAATGGACGGTTATTTACCCTCCAGACAAAAGACAGCAGTTACCAGATGTTCGCAGATGACAAAAATGTGCTTCTGCATCTCTACTATGGAGAAAAAATCGGTGAGGAAAATCTTTCCGGTCTGATTTTCTGTACGGATATGGGATTTGCAGGAAACCCGGAGGAAGCAGGCCCTAACCGGAAATATTCTCTTGATACACTTCCGCAGGAAATTCCGGGAAGTGGTGTCGGTGATTTCCGTGATGATATGATTGATATCCGCCACGCGGACGGCAGCTTTGCAGCAGATTTTCGTTTCGATTCGTTCGAAATTCTGGATCATTCCTATGCCATTCCGGGAATGCCGGCGCTGTACGATACAGAGAAAGAAAAAGGCGAGACTCTTGTTATTACAATGACGGAGAAGGCTTCCGATATTGTGCTGAAGCTGTTTTACGGTGTATTTGAAAAGGAAAATGTAATTACGAGAGCGGCAAGACTCGAAAATCACGGAGAAACGGCGATTGAGCTGGAAAAAATGCTGTCATTCAGCATGGATCTGATGTATGAAAATTATGAGATGATTTATTTCTCGGGTCGTCATGCGATGGAGCGCACGGCAGAGCGGATTCCGGTGCAGCATGCAAAAGTCGAGATCGGAAGCACCCGCGGTACATCGAGCCATCATTACAATCCGGCTGTGATCCTCTGCGAGGAGGGTGCGGGTGAGACACACGGTTCCTGCATCGGCGCATGCCTCGTTTACAGCGGAAACTTTGTTGCGGCAGCACAGAAGGATCAGAAAAATCAGACCCGTTTTCAGATGGGTATTCATCCGACCAATTTCTGCTTCCATCTGGAAAAAGGAGAGGCGTTCGATACCCCGCAGGCAATCTTAAGCTATTCCGGAACCGGCCTTACCAAACTGTCACAGCAGTATCATGAGATCATCCGCGAGCATATCTGCCGCGGCGCATACAAGCATGCCAAACGACCGATTCTGATCAACAACTGGGAAGCAACCTATTTTGATTTCAACGAAGAAAAAATTCTGAAAATTGCAGAGCAGGCGCAAAAGCTTGGCATTGAGATGCTGGTGCTTGACGATGGCTGGTTTGGAAAACGAGAGGATGATAACAGTGGCCTCGGCGACTGGTTCGTCAACGAGAAAAAGATGAACGGCTCCATGGCGCAGCTTGCAGAAAAAATCCATAGGATGGGCATGAAATTCGGTCTCTGGTTTGAGCCGGAGATGATTTCCGAGGACAGTGATCTTTACCGTGCACATCCGGACTGGGCATTTGCAATTCCTGGCCGTGTGCCGAATCACAGCAGAAATCAGCTTGTACTTGATATGACGCGTGAGGATGTGCGTGAGTATCTGCTGGAGCGTCTGACAACCATTGTTCATGATGCAAAGATCGATTATGTCAAATGGGATATGAACCGCAGCGTCTGCGATGTTTACAGCCATGTGGCAGCTCAGAACAGAAACGGGGAGCTGTATCACCGCTACGTACTCGGCGTTTATGATCTGCTCGAGCGTTTCCTTGACGCATGCCCGGATCTGCTGCTTGAGGGCTGCAGCGGAGGCGGCGGACGATATGATGCCGGTATGATGTATTACTCCCCGCAGATCTGGTGCAGTGATAATACCGATGCGATCAACCGTCTTTCTATCCAGTACGGAAGCTCGTTCTTCTACCCGATCAGTACCGTTGGTTCCCACGTTTCTGTATGCCCGAACCATCAGACCGGCCGTGTGACACCGTTCCGGACAAGAGGCGATGTGGCGCTGGCAGGAAGCTTTGGATATGAGATGGATCTGAATAAGATTTCAGAGGAAGAAAAAGAGATGGTAAAAGAGCAGGTTGCTGCGATGCATGAATATTACGAGCTCACACACGAAGGCCTGTATTACCGTCTGACCGGACTGAAAAAACAGGATTTCATGGCATGGGAGTTCGTGGCAAAGGATCAGAGCCGCGCACTGCTTACGATCGTAAAGACTGACGCAGAAGGAAATATGCTTCCGGTTCACACGAAAGTGTGCGGTCTTGCAGAGGATAAGCTGTACCGCTGCAGCCTGGACCAGGAAGTCCGCCTTGGCCGTACCTGGAACCGTGCGGGGCTGACCCTGCATCAGGTGCTGGGAGAGTATGAGAGTATCCGGGTCGAATTTACAGAAGTAAAATAAAAAAGATAAGAAAAATCTTCAACTGGATTTGAGGGGGAGGGAACCTCAATCTGGTTGGAGATTTTTTTTGCATAAAGAAAATCAAAGCAGGAGGGAAGAAACGTACTCTTTACAGTGCAAAAATAGTTGTGATACAATAAGCAAAAGAAATTTTCTGACAGAAAATAAAGATGGAACTGTCAAGAAAGGAAATTGTACATGAGAAACAGAAAAAACTGTTTAGCTGTTCTTCTGATGACAACTATTGTGGTAATGGGATGTGGAAATCAGCAGGTGGAAAAGGAGAATCCATCGGCTGTCTACGAAAGAGCATCCAGTGTCCAGGATGAGTCAGAAGATGGTGAAAAAGAGTTTCTTTCTACATACCAGAATATTATAATCACACTTCCAGAAGGCTGGAATGTAATGAGAGATGAGAAAATCCAATGTAGTTTCATATCGGAAGATGGGGAAAGTCTTGAGATATCGTATCGGGAAGGAATGGCAAAAGTAGTGCTTATGGATTTTCCGGAGGACGAAGAGAGCGCTGAAAATTTGCTCTACCCGAATGAAATAACAGGGGAAAACAGCATCAGCGATTTTATGGTGAAAACAGCTAACGAAGGAAAAGATAACGAGAGTTCCTTTTATCGTTTCCAGGTAAAAAATTCCCTGCAGATTCCGATTGCATTTTTCTGCGGGGTGAAAACGGAGAATGAAGGGTATCAGATCATATGGAAAAAAGGAAGCGGCAGCAACGATACACAGCAAATCGTGCCGGAAATACTGGAGTCTCTGCAGTTCCCGGACAATGAGCTGCTGACAGAAACATTTCAGACGGCCTGCCAGGAGCAGAAAAGAGCGCTGGAAGCAGAAAATAATTCGGATGGCGTGAAAAAGCAGAAGGGTAAGAAAACCGTCACCTGTATCTCACCGGTCAATGTACGTACAGAACCCAACGTCAGCACAAGCCAGGTTATCGGAGCTCTGACGACAGGGGAAGAAGTGGAAATGCTCGGAAAAGAGAACGGATGGTACAAGATTTCGTATGAGGGAAAAACGGCGTATGTGTACGAAGACTATGTGAAAGAAAAAGAAAATTAAAAAAGAATGATATTTTCAAAAAAGCTGCCGAAGCAAACAGAACCGGCAGCTTTTTTGAAATAATTTTGAAAAAGAAAAATCCCGGAAACTATCTGTTTCCGGGAAAGAAGAGGCGTCGACCGGATTTGAACCGGTGGATACTGGTGTTGCAGACCATTGCCTTACCACTTGGCTACGACGCCATATGACTCCGACGGGAATCGAACCCGTGTTACCGCCGTGAAAGGGCGATGTCTTAACCGCTTGACCACGGAGCCGAAGTTTTTGATTTGTCTGCCGTGATTTTTGCTCAGCGACAAGTAGTATATTATCATAAGAAAACGAGTTTGGCAAGTGTTTTTTGAAAAAAAATCAAAAATTTTTGAGATTTGTGTTGTCGTGCATTCAGAAGGAAAAAATTTGCCGGGTCAGGGCATAGCTTTTCGATATTCTTCCGGTGACATACCAAAAGTCCGGCGGAAAATGCTGGCAAAATAGCTTGGGCTTTCAAATCCGGTATCCAGAGCAATTTCCAAGATAGAAAGCGAGCTGCCGGTAAGAAGATCTGCGGCTTGGGTTACGCGGTACTGGTTGATATAGGAAATAGGCGTTGTGTGAAAGTGCGTTTTGAAGAAACGGCAAAAATATTGTGGATTCATATTGAGTATAGCAGCAAGATCTGAAAGACGGATTTTGGAATCATAGTTATCCTGAATATAACGTAAGAGTTTTTTACACTGATCAGATCTTTCTTTTTTACGAATGCAGAGGGGTTCCGGATGAAGAAAAAGCTGGTATTGCGCCAGAAGTGCAAGAATCCGATACATGTCACTTTTGATCAGAAGAAACCAGCCGATGGGTTTGGTATCGTATGCATACAGGACTTCCTGGAAAAGCTCAGATAATGTCAGTACAAATGTTTTCTGTGTCTGAGAGGAGGCTTCAGCAGCAGAAAGCTCTTCCAATGGAAAAGCCGGAAGAAGCAGTTGATGAGAGAGCAGCGGACGAATCCAGTCTGCTTCACAGGAATCCAGATAGGCACATGAGAGAATTTCTGGAAGAAATACAAGGGCATGGTGAACCGAAGGGGTAGTTCCAATGCTGCAGAGCTGATGCAGTTCGTGACTGTTGATGAAAAGAAAAGTACCTTCGGAAATTGTCCGGGTTTCAGTTTTCAGTGTCAGAGTGAGAGTACCTTTTTCAACCCAGATCCATTCTAATTCTTTATGCCAGTGAAAAGGAACAGAGAGCCCGCCATGCGCATAATCCTGATGATAGATATGGAGCGGAACAGGTTCGGTTCCATGCACGGTAAAATCCCGGATTCCGCCAGAAAGAACAGGGGAACAAGATTCAGGAGAAAAGAGCTCTTTTGAACGTTCTTTTTTCATAAAAGTCAAAATCCTTTCATTAAATACGAAAATCAGGTTAGAAAATATAAGATAATATCATTATACTGCTCTTATAGGAAAAAAGAAAGAGAGGACAGAAAATGAAAAGAGAGTGGTGGCATAGCTTAACCGTATATCAGATTTACACCAGAAGCTTCTGTGACAGCAACGGAGACGGCATCGGCGATTTTGGAGGGATTCTGCAGAAGCTGGACTATCTGCAGGAGCTTGGTGTTGGAGCCATCTGGCTTTCGCCCTTTAACGATTCTCCTAATTACGACAATGGATATGATGTCAGTGACTATTATAAAGTAATGGAAGAAGCGGGCACAATGGAAGAGCTGGAAGAACTGATCGCAGCCTGTGAAAAGCGGGAAATTGTGGTCATGATGGATCTTGTTTTAAATCATAGTTCCCATCTGCACCCATGGTTCCTGGAAGCCAGAAAGGATCGAAACAGTAAATACCATGATTTTTACATCTGGAAGGAAGGAACGAAGGAGCAGCCGCCAGAAGGCGGCGGAGCATTCTTTGGAGGAAGCACCTGGGAATGGGTGCCGGAGGTTCAGGAATATTATTATCACAGTTTCAGTGTAATGCAGCCGGATCTGAACTGGAAAAATCCGTCGCTTCGGAAAGAGCTGTACCGGATGATCCAGTTCTGGATGGATAAAGGGATCCGTGGTTTCCGGCTGGATGCAATTGACAATATTGTAAAAGATGGACATGGAGGAAATGATACTCATTCGGAGCAGATTCATACATACTTAATGGAAATGAATCAGAATACGTATGGAAAATCAGAACAGATCCTGACAGTGGGGGAAACCGGAGGTGCTACGGTAGAAATGGCACAGCAGTATTCTGATCCGGAAAGCCAGGAGCTCAGTATGATTTTTCAGTTTGAACTGATGGGAATCGACGGCATCCGAAGTGGAAACTGGGATCCGAAACCGTATACGCTGCCGCAACTGAAGCAGCTCTTTGAAAAATGGCAGACGGGACTGGAAGAAAAAGGATGGAACAGCCTGTTCTGGGGAAACCATGATTTTCCGCGTGTCGTATCGCGCTTTGGAAATGACAGGGAACCGTATCGGGAAAAATCAGCAAAAATGTTGGCTGTCCTTCTCCATGGGATGAAAGGAACTCCTTATATTTACCAGGGGGAAGAAATCGGTATGACAAATGTGTCAGGGCTTCGGATCGAGGACTATCAGGATATCGAGTCTGTAAATTTTGCCGAAGCCCGTAAAAAAGAAGGCTGGGAGGAAGAAAAAATTCGTACCTATCTTGCACGGAACAGCCGGGACCATGCGCGGACGCCAATGCAGTGGAATGCGGAAAAACACGCCGGATTTACAGCGGGAACACCGTGGATGGCGGAAAATCAGAATTACGAGGAGATCAATGTGGAAAACAGCAGAAAAAATCCGGATTCCCTCTTCTATTTCTATCAAAAACTAATTGCGCTGCGTAGGAAAAATGACACTCTTGTTTATGGGGATTTCCGTCTGATTGAGGAAGAAAATCCGGATATTTTTGCTTATGAGAGAAATCTGGGAGAGAAAAAGCTGATTGTGCTCTGCAATTTCCGGGATACCGCGGCAGAGATGAAAGCCCGATATGATTTGACAAAAGGAACGGTTCTGATTCATAATGATACAGAAAGTCTCACAAAAGAAGTGTGGAAGTTACAGCCGTATGAGGCGTATATGATTGAACTTCTGCAGTAAAAAGATAGAAATGAAAAGCAGCAGGAGAAGAAAACTGCAGGAGCAACTGGAAACAGGAGGGAGAAAATGTATCGCGTTCTTCTTGTAGAAGATGAAGAAATTGAACTGGAGACATTGCGGGATTATATTGACTGAAAAAAGAACGGGATTTCCAGAGTATTTACCGCGCGCAATGGCAGAAGGGCACTGGAGTGCCTGGAAGAAAATATGGCAGATATTGTGATTACGGATATTCAGATGCCAGGAATGAGTGGAATTGAACTGGCAGAGACGATCGTACGCCGGGGGTATCCATGCAAAATTGTTTTTCTGACAGGATATGATGATTTTTCCTATATCCATTCCGCTTTTCAGGTGAATGCCGTGGATTACCTTTTAAAGCCATTTACGATTGAAGAAGTAGAAGCATGTCTGAAAAAAGTGAGAAGTGAACTGGAGAAAAGAGAGATAGCAGACTGGTCGCGGAAAACGGCGGCGAAGCAGTTGCTGGAAATGGCTTTGCGGGAAAAACAGGAAACAGAGCTTTTACGGAAAAATTTCCGTGGTGTATTTGGAGAAGAACTGGAAGAGTGCAGGTTTGGAATCATAGCGGTTTATGGAAAAACGGAAGAAAACATCTGTAGCCAAATTCAGGAAAAATACAAGGGCATCCGTTACATCAGCAAAACGGAACGGATCAGCATTCTGCTGCTGGCGGGGTATCTGTCGGTGAAAGATACGGCATTTCAGATCTGGAATGATTTGAAAGAAGACGCACCGAGAGCCGTTGGATGGTGCAGTGGAGCATGGACAGCTGACTGCCTGTACGAAAAGGCGGAAAAACTTCGGAACTGTTGTGTTCTGGCATTTCATATGGATCCACCGGAACTTTTCTGTGCAGATGAAAAAGAAACGGAAGAGGAAAAAGCATATCATTTCCGGGAACAGAAGGAGCGGAGAGAAGAAATCTGTCGTCTGGTCAGCAACGGGAAAAAGCAGGAAACGCTGCAGATCATGAAAGATTATTTTCAACAGCTAAAGGGGCTTGCGCCGAAAACATTTGCGGGAGAAGTTTACAATCTCTATATGTATCTATGGAACCGTCTTGTTTTGAGCGATGAACTGCTGGAAAACTGGATGGAAGCAGAAAAAATTTTGAGAGAAAATGAAATTTTTGAAGCAAACAACAGTTACCAGATGCGGGAAAAGATGAAGCAGTATCTGGAACGGATGTTGGCATTTTTTGAAGAACAGAATCAAAATCCAAATTACTATGCCGTTTATCAGGTAAAAACATATCTTCAGGAGCACTGCTCGGAAAGCGCAGATATCGAGAAGCTGGCTACGGAGGTCGGTTTGTCTCCGAATTATCTGAGGAGCCTGTTTAAAGAGGCAACAGGAAAAACGATTTTGGAATACAATACGGAAATGCGTCTGCAGAGGGCGGCGGAACTGTTAAAGAATAAGAAAAATAAAGTACGGGAAGTGAGTCTGGCGGTTGGATATGAAAATGTTTCTTACTTTGGCGTTGTTTTTCAGAAAAGATTTGGAGTGACACCAAATGAATATCGTAAAATGGTATAAAAATCGGAGTTTTCAGTTTAAACTGGTGATCGGCTATCTGGTACTGGCACTGATTCCAATGCTGTGTGTTACCTGGTACAGTTATGGAAAAACAAGGAATGTGCTTCTTACTGAAGCATATCAGAGTGCAGAACAGGAAGCAGAACGAATTGAAAAAAATTTTTCTACGATGGTCGAGCCTTACGAAACAATTCTGGATGTGCTGTATGTGGATCAGATGCTGAGCGGATATTTGTTTCAGGATTACAGCAACGATTCTTATGAAGATATGTTTTACTATATTGATAAGAAGCTCAGCGAAATCTGTCTGATGAATGCAGGAATTTACAAAATCTGTTTTTACAGCAACAATGAAACGCTTCCGCAGGATAATTATTATTTTTATTCCATGCAGGATCTAGATCGGAGGGAATGTGTGCTGACATTTGATGCGATAGGGGAAACGGTATTCTGTGGGACATCTGGAGACGGAAAAGCATTTCATATGAATCGTCTGATGAATTTTTATCCACAGGGCGGGATGAAGGGCGTACTGTCGTTACAGATTGAAAATCAGCAGATACAGTCCCTCCTCGAAACAATAAATTCCACCGATGAAATTTATCTGGTGGATCAAAAAGGATATATTCTGGCTGCTTCCGAACCGGAAATGGCAGGCCTTCCGATCCGGACCAGAATGCCGGAAGAGGATCTGGAGCAGAAAGCGCAGATTGAGTTTGAGCGTGACGGCATTTCAAAAATCGGAAATATCCAGAGCGGAGTTTTCGGAACAAAAATTCTTGTGATTTCGGATAAGGAGACGGTTTTAAAAGACGCAAAAGCTGTTTCAAGAAGGATGATGTTCCTGATCCTCTGCAGCGCGGCTATGGTATTTCTCTGCATTATCTGTTACACAAGATGGATTTCCGCGCGGGTGCAGAAAGTGGTGTATGCAGCAAAACGGATGGGACAGGGAGAATTTGATTACCGTCTGGAAAATATGGGAGAAGACGAGATCGGACAGATCGGGCTGGCGTTTAATCAGCTCAGTGATCAGATTCAGGAGCTAATTCGGGAAAATTACGAAAAGAAAATCCGGATTCAGACGAGCGAACTGAATCTGCTGCAGGAACAGATCAATCCGCACTTTCTTTACAATGCACTTGCGGTTATTTCAGCACTGGCGATGCGGGAAGGTGGAAAACAGACGATGCAGGCGGTCAAAAATTTGTCCAGCTTCTACCGGATTTCCCTGAATAAGGGAAAACAGGTGCTTTCCATCCAGGAAGAAGTGGAACTGCTGCAGAGCTATCTGAAAATCCAGCAGATGCGTTTTCGGGACAGCGTACAGGTGGAGTATGAGATTGCAAGAGAAGTACTGACATATCGAACCATTAAACTTCTTCTGCAGCCGCTGGTTGAAAATGCCATTCACCATGCGAGAAAAGAGGAAGAAGTTCTCCACATTGCGGTCAGAATTCAAAAAGAAGAAAGGGATGTGGTATTCCAGGTGACAGATGATGGATGTGGAATCGAGGCGGAAAAACTGATTAAACTGCGAAGTTCTCTGCGGCGCTCAGAGGAAGGATATGGACTGAGAAATGTTGCAAACAGGGTTCGTCTGGCTTATGGAGAGGATTATGGTGTCCGAATAGAAAGCCAGGAAGGATATGGAACGACAGTTTCTGTCAGAATTCCAGTAAACGAATAAAAAATCAAACAAAGCAGAAATAACTTCGTATTGTTTGCATAGAAGAGGAAACAGAAACCGGCTGATAAAGGTGATTTTGCCCGTCAGCCGGTTTCTGTTTCGTTAGATATTGACAGAAATCGTAAGAAAACAACAGAATAAAAAAGAGAATTATAAAACTCCGTTAAATCGAGATAGAAATCATAAAAAAGTGAGATTGTTGCAGGACAGACTATCCATTAGAATGGAAACATAGACAGCAAGAGTGTACAAGATGAACAAAAAGAAGAAAGAAGGAGAAGGCATGAAAAAAGAAAACGTGCATGCAAAGCACAAAAAAAGCCTCGCGGAACGGTTCTGGAAACAGAAATATCTGTTTTTACTGCTGCTTCCATCGTTGGTATGGGTCATTCTGATCTGCTATGCACCAATGACAGGACTGTATATGTCCTTCATCAACTACACGCCGCAGGGCAGCGGCTATTTTGCGGATATGGTGAATTCGCAGTTTGTCGGTCTTGACTGGTTCAAGTATTTCTTTTCCACAGATTTCACAAAAATCATGAGAAATACACTGGCAACCAGCTTACTGACACTGTTATTCTCATTCCCGCTGCCAATCATTCTGGCGCTTTGCCTGAATGAAGTTCGAAACCAGAAGGCAAAGAAATTTGTACAGACCGCATCTTATATTCCCTATTTTATTTCCTGGGTTATTGCGGCAAACATTTTCCTTACATTCCTTTCTTCAGACGGCGTCATCAACAATCTGTTAAAATTCCTCGGATTAACCGATGAGTCGATTCTGTTTTTCCAGAAAGGACCATATTTCTGGTGGATCATCGCGATCGCAAATGCGTGGAAGGTACTTGGATACAATGCGATTATCTATATGGCGGCAATCTCCGGCATCAGCCAGGATATGTATGAAGCAGCGGATGTGGATGGTGCGACGAGAATGCAGAAGATTCTGCATATCACACTTCCGGCATTAAAGCCGACCATTATGATTCTTCTGATTCTGGCAATCGGAGGTGTTCTGAATACAGGATATGAGCAGCAGCTGTTGATGTCTAATGATGCTATTTTAAATTATTCTGATGTACTTGATACGTATGCATACCGCTATGGTCTGAAAAACGGAATGTATTCTTACGGTACTGCAGTAGGATTCTTTAAATCCGCAGTCTCCTTCATTCTGGTCATCAGTGCAAATGCACTTTCGAAGAAATTCAGTGATGATAATACGGCACTGTTTTAGGAGGAAGGAAAATGAGAGAAAAAGCAATTAAAATCAAAAGAAAACGTTGTGCCAGTGACTGGTTTCTTGATATTTTCAAAGTGGTTTTTCTGGTGTTAGTTACTGTGATCTGTGTGTATCCGTTCTGGAACATTTTTGTGGTATCCATTAACGATGCAACCGATGCACTGCGCGGCGGGCTCTACTTTCTGCCGAGAAAACTGAGTCTGGCAAGTTATAAAGATATTCTGGGACGTGCCACATTTTTGCATGGCATTCTGATCACTGTACTTCGTACTGCAATTGGTACACCGCTGGCGGTCCTTGTCACGACAGCACTTGCCTATGTGCTTTCCAGAAAAGAGCTGCTGTTCCGGAAACAGCTGAACCTGTTCTTTATCTTCACCATGTATTTTGGCGGCGGAATGGTTCCGTATTATATGGTATTAAAGAGCCTTGGAATGCTGAATAATTTCATTGTATTTATTTTCCCGAACCTGGTAAGTGTTTATAATATGATTCTGGTAAAGAATTATATAGAGGGAATGCCGGCAGAGATTTTTGAATCGGCAAAAATTGACGGAGCAAACGATCTGACAGTTTTCTTTAAAATGGTAATTCCATTGTCCAAGCCGATTATTATGACCATTGCACTGTTTGTTGCAATTACCCATTGGAATTCTTGGTTCGATGCATATTTGTTTACGAATGCACAGTCTTTAAAAACAATGCAGTCCATTTTGGTTGAAATTCTGAATCAGTATCAGACTGCATCAGCGAACCAGGCGGCAAATCAGGCGTCACAGACCATTACACCGGACAGCATTCGAATGGCTGCTACGATGATTGCGACCATTCCGATTATCATGGTTTATCCGTTTATTCAGAAATATTTTGTTAAAGGAATCATGCTCGGATCTGTAAAGAGCTGATGATAGAAGGAGGAAAAGAAAATGAAGTTCAAAAAAAGTATCGCAATGGCGATGAGTGTCCTGATGGCAGCGGGAATGCTTGCAGGATGCGGATCAAATGGCAGTACATCATCAAGTACTGCATCCGGCAGTGCATCATCTGCATCGGGCGAGGTATCAACAGACGGAGTTACGATTTCTATCTTTGACAAAAACTCCGGAAGCAATACCTTTGATGATCCAGTTGCAAAAGCAATTGAGGAAAAAACAGGTGTCAAAATTCAGGTAGAAAATCCAACCGGAGATCCGCTGGAAAAATTGAACCTGATGCTGACCGGTCAGAATTACCCGGATATCGTCCTGATGGATCGTGGAAATGATATTGTAAACCGTTACATTGAGGCAGGCGCACTGCTTCCGTTGAATGATCTGATCGATGAGTACGGCCCGGATGTAAAAGAGATGTACGGGGAAACCTTAAACAAGAGTCGTTATACCGATGGAAAGAATTACTATCTGAATAACTGGTACGGAGAAGATCCGGATCCGGTAGCCGGTGTTCTGATGCGCTATGATTATCTGTGCGAAATCGTTGGAAAAGACCGCGCAGACAGCGATGAGCCATTTACACAGGAAGAGTATATTGACATTTGTAAGAAATTCAAAGAACTTCATCCGACCATTGACGGAAAAGAGAGTATTGCCATTACCTTTGATGCAGAATCCAAAAACTACGATGGAACATTAAAAGGAATGTATGGTCTGAAAACATATTATCAGGATGGGGACAATCTGGAACATGTTGCCAAAGCACCAAACTTCAAAGAGATGATGTCCTTTGCCAATGAACTGTATACCGAAGGCCTTCTGGACAAAGAGTGGGTTGTCAACAAGAAAAATCAGTGGACGCAGAAACTGTCTGCAGGCAACGTATTCAGTACCTTTGCTTCCTACTGGGATACCGATGCAGCAAATACAGCACTTGCTTCTTCTGTAGGAGAAGATGCAAAATTCTATTCCTATAAAATCCTTGGAAACGGAATCAGCGCAGATGAAACTACTTACTCCGGAAGAAGTACACTTGGCTGGGATGCAATCGCGATCACCAAGAATTGTAAAAATCCGGAAGCAGCCATGAAGATGATCAACTACCTTGCAAGCGAAGAAGGACAGTATCTTCTGATGTGGGGTATTGAGGGAACCAACTGGAATATGGAAGATGGAAAACACGTTCCGAACGATGATCTGATTGAAGGATTCCAGACGGATTTTGACAAAACACAACTGGATACCGGCGTCCGCAAATGGACCTGGTTTGTAAAGAACGGAAATGGTACAGACGGAACTCCATACGATGTAACACAGTATAAAGTAAAAGAGACCCGGCAGGTGGCTATGAATCACTTTGGTGAGAACGACAGATGGGATACCGCAGAGTTTACAGGCCTTACCCCGGCAGGAAGCACTCCGGATGGCTTGAAATGGCAGAAAATCCAGGATATCTACGATCAGGAATATCCGAAGATTGTGAATGCAGACAGCCACGATGCGGCAATGGAAGAGTACGACAAGATGATTTCCGAAATGAATGACGCAGGACTGGAAGATGTAGAAAAAGTTATCACACAGAATTATCAGGAGCGTATGAAACTCTGGAATGAGTAAGCTAAAGTAAAATAAAAAAATCACACACGGAAAAGAACCGGCAGAAATCGAAATACAGATTTCTATGTCGGTTCTTTTTTATCAGAAGAAGCATTGCGATTTTCAAGGAATCTGGATATAATGAGGAAAACTGGAAAAACAGGGAAATCCAACCGCATGAGACAGGAGGCATCGTACATGGCAGCGAAAGAACAGTTAACCGCAATGGAAATGATCTGGGGATTTATGAGTGGGACGACAGGACATATGGGAAAGACGGACTTTGCGCCGCAGAAGGAAGCGTTCGGGGATTTTGCATCTCCGGAGACATATTTTCCGCGTGTGACGCCGGAGAGTGAGGGAATCTCCTCGGAAAAGCTGACGCAGATGCTTCGTGAGCTCGCCGCCGCCCGCCATACGGACATGCATCACCTGCTGGTCCTGCGGAACGGACAGGTCATCTGCGAATGCAATTTCGCCCCATACCGCAGCGGCATCTGGCACGCGACGTATTCGATGTGCAAGAGCATCACCGGCATGGCGGTCGGTTTTCTGATCAGTGAAGGAAAACTTTCCCTGGACGAGAACGTCTATGATATTTTTGAAAAACGAAATGGTCTGCTGCAGAAGATCCTGCGCCCGAATCTGACCGTGGAGCATCTTCTGACGATGAAGAGCGGCGTACAGTTCAATGAGATGGGCGTTGTTTCCGGCAACGACTGGGTGGACAGCTTCTTAAATGCGCCGGTCAAGGGAACGCCGGGCGAAGCGTTTGAGTACAACAGTATGAACACGTATCTGCTGTCTGCAATCATACAGGAGCGCACCGGCATGAAAATGGTAGATTACCTGCGGCCGCGTCTGTTTGAGCCTCTTGGCATCCGGAAAGTCTTCTGGGAGAGCTGCACGGCAGGGATTACGAAAGGCGGCTGGGGCCTCTTCCTGTGCCCGGAGGACGCGGCCAAGCTCGGGGTGATGTACGTGAACGGCGGAAAATTCGAAGGAAAACAGATCGTCCCGGCGGAATGGGTCGCAGCGTCCACCTCCGTTCATGCGACACCGCCGGAAAAGATGGGAAAATATGGCTATGGTTACCAGGTCTGGATGGAGGAGCGGCCGGGCAGCTTTGCGTTCAATGGCATGCTGGGGCAGAACGTACTCGGTTACCCGGATACCGGCGTGGTGATTGTGACGAATGCGGGCAGCAACGAGCTGTTCCAGACGTGTGAGATGCTCGACATTGTGCGGAAGTATTTCGGCGCGGAATTTGGTGCAGAGCTGAAATCCGGCGAGGCGGAAAGCCCGATGGCATATCAGAAGCTGGTGCAGACCTGCCGTGATCTGGAGGGCGCGAAAGAGACACCGGGAAGAATCCTGCGCGGCGGCTGGAAGCGGAGAACACCTGGGCCGCGGAACAGCGGAACACCGCGTCAGATCGACATGGCGCAGCTTCTGCACGGAAAAGAATATAAAATGGAGGACACGCATGTCGGCATGTTTCCGCTGACGCTGCAGGTCTTCCACAACAACTTTTCCGACGGCATCCGCCGCATCGGTTTCTTCTATGAAAAAGGCCGTTTCTTTGTCGAGCTGACCGAGGGAGAAAAAACACAGCGCATTGCGATCGGTCTTACGGGGTCCAAAGTTGTAGAATGGGTGGAAAACGAGGAATCGTATCTGCTCGGAACGACGGGACAGTTTGCGGAGAATGAAGACGGCGAACTGGTGCTGAAGCTTGAGTTTGCATTTCTGGAAGAGGCCGCAAGACGGAAGGTCAAAATCATTTTCCAGCGTGATTTCGAGCGGATCAGACTGGAGTGGAATGAGACGCCGGGCAAGGATCTGATTATCGAGGGCCTTGAATCCCTCGTGACGGATGTGGCGATCGCGCCGCTTCTGCCGTCGCGGTTCCGCGAGCGGAGCCTTGACATGATCCATCTGCTGATGGCACAGACCATTGAGCCAATGGTAGAGGCACACCGCGTGCGGCCGGGGAAAGAAACGGAGACAGAAGAAGCGGCAGCGGAAGCTGAATTGGCCGCGGCAGTGGAAAATGCGGAAAACGCAGAAGAAACGGTGTAAAAACAGAAAAAATCAGAAGAGAAATGTGGATAAAAAAGGGAATGGAGCTGCCGGATGCGCAGTTCCATTCCCTTTTAAAAATACAGATTACAGATTCAAAGCCATATCGCCGGATTTGATCAGGTTTGCCTTGCGGAATACCTCTGAGAAGAACAAGGTGATCACAGCCGGAAGCACGAAGTGGAGCAGAATGATTTTGATGATGACGAGCTTCGGATCATCATAAGCGATCATGGTCTGGTAGGTTGTGATCTGTCCGACAAGACCTGCAGAGCCCATGCCGCTTCCCGTTGCATTATTCTGCATATTGGCAATTATGGTGGAAACCGGTCCTAAAATCGCACTCGAGAAGATGACGGGCAGCCAGATCAGCGGATGACGCATGATGTTCGGCACCTGAAGCATCGAGGTTCCAAGACCCTGTGCGACAAGGCCGCCGAATTTGTTTTCCCGATAACTTGCAACCGCGAATCCGACCATGTTGCAGCAGCAGCCGATCGTTGCGGCACCGGCGGCAAGACCGGAAAGATTCAGAATGATGCCGAGTGCAGCGGAGCTGATCGGCAGTGTCAGAACCATACCCATGACGACCGAAACAACGATGCCCATGATGAACGGCCGCTGTTCCGTTGCCCAGTTGATGATGCTTCCAAGGCCTGTCATCATCTGGGAGATCGGCGGTCCAACGAGCAGTCCGACAACGGAACCGGCTCCGATGGTGATGACCGGTGTCACGATGATATCAACCTTGGTCTTGCCGGAAACCAGATGGCCGCAGGTGATGCCTGCGAAAGCTGCGATGAAAGCGCCGAGCGGTTCGCCAGGTCCTGCCAGAACGGCATTTCCGTCCACAAAGAATGTGCCGCCGGTGATCTTGCCGGCATAACCGCCGACCATGGCGGCGACGGCTGCAGAAACCGTGACAAGCGGGCTTTCCCCATATTTCACTGCCACGCCGACACCGATACCGGCACTTGTCAGGGCTGCGGCAGCTTTTCCAAGCAGATAGATCACATTTCCGGTCGAACCGCCGATCAGAAGACCGATCTGCTGAATCATCGTACCGATAATCAGGGTTGCAAAAAGACCCTGCGTCATGCCGCCGAAGCCATCAATGAAGATGTGCGAGGCGACTTTTTTGATTGTTCGCATATGGAATTCCTCCTCATGTATGTGGTGTGTTACTGTATTCACAAGTGACTTGTCAGTCGACTTTTAGTCTATCATAAGATGGGGGCGGGTGCAATCCTTTTCCGGGGGCATAAGTTGACAAAAGAAAGGGGCACGCTTATAATTGAGACAAATTCAGAGCGCTTCCAGAAAACAGCGCAGACAGTAAAAAAGTGATAAAGGAGACGCATGGGAAAACAGAAAAAGAAACAGAAAAAACGCGGCAATCCGCTTTGGACTCTGGTATTTTTAGCGGCACTTGCTGTTTTCTGCTTTTCCGGGTACAAGCTGATCGGCATTTACCTGGATTACAAGACCGGCACGGATGAATACCGGGATCTGCAACAGTATACGACGGAAATTACAAAAACACCGGAGACACCGGCACCGACGAAAACAGAGGAGCCGCAGACGGAATCCGAACCGGCGGAGCCTTCCGAACCGGAGCCGGAACCACTGTCGTATCCGACAGAACCGCCGCTTGCCGTCGATTTTGAATCCTTAAAAGCGATTAACCCGGATGTGAAGGGATGGCTTTATATCGAAGCTCTCGACATCAGTTACCCGGTCGTACAGGGGCCGGACAACGATGCGTATCTTCATACGACGTATGAGGGAACGAGTAACTTTGCGGGTTCCATTTTCCTCGATTACCAGAATCAGGGTGATTTCAGTGATGGAAACACAATCGTTTATGGTCATAATATGAAGAATCTCTCCATGTTCGGAAAATTGAAACAGATGAAGGAGCAGGAAAAATATAGGGACAGCGTCTATTTCTGGATGCTGACGCCGGAATCAAACGATGTGTACCAGATTTTTTCTGCTTTCTATACCGAGGCAGACAGTGATGTCTACACATTGTATTCCGGCGGAGGCGAAGCGTTTGTACAGTATTTGAATACGATGGCGGCGCGTTCGGAGATCCCGGTGGAGCAGCTGCCGATGGATGAAAACAGCCATATCATTGTGCTGTCTACCTGTGCGGCGAGTGATACGACCGGCCGATTTGTTGTACTGGGAGTACGACGGAACCGGTAAAGTTGTGAAAAAGCTTTTTTGAAGGCTGCATACAGGCCGCAGGTTTTAATCTGCGGAAAGAATTCGGCAACGATTTTCTGATCTTACTATAGAAGGAGGAAGGCCAGATGGAAGAGAAAAGAAAAATCGAAACATTGCAGAGAATGATTGACACGCATGAAAACATCGTATTTTTTGGCGGCGCGGGTGTATCTACGGAGAGCGGAATCCCGGATTTCCGGAGCGTGGATGGTCTTTACCATCAGAAATACGATGTTCCGCCGGAGACGATTTTAAGCCACAGCTATTTCCTTCGCTATCCGGAAAAGTTTTATGCTTTTTACCGCGACAAAATGCTTCCGGTCGGCGCGAAACCGAACGCGGCGCACAAAAAGCTTGCAGAGCTGGAAGCGGCGGGAAAATTAAAAGCGATTGTGACGCAGAACATTGACGGACTGCATCAGGCGGCGGGAAGTAAAGTAGTGTATGAACTGCATGGAAGCACACATCGCAATTATTGTATGAAATGCGGGGCATCCTGCGATGCAGAGCTGGTGAGAAGGAGCAGCGGAGTTCCAAGATGTGAAAAATGCGGAGGCATGATCAAACCGGATGTCGTACTCTACGAGGAGAGTCTGAATGGGAAAGTGCTCGACGGTGCGATCCGCGCGATTGCGGCCGCCGATCTTTTGATCGTCGGCGGAACGTCGCTTGCTGTGTATCCGGCAGCAGGTCTTCTCCAGTATTTTCGGGGCGATGCACTGGTCCTGATTAATAAAGGTGCAACACCGATGGACAACAACGCAGATCTTCTGATCCAGCAGCCGATCGGACAGGTGCTCGGCAGTATCCGGGTGTGAAAATTCAGAGCTGTGAAAAATGGAGGTGCGGCTCTGATGATACAGAGAGAACCTTGAAAAAAAATCTCGGAAAGTGTCAGGAAATATAAAAATAAGGCGGAAGAAACATGGCAGAACATTACGAAGTAGGCGATATTGTAAAACTGAAAAAGCCGCATCCGTGCGGCAGCAGCGAGTGGGAAATTCTGCGTGTCGGCGCAGATTTCCGTCTCAAATGCACCGGCTGCGGCCACCAGATCATGGTAGCACGCAAGCTGGTCGAGAAAAACACCCGCGGATTACGAAAAAAAGATGCGTAATATCGTGAAAAAAACAAGAAAACACGCGAAAAAGGGCTTGCTATAAGCCCTTTTTTATGTTAAAATAACAAATTGTGACGTATAAAAATAATTCCTTGCTCCCCATAATGAAAATGGGGTGCCAAAAAGTCCAAAAGGAGGTAAAGCATGAACAAGTACGAATTAGCACTGGTTGTGAATGCAAAACTTGAAGAAGAGGAACGCGCAGCTGTAGTTGAGAAAGCCAAAGGTTATGTAACCCGTTACGGCGGAACAGTTGGCGAAGTAGAAGAGTGGGGCAAAAAACGCCTTGCATACGAAATTCAGCATATGCGTGAAGCATATTACTACTTTATTCAGTTTGAAGCAGACGCAACAGCTCCGGCAGAGATCGAGAGCCATATGCGTATTATGGATAACGTACTGAGATACTTAGTCGTTAAAAAGGAAGCTTAAGAGGTAAGCGAATGAATAAAGTTATATTGATGGGAAGATTGACCAGAGATCCCGATGTCAGATACTCTGCTGGAGAGAACTCCACAGCGGTAGCCCGTTATACACTGGCTGTTGACCGCAGATTCCGCAGAGACGGCGATTCCGCAACCGCAGACTTTATCGGATGCGTTGCTTTCGGCCGCCAGGCAGAATTTGCAGAGAAATACCTGCGTCAGGGAACGAAGATCGCCATCACCGGCCGCATTCAGACCGGAAGCTACACCAACCGTGAAGGCCAGAAGGTCTACACGACAGACGTAGTTGTAGAAGAGCAGGAGTTTGCAGAGAGCAAAAATGCAGGCGGAAGCAACGGAGGATACTCCGCACCGCAGCATAACAATCCGGCTCCGTCCGCGAATACATCTGAGCTGGGCAGCGCCGATGGTTTTATGAATATTCCCGATGGCATTGACGAAGAATTGCCATTTAATTGATAGAAAAGGAGAGATTGATCATGGCTTATAATAATAGTGAAAGACCAGCTTCCAGAAGACCGGCCCGCAGAAGAAGAAAAGTTTGTGTTTTCTGTGGTGGAGAAGAGATCAGCTACAAGGATGCAGCTAAACTGAAAAAATATGTATCCGAGCGTGGTAAAATCCTGCCGAGACGTGTAACTGGAACCTGCGCAAAACATCAGAGAGCAGTAACAGTAGCCGTTAAGAGAGCAAGACATATGGCTATTATGCCGTACGTAGATGATTGATTCTGACTTGCGTTAAGCACTGTCCGAACGTTCATTTTGAATCGGTAAATAAATAGAGGTATCTGCCCGAAAAGGGCGGGTACCTTTTTTGTATCCAGAAGTATCTTGTTGCCAAAGTACAGGTCAAAGTGGTATAATCGGAAGGACAGGAGCGAAATACAACACGCAACGTTGGAAAGGTGTTAGGAAATGAAAAGCAAAATGAAGTTGAGCGGCCAATTGCGGAGCTATCTTCGATGGCCGCTGATTTTGTCCATCCTGATGCTTGTGATGAATATCGGCATGTATTTTGTGGATGTGATGGCAGGAATGTGGTTCACGCTGTTTTTTGCAGTCTATGTGATCGCAGCCGCAGTTCTCTATTACAGACAGCGTCCGCAGGTGATCAACGAGCTGATTACCTTTGCGACCGAATACGGCCAGGTTCAGAAGCATCTGATCCAGGAACTGGCGCTGCCCTATGCCGTTATGGATTCGCAGGGAAAACTTCTCTGGGTCAACAAAGAGTTTACAAAAATCACAGGGAAGGATACACAGTATCATAAATGTATCGCCACCATTTTTCCGGAGCTGACGGTCGAGCGGCTGCCGAAAAATGAGGAGGAGACCGACATCAACGTGGCTTACGGCGAAAAGAATTTCCGTGCCCATGTAAAAAGCGTCTGCATCGACGAGCTGATCCAGAATTCGGAGATGATCAACACAGATATCAAAGGCTATTTTATTCAGGCACTGTATCTGTTCGATGAGACGGAGCTCCGCGAGTATATGCGGAAATTCGAGGACGAAACGATGGTCACCGGTCTTCTGTATCTGGACAACTACGACGAGGCGCTGGAGAGCGTCGAGGAGGTCCGCCGTTCCCTTCTGACCGCACTGGTCGAGCGAAAGATCAACAAATATTTCAACGATCTCGACGGACTGGTGAAGCGGTATGAGAACGACAAATACATCGTGGTCATGCGCCGGAGTTCGTTAAATGAACTGAAAGAGAAAAAGTTCGATATCCTCGAGGACGTCAAGACCATCAACATCGGAAACGAGATGGCGGTCACAATCAGTATGGGTATCGGAGCAGATGCTGGATCGTTTGCGAAAAACTCCGAGTATGCGAAAATCGCGATCGACCTGGCTCTTGGCCGGGGCGGCGATCAGGTCGTTTTAAAGGACGGTTCGAAGATTCAGTATTTCGGCGGAAAAACGCAGGCTGTGGAAAAGAATACGAGAGTCAAAGCCCGCGTCAAGGCGCACGCGCTGAAAGAGTTTATGAACACGAAAGAGAAGGTCGTTGTCATGGGACACCGCCTGCCGGATGCCGATTCGTTCGGTGCGGCCATCGGTATCTACCGTGCGGCGAAAACGCTGAATAAAAAAGCGTACATCGTCATCGACAACCCGACCAGCTCGATCATTCCGCTGATGAATACGTTCCGCGACAACCAGGATTATGAGGCGGACATGTTTGTCAACAACCATGAGGCGAAAGAGATCATGGACGACAACACGCTGCTCGTTGTGGTCGATACGAACAAGCCGAGCATCACACAGTGTGAGGATCTGCTGTACATGGCGAAAATGATCGTCGTGCTGGATCATCACCGGCAGGGAAGCGATACGATCCGCAACTCGGTGCTTTCCTATATTGAGCCGTATGCATCATCCGCGAGCGAGATGGTTGCCGAGATTCTCCAGTATTTTACCGAGGGAATCCGCATCCGGAACGTGGAGGCGGACAGCATCTATGCCGGCATCATGATCGATACCGACAACTTTATGCAGAAAACAGGTGTCCGCACGTTCGAGGCGGCAGCGTTCCTGCGCCGCTGCGGTGCGGATGTGACGCGTGTGCGCAAGTTGTTCCGTGAGGATATGAACGATTACAAGGCAAGAGGAGAGACGATCCGCAATGCGGAGCTGTTCCGCGGCCAGTTCGCGATTTCCGAATGCCCGAGCGACTATGTGGACAGCCCGACGGTGGTCGGAGCACAAGCGGCGAACGAGCTGCTGAACATTGTCGGTGTCAAGGCGTCCTTTGTACTGACCGAGTATAAAGGCGTGATCTATATCAGCGCCCGCGCGATCGATGAGGTCAATGTACAGATCATCATGGAGCGGATGGGCGGCGGCGGTCATCTGAATATGGCGGGATGCCAGCTCGAGACCGTCAACATGGAGGGGGCGAGAAACCTTCTGAAATCAACCTTAACAGAAATGCAGGATGGAGGAGAAATCTGATATGAAAGTTATCTTACTGGAAGACGTAAAAGCACTTGGTAAAAAAGGACAGACTGTAAACGTAAGTGACGGATATGCAAGAAACATGCTTCTGCCGAAAAAACTCGGCATCGAGGCAACCGCAAAAAACCTGAATGAGCTGAAACTCCAGAAAGCACACGAGGACAAAGTGGCAGCAGAGCAGCTCGCTGAGGCACAGGCTTTCGCGAAAGAGATTGAGGACAAACAGGTTACCGTAGCAATCAAAGTCGGCGAGGGCGGAAAAGTATTCGGAAGCGTATCGGCAAAAGAGATCGCTGAGGCAGCAAAAGAGCAGCTCGGATACGACATCGACAAAAAGAAAATGCAGCTTCCGAACCCGATCAAGGTTCTTGGAACGACAGAAGTGCCGATCCGCCTGCATACCAAAGTAACTGCAAAGCTGAAAGTTATCGTAAAAGAAGCATAATTCTATGGAAGAAGCACTGATTAAACGAATCCTTCCGCACAGCATCGAGGCGGAGCAGTCGGTCATCGGTTCCATGCTGATGGGGCGCGAAGCCATCATGGCGGCATCGGAAATCCTGACGAGCGACGATTTTTACCAGCACCAGTACGGCGTCATTTTTGATGCCATGGTGGAGCTGTTCAATGAGGGAAAACCGGTCGATCTGGTCACCCTGCAGAACCGCCTGCGTGAAAAGGATGTTCCGCCGGAGATCAGTTCGATGGAGTTTGTCCGCGATCTTTTAAATGCGGTGCCGACTTCGGCGAATGTGCGCCATTATGCGAACATCGTCAGCGAGAAAGCGGTGCTGCGCCGTCTCATTAAGCTGACAGAAGAGATAGAGAATGACTGCTATCTGAACAAAGAGCCGGTGGAAGTCATCATGGAGGAGACGGAAAAGAAGATGTTCCAGTTATTGGGCCAGCGGAATTCCGGAGACTTCATGCCGATCCGCCAGGTTGTCATCAATACGCTGGAGAACATCGAGCGTGCATCGAAGACGAAGGGAAATGTCACGGGTATTCCGACCGGATTCACGGATCTGGACTACAAGACATCGGGTCTGCAGAACTCTGACTTTATCCTGATTGCGGCACGTCCGTCTATGGGTAAAACGGCGTTTGTCCTCAATATTGCGCAGTATATGGCGTTTAAGAAAGACAAAGCCGTTGCGATTTTCAGTCTCGAGATGTCGCGGGAGCAGCTGATGAACCGTCTACTCTCGATGGAGTCGAAAGTAGATTCCCAGCATCTGAGAACCGGAAACCTGAAAGACGACGAATGGAGCAAGCTGATCGAGAGCGCCGGCATGATCGGTGAATCCCGACTGATGATCGACGATACACCTGGTATCTCGATCGGAGAGATGCGGTCGAAATGCCGCAAATACAAGCTGGAGCACGGTCTTGATATCATCATCATTGACTACCTGCAGCTGATGTCGGGAAGCGGAAAGAGCTCCTCGGAATCGCGTCAGCAGGAGATTTCGGATATCAGCCGTTCCTTAAAAGCACTCGCGAGAGAGCTGAATGTGCCGGTTGTTGCACTGTCCCAGCTTTCCCGGGCTGTTGAGCAGCGTACCGACCACCGTCCGATGCTTTCCGACCTGCGTGAGTCGGGAGCGATCGAGCAGGATGCCGACGTTGTTATGTTTATCTATCGAGATGATTACTATAATAAGGATTCCGAGAATAAGGGAATCGCGGAAATTATCATTGCCAAACAGCGAAACGGCCCGATCGGAACCGTCAATCTGGTCTGGCTGCCGGATTATACGAAATTTGCGAATGCAGAGAGATAAAAGAAAATATTTTATGTGTCAGAACGTGTCGTGGGATAGTCCTGCGGCACGTTCTTTGTGTATAATTGTATGAAATTATCGGAATATTACGATGAGATTTTCTTGCGGCAGGGGATAACAGATCCTATAATAAAGGGAAGAAGGGAGTGGCTGCCGTATGGAAAATAGAACGTATCTGGTCACGGAGGCGGAGAAGCTGACCGGGGAGAAAGCGCATGTGCTCCGGTACTGGGAGGACGAGCTCGGCATGGAAATCCACCGCAATTCGCTGGGACACCGCTGCTATACTGCGCAGGACATTCAGATTTTTCTGGGAATCCGGGAATTGAAGAAAAAGGGGCTTCATCTGAAAGCGATCCGCGAGCTGATGCCGAAGCTGGTGCAGGCAACGGCGGAGATCAAAGCGTTTCCGGCGGAAGCGGCAGAGACGGCAAAGGAGAAGCCGGATCCGGCAATACCGGGAAAAGCGGACGAAGTGCTGGAGGTGGTTGTCGATCTTCTGCCCGAGCGGGAAGCAGAACAGCTGGCGGACACTGTGATGCGGCAGGAAGAGGAGGAGCGTCAGACGGAGTTTTACCGCGTGCTCGGCCGTCTGCTCGACCAGATGATACAGAAGAGGCGTCAGGAGGAACGGAGCCGCCGCGTGGACGAGGCGATCCGCCGCCACCAGCAGAGCCGGAGAGAAGCAGCGGCAACGCTGGAGCAGAAAGGAAAACGGACGAAAGCAAAACGGGGCCATCGGAACAATGGGTAAATTGGACAGAAAAAAAGAACGCCTGCGAGAGGCGTTCTTTTTGGATCCACGCGGAAATCCGACTTATTTTGCAGCCAGATAATCGTTGATCTGGTCTTCCAGAATCTGAGCGTCCAGGCCGTGAACCATAGCTGCTTCTTCCAGGGACTCACCCTGCGCAGAAGGGCAGCCGATGCAGTGCATGCCGGCTCCCATCAGGATTCCGATGATATTTGTATCCATTGCGATTAACTCGCCGATTGTCATGTCTTTCGAGATCTTTGCCATCTTAAAGTTCCTCCTTTAAATGTGTATATACCCGTCGTTCCGATTTTGACGGCTATTTTGATTATAGCGTACCCCCGGGGGGAATGCAAGAACAAATTCATAAGATTATAGAATGTTTATAATTTTGTACTTGTATTTCAGGGGGCAATCGTTTACAATGTGGATAGTACCGAAAGGGCCAAAAAATCTACAAGGAGGATAAGATCATGGCATATGTAATCACAGACGAATGTGTAAGCTGCGGAACCTGCGCTGGAGAATGTCCAGTAGAGGCTATCGCTGAGGGAGATTCCCATTACGAAATCAACCCGGATGTATGCGTTGAGTGCGGAACATGCGCAAGCGTATGTCCAACCGAGGCTATCACAGAAGAGTAATTTGTACGGAACGTACAAAAAAGGAAGTCTTTCGCGGACTTCCTTTTTTTATGCATACGTTTCAAAACTTACAGAGAAGCCAGCTCCTGCAGAGCATTCTCTTTTACCATTGCATTTCCATGTTCCAGCAGAAATGCTTCAGCGGCCAGGGAGAAGGATTCCTGTCTGCCGTACTCGGAAAGAATGTTGCAGACCTTGTTGAATTCCTCCGGTTTGCAGCCGGACTGGTGCAGAACGAGCTGATAGTTGGCATCTGCCGTGTTCTTATAGAGGGAATTGCTGCCGGTAAAATACTGGTTCAGCGCTTTTGCGGAGCTGATGACATCGTCGAGGGTTGAGAAGTGGAAGGTGCGTACCAGATCCACATTCTTTTCCTCGGATGCTGCAGGCTCTTTTTCGTTTTCCTTCTGTGCCGCTTTCTTTGCGATTTCCTGTGCCTTGTTCTTCACATCGCAGAGCTTGTGGAACAGGTCGATGATGTCGTCCGCGCCGGAATACTGTACCGGTTCCGGTCCGTCCGTATCGTCGCCGGATGGAGCAAATTTGGCGAAGCGGGTGTCGAGCTCCTGTGGATCCTCGACTCTGGTGATAATGAGGACAATGCTGTCCGGAGCCACCGGAACGGCCTCGACCATGAGCGGGGCATTATCCACATTGAAGCCGAACTGCTGGTTGGCTTCAAGCATCATATCCTGAAACAGGCTGCGGGCCTTTTCCGTGCCGTAAGCCAGTTCGCTGAGCTTTAAATTTCTTTCGGCAAGATCGGCGCTGGTCAGTGTGCAGCGGATCTTGTTATCATTGATTTTTTCTATTTTCATAACTCTCACGTCCTTAATTACTCTTTACTTATATAAATAGGGCTGCTTACGATATAGTATAACACATCACGGAAAGAAGTAAAGAACTTAAGATTTTTTTTACATTTCGCATAATTTTTTCAGAAATGAAGGGATAAACTTTATTTGTAATTCCCCCGGTTTGAAGTATAATAGGAGTTGGGGAAACCTTTGCTTCTGTCCGGAGGGTGCATACTCCGGCCGGAAGCAGGCACAGAAAAAACGGATCGGATAAGAAGGCGTCCCCGCGAAACATGATCATTGAAACTAAAAACAAAAGTATTTCATACGGATCGATGGGGCTTTCTTTTTTGTACGTCACAACTGCAAATAAGCCATGAAACAAACAATCGACAAAACTTTTTAAACAGATTTTCTGAAAAATACCCAATAGCAAAAAGCAACGATGCTTTCGTTACTGTTCAATCAGCAGTGAAACACCTGCTGTTTCGCTGCGTAAGAACATGATTCAGGTGTGAGCAGCCCTCCTTTTGCGAAGCAAAACTTTAAATGAGGGCTGCGAATGTTACAGTTCGCTGGGAACCAGTGAACTGTAACGATACTTTCTGACTCGCATGCGGTTCCCTTGCGCATAACGGTTGCTATTGGGTATTTTTTTTGTTATAATGGGCGCAAGTGGGGAGATCTTCAGAGCGAAGAAAAGGGGAAAAGAACACATGAAGGAGCAACAGAAGAAAAAAGCAGCGCCGGTACTGGTCGTACTGATTCTGATCGTGCTAGTCGGTGCAGCAGGCGTTGGTTCATTTTTGATAAACCGATATAAACCCGGAACCGAATACATGGCCGGGAACGAATATTTTAACCTGACAGACGAAAACAGCGTTGCGCTGATCCAGAACGGAGAACTTCTGGAAGAGCAGGCCGTCCTTATCGGAGGAGAGCCGTATGCGGCGTACACATATGTAGAATCCCAGCTGAACAGCTGCTTCTACTGGGATGAAGAAACAAAAGGAATCCTGCTTACAACGAGCGGCGGCGTACAGACGCTGCTTCCGGGCGATGCGGCCGTTGCCAAAACACCGGGCGGACAGCCTGCCGTACAGCAGGAGAGCGACGGAAAGGTTTACATTTCGCTGGATGTCGTAAAAGAATACACAGATCTCGACTATGCATATTACAGCGATCCCAACCGTGTTGTAATCCGGAATGAATGGGTCGGCGTGGAGCAGGCGACAGTACAGTCAGGCACCGCGCAGGTGCGCCAGAAAGGCGGCATCAAGAGTCTGATTCTTGCGGATGTACAGAAGGGTGACACCTTGCTGTATCTGGAAAATCTGGACAACTGGTGCAAAGTCATGACGGCGGACGGCTATACCGGCTACATCCAGACAGAGGATATCTCCGAGCCGGAGGCCATCGAAGCGCGGACGGCAAAGAAAGATTCCTATGAAAGAATTACACGGGATCACAAAATCAATCTGGTCTGGCATCAGAGCACATCGACCGAGTCGAATGACGCGATGGCAGAGATGACAGCAGAAATGACCGGCGTGAACGTGATTTCACCGACCTGGTTTTCCGTGACAGACGGAACCGGTACGATTTCCAGCCTTGCGAGCGCCGATTACGTAAAACTGACGCATGACGCGGGACGGGAAGTCTGGGGATTGATTGATAACTTTAATGAAGCATTTGACGAAACAACCGATCTTGCCTACGCATCCGTGCGCAGCAGAATCATTGAGCAGCTGCTCGCCGAGGCAGCATCGTGCGGCATGGACGGCATCAACGTGGATTTCGAGAATCTGAAAGAGGCCGGAATCCCGCATTACCTGCAGTTTCTGCGGGAACTGACGAGCGCGGCGCATGCACAGAATCTTGTGGTGTCGGTCGATACGCCGGTACCGCAGGCTTACACGATGTATTATCAGCGCGGCGAGCAGGCAAGATTTGTGGACTATATGATTGTCATGGCCTATGACGAGCATTTCGCGGGAAGCGAGGAGGCAGGCTCTGTTTCATCCCTCCCGTTCGTACAGCAGGCCGTGGAGGAGATGACGCGGGTGATGCCTGCCGATCAGGTGATCTGCGGAATCCCGTTTTATACCCGTGTCTGGACGGAAAAGTTCGGACAGAGCGCCATTACCAGCGAGGTGCTGGGCATGGATGGCGCCAAAAACTATGCCAAAGAGAATCAGATGACAGAAACCTGGGATGCATCCCTTGGCCAGAATGTGGCAACGGTAGAAACTTCCGATGCCAGATACACGATCTGGATGGAGGATGAGCAGTCCATGGAGGAAAAACTGAAAGTGATCCAAAGCGCCGATCTCGCCGGAGTGGCAGAGTGGAAGCTCGGATTCGAGTGCGCAGACGTCTGGAGTCTGATTTCAGAATATATTGAAACAAACAGTTGACGAGGAGTCCGGGAAGGATAAGGGGAATGATAAAAGCCCGGGCACGAAGGAGGAGTATATATGTCAGAAAACAATCACGAAGAATTATTTAAAACAACGCTGATGGGCGGTTTCGATAAGGACGATGTCATGACGAAAGTGCAGAACCTGAAAGATCAGGCGTATGCCGCTCAGAAGAAACTGGAAGCGAAGATCGAGGAAAAAGAGCAGGAAATCGAGAAGCTGAACCGCAAGATCCGCGAGCGTGAGGATAAAATCGAGGAGCTCGAAAAAAATATTCATGAGAAATACCAGAGCTATATCGACAATTATGACAGCATCAGCGGCCTTGTGTTTGAGGCACAGGTGAAAGCGAAAAAACTGACACAGGAAACAGAAGATGCCTGCCGCGAGAAAACCGAAGAGACCGATGCAGCGTGCAGAAAGCTGACGGAGGAAACGGAGGAGAGCTGCAGAAAGCTAAAAGAAGAGACCGAGGAAGCCTGCCGCCGGAAAACCGAAGAAACGGACGAGTCCTGCCGCGGGAAAACGGAGGAAACGGATGAGGCGTGCTGCAAAAAGAGAGAGGAGACAAACGAGTCCTGCCGGAAACAGAGGGAGGAGACAAAGGAATCTTGTGCAAAGCAGCGCCGCGAGACGAAGGAACAGTGCGAATACATGGTAGAGAGCGCACGTCAGAAGGGCGAGGAACTGGCTGCTGTTTATGAAGAAAAACTGCAGGCCGAAGCAGAAGAAATCCAGAGCCATATGGACGCGGAACTGCAGAAAGCCAACACCAGATACCAGAAGATTTACGCCGAGATGGAAACCATGACAAGTGTACTCGAGAAGAACCGCAGAATTTTTGAGGAGACTTTTGCCGGCATCGAAAAAATGCGTGAGGAGATGAAACGTTCGGCGTCGGAAGTGGAAACCTTCATGAAAGATCCGGTAAAAAGTATCTTTCCCGGAGAGGCAAAAGAAACAGCCGCAGAGCCAGACCGTGAAGATACCGCAGAAGAAGCAGAGGAAGAAGACGAAATCGTCGAAAATTCCGCAGTCATCAATCTCGAAAATGAGCCGGATTATCTCGATGATGACAACGACGAAGAAGAGGATGAAATCCCGAATCGCGCGCATGATGAAGAAGATGAGGAAGAGTAACCGGAAGCAATAAGAGTTGTAACCTGCCCCGCTGCTGCATAAAATGACCAAGAAAGGAAATTTGCAGCAGGGGGCTTTTCATTTGGAAAAAGGGAAAAAACTGGAATGGCTGATGGCGGTGATTCTGCTTTCGGCGGCGTATGTTCTGTCCCGCGAGGGCGCACGGCTGGTGGCAGCACAGAAGGCAGCCACAAAAGTAGTGGTGCTGGACAGCGGCCACGGCGGCGACGATCCCGGCAAAATCGGGGCAAACGGTGTCAAAGAAAAGGACATCAACCTTGCGATTGCCCGTCTGCTGAAAAAGAAGCTGGAAAAGCAGGGAATCCTTGTGGTGATGACGCGGGAAGGGGAGGATGATCTCTCCGATCCGGGAGCCGTGAATGCGAAAGTGCAGGATCTGCAGCGGCGCGTGCAGCTGATTCATGAAAAAAAGCCGGACTGTGTGATCAGCATTCACCAGAACAGCTACCCGGATGCGGCGGTCAAAGGGGCGCAGGTGTTTTATTATACGGATTCAAAAGAAGGCGAAAAACTGGCGCTCTGCATGCAGGCTGCACTGGTTGCGGGGCTCGATCCGGCGAATCACAGGAAAGCCAAGGGAAACAAAACGTATTACATGCTGAAGAAGACAGACGCAGTGCTGGTGATCTGCGAGTGCGGATTCCTCTCAAATCCGGAGGAGGAAGCGCTCCTGAACACAAAGGAGTACCAGAAAAAGGTGGCGGATGCACTGTGTGACGGCGTTTTAACGTATCTGGGAGAAAAGAAGAATGGCAAAGAGAAGACACAGACGAAGACGGAAGAGACCGCTGCGGGCGCTGCTTCCGCTTATGCTTGCCCTGCTGGCGGCTTATCTGGTATTCGGAGAATTTGATGAGAGCGATCCCGCGCAGAACGGAAGCGGAGCGGACAGCAGCACTGCTTCACAGACGGCAGACGAAAACAATGGTCTGTCAGAGAATGGCGCAACACAGTTTCAGGCGGAAAATACAGATGAGGAGGAGCTGGCGAAGCGGTATTATTACAGCCAGCTCGATGAAAACAGACAGATGATTTACCGCGAACTGGTGCAGGGAATCGCGGAACACCAGGAAACCATCATCACAAAAGGCGGCGATCCCGATGTGACGGCGGAGGTTTACGGATGGGTCTATATGGATTACCCGGAGTACTGCTGGATCAACGGAGCATCACATGTCACGGGATACGGTGAGTCGAAAAACTACTGTGAGGTAGTTCCGGAATACACGATTTCTGCGGAGGAGATCACAGGCCGCCAGACCCAGATCAAAGGGGCGGGAAATGATTTCTTAAGTGATATCGACCGTTCGATGGATGACTATGGGAAGATCAAGGCTGTCTTTGAAAAATGTATCCGGCAGATTGATTATGTGAAAGATGCGCCGGAGAATCAGACACTCTACAGCGGACTTGTGAACGGACAGACGGTCTGCGCAGGCTATGCCAGAACGTTCCAGTATCTGATGAACCGCCTGGACATCCCGGTCATTTATGTGACGGGAACGACAGACACCGGCGAGGCGCACGGCTGGAATATCGTAAAGTGCGGAGACAATTATTACAACGTCGATGTAACCTGGGGCGACCCGGTATTCGCAGAGGGCGAGAGCGGCGAGTACAATCTGCCGGACGACCTGATCTACTACGATTTTCTCTGCGTTTCTGATGCGGAATTTTCGGACACGCATCAGGCGGATACGAATCTGCCGCTCCCGGCGTGCAATGCAGATGACCTCGAGTATTACCGCCAGATCGGCCGGTACATGGATGCATTTGATGCGACGCAGATTCTGTGGGAAATGGAGACGGATATTGAAGAGACAAAAGAGTATTCCGAATTTAAATTTGCCACCGATGATCTGATGTCACAGGTCATGGAAGCCCGACCGGAGCTTCTCGATAAGGCTTCCGGCTATCTTTGCAGCTATTACGGACTCGGGTCCGTAAAATATACATACAGCGAGGATACGGCGACAAGAAAGCTGATGGTATTCTGGCAATATAAAGGAGAACCGAGTGAATGACGGCATCATCGGCACCGCATGCGTAGGCATCGCGCATCATGGTTTCCGCCTGCGGAGGCCCCATGGTCAGCACGGTCACGGTTCCGCCAAGTTTTTCACGGAGAGAAATTGCGGTTTCGAGTGCAAAAAGATCATATGGATTCGTCCGTGTATCGCCGGACATCCGCTTCATGGCGCCGGTTTCCGGATCGATATCCACTTTCGTGCCGGCCGGCACCTGTTTCATACATACAATTATCTTCATTTCTTTTTCCACTTGTACTTTTTGACTTTGACGCGTTAAAACACTGTGTTGTTATAGCACGAAAGTATAGGAATGTCGAGAAAAAATATCAAATTTGCCGATAGAGAGGAAAGAAAGAAACCCGGGATTGGACAAAATGCCAAAGGAAAAGGGACAGGAACCTGCGCCGGCGTTAAGAATATCCCCCGTGGGGGCTTGTGAAAAAGGCCGATTTTTGGTAGAGTAAAGGGATATTTGAGCGGTTGGAAAACGGCCGCGCCGGTCTGCGGATGAAAACCGGAAAATGGAAGAAAAAAGAAAGAAGCGGAAGATATGAAACAGGAATTATTACAGGAAATTGCCTCCTACTGGGGAACCCGTGCGGAGGGGTATTCTGAGGTCAATGAAAAAGAACTGGCGGGAAGCCAGAGAAAAGCGTGGCTGCATGTATTAGAGGAGCAGTTTCCAGAGAAAAAGAAAGAAGAGATGAAGATTCTCGATATCGGAACCGGCCCGGGATTCTTCCCGATGATTTTGTCGGAGGCAGGTTATACGGTGACGGCTGTTGACTATACGGAGGAGATGCTGGAAAAGGCGAAAGAGAATCTGGGAAAATATACGAAATACGGTCTGGAGCGCGTGACGCTGCAGCGGATGGATGCACAGAATCTGGAGTTTGCGGATGAGACCTTTGATGTTGTCATTTCCAGAAATCTGACCTGGAATCTGGAAAAGCCGGAGCAGGCATACCAAGAGTGGATGCGTGTCCTGAAACCGGGCGGCGTGTTGCTCAATTTTGATGCGAACTGGTACGGTTATCTCTATGACGAGGAGAAAAAAGAAGCGTACGAGGCAGACCGGAAGAAAGTGGAAGAGCAGCAGCTCGACGACCATTATCTGTGCACGGACATTGACCGCATGGAAAACATTGCGCGCCAGGTGCCGCTCTCTGCGATGGAACGGCCGGCGTGGGATACGAAGGTGCTCGAATCCCTCGGCGTCTGTTCCATCCAGACCGATTCCGAAATCTGGAAGCGCGTCTGGAGCGAGGAAGAGAGACTGAACTATGCATCGACACCGATGTTTCTGGTGCGCGCGGAAAAAAGCGCAGAGCAGTCCTTCCAGCTTGGTGATGTGACCGTCCGCCGCGGCGAAAAATATCAGGGGGATATCTCCTTTGCGAATGGGGATATCGTGCTTCCGGGAACGATTATCTGTGGAAAACTTCCGGGAAAAACAATGCTGATCACCGGCGGCGTTCATTCCGGTGAATACGTCGGCATTCAGGCGTGTGTGGAACTGGGAGCGGAGCTTCAGCCGGAAAAAACGGTTGGAACGATCGTGATTTTAAAGGTCTTAAACCGTCCTGCTTTTGAAAATCGTGCGGGCAGTCTCGGACTTTCCGATGGCAAAAACCTGAACCGTGTATTTCCGGGCAATCCAAACGGAACCGAGATGGAGCGGCTGGCGTGGGCCATTACGAAAGAAGTTTATCCGAAGGTGGATTATTATATTGATCTCCACAGCGGCGATGATTTTGAAGCATTGACGCCGTATGTCTATTACGCCGGAAAAGCGGCGCAGGAGGTGACAGAAGTTTCGCGGAAAATGGCGGAGCAGGTGGATGTTCCGTACATGGTGCGTTCCCTGGTGTCATCAGGCGGAGCGTACAACTACGCGGCGTCCAAGGGCATCGCGAGCATCCTCTTAGAGCGCGGCGGCATGGGAGCCTGGACTTCCGAGGAGGTCAATTCCGACAAGCGTGATGTGCGCAATATCTTAAGCAGCCTCGGCATGTATCAGATCCGCCGCGATGTGCGGAACTACGTGCCGATGGAAGTGACGGATGTCTGCTATCAGGCGGCTTCCGAAGACGGCCTCTGGTATCCGGCGGCAAAACCGGGCGATATGGTTGCAGAGGGCGCACTGCTCGGAACGATCCGTGATTATAATGGAAAACTCCGTGAGACGTGCCGTGCCGAGTACACCGGTGTAGTGCTGTACCAGACGGGCAGTCTGCAGGTAACAGAAGGGGGCCCTGTCGTTGCTTACGGAAGAATTGTGCGCGAGCCGGAGTACGACGACCGCAAAGAGCAGATTGTCCATTACTGGGAGAAACGGAGCGAGAGCTTTTTAGAGCAGAGACGCTCCGAACTTGCAAACCCGATTGCGAAGCGCTGGATGAAAGAGATTGAAAAACAGATCCCGGCGGGAAGACGGTTAAAGATCCTTGATGTGGGCTGCGGAGCCGGATTTTTCTCGATCCTGCTGGCAAAAGAGGGCCACGAGGTCTTCGGCATCGACCTGACACCGGAGATGATTGAGAATGCAATCCAGCTTGCCGAAGAAGAGAACGCCGACTGCCGCTTCCAGGTCATGGATGCGGAAAACCCGATGTTTGCGGATGAAACATTCGATGTTGTCATTTCCCGAAACCTGACGTGGACGCTGCCGAATGCGGAGCATGCTTACGGCGAGTGGATGCGTGTGCTGAAAACGGGCGGTGTGCTGCTGAACTTCGATGCCAATTACGGAAAAGAAGATGTTGCCGATACGAAGGGACTTCCGGAGGCGCATGCCCATTTCAAGGTTGGAAACGAGATGCTCGAAGAGTGCGAACGGATCAAATTACAGCTCCCGATCAGCCGCAAAAACCGGCCGGCGTACGATGTGGCGGTGCTGTGCGAAAACACAGCGGGAGAAATCCGCATTGATACGAGCCTTGGAAAACGCATTTATCTGGAAAAAGACGAGTTCTATAACCCGGCACCGATGTTTTCGATTTGTGCCGTGAAGCAGTAAAGGAGTATTTGTGAAAAAATATCTGTTAAAACGACTGCTTCGCCTGATTCCGGTATTCCTCGGCGTGACGATTCTCGCTTTTCTGCTGACGGGACTTTCCTCGGTCGATGCGGTGGATTTAAAAGAGAGCAGCAGCGGCGGCGTGATGTCGGAGGCGGAAAAAGAAGCGATGCGGGAGGAGCTGGGACTGAATGAGCCGAAAGCTGTCCAGTACCTGCAATGGCTGAAAAACGCCCTGCGCGGTGACTTCGGGGAGTCGTACGTTTCCGGCAAACCGGTGATTGTAAGCTTCTGCGAAAAACTGCCCGCAACGATTGCACTTGCGGCGCTGGCGCTTGCCATGACGGTCTGTCTTTCGTTTCCGCTCGGTATCTTAAGTGCAAAATATCAGAATACGTGGGCGGACCGCAGTATCAGCCTGTTCTGCTTTGCAGGTAATTCGTTTCCGGGGTTTTTCACTGCACTTCTTCTCTTGTATTTCTTTTCGCTGAAATGGAATCTTTTTCCGGTTCTCAGTATGGGAAAGGGATGGAAAAGCTGTGTGCTTCCGGCAGCGACGCTTGCGGTTTCGATGACGGCAAAATACACCCGTCAGGTGCGTTCTGCCGTGCTTGCAGAGCTGGAGCAGGAGTACGTGGCGGGTGCACGGGCACGTGGGTTAAGTGAAAACCGGATTCTGTTTGGAAATGTATTAAAATCCGTGCTGCTTCGGATGGTCACGCTGCTATTCTTATCCGCCGGTTCGCTGCTTGGAGGAACCGCCATCGTTGAGACGATTTTCATGTGGAATGGTGTCGGAAAAATGGCCGTGGATGCCGTTTCCATGCACGATATTCCCGTGATTCAGGCATATCTGGTGTGGATGGCAGCGATCTATCTGCTGCTGCATCTCATTGCTGATCTGATGATGGGTGCACTGGACCCGCGGGCGAAGCTGGAGGGAATGCGATGAAAAAAGAACAGAAAAGAAAGATCCTTTTTTATGGCATCCTCGCCGGTGCGCTGCTGCTGTTTGCCGCGTGTGCGGCCCATCTGGCACCGTACGATCCGTATGAGCAGAATCTGGAACTGTCTCTTCTTCCGCCGTCCGCGGCGCACTGGATGGGGACGGACCGCTATGGAAGAGATCTGTTTTCAAGGATTCTCTCCGGTGCGCGGGTCAGCATTTTTTCAGCACTTCTTGTCGTTGCGGCAAGCGCTCTGATCGGAACACTCGCCGGAATTTTCAGCGGCTGGCTGGAAGGTAAAACGGATACGGTTCTGATGCAGATCTCCGATATTTTTCTGGCCTTTCCGGGTATGGTATTTGCAATCGCATTTTCCGGCGTTCTGCAGAGCGGCATGACGGGAGCCGTTGTGTCGCTGATCCTTGTTTCCTGGCCGAAATATGCACGGCTTGCACGGAACCGTGTGCTGGCATTGAAACACATGCCGTTCATCGCGGCGGCGCGCCTTACAGGAAACGGAACATGGAAGATGATCAGACGCCATATTCTGCCGAATCTTGCGGGGCAGACGATTGTCACAGCGGTGCTTGATATCGGAACGATGATGCTGGAAATCGCGGGTCTGTCCTTCCTCGGCCTTGGTGCGGAAGCGCCGTCGGCGGAGTGGGGAGCGATGATGAGCAACGGAAGAAGTATGCTGCAGACCGCGCCCTGGGTCATTCTGGCGCCGGGACTGGCGATTTTTCTGACCGTTCTTGTCTGCAATCTGCTTGGTGAGGCGGTACGGAAAACGGTGGATCAGGGATAAGGGGCAAACGAAAATGGAAACAAAGGGAGCAAAAACATGAGCGAAAAACTGCTGGAAATCAGCGGCCTTTCTGTCTGTTATGAGGGGGAGCAAATTTTAAATAACATCTGTTTTTCCGTCGAAAAAGGAGAAACCGTCGGCATCGCCGGGGAGTCGGGCAGTGGAAAAAGTACCTTGCTGCGAGCGATCCTGCGGCTGATGGGAAAGAATGGTTCCATCACCGGCGGGCAGATCACATTTCGCGGAGAGGAGCTGACGGGCATGTCCGAAAAGAAGCTGCGGAGTCTGTGCGGTTCAGAAATTGGTATGATTTTCCAGAATACAGGGGCATCACTCTGTCCGACCCGGAAAATCGGAGCACAGATCTGTGAAAGCGTGCGCGCCCATGAGAAACGCTGCGGATTCATCACCCCGATTTCTGGGGGAATGTCTGGCAGAAAAAGCCGCAGAGAAATCAAAGATATGACGCTCCAGCGATTTGCGGATATGGGGCTTTCGGATGGCGAGACGATCTGGAACAGCTATCCATCGTCGCTCTCCGGCGGCATGAACCAGCGCGTCGGGATTGCGCTCGCAATGCTGCTGCATCCGTCGCTTCTTCTGGCGGACGAGCCGACGAGTGCACTCGATGTGGTTTCGCAGGCGCAGGTGCTGCGGGAGCTTCAGGCGTTGCAGCAGAAAGAGCAGACGGGGATGGTGCTGGTGACGCACAATCTTGCGGTTCTCGAGCAGATGGCAGACCGGGTTGTTGTTTTGAAGGATGGAAACATCGTGGAGCAGGGGGAGACAAGGACGGTTTTCGATCACCCAAAGGACGAATATACAAAAAATCTCCTTGCGGCTGTGCCGGGAAGAGGGAAGAACGATGCATAATCATAACATGCTGGAAGTAAACAACTTAAGCAAAAACTTTGCTGGAACCGGCCGGGAAACGGAATTTGCCGCCGTGGACGGCATCAGCTTCACACTGGATGCGGGGGAATGTCTTGGCCTGATCGGGGAGAGCGGATGCGGAAAAAGCACGACGGCCCGTCTGATCACCGGATTGGTCCAGGCGGGTGCAGGCAGCGTTCTGTTGGAAGGCGAGGAAATCCTCGGAAGAAAAGGCAGGCGGCAGCGCGAAGTTTACCGGAAAATACAGATGGTCTTCCAGACCCCGCAGGATTCCTTCGATCCAATGCAGACGCTCGAAACCGGGATTCTGGAAGCTTTTCGGAATCAGGGAATGAGCCGGAAAGAGGCGTGTCTTCATCTGCCGGAGCTGCTGAAAAAAGTGGAACTTAGTTCGGAAACGGCGATGCGCTATCCCCGCGAGACGAGCGGCGGAGAGTGCCAGAGAGCCGCAATTGCGCGGGCTCTTGCTGTGCAGCCGTCTCTTCTGATCTGCGACGAGGCAACGAGTGCGCTCGATGCGGCGGTACAGGCGCAGATCGTTCAACTGCTGAAAAAACTGCAGCGGGAAGAAGGACTTGCGATGCTGTGGATCGGCCACGACCTTGCGCTGGTGCGGGAACTCTGCAGCCGTGTGATTGTCATGCGGCAGGGAAAAATCGTGGAGCAGGGGGAGACGCGGGAGGTATTGGAGTACCCGAAAGAGGAATACACGAAACTGTTGATGGAGTATAGTCTGTGAGAAAACTGTTGAAACAGAAAATCAGACAGCAGAAATGGTGGTGCCATTTGCGAAAACAGGAGAAGTACAGAATGCAGAGAAAGAACGGCAGAAGGAAAAAAATTGCATATGTTTTGTGCGGCATTCTGGCGGTGGTACTGTTTTCCGGTTGTCAGAGCACAGCGGCAGATGGTACAGATGAAAAAGTTTTCGTATACGGTGACACGACATTCAACGCCGAAAACGACGAGTCCGATGTCAACCCGCACAACGGCTATTCCGGCTGGGCGTGTATCCGCTATGGGATCGGTGAGACGCTGTTTCATTATTCCGATTCTATGGAGATCGAGCCATGGCTGGCAGAAAGCTATGAGCTTGTGGACGATACGACATGGCGGATTACACTGCATGAAGGCATCTCCTTTACGAGTGGGCGCACTCTCGACGCGGAGGCGGTCAAAGAATGTCTCGAGGATCTGACCGCAGTACATGACCGTGCACGCGGGGATCTGAAAATTGAGAGCATCGAGGCAGACGGCCTGATCGTAACGATTCACACCGAACAGCCTGTCCCGGCGCTTCTGAATTATTTGTCTGACCCATATGGATGCATCATTGATATGCAGGCAGGTGTGACGGATGACGGCAATGTCGCCGGAACCGGCCCGTACCGCGCAGTACAGGTGGAGACGGATCAGGGACTGACGCTCGTGAAAAATGACAATTACTGGAACGGAACGCCAAAGCTCGACCGGATCGAAGTAAAAACGATCCGCGACGGCGATACGATGACGATGGCGTTACAGTCAGGCGAGCTCGACGCGGCGTACGGCCTGCCGTATTCCAATCTGATCCTGTTCCGCGATGAACCATACACGATTTCTTCGGCGGATACGTCGCGTACCTTCTTCGGACAGTTCAACGGATCATCCGGGGTGCTGCAGGACGACCGCGTGCGCGAGGCAGTCATCGGAGCGATCGACCGGGAGGGCTTTGTGAATACGCTGATGGAAGGAAACGGAAGCGTGGCGGAAGGCCCGTTCCCCTCTTACTTTGCATTCGGCGACAGCAAAGTGCAGGAGGAGTCCTATGATCTTGAGCATTCCAGAGAACTGCTGGCTGAAGCAGGCTGGACCGATGAGGACGGCGACGGTTACGTGGAAAAAGACGGAAAACGCCTGACCATCTGCTGGCTCACGTATCCGAGCCGCCAGGAACTGCCGCTTCTCGCGGAGAGTGCACAGGCATCGCTGAAGAAAATCGGAATCGAAGTACAGATCCAGTGCACGGCAAATCATCTGGAACTGCTGAAAAAAGGAAACTGGGATGTTTATGTCAGCGCATTTGTCAGCGCACCGACGGGCGATCCCGAGTATTTCTTTACAACGCACTGCATGCAGGATTCGTCCAAGAACCGCGGCGGCTATTACAGCGAAACACTGGAGAAACTGGAACAGCAGCTAAGCGGCGAATTTGACACCGAAAAACGAACCGAACTGGCCATCGAGATGACGCAGACGTTGCTGGATGACCACATGTTTTTCTTTGCATCGCACCTCAAAATGTCGATGGTATCCGGCGAGGGCGTGACGGGGCTTACGGCGCATCCGTGCGATTATTATGAAATTACAGTCAATTTGGACAAAAACAAATGATTATTTGGAAAAAGAGCAGAAAATGTGGATTTTCTGCTCTTTCTGCGCTATGATAGGAAAAGAACGGCACTGCGACGGTGCCAGAGAAGAGAAAAGGAGAAGTTACGATGCGGAAAGAAGAATTAAGAACATATATTGAAAACCACGAATCCGAAATGATCGAGGATCTGAAAAGCCTGATCCGGATTCCAAGCGAAAAACAGGCGGCAGAGCCAGGCAAACCATTCGGCGCACCGGCGGCAGAAGCACTGGCGCAGGGAATCGAAATTCTGGAAAAATACGGCTTTGCCGTAACCAACTACGACAACTACGCGATTGCAGCTGACTTTAATCAGGAAGAAAAGGGCCTTGATATTCTCGCCCATCTCGATGTCGTACCGGCAGGCGAAGGATGGCAGGAGACCGATCCATTCACCCCGCTCATCAAAGAAGGAAAAATGTTCGGCCGCGGAACCGCAGACGACAAAGGACCGGCGATCGCAGCTATCTACGCAATGCGCGCTGTCAAAGAACTCGGTTACCCATTAAAGAAAAACGTCCGTCTTGTCCTCGGTTCCGACGAGGAGTGCGGAAGCTCTGACCTCGAATATTATTATAAGAAAGAAGTGGAAGCACCATGCACCTTCTCACCGGATGCCGAATTCCCGGTTATCAACATTGAGAAAGGCGGCATGCGCGGCCACTTCGAAAAAACATCCGATGCCGGAACGACAGGCGTGCGCCTCGTATCCTTACAGGCCGGCACCAAACTGAACGTTGTACCAGGCAAAGCATATGCAGAGCTTGCCGGCATGGCAAAAGAAGACCTGAAAACCTGCGCTGACGAGACTGAGCAGAAGACAGGCGTTTCCTTCGTTCTGGAAGACACCGAAAACGGCAATATAAAAATCACCGCCTGCGGTGCCTTCGCCCACGCATCCACCCCGGAAATGGGTAACAACGCACTGACCGCACTGCTGCAGCTTCTCGCATCCGTTGGAATGGAAGAGAGTGAACTGAAAAACGACATCAGTTTCCTTGCAAAAGTTTACCCGCACGGCGACGGCAAAGGCGCAGGCCTCGGTGTCGCCATGTCAGATGAAGAGTCCGGCGAGCTCACCTTAAGCCTCGACCTCATGAACTACGACGGCAAAACCTTGACCGGTTCCTACGACTGCCGCGCCCCGATCTGCGCGACAAAAGAAAACCTGTACGATACCGCCGGGCAGAACATGAAAAAAGGCGGCTTCTCCATGGAAGGCAGCGGAATGTTCCCACCACACCACGTCCCGGCCGACAGCCCGTTTGTCCAGACCCTGCTGCAGTGCTACACGGATGTCACTGGAAAACCAGGCAAACCATTTGCGATCGGCGGCGGAACGTATGTGCATCATCTGAAAAACGGTGTTGCGTTTGGATGCGCGGATCTTGAAATTGACAATCGCATGCATGGGGCAGATGAATTTGTAGAAATCGAATGCCTGAAAGAGTGTGTAGTGATCTTTGCAGAAGCGATTCTGCGGATCTGCGGGGAATAAAAATCCCGTCAGTACAAGATGAAAGCAGAGTCCTTATGCTGTGAACCATTTTGAGCGGTGTGGGACTCTCTTACCAAAGAAGAAGGAATAGATGAGGGCGGACAAATGAGGGAAACACTGGGAGTTTTGCTGGGATTTTTTCTGGCAGCCGTACTTGGCTATCTGATTTCAGAAATCGCGCAGAAGGAACAGGAGAAAGAAGTTCTGGAAAGCTATATGGATTCCCTTCAGGAGATTTATGAAGTGATCCGGCAGAGAATGGATGTGACGAGAAAATTCCGTCATGATCTTCTGAGCCATGTGCAGACGCTGGAGTATCTGATAGAAAAGCAGAAAAATCCGGATGGGGAGCTTCGAAAATATGCGGATCAGCTGACAGAAACATATCGGAAAATCCAGAAAGGAACCTTCTGCCGGGATGAGATCACAGATGCGTTTCTGATGATGGAGAAACAGGTCTGTACAGAAAAAGAGATTCCCTTTCAGATTCAGGTATCAAAAATCTGCATGGAATGGATGATGCCTGTGGAACGAATCGGATTTTTACACAATCTGCTGGATAACGCCATCGAGGCAAATGGAAGAATTCCGGAAAATGAAAGAAAAGAGATTTCTTTTTCCATAGAAGAGAATTCCCGTTCCTGCACGGTAGAATTGAAGAATGCGCTTGCCAGCAATGAGGTTTTCAGTTTTAAGACCTGGAAAACAGACGGAGCGGAGCACGGCGTGGGAACAACGATTATTCATGCAATTGTGGAAAAATATCATGGAACCAGCAAAACCTTGTGGGATAAAGAAAATCACAGTCTGGATCAGAAATTTGTTTTTCCGATCGAACATCTGACAGAAAAGAGGAAAACAGAATGAAAGATCCTAACTTAAGCGAACTGATCCGGATCTGCATCCGCTGCTGGCTGTATCTGGTTCCGCAGGCGTTTCTGGGCATTCACCTGTTTTCTATGTTTATGCGGAAAAAACACAGCATGAAGCCGTTGATGATCTGGCAGCTTCTGCGGGTGATTCTGATCGGCGGCATCAGCGATATCATTCTGCGGGGATACTATGGAAATGAGAGCTGGTGGGAAATCCTGATGATGTTTCTTTCCGTTGTGATTATGATTGCAAATACGGTTCTCTTTTACTACAGCTTTGAAGGCAGTCTTCCGAAGGTTGTGCTGGGCGGAATGCTGGCAGATATTGTGACGGCGATGATTCATTATCCAGCCATCTGCATTGTAGATCTTCTGGCAGGACGCCAGCTTTATGTTCTGAAATGTCCGGTAGAGCCATGGGATTTGCTGATTCCTGTTCTGGAATATCTGTTTTACCAGCTGGAGAAAAAAACAATCATCAAGGTTCTGAAAGGATATCGGGATTTCGAAGCAAGATATCTGAAAATCATCTGGGTACTTGTATATTTCCTTCCCGTCATGTATTATGTGCCAAGTGGATTGACGGACACACAGGTTATGTTTCTGGATGATATTATGATTATTCTGATCATGATATTCAGTATCTTAAGCGTACTGCGGCGTCAGCATCAGGTGCTGGCGGATTATGAATTTCTTTCAGAACAGCAGAAAATGGCAGAATACCATTACCAGATTCTGACAGAACAGATTCCGCAGATGGAACAATATCAGCAGACCATTTCGGAACAGATGGAAAAAATTATGGCCGGAGCCGGTGAGATATCGGGAGAAACGTTGAAACAGTATGCAGAAAACCTGAAAACAATCAGCAGCCAGGTGCGGCAGGGAATTTATTGCAAGGACCGAATGATAGATGCGGTTTTGTGCGCCTGGAAATCCAATCTGGAGAAGAAGAAAATTGAACTTCATTACCAGATAGCGGGATATGACAGAGGAGAGATTGCAGAAAAAGATCTGGCAAAAATCCTGATTGGAATTCTGAACTGGGGCGAAACGCTTGTAAAGAAAGAAGAACAGGGCGAGCTCCAGCTGAAGATAACAGGCGTAAAAAATCAGCTGATTCTGGAATGTCTTACCTCTTCCAGACGCCAGAATCCGATGAGCCGGAAACTGTTCCGCGGACTTTTGAAAAAGTACAATGGAAAAATGCAGGAGAAAAAAGAAAAGACCGGCGAAATCGGCCTGACGGTTATTTTGTCCAGACAGGTCATTCTTTAAAGAAATAACCAACAGCATATGCAGCAGGACTGGAGAAAACGAGAATGGATTTAAGAATAGGAATTTGCGACGACAAGCCGGAATGGCTGGAAAAAGCGGGAGATACCGTAAAGCGCTGTGCCGAACAGATGCAGAAAAAAGTGGAGATGTATTTCTTTCAGAATGGCAGTGAACTTCGGAAAGAAGAACATCCCAAAATGCATATTCTGTTTATGGATATAGAAATGCCGGGAGAGAGCGGAATAGACCTGGCCATGGAAGTGAACCGGAAATGGCCGGAATGCCAGATTATCTATCTGACCAATTACTGGTCGTACGCTATGGACGTCTATGAGACGCATCATGTTTACTATATCGTAAAAGAAAAATTCGAGGAAAAACTGCCAGCCGTGCTGGAAAAGGCGATAGAACAGCTGCGGAAACAGAACAGGAGAATTGTTCTTCAATGCCACGGAGGCGTAAAAGCAAATCTGAAACTGGATGATATCCTGTATTTTGAACGGGACAAGCGAGTCACGTATGTGGTTACAACGGAGAAAGAATATACGGTGGATGATAAAATCCAAGAAATAGAAGAAAGAATCGCCAGTGAGGATTTTGTACGATGCCATACGAGTTTTCTGGTTAATTTTTCTTATGTGAAGGAATGTACGAAGAAGAAAATGCTGCTGGAAAACGGGAAAATTGTGGATATCAGCAGGAGTTACTGGAAAAAGACGGAAGAAGCGTATGTGGAATGGGTGAAGAGGTGGGCCAGGTAGAAATAGAATAGGGATAGAAAAGAGGAAAAATACTGCACGGGAATGGTGTGGTATTTTTTTTGTTGCAGAAAAATGGGAGCGAATATGGAAAAATGCAGAAAAATGCTGATTATTACGAAAAAAGTGCAGATTGTGCAGCGGGTATAGGAAAAAATATGAGATATGATACAATTTTTCTTATGAGAACCGAAAAAAAATCTCATGTAATATACAAAAAAGATATTACATGAGAATTGAGAGAACTATCAAAATTATTTACAAATTTTTCTCCAAATCATTCATCTCCTGCTGTTTGAGAAGCAGATCCAGCATTTGATTTACAGTCAACAGCGTGGAGGTATTACAACGGCTGAGTTTTTCCGCAATTTCTTCATCAATCAGGCGATCACGCTTGGCATATTGGGTATCAAGAAGAAAATAATCAAGATTCTGATCCAGAGCAAGCGCCAGTTTGGAGAGCATGGAAAGAGAAACTTTTGTCTGTGCGGTTTCGATGTGACTGATATGGTTATTTGAACAGCCGACCAGGCTTCCAAGTTCTGCCTGACTGAGCTTCTTTTGCAGGCGAGCAGTGCGAATGCGTTGTCCGACCATTGTATAATTGATTTCCGGCTGCATGAGGAACCTCCATAATAAATGTAATTTGTACATTATAAATGGATAAAAAATATGAAACAACCAACTAATAATGCATATTGCATTTATGAGTATAATATGATAAAATTTTTGTGAAAAATTAATGAATTAAAAAAAGATATACGATGATAATGAGAAAAAATCAACAATGAAAATAAGTGTATTTAGAGTCGTAAATGGTATTTACAGGGGTGATGAGCCCGTTGATATATAGATATGATTAAAAAAAGGAAAGGGAATTATTTCATCTAATTAAAAATGAAGAAAGAGGGTAAAGAGAATGGTGACAGTATTGGCTCTGGCATATACAGGTTGGGCTATTTATTCAGGGTATCAAGTTTTGACTGGACGTTCAGAATGGCTTGATCGAAGAGCACCGCTTAATATTGCAGTTAAAGTTGTATTGAGTATTGGTGTAGGTTATGTTATAGGGATGTTCTACTTATTATATTTGCTGTTTAGATTTCTTATATTAATGACAAGAATGTAAATCGTGAGAACTTATAGTATGGCTATTTTAAGAATGAAACCTGAAAAATAGACAATTCAAACAAGGCTATGCAAAAAGAAAAGTGAGGTGATTATATGAAATGCAGATGGTGTGGCGAAGAATGGACATTCACTGATAAGCGAATAAGATTAACATGTCCGCACTGTCGTAAGCAGATCATTTCGTTAGATGAAACAAAAGATTTCGAGTCGGGTCTTATTTGTCTTGTGGATACATTTGGAGCTGCTGTCTACGATGAAAAACAGGTTGTGTTAGAATTTATAGAGACCTATTTTCAGGATAAAAAGAGGGAAAAAAATTTTATTAATATAGCTTATTCAGCAGGTTCTGTGAAAATGGTTTTGTCGGCGCAAAATATGCCGGACAATCGAAAAAAATCAATGCTTGAAAATGCAATTAATCAGATGGTTGAAGAATATGGTATTGATGAGGAATGGGCATCGTTTATTATTGGGGCGATTGCACGAAGCTTGGGAATATCATTAATCATGGATGATTCAATTATCACATTAAGGAATCGTGCAGAGATGGGGGATGTTGAAGCGCAGAACAAAATAGCTCTTCATTATTATTCTTACGATGACTTTGTGAATTATGAATTTTGGATAAAAAAGGCAGTAGAGGAGAATAGTAAAGAGGCGAAATTTCATTATGGTGTCTATTTACTTTCTGAAAAGTCGGCGTCGGAAGACAAAGATGAAGGTGCAAGATTGCTGGTACAGTTAGCGGAAGAAGATAATGTGGACGCAGTTTGCTTCTTGGGAAGAAATTCTGGAGCTTTGGATCATCAATTTTTTGATATTGCACCGCATGTTATAGCGGTGGTAAATTATCCCGAAGGGCTCCAAAGTTCACACTGGGTAGATTTATCATATTATTATGAGAAGCATAATCAGCTTGATCAAGCTATTCAGGCAATTGAACAGGCTTATCTGAAAGACAAGCTTACTGCGTGGGAAAGGTATGTAGATTTGCTCGAAGTGCGTAATGCGCCTTTGGATAATTTTTCAGCAGGAAAAATACTCAGAGAGATTGCAGAGACAGGCAATCTTCTCGGGGCTTATCGTTTGGCTGAGAAACTTGATAAAAAAGCTAAGAGCAATTCAGATATGATGACGGTTCTTTATTGGTATAAAGTTGCTGCTGATGGCGGAAAGCGCGAAGCAAGATACAGATTAGCAGAAATATATGAGCAAGGATATCTGACTGATAAAGATCTTAATAAGGCTATATACTGGTATGAGGCAGCTGTTGTCAGCGGATCGGGGGAAGCGTTTGAAAAACTCAGATATAAGAGCGAAAAATGCATTCGAAACACTATTGAGCTTACGATGGAAGATGGAGAAGATATTGAGTGCTCTGTGAAAGGGATAGTTAGTGTAGGGGGAAAAGATTATTTGGTTATTTCAGATCCGGACACAGAGGAATTAGTGCCATTGCTGTATTCAGAAGATATAGAGCGGCTGGATTACTATATTGATATGATTGATGAAGTCGAGGAAGAGAAAATAATACGACACTTTAGGAGAATGCATTCATGAATGAATTATATGAGATGCTCAACCTGGGTGAACGAAAAGCATACGAAAAGGTATTAAGAGCTATCACAAACAGAGAGGATACGGTTTCAATAGTTGGAATACAGAGTTCTGAAATGATGCAGCGTGTATTGACCGCGTTGAATGGTGACCATCCAGAACTTTTCTATATTGATTTCCAGCACATGAATTTCAGAATATCTGCAATAAGTACTTCTTACCAAATTAGGTATACGGTTAGAAAGTCTATGATCAATAGTCTTCAGCAAACGTTAAATGCTTGGATTGGTAAGGTGAAACGTGAGTTGAACATTGAGACAACCAATGAAAAAGTGACAATATGCCGAAAAGTGCACAATTATCTTATTAATCATGTGAAATACAATTATGAAGCATTGCAGATCCCAGATGCGTATCCAGATTCATTTACAGTCAAAGGCGTATTTGAGCAGAAAACTGCTGTGTGTGAAGGAATTTCAAAAAGTTTCAAGCTGCTTTGCAATCACTTTGGGGTTGATGTGTTAATTGTGACTGGAAAATCAACACGAGAAGGTTTTTGCAATTCAGTATCGCATGCATGGAACATTGTAAAAACCGAAAAGGGATGTGCACATGTTGATGTAACATGGGATCTTGGGATGAGTGAGAGCTGCAAAAATCTACGGTATGATTACTTCATGATACCAGATGAATGGATTGCGGCAGACCATGAATTCGAAAGGAGTTGCCATTGTGACTTAATTGAAAATTCATATTTCAGTCGCACAAATTCGTTGCTTTCAAGTGTGAAAAAACTCAAAGAGTATGTTGATACTTGCTGTAAGAAAAAAAATAAAAAAATATATTTCAAAATTGTTGGGGAAAAAGGATTTCCTGACGATATAACAATTAGAGTACAAAAGTTGGTAGAGAAAGCGATTGCCCAAACATACACAATGGGTTATTCGTTTTCGACGGCTCATAACGAAGCACAAAAAGTTTTCTATTTTGAATTGCTGTAGTAGGAGGTGAGAAAATGTCAAATGAACTGCAGCGTGCAGATAAAGGATTTGTAGGGGTACTGAGATCTTTAGGAATGTCAAGTACTGATAGAGCAAATCAGATTAATCGGAGCGTTAATGAATATCAACCGTGCTCTGTAGACGCGTTTTTTGAACCTGACAGAGGCGTCTATAATTCGATTGTGTCTGGTGGCGATAATAGAATTCGCACAAATGCAATGGTTGCACAAACTGTCTGTGCATTGCATAACAATTTTCCTGTGATTATCCTCCATGAAGGCAACAGAGAACTTGAGAACCAAATGCGATCTAACTTTTCAAGTACAGGAAGGTATATTGAGGCTAGTCCAAGATCACCATGCTTTGAACCCTTTTATGACTTGAATGAACTTGAAATATCTAATCAGGTATTGGAAACAGCGCCGAAAGAATATGATATCAAGTTCAATGCCAGATATTACATAGAGGGCATGTGTCAATTCTTGAATAAGAGCGGCAAGCATTTGTCTTTTAAGATGTTTTCAACTTGTCCCCATGCCTTGCTATTTGATAAAGTAGATGATCTTCGTATGCAGGGAAGTATTACCGACAGCGAAGAACAAGAGATAAAATCAAAGCTAATGATGGGGCAAAGCGAGAATTATAAATTGGATTCCTACTTCGCCAGTTTAAAAATGGAACTTATGCCGATGATGTATGTTGCGAAAGGTGGTTATAAGCCGGTAAATGTGATAAGCGCCTTGAAGAAGAGAGCAATTCTCTGTATAGATATTGCATCCGTAACAAACAAGTTGCTGATCAATATATTAGTTTATCAGTTGAAATTGGCATTGACACGTGGAATGAGGTACACATTACTGATTGACTCAATTCCTGTAAACGCTAATGAAGCGTATGCAGCATATCTCAAAGCGCCTACGGATAAGGTATGCAAGATGATTGCGGCAGATGATTTTTATTCAATGACTGGAAGTGATGAGAAATTATTCTCTGCGGTTGTTGGAGAAAGTCAGATTATCGTAGTAATGGGACATACCTCGAGCAATAGCGCAACAAAATGGTCTGAGGTGTTTGGGCAATATGATAAATATGAACAGTCATATTCTACATCCAGAGGATCAAGCCGACGAACAGCGTTCTCATTGTTTGCAAGTCCAAATCAGTCAAGAACTGTGAACATTAGCAAAAATCGAGAGTTTGTGGTCAAACCGGAGAAGATAACACGAATGGGTTACGGTGAAGCGTATGTTTTGACGGCAGCCAGAGGAGAACTTGCGCATCTGGTGCTCAATGATTAAGTTAGTAAGACCATAAAAGGTCTGAAAAAGCAAATACAAAGGAGAAAAGCTTATGAGCGAAATATTACAGAATGGCTTCAGAGTAAAAACCTTGTTGGGTGGTACTGCTAAAGTCGAAAAGTACCTAGCTGAAGGCGGCCAGGGTGCCGTATATGTTATTGAATACAACGGCGAAAAAAAAGCTCTCAAATGGTACAAAAAAGCAAGCCTGGGAGCAAATCCGAAAGCGTTTTACGATAACATTAAACAGAATGTTATGAGGGGTGCACCTAGTACAGAATTTTTGTGGCCGCTGGATATTACTGAATGGACGGATGGTACATTTGGTTACATTATGAATTTGCGCCCGGAGGGTTACCACGAGATTACTGAATTTATGCTGTGTAAGGTTAGGTTTAAATCGTATAAGGCTATCATTGATGCTGCATTACATATTGTGACTGCGTTCAGAGGACTTCACAATTCAGGCTATGCATATCAGGACTTGAATGATGGTAACTTCTTCATTAATCCTAATAGCGGTGATGTGCTTATTTGTGATAACGATAATGTCGCTCCTGAGAATACGGAAACAGGTATTTTAGGAAAACCGAGATATATGGCACCGGAAGTTGTTCTGAAAAAGAACAAACCAAATAGTTACAGCGACAGATTTTCGATGTCAGTAATTCTGTACATTCTGTTCTGCCTGAATCATCCGCTTGAAGGCAAAAGATATTTGGTGCCTGCACTTACACCTGCACTCCAGGAAAAGTTATATGGCAGTGAAGCATTATTCATGATGGATCCGGATGATCAGAGTAATGGACCGCATCCAGTTGTTCATAAGAATTCTATTGTTGTTTGGCCTTGCCTGCCGGAGTACATGCGTGCGATATTCCTCGATGCATTCGGACAGAAAGCAATGCAGAAGCCTACGGCGCGTCCTAAGGAGAAAGATTGGATTGCGGTTTTAACTCGTTTTAGAAGTGAGATTTTGACCTGCAGCTGTGGAAATGAAATTTTTACGCAGAACGGAGAGCCTTGTGAATGTGACGCATGTGGAAAGAAAGCAGAGATTCCGTTCAAGTTAACATTCCGAAACTATAGTATTCCGGCACTTAAAGGTTCAAGAATCTATCGTTGCCAGCTTGGCGTCTGCAATGAGGCAGATGCGTTAACACCGGTAGCAGTAGTTCTTGAAAAAAAAGATACAGGAGCACTGGGTATCAAGAATAAGAGTGGTAAGCATTGGGATGCAATCACATCAAAGGGAACTGCCAGAAAGGTTTCCCCTGACGAGGTAATTCCTTTAAAGGATGGAATTACATTTACATGTGCTGGCGCTGATGAAACTATTAAAATTCAAGCTAATTAATTAACTAAGGAGGAATATATTATGCCGAGTACTGGAGATTTAACTAAAATCCCTATAAAAGAGATGCACGTTTTCTATGTGCTGGATACATCTGGAAGTATGGAGGGGGCAAAAATCAGCATGCTTAATCATGCTATGGAAGAGTGTACAGATGCCCTGAAAGATCTTGCGAAGAGCAATGCGGATGCAGAACTGAAGATTGCGGTACTGGAATTTAACTCTGGCTGCAAATGGGTGACATCTAACGGTCCTGAAGCATTAGAGGATTTTGAATGGGATAAGGTCGAAGCTGGTGGGCTTACTGATATAGGTGCTGCGTTAAAAGAACTTAATTCAAAATTGTCAAGACATGCTTTCCTTAGTTCTATGACTGGTGCTCTTATGCCGGTTATTATTTTCATGACTGATGGTTATGCGACTGACGATTATGATAAGGCATTGGAAGAGATTCGTAAGAATCGCTGGTTTGCAAGAGGCACGAAGATAGGATTTGCGATTGGCGATGATGCGGATGCAAGGATGATCGCATCCGTTGTTGGGAACAGTGAGGCGGTTATTAAGACTTCTGATCTTGATCTGTTTCGACGCTTGATGAAGTTTGTTTCTGTAACTGCTTCTATGCTGGTTTCACAGTCTACAACTGCAAAAACTGCAACGACAGGTCCTGAAATTGTTGAGCTGGTGAAAAAGGAAGGTGATGTACCGGAAACGGTCACTATTGATATTCCTGAGGATGAGTATAATCCGGAACCGGAACCGCCTGCAGGTGGAGATAGTTGGGGCGACGATGAGGAGTGGTAAATTGCTCTGCCGAAAGGAGTAAACATGAGTAAGGTGTATACATTCAATAAAACAACTATTGGACACCTTCATGTTATGCGTGAAATTCCGTGCGAAGACTACTCTCTATCCTATTCGGATGAGAGTGGTCGATATCATATTGCTATTGTGGCGGATGGACATGGATCGGAAGAATGCTTCAGAAGTTCCGTCGGTTCAAAAGCGGTTTGCGAAGTAGCTTTAGCATATCTTAAGGAATTTGCCGAGTCAATAGTAGAATCCGAAATAACTGAGGAACGTTTTTATCAAGATGTATTTACAAATTTGAGATATAGTCAAATGACTGTTCGACGGTTAACGGATTCTATTATTGCCGGATGGCATGATAGTGTTTGTGGTTATCATGAGTTAAATCCGGTTACTGAGGATGAATGGACAAAATTGAATGAGAAGTACGACCCTGGTAAGGTTCAGAAAATCACAGAAAATGTTGAACATATATATGGAACGACATTGATGGCAGCATTGGCTTTGCCTGGATGCTTGCTTCTTATTCATCAGGGCGATGGACGAATTGATGTGTTCTATGGTGATGGCAGAGTGGAGCAGCCAGTTCCATGGGATATCAGATGCGAGGATACCACTACAACATCTATGTGTGATGCAGATGTGACCTCAAGTATTCGGCATAAAATCATTAATCTTCGAGAGACTCCAGTTGTGGCATGCTATCTGGGCTGTGATGGAGTAGAAGATGCCTATCGGGATTCTCATGGAGATCTGGGAAGTACTCATTGCTTTATGGGTGGAGTTCATACATTCTACAAGTATTTGACCTGTAAATTGTTAGATACCTCGAAAGAAGAATTTGAACAGTATCTTGAAGGTTTCTTACCGGAGTTTAGTACAAATGGTATTTTTACTCGTTGTGGCAGCGGAGATGATGTGTCGGTTGCTGGGATTGTTGACTTGGAAGCTATTGAATCTTTCAAACAGCAGTTTGAGGCTGATATAAAGCGTTATTCCTTGGAAGAGGAATTGTTCTGGAAAGAGGACGAACTGCGTGGCAAGACACGGAAACATGATATTTTAAAAAGGCGAATGGAAGAGGCGAAGGCAACGGTTGATACGCTTTCTTCTGAATTGCAAAAAATAGTCATTGCTCAAAATGACTTGCAGTCAAAACGAGAGCTGTTGTTTGAAAAAACGGAAGAGGCAAAAGCAGAACTTGAACAGTATAAGAAAGAAGCGAAAGAGGAAGCAGGGTCGTTTGAGGATGAGATTGTTAGTAATTCGCTCAGAAGCCATATGCGTTTGCTGGGCTTAACGATTCAGGAAATTTATGATCGCATAGCAAATGGTGTCAACCAGTTAGAGGCTCGATACAGAAAACTTCTTGAGAAGCTGGTTGAATATGATGCTGAAATACAGAAGCTTCAGAAGAATCAAGTGAAAGTATCTGCTGAGCTGGATGCAGCTAATCAAGCATATACTGATGCAAAGGCAAACTTTGACGAATACGATGATAAATACAGGCAAATTGAGAAGGAATGCCAAACGATCAGAAAAATGCTGGAATCGGATTAAAGAGGGCAAAAATGATATCATCTAAACTAAAAGAAAGTGAAATCGGCTTATTACAATCTATTTGCTGGGAGTTGGATTTTATGGTTGATGATTTCATTTCTCGTGAGGTGAAACGAATTGTGGAGAAGGCTTTAATGGCTGGTAAGATTTCAAAAATTGACCTTGAAAGATTATTAAAGCTTTTTCCACAATTGGAGCCTATGCCCTCAAAATTTGATGATGGTGAGAAAATTATGGCGGATAGTGACGAGGATTGGCCAGAGTGGGAGGACTCAAAACAAGCGAAGCAGAAGAGAAAAATGCATGCACTTCAGCAGCAGTTATCCAATTGGTTATTTACGCAATACGCAGTATATCAAAAACAACTGTCGTCTAAAGCTGTATCTAAATCGTCAATACGTGCAGTCCCTATCGAGAAGAAAGTTGAGAAAAACATTTAGAGGAGGTCAACAAATGGCATCTAATTCCGAAAAAAGAGCAGCGTTTGTACAGCGCTTGAAAGTAAACAATTCAGGTAGCTCTCAGAGCAACAGCGCCAAGAAAGCTCAGGTGTCAAGTAATAATAGTAGTTCGAATAAGGCTGGTGCTCCTGAGAGACAGAAAGCAAAAGGCCAGAGCCGTGGAAATGAAAGATAATGCAAAGAAAAATTGCGCTGGCTACGGTATTGGGTTATGTGATTTTTATGGCTTTTATTACGGATATGGCATTTCTCGATAAATAAATTTTGCATCTATGGGATTATATTCTGAGTGTATCCGGTATATAAACAGAACGTTAATGCCTAAAATGAGTTGGCATAATGGGCATGTGGTCAGTCACATGCCCATCTTTTGATTTTGAGGAGGAAAAGTAATAAATGGCGGTTGGAAAAAACGTATTACAGGGAACCTCTGTTTCAAAGAATGGACTGCCTCCCATGCCGGCAAGTCCTTCATTGATTCTCAGAGGAGAGTTCAATGGAAAAAGAGCTGAATTCGGCCTGAGTGAGGATCTTATCAGTAAACATATGATGCTGGTAGGTGGAACTGGTTGTGGTAAGAGTACATTGTTTTATCACATAATAGAACAGATAAAAAAGAAAATGACTAGAGATGACGTAATGATCATTTTTGATAGTAAAGGCGATTTTTATTCGAAGTTTTATTCGCAGAATGACTGTGTTATTGGAAACTCGCCTCAATATACTAAGCAATCTCAAAAGTGGAATGTCTACAAAGAAATTTTAGCTGATGGATGGGATGAACGTCAAATCATGATGAATACGCAGGAAATTTGTAAGGCAATGTTTGACGAAAGAACGAAAAATAACAGCAGCAATCCGTTTTTCCCTAATGCAGCAAGAGATCTTCTGGCTGCGATTCTTGTGTCGATTATCAGAATTGCTGAAGGAGATAAGAATTTTATAAACGAAAACTTTTATAATAACAGAATAAAGGAATATTTGGATGCATCGTCAAGCGATACAATTTGCGATTTATTTGATGGTTTTCAGGATATGCGAGCCGTAATGAGTTACATCGAGGGTGATAGTGCGCAGTCTCAAGGCGTATTGGCAGAGATGTTTTCAGTCGTTAGAGATTTATTTGTTGGCGTCTTTGCTGAAAAAGGTAAGTTTTCCATGAGAAATTTTGTTCGTCAGAAAGGTGGGCGAACATTATTTATCGAATATGATCTGGCTATTGGCAGCGTACTTACGCCTGTGTACAAAATGCTGTTCGATCTGGCATTAAAAGAAGCCCTGGGAAGAACGAAATCGCAAGGGAATGTATATTTTATATGTGATGAGTTTAAACTGTTGCCGAATCTTCAACATATTGATGATGGCGTTAACTTTGGACGAAGCTTGGGCGTAAAAGTATTTGCTGGTCTTCAAAGCATCGAACAGTTATATGAAATCTATGGACCAAGTAGAGGTAAAAACCTCGCAGCAGGTTTTTCTTCGATTTTGGCATTCAGGGCTAATGATGTTACAACAAGAGATTATATTTCAAGCTTACATGGGAAAAATATGGTTCTTGAACAGTATCGTATGATGAATAATACAACTGTTGAGGAAAAACGTATGGGATCGACGGTGGAAGATTGGGATCTCAACAGTTTAAAAGTTGGTGAAGCTATCGTAGGACTTCCCTTTGTGCCTCCATTTAGGTTCTATTTTGAAAACTATAAAAGGTGAATCTGTATTTGTGTAGAAACACAAAATGAGAAATGAGCTGTGGGAGGTATATTGAAGTGATTACTAGAAAATTTCCATTGCTTTTCGTCGTAGATACATCAAGAAGCATGGAGCAGTATCAAGATGAAATAGTAAATGCTATCAATAAATCCATAAATTTGTTTACGGATAATAACAAGGAAATAGGCGCAATGGTGTCTGTTTTGAAGTTTTCATCACAATGTGAATGGGTAATGGTTAATGAATGTAATCCAGTAGGGATTGCGACAGAAGATTTGCTTCCATATGATAGTTGGTCTGATGTTTCATTAGCGCTTCAAGAACTCAGTAATCGATTATCTCGTAGCGACTTATTAGGTTATATGGATGCACCAGGAAAGCCAATGATTGTTTTTCTGTCAGATGCAGATTTCTCTATGCCATTTTGCGATGGATTGATAGAAGCAAACAAAAATCAATGGTTTGTGCGTAGTCTCAAGGTTGGAATTGTTTTTGGTGGTAATGTTAACAAAAGCGCAATGAGTCAGTTGACAGGGTGTGAAGAAACCGTTTTTGATGAGAAATCAATTATTTCTTTGGAAAGGGTTATTAAATTGACATATTATGCATCAGATATTGTTGTTGACTATCAAGTTGATGAAAATGTTCAATGTGGTGACTTGATAGATACTTCTGGAGAATGGGAAGACGATTGGGACGATGAATGGGATGCTGGTATGGAGGGGAGAGATAATTTTTCATCATTACGGGATGGCTTTTCTATTTAACAGAGTCTATATACGCAATTAAAAAAGGCTAAAAAGGCTATGGAGATAGAAGCAGACGAAGTTAATTCTCCAAGTAATGCTCATCTACATTTTACTGACGAAGATGTTTGGGAGTGAGAGTGCATTTTACAGAATATCAAGTAGATTATGTCCGGGAAAATCGAGAAAAGAACGATTTTAAAGGTGATAAAGCATAATGTGGATGCTTGTTTGAATACGATAGTGTTTTGGGGGTGGATAATAGAAAATGCAGACTTGTTATAAATGTGGAGCATCATGGAATACGGAACGAATATTAGATGTATGTCCATTTTGCAATGTAGATTTAAACCGAAGAAATACAATTTCATTTAAACAAGAATAATCTGGGAGGGATGCATTATGTCCTCACAAAAAGAACAGATAAAAAAGAATATTGCTGATACTCATGTTGCATCTGAGGCAAGTAGATATCAGAAATCTGGTTTATCAGATAAAAGAGCCAAGTTAAGCTCGAAAAATTTTGATAAGCTCATGCAGCAGAGAGGTCTTTCTGATGATGCTATCAAAGATTTAAAAAAATCTTCTGTGCAAGGCACATCTATGGAAGCAAGACATGCGAAAGCAGGAGAAAAGTTTGTCACAACGCATGGAACGGAATCAAGTTCTGGTGTGTTTGTGTCCGAAAAATCACTGGGAAAAACTCCAAGTGAACGTATTGATAAAGGTGCATTGCCGCATAGCAACACGGCTGAATATGAAACAACAGTAGAATTAGGAAAGAATCAAAACTTAGTTTATGGAAAAATTGCTCCACAAAGTAAGTTCTCGAAAATGGATCCAAACCAACAGCCTAGAAATGGCGGCGGAGAACAGGTTATTACTGATGGTGGATATCGTACAGGGGCGGTAGTCAATAAAGATGCCAAGTATCCTGTCCCAACAGAAAAATCTGTACAAAACAAAGGAACTGGTAAATCTCGAGTAAATAATAAAGGACAGTCTATGTAGAAGTGTTCTTTGGGGTAAATAAATGAAGCAAATAAAATGCAAATCATGCGGAAAAATTTGGTACCTGGATAGTGGAGAAGAACACTATTTGAAAGTCTGTCCATTTTGTGAATCCGCAGTAAAAGAAAAACAAAAAATAGAGGGTACCAAAAATTTAGGGGAAGCAATATACTATGCACTTTCTGAACGCGGTATAGATATGCTTTCTAGTGTTGGGAAAATCTCCGGATTTCTATATGATATGGCTCCAGAATTAAAGAAAGAGATTAAGATTTTCACAAAAACATTTGATGAAGAATACTTGACGTTATATAGAGATGCTTTTGCACAGGATTTAAAATCTGTAGAAATAACTATGAATAAATTAAGGCAGATTTTTATCGATGAAGAAGGGCTTTCTGAAATATGGGCTGATATGCTGTGTGAAAATTGCTATCAGGCAGTGATGTATTATCAAGGTGAAGGTCTGCCGGAAATTATGCTTGCAGAAATTTCTGATTGGGAGATTGAAATTCAAGAGCCACAGATCATATACAAAGATCATGTAGTTGAGGTATCACCTACCCTTCCGGATTCAATTACTATAGATAATGTCTCTGCAAACAAACCGGCTAATTCAAATATAGGTTATCAGGATGAAGAATATAAAAATGGTTTAGACTGCGAAATGCGCGGGGATTATGAAAATGCATTATATTGGTATGGTCAGTCCAATTATAGCCCGAGTTATGTTAAAGCGGCCAAGTTAATCGATGCGAAAGGTAATTATAAACGAGCGTGGAGATGGATTATTAAGGCTTCGGATAGAGGTGAAGGTGAAGGTCTCTATATGCAAGGTTTATATTTTCAAACTGGCAGATATGTAAAAAAGAATGTTGGGTCAGCAGTTACATATTATAAAAAAGCTATTGAAAAGGGGAATACGGACGCTGTTGTGGCATTGGGGAAATGTTATAGGGATGGCGTTGGTGTTAAAAAAGATTTGCCAGAGGCGGTTAAATTATTTAAAATTGCTGCAGATGCTGGAAACTCTGAAGGGCAGTTCTTATATGCTATGTGTTTGAAGCAAGGTGATGGAATTCAGAGAGATATTATTGAGGCTGCTGTATGGTTTAAAAGGGCAGTTGAGAGTGGCAATAGAGAGGCAAAAGGTTACTTAGATATGTGTATTTCTGAAATGCCGGTGTTTCAACGATTGAAATGGAAAACCAGCAATTAACGATGAGGGACAAAAAAGATGGAAGCAAATGTGATTCTTGCAAGATGTAATAATAATCGAAAGATTTATGGAACTCGTGTACAAAAGATGCAGGATGGAGACTGGTGGAGAACATGGTCATTTCCTGTAGATGAAAAAAGAGCTAAGAATGAAGGGTATGATCAGCAAGCTATCCAAGGAAATTTGTACGCAACAGAGGAGTTTCCAGGGTGCCCATATTGCGGATCAAAATCATTTGTACAGTGCAATAAATGTGGGAAACTTACATGCTGGCATGGAGAACAGGCACTTAAATGTGATTGGTGTGGAAACAACATGGATAACATTGTGACAGCAACAGAAAAGTTCAGTGTTTCCGGTGGTGACATTTAAAAAATGCAATGAGGAGTGATGGATATGGCAGACTATAATGCTCAGGATTTACAAAGTACTTTGATGTACATAAAAAAGCGCTTTGGAACAAATGTATTTACTGCTCCTGGTCGTGTTCCTGCATTGCTTTCTGATTTAGCTCCTTCTTTAAAAGAAGACCGTGTTATGCTCGAACGAATGTCGAGACTGGGTATTTTAGAAGGCTTTGTAAATACTGATGGTTCTGGTGAACGAGAAAAAGATATGTTTGTTTCGAAGACCATCACTAGACTTACGGAGGGTGTGAAATGCCAAATATTAGAGAACTCTGTGGAATGCCATTGCTGTCAAAGTATTGTTTTTTTGTCATAGATACTTGTGGAGGTATGTATGGGAAAAAAATTGGAATGGTAAATTCTGCAATGGAAAGAGCTATTGAATTCTTGAAAACAACGAGAAAAAAAAGTGGCGACTACATTCAGAAAATGGCGATTCTAAAGGTTAATACAAATTGTCAGTGGTGTGAAGAATATGGACCAGAAGCAGTTGCAAATTATAAATTTGAGAATTTGGAAGCTGGCGGCTTATGTGACTGGGGAGCTGCCTTGTCAGAATTAGACAATAAACTTAACCCAAGAGAATTCCTGATAGATGATGTACCACTATGTCGTCCGATAATTGTATTTATGTTTTCTGACAGAAGTGCTACGGATGATTATAAAAAAAGTTTGGAAAAGCTGTCTAATAACAGGTTCTTTAAATTGGCCATAAAAGTCGCTATTGCACTAACTGATGCAGTGGATTATGAGCTGTTGAAAGACATAGTTTCAGATACTGGCGCATGGTTGTTTATTAGTGGTAACAACAGAGCTAATCTCTTAGGAGAAACACTGGAAAACTTAATGGATGCGAGCATTAAATTGCAGCATGGTTTGGTTCCGGAAGATCGGGCTTTTGTTAAGCAACTTATTGATGAATTATCTGACAATCAACCGGATGAGATTCATATTGACAATAGTATTAATAGTTCACAGGGCTCATACGCTGTAAGTGAAACCTGTAAGGCAATGCCAGATTACTTTATGTGGAACGAGACAGGATATAAAATGATTTCTGACATTGTAGTAAATTCAGATGAAATTACCGCACCTCGTATCACTGCGGGAACTTTAATTAAATTGCAAAATGGTATAGCTACGGCAACAAAAATAATCACCAAGGATATTATATGCTCCTTGTATGCTGTTGATTACCATGGTGAAAATAAGATTTTGAAATGGATAGAGCGTCCAAATAAGGAAGATTATAAGGTTGTCTCAGAGATTGCTACTAGTGGTTTTATTGATGATAACTGGATACTTCCGGAAGATGTAACTCCCCTGTTTAAAAATGGATTTGGTTATATCTTGCCGCAACATGATGATGCAAAAGATTATTATCCAATTTCTGATTTTATGTCAATGAACGTAAAGTTTTCAAGCTATCATGCTATGGTGGATGCATGCATAAATATCGTAAGCGCATTTTGTAAACTTCATGGCAGGGGTTAGTTCGCTACGGATGGGATGATAGTATTCTGGTTAATCCAATTAATGGAAAGGTTCGTATTGCGTCTAATGGAGATGACATAGTTCTTGAAGGAGTTCATTTGGCATGGTTAGAATGTAATAGAGTCAGTTCTCCGGAGATTGTTTTGGGAGGTTCTAACCAGCATACCATGCATAGTGAAAGACACATTATGGCGGTTTTCCTTTTTGAAATAATGTGTTTAGGACATCCTTTGGAAGGAATGAAGTACCTTGTTCCAGCATTAACACCCACATTGTCTGATCGATTATATGGTAGTGAACCGGTTTTTATAATGGATCCCGAAAACAAAGAGAATGGACCATATACGTTAGTACAGCAACACTTAATAAAGAGGTGGCAACGGTTACCAGGATACATAAAGGAAATGTTTGTGCGGGTATTCGGATATGAGTGCTTACATAATCCGGCAGCAAGACCGTCCGAGATGGCATGGCTTAGAGTTCTGACAAGGTTACGTAGTGAAATAATCATGTGCTCCTGTGGTAATGAACTATTTCTTCAAAATGGTGAGCCTTGTAAATGTGAATCATGTCAAACGGTAGTTTCTGCTGATTTTAAATTGGAATTGGGAGACTACTGCATTCCTGCGGTAAAAGGTTCAAGAATTTATTGCTGCCAGTTGCGAGGCTGTAATCCAGTCGATGCACTTACCCCAGTCGCTGTGATTCTTGGAAAGAAGAATTCTGTGATTTTAGGAATAAAGAACAAGAGTGGACAGCAATGGGATGCTGTTAATTCCAAGGGCGTTGCGAGAAAGGTGGCTCCTGATGAGGTGATTCCGATGATAGATGGAATTGCTTTTGAATGTATGGGCAACGTGGTTAAAATCAGAGCCAATACAAACAGGAAAATGAATATTTGGTTCATATTGCAGTGCTCTGGACGTATGGGAGGTGAGAAGATTTCACTGTTGAATAAGTTCATGACGACCTTGATTGAAAGATTTCAACATATAAAACTCGCAGATAATGCATGTATTTCTGTCATTGAATATGCCACATCGATTATTAGCATAGGACCGAGGCCAGCTGAATTTTTTAAGATAAATTCTCTTGAAGCAGGTGGAGTGTCTGATGCTGAATCTACAATAATTAAACTGAATGAGTTGCTATCACTACAGATTTCAGAAAATGATGCGATGGAAAACTATATTGTTTGGATTGGAAAAGGATGGAGCAATTTTGATCCAGATGATTCGAGCGTTCAAATCTTTCATGAAAATCCTGTTTTCAAAAAAAGCAAAAAGATTGGCATTGCTTGGATAAATGATGACGAAGAAGTGGACGAAACGAAAGACTTTTTTTCATCAACCCTCACTGAAGATTGTAGGATTGTTCAATTTGAAGAACTAGAATCCATTAATACTAATGTCAATTCGTTCTTGAGAATCCTGGAGAATAATGATTCCGTGAGCTGAAGAAAAAGAGATCAAAATAGGAGTGGAATTATGGAAGCAAACGTTGTATTGATAAGGTGTAATAATAATCACAAAATCTATGGGACCCGTATTCAGAAAATGCAGGATGGAGATTGGTGGAGAACATGGGCATTTCCTGTAGATGAAAAAAGAGCTAAGAATGAAGGTTATGATCAGCAGACAGTCCAAGGAAATTTGTTTGCGACAGAAGAGTTTCCAGGGTGCCCATATTGTGGTTCAAAATCCTTTGTTCAGTGTAATAAATGTGGAAAACTAACTTGTTGGCATGGCGAAAAAGCGCTGAAATGTGAATGGTGTGGTAATGACATGAACAACATTGTAACTGCAACAGAAAAGTTCAGTGTCTCTGGTGGTGATATATAGAGGCAAAGGAACTGAAAAAAAATTTTCTGATGAGGATGGTGTGATATGAAATGTACAAAGTGTGGAGCTGAATTGCCGGGAACAATGAGTAAAAACCAGCATTGTCCTATCTGCGGGGAAGTTCTTTTTAACGATATTCCTTACCAGCAGGTGGTAGATGCATTAAATGTGATAGTTTCAAGATTCGGCAGCGACATCTATGCTGAATCAAGCCGCATGAATAGCCTGTTAAATGATATTTTACCTAATGCAATAAAAGAAAAGAATATTATTAGAAATGCAGCGGCCGTCGGTATAGCGGATATTGTGTTAAAGGCATCGAAAAATCCGGAAAATATGAGATCTTTATTGGAACAAGGGTATACTCTTGCAGAAAATAACGGTATAAGCGGTGATTGGTGTGCAGCCGTATTGTTTATGTTCGGATATCCGCTCGGTATAGATACAAGATCTCAGTATCAAATACCGGATGACAAAAAGAAAAGATTAAAATTTAGTAGGAAATCCATAGTGATTAAAGAGCCAACTGTTGTTGAAGAACAGAATTACGCGGGAAAGTCTATTGCTGAATTAGAAAGCTTGGCTGATGAGGGAGATGATGAGGCAGCCGTTGAGCTGGCTGAAAGATACTATTCAGGTAATGGTGTAAAAGTAGATTTTGCTAAGGCAATGCGCTTTTACAAACGTGCTGACATTGAGGATAATCCACATGCACAATATAGTATTGGAGCTATGTATGCGGGAGCAATGGGTGTTGAGCACGATCCAGAAAAAGCGTTTAGATATTATCAGAAAGCTGCTGATAAGGGTTATCCTCCTGCACAGTATGCATTAGGCGAAGCTTTGTATTTTGGTGAGGGATGTGAAAAAAATGATTCGGAGGCACTCTATTGGATGCAAAAAGCTGAAGCTGAATTTCAGGACGCCAATGTATATATAATGCTTTCAATGATTTACAAAGATTCTGAGGATGAGTCGATACGTGATTATAGTAAGGCTTTTAAATATTTGCAGAAGGCAGTAGATCTGCAGAGTGAAATTGCGTATAACCTTATGGGCGCATATTACGAGTTGGGTATTGGTGTAGAAAAGAACTATGACAATGCGCGTAAGTATTACGAATTAGCAGCAAGTAATGGCGTTGAAAGTGGATATCTGAACCTTGGCGCGTTTTACCAGATGGGTGTAGGTGTGCCAAAAGATACGGAGAAAGCAGTTCGGTATTATCAAATGGGGGCTGATGCTGGCAACATGTATGCCTTAAATGCCTTAGGCATGTGTTATAAAAATGGAGATGGTGTTCCACAGAATTATGATAAGGCTTTTGAACTGTTTATGCAGGCGGCATCTGCCGGAAATTATGCCGCTGAGTATAATATTGGTTTGGCATATGAAATGGGACAAGGTGTTCTGGAAGATGAAGCGGAAGCAAAAAAATGGTATATGTTGTCCGCCGAAAAGGGATTTGGAAAAGCGCTTACCATGTTGGGGATTTATGCTGAACAGGGGATACCGGATGGTAAGCCAGATATACAAGCGGCGTTTGACTGGTATTTGAAGTCTGCGGAAACGGGAGAACATCCATTATCTCAGTTGATTGTTGGTAATTGCAGAACAAATGGGTTAATGAACTCTTATGTGGATCGTCTGGAAGGATTCGAATGGTATTTGAAAGCTGCAGTAAATGGACATCCCACTGCACAAAATAATGTGGCAATTGAGTACATCAATGGTGAGATAGTAGATCAAGATTATGACATTGCTGTCGAATGGCTGGAAAAGGCTACTGAACAAAATGATATGTATGCTTTAAATAATTATGGTACATTACTATTGAAAGGGGAAGGCGTATCCAGAGATGCGGATCGGGCTTTCAATATGTTTCTATCGGCTGCAAAACAAGGATATACAGATGCGAAACTAAATGTTGGTATTTGCTATTATCAGGGTTGGGGAACACAACGCAATCTTGATGAGGCTCTGCGTTGGTTATCAGAAGCATATGCAGAGGGAGCGGCAGATGCAGTTGATTATCTTAAAAAAGGGTTTAAAAACAAGAATGGATATTGGGTAAAGAAGGGCTTCTTTGGTAGAGTGCCGGCACCAGAGACATTGCCTCCTGCACCCCAAATAGAAAGATGTACGCATGGTTGTAATGATTGCTGTGATTATATCGAACATATTGAGAATGAGGATACAAAGTGTCACTGCAGTAGACTGGATATGGATGTTTTTATAAAACACAAATGTCCATTTTATAAAAAAACAGATGCAATCAGTGACTTGGCAAGACTGGCAAGGTTGCTTAAGGCAGAGAAATCTGAAGAATCATAAACGAAACAAGATGAGTTTCTCTATATAACAGATCTTTAAGTACTAAGATAAAAAGTGGGGGGATAAAAATGCCGAATGTTAACGACTTAGATCGCATACCAAAAAGAATCAGGCTGATTATCTACATTTTAGATATGTCTGAAAGTATGAAGGGTGAAAAACTTGAACTTATAAAAGCAGCATTAGTAAATGATTTTAAAGAGCTGAATTCTCATAAAAACGATGATGTCGAGTTTAGAATCCAGATAATGACTTTTAATTCGGAAGTGAAATGGATACCAGAAGATGGACCGAGTGATATATCAAACATAATAGAAAGTATTGGTTTGTTAGAGGCTAAGGGTATAACAAACGTGGGGTATGCATTGGGTGAGCTAAATAAAAAATTGACTAGAAGGGAATTGCTGAATGGATTTGAATGCCTTGTTTTACCTATACCTATCATTGTTTTTGTTGCAGATGGATATGCGACGGACTTTTATCAGGATTCTTTAAATGAATTGCGAAAGAATCAAAGGTATACACATGCCCTGAAAATGGGTTTAGCTTTGGGGGACGATGCAGATTATTCTATGGTGAAATCTGTAACGAATGATGATGCGGTACATATGACAGTTGATGAATTTGCTGCAGACTGTCGTTTGATTGATCGAATCGATTATTTGAACAATACAATGTTTTGCAGCAGCGGTGATCCTATGGTTCCTTGGGATGAGGAGCACTCTCACTTTGATGATCCAGTAGAGTCAGTCAGGTTAGATGATTTTGAGAATAAGAATCCATTATTTTTTATGGCCACAGATGATTCAGAAATTCCTTTATATGAAGGGAAAAATGAAATTTTGCAAGGTCAGATAATGAAGTGTGCTCCAGAAAATACGTTATCTCCTGCTTTTTGTATTACAGTAAATGAGTCAGAAGATTATATGAAAATATCTAACTGTTTCGTATCGGCATTTCTGCATTATCCTTTAGAATATCGATATCTTAGAGTTTCTGCTAATAGTGGATTAGCAATACAGGATGGTGCTTCCATTATGAAAGATGGAACGAATTTGATATTCACAGGAATTCCAGGTCTGAAATCTGAAATCATTATTCCAATTGATTGTTGGGATGAAAATAATCTGTGGGATACAGATTATTTGGTGTTGGATGAAAACCAGCATATAAGTTTTAGAAAATGCGATGAGTATATTTTGAATTCAGAAGAGGTAGATTTAAATTGGGCAGATGAACAAGACGACTGGTATTAGCCTAAGAATATAACTATATGAGGAGAAATCTAAGATGACAAAAATTGATAATATATATAGTTCGTTTATCGGAGTAGTACATGAAGGGAAAACAGATGAAAAGGCTGCCAAAGCTGTCATTGAAGAGAACGTGGTTATTCCGAAAGGCACAGACAGAGAATTAATATCTTGTTACGAACTGGAAAATATTACAGCTCATATTGTGATTGCTATACCAGTTTCAGGACGAAACATATATAGATGTGAAATATGTCCGTGCAGCCCTAAAGAGGCTAAAATGCCAGTGCTGTGGGTTGAGCAGCTTGAAGAAACCTTGCTTTTAAAAAATCTCTCTAATAAGCCGTTAAAGATTGTTCGACATTTGAAAGACGAAGAAAGTGTCAGTATAAAATTTGAAGCGGTTGCTCAGAAGATAGAGGTAAGTGGATTAGCTTGGATAGAAACAGATGCAGAAAAGATTCAGATAACGAACTTGGATAAAGCAGATGCGGTAGGTATCACTGAAACAATAGATGTAAATGGTGTCACGGAGGTAAATACAGGCGATTTTGTTGAGGTTGAAAGTGATACTAGGTTTGTAGTGAAAAAGAAAAATAATATCCGATGAAATCTTACTGCGGTACAGATAGAAAATTCCCATCTGAAGTTTCATTAATAACTTCTCGGAATCTCAATAAATGAAATTCCAACTGAAATTTGACAACTGAATATCGTGCAGGAAAAGAAATTTCCGAGAAATGGACATAAACATTGGACATAGTGGGTACTATGCCTTGAAAAATCTTATGGAATCGCTTAAAAATATCGGGAATGTCTAAAAAAGTGTGTAATTAAATTGTCTGATAATTTCTCCTTTACCTGCTTGACTACCTTGCTTTAAATGCCGGAATGCCAGTCAAGGCAAGGGTTCCAGCCTTGACTGACAATTCTGGCATTTGATAAAATCTGGAGAGCAGGTTAGAAGAACTTACACAGTTTCTATTACACTCTCAAAATAGGGATTGGAATTACAAGAGATCTGGAGAAGGCTATAGAGATGTTTAAGAAAGCAGCAGATGCAGGAGATCCAGAAGGAAAAGCTATGTATAACATGTATCTAAAAAATAAGTAGTTAAAAAGAAAGAAGAGGGAATGTACATTTCCTACGAGTAGAAAAGAGTAAAAAATGAAGAATATGCTCAACGAGATCGCCAAGGAATTTTACTTGTGGCAGAAAAATTTGGTGTTTTTGGCGGTGAAATATAAAACAGGAGAAAGAGTGATATGACGGAATATAATGCACAGGATTTGCAGAGCACATTGAACTATATTAAGAAACGTTTTGGAATGGAGGCATTTGTTATACCAGGACGTATAGTAGGGTTGTTTTCTGACTTGGCACCTTCTTTGGAAGCAGATCGAGCTATGATCGAACGTATGTCAAGACGTGGTATTCTGGAAGGGTTTGTAAATGCTGATGGTCTTAGTGAAAGAGAAAAAAATACAGTTGTTGCAAAAATGCTTACCGTACTTACGGATAATGAGTTTATCAGACCTGAAGTAGCAGTGAGGTATGTTAGTACGTTTGTAAACGTATTTGAATGGAAAATAGAGGTCTCACTTCCGCGGGAACGTAATAAAGAGAGTTTCCAATTTGATAGTCAACGTTATTTAAAAGAAATAAAGGATGAAATTTATCAACAAGCGGATCATGCGTTTGCAAATGAGGATTATTTAAAGGCATTAACACTATTTAACAAGGCTAATGAACTCGGAAACATTCAAGCAGGTGTTCGACTGGGACAAATGTATTGGAATGGTGATGGTTGTGAGATTGATCATGAGAAAGCCATAAGATTGTTTATTGTTGGAGTGTCAGAGGGAAATCCGCTTGCTAATGAATGGATGGTGGAGGCATATCGACTTGGACGCGGTGTGCCTGAAGATTGCGAAAAAGCAGAGACAATGTCTAGGTTTGGGCGAAAAGCATTGGAGGAAATGTGTGCACTTAAGGATCCAGATGCAATGTATATGCAGGGATGGAATTGTTTGAATAGTCCCTATTATTCAAAAGATGAAACGTTAGGATATTCATTATTAACAAGTGCGGCAGAAAGAGGACATATCAAAGCAAAAGTGCAAACAGCGTTATGTTTATTGGAAGGAAAGGGATGTATAAAAGATATAAAAAATGGGTTGCAGATTTTGGCAGAATTAGCAAACACTTCTAATAATTCATATGTACATTATATCTTGGGAAAACTGTATTATCTTGGAGAAACAGTTAAAAGAGATTATGAAAAAGCAAGAATTTATTTTGAGTCTGCTGCGGATAAAAATAATAAATTTGCACCAAGGTATTTAGGAGATATTTATTTTTTGGGTGAAGGGGTTAACGCAGATTATGTGGCGGCAAGAACCTGGTATTTAAAAGCGTTTGACTATGGTGATATAAAGGCAGCAAGGCACTTGGGATATATATATTATAATGGAAACGGGATTGATAAAGATTATAAAAAGGCATTTAGCTATTTTAAATATGCGGCCGATAAAGGAGATGCACGTTCACAATATATGCTGCATTACTTTTTCTTTTTTATGGATCAATTTAAAGATTATCAGGCCGGTAGCGAATATTTGGAAAAAGCTGCTGAAGCGGGGGATGATTTGGCGCAAACAGCTTTGGCAAAGTATTTGCTTGGGGCGTATGGATTAAATAAAAATAAACAAGCGGTGAGGCCGGAGGGGATTATATATTGGCTGGAAAAGGCCGCTGAACAAGAAAATGCAGAAGCAGAATATTTTTTGGGTGTAATTATAGTGCCGACTGATGAAAAAAAGGCAGTATATTGGCTTGAGAAAGCTGCAGAGCAAAATTACACAGCGGCTTTGATAGATCTGGCAAAATTTTATTATGAAGGAAAATGTGTTGAAAAAAATGATCAAATAGTATTATCGTATGCGCAAAAAGCTGAAGAAAATTTGCGGGAAGAAGAGACTCAGGAAATAAGACAACCGATTTTGTGGTTTAAACTGGCAGAATGTTATGAAGAGTTAAAATACACTAAGAACGCTGCAGATTGTTTTTGGAGAGCATTTCGTGATGGAAATGGTGATGCGTTGCAAAAGGTTGGATGGTATACATTGATACAAAAGTGTGAGAGTCAGTATCGTACAATGAATGATCTGGAATTATTGAATTGCATCGAGAAAGAGGCTGAAAGCAGTGAGAATGCGTTTCTGCCATTTGTAGTAGGGATGTTTTATTATTCCAAACCGAATCTATATTTGGGAGAATATTGGCTTAATATTTCCAGCGAAAAGGGATATGTTCCAGCAATGGAATATTTAGCGTCATTCTATTGTGATGGCTGGAATTATACTCGAGGATTTGAAATGGCGGAAAAAGCTTTTGATTTGGGATCAGCAGAAGGAGCTAGATTATTAGGCATGTGCTATAAATTAGGACAGGGAACTAAAAAAAATAAAAGAAAGGCAAAGGAATTTTTAAAAATCGCAGTTGAGCGTGGAAGTGACGAAGCTGCGAAAGATTTAAAAAAGTTTCTTTTTTGATTAAGAATAATAATGAAAGGATATTTTACGAAATGTCAGGATTAGGAGAGTTTGAAGAACCAAAAAGAAGAAGTAAAACAATATATTTTCTTATTGATACATCAGAAGGTATTAATGATAATGGTGAAAAGAAACTGAATGAGTTTATGTGGGAAATATGCGACACAATAAGGATATGCGCCGAGGAAAACCAAGGCATTGAGTATTATATTGATGTTATGTTATATGGTGAAAAAACTTATTGGTATACGGCAAGTGGACCGGAAAAAATTGAAGATTTTGTGTGGGATGCAAGTATTGCGAATGGAGAGGCGTGTTCTGGAGAGGCTTTCGAATTATTGGATGACAGATTGGATTTATATAATAAAAAAACAAACCCTACGCCAATCATTTTTTTTGTAAGCGCAAATAGAACAATTATCGATTATGACCGAGCGTTAACGATATTAAAAATGAATAGAACTTTTCAGAAAGCAATCAAAATTGGTATTCCAATAGGTGTTGATTCAGATAATGAATTGCTGGAAAAATTTACAGGAACAAGGGAGGCAATAATACCGGTAAATTATCTGGATGATGTAGTTAATAGAATAATTAATCCGTCAATGATTAATCTGTCAATAGCAGAGGCGGAACCATTACCGAGATTAGATGTGTTTTTTGTGGTAGACACATCTGTGAAGATGGCTGGTGCAGCAATGGAGATGCTTAACGATTCTTTAGAGAAATTTTCTGTATCTTTATGCGACACTATGCTTGATACTGACATTTTCTTTAATGTTTTAACATATGGTGATCCGTTGGCATGGGTTATTAATGAGGCGTCTTTGAAACAAATGTTAAAAGGAAGGAAAGAACTTCAAGCTGGCGGAGTTGTTAGGGGCGAACAGGCATTTATAATGCTCATGGAACGATTAAAGGCATATACAGTGAAGGGACGGAATGATTACATGCCGGTAATCATTTTGATTAATGCAAACAAAATAGAGGGCGAGTATAAGTCTGTTTTGGAGCAATTGTGGGAAGTAGGTTGGTTTAAGTATGCATTAAAAATTGGGGTTACTATTGGGGAGCATGCTGATTTAAAGATGCTTTCTATGTTCACAGGAAGTCCAGAAGCGGTAATTTCTGCATTGAACTTAAAGATATTCAGAAGATTATTTTTGCCTAGAAGGGTTGAACAATATATGGAGGATATTCCAGGTGGAAAGCGTGAATTTGATATACCACCTGCAATAATTGCGATATATTTACCTTCTGGGAAAGTGGTTGTGGATGAAAACTTATTAGCTATTAAAAAATGTCAGATTCGGGCTTGTAAGTATGAAGAAGCAGACGATGTTTTGTTTTCAATATGTTATAAAACATCGGGTGATTGGGAAAGTAGAGAACATTTATTTATTACCAATACCGGAAAAGAGCAATTGCTTTTAAAACATCAGTTAAATAGACATGGCAATTCATTTGTTCATGATGGCGGAGATGATGAATTTGAATACATAATCGAATCTAATTCACAAAGTCCGGTTCATAAGCGTTATTCTGTTAGAATTTCAAAACATAATAATAGTTTGGTGCTTAAAAATGAGTCGGACGATTTTGTTGATGTTATAGAAATTATTAATCCTGGAAAGACGGTAAGAATGGATGGTAATAGTATTCTATTATTGTTTGATGGAACAACATGTTTTGAGATGCCTTGTGAAGATGATGAGTGGTGGTAAGAAGGTTGACATTTAACAGGAGGATCACAAAGTATGAAGAAAATAATATGTAAAAAATGTAATGAAGAGTGGTTTGTTGAAAACGGTAAAACTGAAAAACTGCAATTGTGTCCGTTTTGCGGCGTAAATCTTTGGGAAAAGGAAATAATGGGCGATTTAGATAATACGACTATGGAGAATGCTTTGTTCAACATCGTTCGTCGTTCAGGGGTGGAGGTACTTAAGCAAAAGTCTCGAGTAATTGGAATGCTTTCTGATTTAACAAAGGGGATGGACAAGGAGATTCGTATTATCTCCAGAGCATATAATCAGGATATTGCAAATCTGGTTTATAGTGCGTTTATTTCTGAAAAGGCTGTATCACAGGCCGAATTGAAGAGAATTAAACATTCACTTATAGAAGATGAAGGGTTTGCGGAAAGTTGGGCAATGTTTTTTGTAGATAGTATTCAAAAATGTATACAACTACATAAGGGTGCAGACAGCAAAAAGCAGAATGTGATAATAAGTGAGTTTGGAATGGATACAGTACAGTTATTACCTTCAAAGGAAAGAACGGGATTGTTGGAGAATGAACTTAGTGACAACATAGCAACGATGTCTGAAGAAGTAGAGGATGTTGAGCCAGCTGCGTTGAAAGTAAGCGGGGTAACTGAAATACAAGATATGATTCAGATTTGCATGAAAGAATCTTATAAAGATAACATAGAAAGATATAAAAATTTAATAGATAAAGATATTGAATTATTGATAATGTGGCTTGAGGAGCAACAAAATATTAATTTGTTAACGAAATTAGGCAATATTTTTTTCGAGGGCGGACAGATACAAAACAATAAAAAAGACTACGCAAGGGCATATTACTTATGGAACAAGGCTATTGAGTTGGCGGATGAGACAGGAGCTAATAAGTTAGAAGCTGAAAAAGGTTTATTTATGTTTTTTTCACCGGGCTATATTGGAATAAAAGAAAGAAAAAATGCAATTAAGGCAAAATCCATAGGTATATTATTAGCCAAGAAAGGGGAAAGGGAAGTTTTTGAAAGACTATTCAAGTGGGCAGATAATTATGGTATGTCAAAAAAGGAAGCGGAAGAGGTGTTTGAGGAAATAGAACAGGATCCAGAAGTAAGTATTAGTAAAATTTTGAGTTTAATTGATGCTTATTGCAACGGAATCATTGAGATGAATACGAGAACAGAAATTATTAGCCACAATTATCGCAAGGCAGAGAAATGGTATGATTATTTGAAAAAAAATGATATTAAATTGATGAACGATTGTTTAGAGAATAGAGTAGATGTAATTTGCAAGCTAATAGATTTATATGCAGAGGGTAATTCTATTCTACATCCAGATAATGAAAAAGTTAGATATTGGTTTTTAGAATTGAAAAAATTAGACGATGAAAGTTGGAAAAAAAAGATTTGGCCAGTTGAAGATTTCTATTTGACAACAGATTTTGAAAAGGAATATGAAACAAAAAAACATAGCACAGGAGGGGGATTTTGAAGGTTCTAAATTTTGAGGACAATATTTATAAGGCAAATGCCATTCGGAAAGTATTATTTAACCGATGCGGTGTGACAGCGGTTGAATTAGTATCAAATGTGGAGGATGGATTACAGATGCTGGAAGAAGCAGAAAGCGCGGGAGAACCCTTTGATCTGATCATTACGGACATGCATTTTCCGATGAGATCGGGAGCAGTCAGTGACACAGAAGCCGGGGAAAAATTAGTTCAGATTCTGCAGGAGCAGGGAAATCGAACCAATATTATCGTATGTTCTTCAAGAAATATGAAACTTCCAGGTGTATATGGCTGCATTTGGTATTCGAAAATCAGTGATTGGGAAGAAGAACTTTATGATTTAGTGAAAACTATGGAAAGAAGAAGTAGTGACTTTTTTTCAAAAAAAGATAATTAATCCTGAATTATTCATGGGCATATAGAAATGCTCAATACTGCAAAGACTTGAAACAGTTTCCTTGAATTCAATCGGATCATCCATAAAAATGGACAAACTTCCCCTACGCTGTACTTGCGGTCATAAGCGTAGTAAATATAGGTTATTCCACGGATCGTTTTCCGCGTGATTCCATGCCTGGAATCAGGAATTTTGACCTCGTAATTGAGATACATGGCGCCCTCCTAACGAGAGTTAATTAACTCTCTATTAGTATAGCACCTTTCTCGAAAAATGGTTACAGAAAATGCCGATTTTTGGCGTAAAATCGTCGTTTCTGGAGTTCGGCATCCTCGCTGTTCAGAAACGAGAGTTAATTATCGAGGAAGTTCACACTGTACGATATTTTTTTATGAAAAAGTTGTAAAGTGGTGTAAAAAATACGAAACAACCAATTAATAATGCATATTGCACTTGATGATGTATTATGATGAAATTTTTGTGAAAAATAGATGAATTAAAAAAGAAATAAGAAGGATAATGATTAAAAGTTTACAAGAAAAATTATATTTGGAAAAGTATTGAGGTTCTTTTTGGAAACTGAGATTAAGAAAGAGAAGATGGGATGCGAAAAAAATATAAAAAATTTTTGTCGGGAAAATTTTTCTCATAGGGATATATAAGTAAAGCAGTAAGAAAATGTTCTTGCATGAAAGAAAAATAGGAGGTAAAGGAAATGAAAACATTGTTGGTTCTGGCATATACAGGTTGGGCTATTTATTCGGGGTATAGTATTTTAACCGGTCATTCAGAATGGCTTGATCGAAGAGCACCGCTTAATATTGCAGTTAAAGCTGCATTGAGTATTGCTGTAGGCTATGTGATAGCGATGTTCTACTTATTATATTTGCTGTTTAAATTTCTTGGGTTAATGGCAAAAATGTAAATCGTGAGAACTTATAGTATGGCTATTTTAAGAACGAAACCTGAAAAATAGGCAATTTAAACAAGGTTATATGAATGGCATAGAAAAAAATAAAATTTTTATTGGGAAAAGTTTATTCACGGAGATATAGATAATAAGCATTTTAATTCTCCGGTATCATATGGAAAAATATCCGATTGTTTTTCAACAGCCGGGATGCTTTGGCAATTCACATAAGAGTGATTATTCGGAGGAGGTTTCTACCCGACGTTTGATTTCTGCTGTAATTGTATACTTTTCGTTGACTTATTAGTTGTAAAATGGTTCTGTGGGGAGGATATAGAAATGAAAATGGTCAAGTCTATTTATACAAAAATACTCGAAAATGTTCCTGCTCACATGCCTGAGACTGGTGGTATGTTAGGTGGACAGAATGGAATTATCACAAAGATTGTGTTTGATGACGGAAAAGAGGACGATTTTAGAAGATGCCATTATACACCGAATGTTGTAATGCTTAATGACTGTCTCGTGGAATGGAGTAAAAGCGGGATTGAGTTTTATGGTCTGTTTCATACTCATTTTTACGGGGTATCATCGCTGTCTAAAGGAGATAAAGTATATATTAAAAAGATATTAGAGGCAATGCCACAATCCAAGAAAGAGTTGTTCTTTCCGATTGTTGTGCTGCCGGATAAAAAAATCATATCATATCGTTGCTATTTAGACGGAAGCAATTTGATTGTTGCTGAAGATCCGGTCATGTGTGTGGCGGATTTTGAAAAATAGTTTTTGCAAAGGAGATAATAAGATGAAAGAAGAAATGAAGAGCACGAGCACCCAGACTATTACTATTGAGATTCCGGAAGGAACTTTTGAAGGCAACTGTTCTGATTGTGTCTATGCAGACTGGAATGATACGGATCGCTACGGTAGAGTATATTGCCGTGGTTCTTACGGCGGATATAATAATCCGAGCGATAGAAACGGTTGTTTCCATTATAAATAAGAAAATGATGCTCCATTTGGGAGTTGTCAAGCCCCATAATAATTGATAAATCAGGGCTTCCTACAAATTAGCAGAAGATATGTTATGTGTACATCCCTGGATTTGATTTTACCAATCCAGGGATGTCTTTGCAGTAAGAGAAATTTCTTTTGCAATAGATAATTGCCTGAAAGTAGTTTTAGAAGGAAGAGAGAGAGTTATGAAAAAGATAAAACGTATTTTTATAATGCTGTTGTGTGCAAGCATGCTTTGGGGATGCGGAAAAAGCGAAAGCACTACAGAAACCGTGAGTGAATCAGCACCGAAGGATCTGCGGGAACTCAATGAAGAATGCATCACAGTAGAAACTGGTGAAACCGAAATGGATACGGAAACCGAGGGAACGGTGCAGTTAAGTGTAGAATTCCCGGATTACAAGAGTTTGTATCTGGAAGCGAATGAATCAGAGGATCCGGAAGAATTTGTTCAGGAAGCTTTGCAGCAAAAGAAATTTAAAACCTGTAAAACTGAGATTACGGCCAGAGTTACTGTTGAGAATGGAGAAACGGTAATTTATAAGGAAGAGGCCATTAACCAGTTACTTGAAAAAGAATTTACAGACGCAATCAACGCACTGGCGGAGGAGTAAAGGGTATGAAGAAAATACTGGCTGCAATGTTGATCATCAGTATGACAGCAGGAATGACGCTGCAGAAT
>OBKS01000127.1_pt1 | contig 81210 bp, 108 predicted proteins | sample 1517381 | NCBI WGS metagenome assembly OBKS01 (sample SAMN04571686, study PRJEB22368) | human gut metagenome | biome: human gut; material: stool | host: Homo sapiens | place: Luxembourg | collected 2012-08-03 | reverse complement strand
CGTTGAATATTGTGCGTTCGGGCATGGACGCTATGATGAGTGATAGTAAGTCCGCCGTTGGTGGCAGTCATGTTTGAGTCAAGAATCCCGTGTGTTCACGCATGGGAGTATGTCAAGTATGATTTTAGACTACCAAAATGTAAATAAAATAAACTATGACACCTAAAACGAACCTTTTGAACAAATAATCAAGAAAATCTCATTAGGAAAATCGCAGAATATAGGGAAATTTAGACCAATGAAATTATTGTAATTGCCTAAAACTTCTGGACATTGGGTAAAACTACCTCACCCCGTTGATTATTATAGCCATAATTACGCTCCCGCAAAACAGACGTTACGACACGCTTGGCAACCTCCGGCTCCACAACCGTACCCGACTCCTGCTTAACAAGACCAAGTAACACATTAGTGGCTGTATCTGCATCTCGTAAGTCTATAGGCTGATCGGAACGAACACCAACATAAGAAGCTACGTTAGAAGCCCATGCCGGAATGTCGTCACCAGCGTAAGCAGGACGACCTGACATGTTGCCTCCAACATACATACGGCTAACATCACCTAAAGTAACCCACTGACCATTAGAACGTGAAATGTCGCGTCGATCCTGATAGCCAAGCAAAGTCATATAAGCAGCCCGCAAAGATAACTCTGGCGACGAGAACTTAACAAAACGCCTGCCATCAGGTAAGACCTTAGTACCAGTACGACCCTTCCACTTAATACCAAAGTCCTGAACGTTAGCAATATTATTAGTCTGTTTGGCGAGACTTGAGCCTATGGTAATACCTGTGGACTGCTGCTGAGAAGCCGGCGAAATTTGAGGCGTTTCTGTGGCTTGGGAGGCAATTCCTAAGTCGCTGGAAAAGGTGACAGGACTGACACGAGATCCAGACTCGTCTCTAAAAGTAATGTGTAAGTGAGCCCCCGAGGTGTGAGAACCCGTGTTGCCTGAAATAGCTACCACGTCCCCGCGTCGCACTTCGGCACCAACAGGCAAAACCGTATTACTACTCAAGTGAGCCATACCTATACGACGCCCAGACTTCATCCTAACAATAAGAGAAAGACCCCCCGCATCATTATTGGTACCATAAGCCTTCTCAATAACACCCGGCTCGTCGAACGGCCACCGAAGCGGCGTTCCTCCTGCAATGCGTAAGTCAAGACCACTATGAGCCTTAGAATGCCAACTATCAGTCACACCGTAATAGGTGGACACAGCACCCTTCTTCTTATCGCCGTACTCCTCACCCACAAGACGCTTGTAAAGCTCCTCGCCAACAACCCCCTGTGCCATGCGCTCAGTATAACCAACTCCAAGTACCGCCGAGGATACAGAGCCTGAAGCAGAACCTGAACGCATGTCGGAAATCCAAGTCGGCTCCAAAACCCAATCAGCGGTCATGGAATTCCCGTCTCCGTCTTTAGGCTCCGCTAAAGAAGAGGCTGCACGCTTAACCAACTTGAACCCTCCCCACAAAAGAAGACCCCATACTGCTGCAGAACCCACAGACTTGACAAGCTCAAGTAAGGCTAAACCCACCTTAATAGGCGCAGGAAGCAACATAGAAGCACCCTTAGACATCAACCAGCTAAGAACACCCCCATCCTCATCGTCATCATCCTCATCATCACCCTTCTTGAGCTTAGCAGGATCTACAGCATCTAAAGCCGACTGATCGGTCACAGACGCAGACTCCAAGAACTCCCGTAAGGCACTAAGAGACATCTCGCGCCCATTAACAGACAAGTCATCAGAATCCGAGAGAGCCGATACTGCTGCAAGCCATACGTCAAGAACAGACGTAGAAAGCTCCGTAAAAGCCTCAACACCCGAACCTATAATACTCCTATCCATAGATGACTAAAAGTTGCCCTGACGAGGCGAACCAGCATATACCGTAACATCTGAAGAAGATACCACAGAATTGTTACTTTGACCACTGCCACTCTCAAGAAGTTTAAGAATCCTATCTGTAGCTGCCCGCTGCTCCCTTAACTCCGTTAACGTCGCCTCACTAACCAAACGCTGGCGATCAGCCTCAGTAGCCATGCCGCCTCCACCTGCAATACCCATACCTCCAAGCGTTAACGCATTATGAAGATTGGCATCCCGAGCTCGTGAATCCTGCTCGGGAACTGCTACTCTACCAACAGCATAGGCTATACTTTCAGAAGCAGAACCACGAGAAGGTCGTATATAAGAAGGAAGCAACCTATCAGTAGGATAAAGATTGCCAACCACAGTATTAGACCCTCCAGACGTTACATATGTATTAATATAATCAGCCAGCTCCTGATTTGTAAAAAAAGAAATAGGCCGATTACCATACACCGTTCGCTGATCCCCATAACCTGTGATCTGTGTATCGTCTACCAAACGTACAGACCCCAACTTGCCTGCCATTAATAAACCTGCAGCTGCAGAAGAATTCATCCTAACAAAAGACTCCTTTTCTCCATCTGATAAATTGGAAAAACCTTCTAAAAAATAAGCTTTTCGCTCCTCGGCAGGCAAAGCATTCATAGCATCCTTATCTAACCACGAAGATCCATGTAAAGGAACACCAGCGTCAAATAACCCCTCCGCTACAGCAGCCTGCCGTGAAGCAGTTCGAGCACGCTCGTAAGAAGAAATCAGACCAAAAGCCGTACCCGTCTTCTCCTCCTCGGTGAAATCATTATAAATTGACACCCCAGACTCGTCTGCTATCTGAGCCAGCGATATAAGCTGTGGTTCATTGTAACCATCGATCATGAACCACCCCGCACCCAAATTATGCTCTGCCACATACTGAAACATAGCACGATTGTAAGCCGCAATCATATTCTCCTTCTGAGCATTACGAATCGTGGCCCAAATCATTGTAGCTGTCAATCCACCAAGAGCCCATCCAACAGGACCGGACGTCATCACTTTTTTGACAATAGTTCCAAGACCAACAGTCTTGGAAGCCCCTAAAGCTAAACCTACTAAGCCAGCTGCCTTCATGCCACCAGCTAAATATGTCTGCCACAAAGGAGCATCTGCTGAACTCAAACCAGATATATCAACAGACGGAGCTTTCTCAAGATTAGTCTTAATTGTATCCACCTGTGAAACCACCGCTGGAATCTCGGAAAACCCACCCTCTTTATTAGTATACACATCATATCCCTGCTTGGCGAAACCCTTAGCAAAATCTCGAGAAGAATCTGTCATCTGAGCAATCTTAACAACCTTCTCCCAGATATCGGTAATTTTAGAAACCCAGTTATTCCTCCCATCCGGATCAATAATATTCTTCTTAATCCAATCCTGAACCTTCGGGATACTAAGAATACCATATAAGGCCCCTGCAGTGCCCGCAATCCCGCCAAGCAACTTCAAGGTAGACCACCAACTACCATGATCCTTCTTAGGCTTCTTCGGCTTAGAAGCCTCAACGGTAATATTAGTACCACCGCGCTGCTTACCAAGAGCTGCCAAAATAGCATCAGACGTAGACTCAATAGTAGCAACAGCCTCCTCGAACTTCTCCTGACGATCCTCTGCTGCAAGCTCTGTAACAAGATGATCGCTATCTCCACCAATGCGAGAGTCCAGACCACTACCCAAAGATAAAGTACTCTCCTGCATATATGACATCATACTCTTTCGAGATGGTGCAGATCCAGAACGAGACGACCAGTCAAGAAGAGGACGAAGCTGAGCAGGCGAAACCTGTGAAAAAGTAGGCCCCAAACCCGACTTATTAATACCAGCAGACAAAGACTGTAAACTATTCCGCTCAGAAAGAGATAAACTCGGAAAAGACGACGCCGCAGTCCCTCGACGAGTCAAATCAACAGCTCGAGCCTCCTGACGCAACAAGGAATCAACAGAACCACCACTCAAAGCAGTAGTCTTAATCTGAGACAACAGACTCGCACGAGCAGACTTCTCACCCGCAGACGCTCCAGACGACTCAATAGCTTTAATCTTCGAATCCAAAGAATCCGAAAGACGAATACAATCCTCCAGAAGCTTCTGGTTAGCAAGTAAAGACTCCCGACTCAGATTGACCTTGTCGATCTTCGATAAATACTCATCTAAGGCCGCATTCAGGCCGCTAATTTTGAATTTCTCGTCCGCCATGATATAAACCCCTCCAATTGTAGACTACTCGCCGGAATTCCGCAGATTAAGCTCCATCTGGGAAAGCTCCGGCATCGACAAATCCAGAAAATCCTTGAAAGTAACCATCCCCGACAAGCTCATGAACCTGTTGACAATCTTCGCAGAGTCCATAGTGGTCACAGCCGCCGTAAAAGGAATTATAACCTTAATATCACCACCACAATGAGCACACTTGCCAATAGCATACTGAGGAACCCCATGATAAGTCATCTGACTAAACAACAATGCCGAAAAGTAAACATACATAGGATACTCGTCAACCCGCTTGATGCTCGCCTCAATCTCGGACACAGACCCGATAGGCTGACCAAGAGTAGCCGCAATAAAAGCCTGCTCGTAGCGCAGAGTGTAATTCTCGTAATCGGCAAGAGCGTAATTGATAATCTTCTCCTCATCCGGAACAGACAAGAAACGATACGTTACATCCATATCAATCCCATCCCAACGCTTCTTAACCTCAACAGGAGTACCCTCATCCAAAGCAATAAGCTCCTGCTGCGTAATATCATAAACAACACTATTGGTGACCGGATTCCCATTGTCGTCCTTGCACAAAGGACATACAAAGTCAGTGCTAATCTGATTCAAACAGACACCAGACGCAGCAACATCAAAAAGAAAGTCCCGATCACACAAGGTCATCTTAGACAAGTCCTCCGGACGCTCCAAAAGCATCCGAACAAACTCCGTCTTCAACTGCTCGTCCGTATAAGACGCAGAGTTAATACTCCGAATATGGCCCAGCTTCGGCGTGTTCAAAACAGTCTGGTGCAGGCCAAACAAACCATTAGAAGGTAAAGTAATAATCATAACTATATTTATCTTGCCGATTTAACCATCGAATAAACCCCAATATTTCGCTTACGTGACGGATTCAAAAGTGAGTTGACAGGCCACGTGATAAACCGATACCCTATCTGCTGAGTGAAAGACATCGGCGAAACACCCGACGGATTAGGAGATGGCGTAGGCGTGCCAAAAACACAACCTGTAAACTCACACAAGACAAGCTCCTTGTCTGCAGAAACTAAATCTGAATCCGGACACAAAGCAATAAGCTGAATGATAGGACGATTATAGCGAGGTAGCGTAGAATCCGATGAAGAACCAAAAACCTCCATCGAAGCAGAATTTATAGCCGCTTCTGACTCAAGGCGAGTATCAAAGTCGGCATCCTTCAAAGATTTATCATATTTAGCCACAAGATCATTATAAGCATCCCGTGTCGTGAATGTACGCTCCACAGGCAACCGTAATAGTCCATCCGACGTGAACTGGGCATCATATAACAACAATGATGGAAAGCTAACCGATGCAGAATTGTAGTCCCCAGAAATGTAAAATGTTACCGATAAATAATCCGTCTGAACAGACGGCACAGGAACTCCATACACAGAACCATGTGCAGACCATGACAAAGGAGACCCCAACCCTGATAAACCCGTCAACAAAAAGTCAGTCGAATCATATGTCTTACCATTGGATATAAAACGAAGAACAAAATCACCCTGAAGCAACGGCGCAATAGGACGGTCCTGAGACAAAATACCTGAACCAAGAGACCCCTCCGACTGGCTCATCAACTTCACACGACTGGCAATAGCCTGCTTAACCAAACTGTTTAACCTCCCCATGACTCTAACCCAAAGGTGATAACTTCGAAATGTAAGTATAATGAACCTTCACGTTCCACACAATAGCCTCCGTGGCTGATGACGTCTTAGAAAACTGAGCAGGATCAATGCCCTTAATAAAAGCCTTCTCCAGCTGAACAGCCGTAAGCAAAGACGCGGATACCATAGAACCAACACGCGCAAGTGAATTAAAAGCCCCATCAGTCCCCAGAACATCCAACATGTTACCCATTATCAGTGTAATAGTATGCATCTTACGCTCATAGAAAGCACGCTCAATCTCATACCTAACAGTAGTAAACACACTATCAGGTATCTCGAAGGACCAATCACCCGGCTTGAAAACATGGGTCGGAAGCTCTATGTCAACTCCCCTATGAGGAACCGTAACCGTAGCCAAATCCTCCGTGGGGAAAGTAAGAGACTGAACCAAGATGGTAGACTGAGGTAACGCTGGCCACACCATCGTAATATCTCGCTTCGTCAACGGAGACGAAACAAGAGTCTTAAATGCCTCTATGCGATAACTCATGAAACCTAAACAAAAAGCTGTGAGCGTGGGACAATATAAACCCACAGCCCACAGCGGTTAATTAAATGAAATCGTACGATGCCTCTCCTACTCTCCCTCCGTAATAGAAGCATTGTTCATCGGACCAAATACCTCATCCAAGTGAGCATCTGCCTCCTCATAGCCACAATGCTCCTCGTGGCAGAACATCACTGCATCAAAGATGTCATCAATCTGAGACTTCGTCGGATTGGTAACCGTGTACTCTTTCGGAGCTATACCATAGTCGCCGAACTTCTTGAACAGCTGAACACCAACCGTCGAAATATCAGCTTTAGCATAGAAGCCATCAATACCCTCCTCGTCATACAAAGCATCCAAACGAGCCTCGTCGCCGTCCAGAGCATCTTTGCTCTTGGCATAAACGATCAGCATCGCTTCATCGCCCTGATCATGATTGTCAAGTTTGATCTGCTCCGACCAGAGAACATAATCCTCCATCGAGTAATCAATGCCATTCTTATTGAACGCCTCCGCAAGAGTATCGTAAACAACCTCCTCCGAAGCATCTGAAACCTTCTTGCCGCGATAAGCACTGCCAATGCTGTCGCTTATTTTAGCATTCTTAAGTTTTAGATCATTATCAAGATGGAGTACAACCTCATCTGATGACAAATGCTCCTCCGAGCAGAACAAGGCAGCATTAACAATCTCTTTAACCTGATCAATAGTAGGATTAATAATGTTCCATTCTACAGACGGACCATTATCTGATTTAACATCATAAACCTGAATACCCAAAACCTCCAAAGGAGCCTTCTCATAGAACTCCGGATCAGAACCTGACTCATACAAAGCTCTAAGCTCATCATAACGATCTTCGAAAGCACCAGCGGCCATACCATAAATCTGAATCTGACCTGCGTCTTCCCTATTGCCATGACCGTCAAACTTCTGCTCGTTCGCCCAAATAACATAGTCTTCAAGATTATAAGGAATACTGGCAGCTTCCAAGGCATCCGCCAAATCAGCATAGGTCGAAGTCGCATCGTCTTTAACACACGCCTTCTTAACTGACTTGCCTACATGCTCTCCGACAATCTTAGCAACCTCGGCCGAATCCTGAACATACCCAGAATCAGACGTCGGAAGGGCTTGATCCAACGCAACAGCCGCATCCTCTGCCGACGACTCCGAGCCACGAACTTCAGCAACAACCTTCGCAACAGACTCAAACAAGTCCTTAGACGGATTCTTCCACATCCACTCCTTGTAGAAGTCTGACTCGTCGTCAATAATCTGAACAAGTAAATACTCCGCAGCAGTATCAGCAAGAGCCTCATCCATCTTAAAGTACTTAGAACGGCTCCCGCGGAAAACCTCTTCTCGAGCCTCGGTATCCAGACCACCGACGCTCATATCCAAGCGAACCTCATGACCGTCGTTAATCCATGAATAATTACTCCACATAGTGCCATCAGCAAGCTGCATGTCAACATTGTGCTTCCGAGAGAGAACCACAGCATCCGTATAAGAGAACGGTACAACCTCCTCCTCCGAATCTGAAACACGACCGCGCTTGCGAGGCGAAGCTGAATCCGAAACATGACCACTCCGGTTAGTCGAGACTGAGGTAACGTCGCCTACAACCTCAGTATAAAAATCTACACTATTCATAAAAATAAGTTTAAGTTCACTAACAATGCAAAGGCAAGTTTAATTAATGAAAAAATAAACTATTTACCCCGCAAATTCTTATCCTCAAGCCACTGATATCGGACAACCCAGTCGTACCGGAAGTTAGTCTCCACACTCTGCTTGTTAAGCTGAATGTCATTACGACCCTGAAGCCATGCACCATGAAGAACTACACAGAAAGACTCAACGGAATTCAAATCCCGGCAGGTAACCGTAATATCCCGCCACAAAGAAATGTCAGGCGTGAAAGCTCCAGACTTCTGGTTCCACATCTGAGCCTTGATGGCGTTCAAGGCAGCACCAATAGACCCGTCATCCGTCTCAGGAACATTGAAACCCCAAGTACCGCTGTTCTGCGGAATGGTCGGGTAACGAACCTCCTCACCGTCCATATATAAGACCGTAGTCCTAAGCTGCTCCGACGGAAAAGTCGTAGACTGAACCGTGATGGCGTAATCCTCAAAACCCGGAATATCCAACGCAAAGTTATGCGTATTCATCGGATTCGAGATGACATTCGTAAAAGTAGATATCTTAATAGACATAACCCAAAAATATTTATCAATCTAACAACTTATCCAATTGACTACGCCGCCATTGAAATATCTGCTGAAACTGAGCCATCGCGTGCTACAACGGTAATGAATACCTTCTCGGTGAGACTCATGAAGTAGCAGACAAGCTGAATACGCAAGTAACGACCTCCATTCGTATTCACATCGGAGTTCAACTCATCACCCACATTGGCATATGACTCTACCTTCAACTCCTGACGAGCAGCAAAATTACCAAGAAGCGTATTCAAACGACCCTCCAAAGCAAGACGGTTTGTCCGATTGGCAGCAACGTCCGTATGGATAACCTCCTCGACCATATCAAAGGTCTGAGAAAGCAATGCCGCCGTAACACGCATAACATTCAAGCGTGCAAAATAAGACTCACCAGCACCATACAAGTCGCGGATGCAGAAGATGTAGTTGCCAACAGCCGACGAGTAAACAGACCCGATGCCATCCTCATCATGCATAGCAACAACCGTATCGAAATCAAGAGTCCGAACAAGAGACCCCGAGAATGAACCATAAGCCTTGTAAGACGGAAGCTGGTTGCGATTATGAAGTGCATAAGCCGTAGCACATATCCTGCCTGCCCAAGCAGCCGTGCAATCCAAGTCGAAGCGTTTAACTCCAAGAGTAGTGCGCAGAGTATAAGTCTCCCATCCTACAATACCTGACGTAAACATGCGGAGGCCCGCATTGCTAATATCCGCAGAATTAAACCAAGCAACAGCATTCGCACGTGTACCTGTATCAGAAGCACCACCTTTAGGCTTCCAGTAGTAAGTATTAGTTATGGTAGGAAAACCAACCAACGAGTTGCAATCCTTGCGAGCCTCTGAAACCGAGGACATGGCCGACAAAACAGATGCGTAATCTTCAAAACCATCCGTCGCAGAAGTAGCAGCTTCTGGTACCTTCCCGGAATCCATAGACGGAATAAAAGAGCTCACAAGCAACGTGGACGAAGAAATATCCCGATCCCCGAACAACTTATAAGCTGACACAAAAGCCGATGATGAATAGGTAGGAATAGACATCTCCACATCTCCCGAACCCTTAGATACAGAGTAGCCCTGAATATCACCCATACCAACATTCGTAAACGAGGAAGCTACAGCCCCCGAAGATGTCGTATACTTAGACTCATTCGAATATGCCCACGTAATATCCGTAGTAAAGTAAGCTGAATTGTTCGATATCTGATCAGCATAGAAATATGAAACCCCACTGGCCTCTAATTCCTCCAAAGTAAAGGACAACGTCTCTAACGTGTTATTGAAAGATGGAGTGGACTTGCCGGAAGAATCATAAGTAAAGCCGGAAAAAGCCGAAAGCGTGAGAGTAAACAACTGCTTCGTCATGAAAGTCTTGGATGACGACAAAGACACACGCATCGGAAAACCTCCCGGATAACGTAACCGGAAAGCAGCAACAGAACCCTCTTTGATCGGATTATTCGCACTCGCTATAACAGAAGTGAAATCTGTGGCCTCCGCATCATTAGCGTAAGTAAACCCAGCATCTGCAGTCATCTTGCCTGTACTATCAATGCTAAAAAACACCCACGGCTCCGAAGCAGACGTATCCTTACCAAGACGCACAACCTCAACATATGAAGCACCCATCTCAAAAACACGAGTGACAGTAGCTAAAGACGAATTTAACCGACCAAGACCCTGAGGATTAAACAAAGTCCGATAAACGCTACTATTGCAAACCGTAGGAACACCAACAGGACCCCAGTTCGTATCTGCTACAACCCCGACGATATCTGAACCGTCCGAAACAGAGATGTAGTTAGTCTCATCTAAAAAATCGACTTGGATAAGATTCGAAGCCATAATAAAAAACAATTTAATTTAACGGATATATAATTGCTTCTGATTACACAAAGAAAAAGCAGGCCCCGGGCAAACCACCTCCCGAAACCTGCACATGTGTACTGCTACACAAGTTATCTCTAAACGGAAACCTTCAAATCATCAACCGTAGGCTCCACACCTCCGATAGGCAGATCACCCTGCGCCACTAACCACTCCTCGGCCTCCACGCCGTTGGGAACAATGTAAATTCTATACCCCAACCACCGCATGGCTTCATCATAATCCTCCAGCTGAAGAACCGAACGCCAGCGCATAGTCAAAACACGACGCGCGCCCTTCCGATCCAAGTTGTCACGCTCTGACTCCACACGGAAAGACAAAAGGCGCATACCCACATTCAAAAGCCAATCGGATCCCTTCGGACGAACATGAGCATAAGAGTCATAACTCCAATGTTGACGTATAGCATTAGCAATAGCCCAAATATCTGACTGCTTCTCGGTAACAAGCTTCGCAGTATAAATCTGATCAAAAGGAAAAGTCCGGATACGCTGAAGATTCCCGTCCGCATCCGTCTCGTAAGAATCATAAGGAACGCCGGAAACAATATCGCTATCCTCACGTGAATAGATCAACGACGGATACTTAACAATAGCATCCTTCGACAAAAGCTTGTCAATGTCATCTGCATAAATCATCTCACGCAACTTAGGATAAGCTGCATGAAACCACTCTAAAACCGCCTTCTCGTACTGAAGCAACAACATGACCTATGCAATATAAGCTAAGGAATCTATAAAATCGTCATAACTGGAGACACTTGACACAACATCTAAGGTGATTATATACAATTCTACACTGCACATATTGGCGTTTCACCGACTTTGTAACCTCCATCTCCACGCCCGTCAAACCGTCCCACCGACGGCAATAATTTTGCTAAACCCCCTCTCAAAATGTTGCTGGCGGCATTTAAGTCTCGATCGTGCTCCGAACCACATTGTGGACACGTCCAAGTCCTATCGCTTAACGTAAGTCCATTATTCTTGAAACCACAACTACCGCAGGTCTTACTACTCGGATAGAAACGATCGATCTTTAAGACCGTCTTACCCAACCAACGCGCCTTATAATCCAAAACCCTCACAAACTCGGACCAACATACATTCTGGATGGATTTAGCCAATCTGTGATTACCCATCATGCCTTTCACATTTAAGTCCTCGATAAACACGGCTTGGTTCTCACCCAGTATCGAGTTGACTGTATGATGGATAAAGTTATTAATCAAATTGCGTTTCTTAGCATACAACTTATTAATTTTAAGTCTTATCGACGCACGGCGACGGCTGCCTTTCTGACGCCGGGATTCTATCTTCTGCAAGCGGGCTATACGACGATCGATGACGTCCGCGAAACGCGGATTAGGTACCTTACGACCGTCGGAGGTGACCACAAAATCCTTCAAGCCTAAATCAAGACCGACGCACTTGGATTGGCTTGTAATGGGCTCTGATTTAGGCTCAGGAACACCCGTCTCCACAAGACAACTAACCCAAAAGCGTCCGCAACCGTCGCAACTAACCGTAATGTTACGTAACTGGCCTTCGAATCGTCGGTCCTGCTTATAGCGAACTAAGCCGATCTTCGATAGTTTGATGTGACTGCTTTCCTGATCGACACCACAATGGGTGGACGGAAAACGACATGATAGCTTGCTCCGATGCTTCGTCTTGTGCTTCGGAAATCCTTGCTTCGTCTTGAAAAGCATCCGGTAAGCACTATACATATCTCGAACCGACTGAACCAAGCAAACCGCAGGAACGTCATACAACCATGCGTAATCGGACTTCAGGCCCGTCATCAAGTTAATACATTCGAACTCCGACAAGGACGTCTTATCTGTCTTGTAAGCCTTAATCTTAGTATCAAGCGTGGCATTATAAACATAACGACAACATCCGAACGTCTGACGCAACATTGCCTGCTGCGTCTTGTTCGGATAAAGCCGATATTTATATGCACGCTTCATATCACAAAGATAGTTATTTATTTACATCTATGCAAGACGGTAGTGTAAAATTGTATGGAGTCACCACATCTAAAACATAATCAAGGAAAGACCCAAAGTCCCCATACGACCAAGACGAAGCATCAAGAACTACTGCATCTCGATCCACAGACGGCTTAGCAATCGTAATCTCGTCGCCAGAAAACCAAATCCTAAAAGAATCTGAGCCAGAATAAGGCTTAACAATAAAGGATGTACCTGACGACGAACCCTCCACAACTGAAATATCAGGTATAATAGATCCAAGAACCCGCGCCAAAACCTCTGCAGACGGACGATCTGACGAAGCCGCGTCCGCAACCTCCTCACGAGCCCGCTCCCGCAAGTCCTCCAAAGACGGAACATGATCATCTGCACCTCCACGATGGCGATGATACTCCGAGAGACCCAAGCCTATCTTGCGACCATCACGAGCCTTCTTATTAACTGACGCAGCGTTATCACTATCAATCACATCCTCATAAAACGCCATAACACACCTCAGATTAAATGCCCGACGAATAAATGAATATGGACTCCTTCAGCTCCTCGTAGCGACTCCGGCATGTAGACGCAAAGTCCGACAAGGCATCCAAATTGACCTGACCATTGTCTGCATCCAGAACAACGGACCGCAAAATAGCCAACTCCTTCTCGGCCATCTTACTCAAGACATACATCAACGCAAAAACAAGCTGATCGCCTGCTAAAGTGTCAAGATCTGACAACCGCAAGTAACGACGATAGGTAACACGAGCAGGAACATAGCGACACAGAATCTGATGAGCACCTCGATCCAACTCTACGCGAACGCTCCGGTTACCCTGAAAAGGAAAAGTGAGCTTTGCATTAACAACAGCAAAGACATCCTCATCAACATACGTAGTCATGGAATTCAAAACCATGTAATCCGTGATGTACAAATCCGACCGAAGCTCATCAACACAGGAAGCTATAAGAACATCCAAATCCGAAACCGCCTGCGTAGTAACACCGTCGCCATACCAGCAAGACACCGTCTGCGGAATGACATACTGAGACCACAACTTATCCTTAAAAGAAACTGCCATCGCTAACCAACATAAGTCCTGCTCGTGCAGGGAGTAATATACATAACACCATCTGAGTCAAGTAAGCCATTGAAACCTGCCGCCACGGACGCAGACGACCCACAAGGACGACCGCCAAAAGTGAAGCCTACAACCTCCCCAGACTCGCCACGAATGAACAAATGTGACACCTTATTCGGAACCGTGACAGACGACGTCGGAACAAACGGAACCCACGCCTTCTTATCCCAAGACATCTCGATAGGATAACCGCCCCATATAATCTGCATAGCAACCTCCTTACCCCAAGCATCCTCTAAAGAAACAGGAACAAAGTTGCTATGAAAAGACACAGAATAAATAGCAAGAGAGTCTATAAAATCCCTACGCTCAGGGTAAACCAAACACTCAATAACACCCTGAGAATCTCGATTTATAGGCTTAACGGCAGAAACAGAGTAAACAAGACCGTCAAGCAAAAACCGATCATCAAGCATAGGAAGCCGTGGCAAACCTGTACACGACATGTAAATAACCCACGGAATAATATCTCCATCCTGAACCATAGCGTCGTCGCCAAAAGACTCCTGAACATAAAACATGTCCGGATTCTTCTTAACAATACACTGCTTCAAGACCCGAGCCTCCTCGTGAGAGTGACCATCCTGATAAATGTCAAACTCAGTACAGTTAACTATAAAGATACAATCACGCCGAAGCGGATGCCGGGAAATCCGAACATCCGCCATCTTAGCAGTATATTGCTCTAAAGCACTAAGTCGAGCGTCCATGCACAGATCCAAATTTCTTGGATATATAATTGCAGAACCGCCGAAGCAAACGACCTATAAAAACAACAACGTCGCAAAGAAGCCACAGCACTGCAATAATAGGGATCAGGTACATGAAAACCCCAATAATGAAATCAGCCCACATAACAACTACTCTTCCAGTGCAACCAACTGACCCAAAAAATCAGCACACCTAAACGGCACAACCATTGAATTTGACTTCAATCGCTTCGAACGACGACACAAAGGATGAACACGAAGATAATCTCTAAAAGATACACTAACACAAGAAGTCTTACTAAAAAGACGCCTCCGGCCAGTAGAAGCCTCGTAAAAAGTCATCCCTAAGCAGACGCTATCAGGGCAGAATGCAACCACACACACCCTAATATCCAAACGCTCATTATCTCCAAGATGACAAGCACGAATCAAATAGTGTGAATCTATCTTGAGATCAGAGTAAGACACCATAGTTAATTTTTTGACATCTCATGACTGTTGAAATAATTGTTGTTGACGCTGATGCCACTCTAATCTCCTAACAGCATCAGCATAATAATCTGAATCAAGCTCTATGCCAAGCATCTCAAAACCAAGACCATGGCACGCAATACATATAGAACCACTCCCAAGATGAGTATCCAAAATACGAAAACCCGGCTTAGCGTAATTATTCAAAACCCACCCATACAATGCGACAGGCTTCTGAGTAGGATGGATACGCTTCTCCTTATGCTTCATGTTACCCTGAAGCATGCCCTGCCAACGGTAACTAAACATACGAACCGACGACTTAAAAGACGTCCACGCAAGCTCACAATCCGCAAAATCATTCAGGCCATTCTGCTTATCCCAAACAAGCCAACAAGACGAGGGTGGAAGAAGATCGGCAAAGTAATTACCACCCCAGATGATCTGATCCTTGCTGACACGACGAAGCTCCTTAAAGTACTCCGCAGACGGACGCTCACTATCCCATGACTTGACAGCATAATTAGACGCCTTAGCCAAGACACCTGCTCCACGCGGGCGATCCTTCTTAATACCATAAGGAGGATCTACAACCGCCAAATCAAAAGAGTTATCCGCAAGGCCCCGAAGTACATCCATGCAATCTCCGCAGACTAACTCAATACCCCCTAACTTAATACTATCACTCATTCTAAATACCTAAAGAAAACACATTAATATCAACTACTATGTCCTCGGAAAGCAAATCCCGATAAGCAAACAAGTGCTCAATGATAATCACCTGAAAATGAATGACGGCATGACCATCTATACGTAAAGCCTAAGAGAATATAAAAAGATAACCTGCATCGTAAAAGCAAAACATAAAGCTACTCACAAGAAGCGTATCTAAAAGTATAACCTTTTACTGACTGTATCTTACCTGTACAACAGCATACAATAGAAGTGCGATTAATTCCCAATACCGATCCAGCCTCTGCAGAAGACTTAAACTGTGAAGTAACTCCATCTACAAGACGAGTGGAAATAACCGACTTCCGTCTCTTCGCGCCACGGTCAAAATAATCTGCAGACAACTCTGACAAAGAAGGCGCATTAACGTCATCCAGATACCGAAAAATATACCCCTTACCCTGCTTATAACGACCCAAACAACAACCCGTAATATGAGAAGAACGAACTCCTGTCGCCGCACTCGCCTCTATCAAAGAGGAATAAACAATGGAGATACCAGAAGCAATATTTATCGCCTCTACTGATCGCACGCGTGCAGCACGAGCCACCGTGCGCAAAACGTTGGAATTATTGGCATACGGATCATAGCACAATCGCCGGGCAACCTCGTCTAAATCCATAGAACGCAAAAAAATAAACCCATACACCTTCGGCGGATTACCATCCACAGCATCCAAAATGCGAGAAACACGATTCTGAATATCCAACTCCTTAACCAAAACATGCACATTAGGCCAAGACTTAACAAAGGAACCATCCTTAGCCGAAAACCCAAATATCTCGAAATCCGAGTCCTTCCGCTTAGGACGCTTATAAACTTTACTCTGAACATCAGAAAGAACCAACAAAGCAGCATCAGAGCTATCTTTATACAGAAAGAGATAATCACATACAGATAAACGCTTACGCTGGCAACAAGACGTAATAGACGCAGGAGCAACACCCAACTCATCAGACGCTACCTTAGCCCCATAAAACTCCCCCACAAACTCACCTGTAGAAACACGATAGCAAACCACAGGACGACTCTTGCGACGACGTGTCTCCTCCGACGCACGACGATTATGAAGCATCTCTATAACATGATCCGGCTGCTTAAAACCACTGCAACCATCACCCCCCTTAGTGGAATTATAGCCATGAAGATATGTATCATAAAAAGCAATCCAATAAATCTCTCGCTCATTTAACCCTTTACTACGAGCTTCTATAGAATCATAAGATAATCTCTCTATGACCTCATAGTCAAAAGACTCAGGACCATACTTTCGACGGGCATTATCAATAGCACTCCTACCACTCGTGTAAGTAGTACCTATCGACAAAAACTGACTATGGCGTTCCTTACCATCTCCTATAGCCTGACCAATATAGGACCTTCCTGAAATCTTACATGTGTACTTATAAATTATACCGTCAAACATAACACTGTAATTATAATGCAAATATAGTAAAATGTTTGTGTAGTTTAAAATAAATACATAAAAAAAGTGGAGAATATAAATATTCTCCACTAAAAAACACCTCTCAGCCAAATACTACTTGTAAACCACGGTCAAGCGAGTTACGGCCTCAGGGAGCCTATACTTGTACGCCTCCATAGAAACCATCGACTGACGAACAGTTACACCAAGAGCAACCTGATCCGTCGGAACAATCGGGAGGTAGATACCCATGACAAACGGCGCGGACCACCAGTCAGCCCCTCGGAACGACATCATAGCAGCGTCATCTGCGCGCCAAGGATCATAAAAAATCATGCAGTTTGCGAAAGTACCAATCTTCCGGGCGGTTGACCACTGAGCCTGATACTTCTCGGGCTGGAACCACGTGTTGGGCAGTGACTCGAAGAAAGCCTTCAGGTTCTTACCAACAACAAGACGGTTACCCTCACAGATACCCGTAGCCAGCTCGATCTGCGTAGCATAACGCTTCAGCTGCTGAGCAACATTAGCTGCCTGTACGTCAAGTGAGATTGACGTCGACTGCGGAATCTCGATCGTTCCGGTAGCTCCGGTAGCGAACGTCCACATGGTGTCGAGAATGTAGCGAACCTGATACTGATACATGAGGTTCAGTACGCGCTTCGTGTTCTCGGTGCGGATGTCGGTGCCGAACTGCGACTTCTTGAGAGCCTCAGCAAAGATGGTCCACTCCATGCCGATAGCACGCGGAATGGCACGCATCTCGACCTTCTCGACCTGCTCCTTGACCTTCGGAATGTTCTCCTGAATGGCGTAGTCGAGGTTCCAAACGTAGTTGGCGTTGATGCACGGAGCCGTCAGAGCACCGCCTGCATCAGCAGCAGCGATGAAGATACCACCCGAGCTAATCAGCATGTACGACGCCGGAGCCTGAGTAGGTGCCGAAGCCGGAACAAGGTTGATCTTGTCACCGATAACGCCTGCGGGAATCATCGAAGCCTTCAGCTCCTGACCGTCGTAGATGTCCAGCTTGAACTTGTCGATGTAGTCGCCTGAAACGTTCAGAGCGAAATAAGCCGTAACAGCCGTAATGTTGTTAGAAGCGTCAACCTCCAGCTGATCCGACGGAATGGTCTCGCCCAGAATCTCACCAGTCGGATAGTAGCCATTGATCTGACGCATACCCGTAGCGGTCTCAACGGCCTGACCTACAATCGTGGGAGCCTTGTTCGTGCCAGTAACGAGCTTCGAGAAGAACAGGAAGGCAAGGTCCTGCGACATGTCTTGAACCGAAATCAGATCCTTCAGCGGGAAGTCGGGATACCAAGCAGCAACGATGGGGAATACCTCCGGAACGTAGGGACCGAAGTCACTCATCATGTTGACCTGCTGACCACGAGTGGCGGGAGCGTCAATCGAGTCGCAAACCTTCTCGCACTCGCGCTTGAAGGTGTTCAGAATACCTGCCTGAATACCACGATCCTTAACCGAAAGGGTCATGCCATGCTTCTTGGCAAAGGCGTCATACCGATTCATGTACTCGGTAATACGCTTGCTCTTACGAGTGAGGGCGATACTGTCAGTAACGCGACTCATCTCCTGTGAAATAATATCAGCCATAAGATAAAAACTTAAAAAAATGTTAATAACCAAAACCTAACGAACTCCAAGACTCCGACTAACACGGTCCTTCAACCGCTCCAAGTCTGAAATGGCCTTGCTAATGTCCGCCAATAAATGATCGGGATTATAAGCATCGTCTACAGAATCTCGCAACTGATACATCTGCACAGCTTCTCTGAACAGCGGGGACGCCATAAGAGAATCCGAAACCTTCTCCAATCGAATATCCTCAAAATTAGGTGATCGAACAAGATCCCATGTGATAACATAGTAGTTGTTCTCATCCAAGTACTCCGAAATGGAGTCCTCCAGATAGTCACCCAAAGCACGAGTACTACAACCCGGACGGAAGCCTACGTCAACCAAAGCCTTAATAGCACAACCATCCTCGTTGTTAAGCAACCCGCAATCAATGTATGGATCATGTGAGGCGTCATCAACCCATGCACGCAGCACAATGTGCGACGCCTTATTCAAAGGCGTGCGCATATACTCGGAATCATCAAGAGGATGCTCAATCATCCCAAGCATGTCACGACCCTCAACACGCTGCTGAAGTTGAGAATCGTTGATAATCTTATCCCAAAAACCATTACGATACCTATAACCCTTCTGACTCCTAACGTCACTATGAGACGCCGCACCACGAATGATGGGTATCTTAACTCCGGTGGACGGATCCTCCTTCGAGTCTATGACGCGGAACGAACTGCGGTATGTAGATAAAACCTTGTTAAGCATCTCTGAAAAAGTTTAAGGGATATATAATTGCTTAGAATGCCCTAAGCCTGCGCCGCCGGAGCGACTGCCCACGGCAAGTAGACAACCTGATTTACACCCTCCGGAACAATAGTCCCCTCAATGGCGGTATAACCAGTCGCCTCAGCCTTGTAAGATACCGCCGTGCCTGACGCCAAAATGGCTACCGCACGATCCTCAACACCCTCGTAGGCTACATCCGAAATCGTAACCTTGAAACCTGCGGGAATAGCTCCCAACGAACTCTGGAACACAACTGCCGTCTGAGGCTCCTCGAAATCAATACCCGCCTTTTCCGCAAGAATCGAAATGTTGTAAGCCACAACATCCAGCATAGCAACAGGCGACGTGAAACGATCACGCTCCATGCGTCGCAATTTTTTATCTGCCATAACTAACTATAAAATTAAAAAATGAAAAATTACTTCTTATTGAGACTGCTACGCGTCGACGCATCGACAACCTCCGGCTACGGCTAAGAAGCAACAACTGCATCCAAAGTAACATCAATAGTCTGAGTCGAAGAAGCAGTCACCGTATCCGACTTGGTAACATAATCAGCTTTGGAAACCTCATACGAAACCTCAGTCCCTTTGTCAACCTCAATGGTCTTCTGCTCCACACCATTCAGCTTAACCGTAGCATCAGTAGGCGTAGGATTAATGGTAATGGTCACCTTCTCTACAGGAAGCGCCTCTAATGTCACATCAACCGTCTTCGTCGAATCGGCTACCACAGAACCACTCTTCGGCGTGTAACCCGTCTTCGAAACCTCATACGAAACAGACGAACCAGAAGCAACTGAAACCGATGACTGAACCGTGCCGTTCAATTTAACCTCCGCGTCCGACGGAGTGGGATTGATGGTGATTGTGAACATCACAGGATCCGGTACCGGAACGGCAGCCACAAAACGAGACAGCTGAACCTCCACATTCGCCTCCGACGCTACAAGAGAACCTGTAATATTCTCAAAGCCTTCAGAACTGATGGTATAAGAGACTGTCGAATCACGCACAACCAAAGCCTCAGCACGACCACCAACAGACGTAAAACTGTCGGACCCAACAGTTACCGTGTACTCATTGCCATCGCCAAAAGCACGATGGAAAACAACAACCGAGAATAAATCCGAAAAAGTCACACCAAGTTCTTCAGCAAGAACCTTCGTATTATAAGCTACAACATCCAACATAGCCACCGGAGAAGTGAACTGTGACCTAACCATCGACTTTAACTGTGCCATAAAAAACAATTTTAATTTCACGGATATATAATTGCTTCACCTTCACAACAAAAAAAAGACTTCCCTATAAAGAGAAGTCTCGAAAAATAAAAATACAACGAGATGGAAAACTACTTCCAGCGACCAAAAGCCGTGTAATAGTTGTTTATTTATATCTATGCAAAAAACATTAGTGTAAAATTATATGCAATCACCATCGAAAAAACTACCCGTAGCATCCTTCCACAAGGAATGAGCTTCAGTGTCCGAAAGCTCTACGATAGTAGAACCATCCAATGTGTGATGCGGAAATGTGTCAAAGCAATCCGCAGCAACAAGCTCCTCGCCATAACGGCAGGCGTATTGCATGAAAACATCAACGTCAGTAACCGACTTAAAAAGAAGCCGAGACCTGAAAGAATCTGAAAAACGAATAGCAACACTCATGAGACAAACCTTTAAGGACAACCTACCTATTACTATTATCAGTATCGAAAATATACCGCCAGCCAACAATACTCCAGCCTCCAAAAGGAAATACGTCACCGGATGTAGTTATCCAATAATCAAAACTCCTATAGATCCCCAACACAATAAGATGTTGGCCATCTTTGTATAACTTAAGTAAAACAGTTCTATTGGGCTCAGGACACCCATCAACATTGGGATCATACCACCTAATCATAAAGTTATAGGCCCACATGGCCCCATTCTCGAAATCCATGCTGGCGATATTATTAGACCCACCAGCATAATCAGACGACGAAGACTTTAAACTGTCTAAGAAATCCATATTAGTAAATGTATATTAAAGTGAAGCTAACAACTCACGTGTCTTAGCGACACCATACAATCGAGAATAAAACAGAAGCTGATTGCGCAAAAAAGTCTGACACCCACTACTTGTCGGATCACCGACTATCGCATAGTAGAAATCCCACATCTCTGACTCCGTAACTCGCATCTCGCCGTCAGAATCTATGTCATCCTTGAAATAATCCGGATTGCTCGCCTTGACAAAACCATAAAACTTAACCATGCCCACAATCGCAGAACGAGCATCCTCTGAAAGCAAATTAAAACTCTTTGCGAAAAATGCAGACGAATCTAACTTAAAAGAACAAGTGAAATTCGAACCTTTAACCCAATCTTCCATAATATTAATCTTCGTTACTATCCTGTATTAAATGCCGCGCTGAATTAGGACCCATCAAATGATAATCAATAGCCGTATCATGAATCCACAAAACCAAAGCATCAGGATCATGAACAGGTAGACCATTCTTAACCATACGCTTGTAAAACTTAGATGGAGCCAAACGCTTAAAGTCATTAACCGATAACACGCGATAAACAAATCTACGAGCAGGAGAAACCCTTAAAGCTGTAAAACCAGCGTAATCCCTATCTAAATCATGCTGATCATACTCCGGCTCAAAAACATGGTAAGGATCTTCGGTCAAAATATTAATGAATCTCTCAATCGTTAAAGCAATATCGCCTAATTCGATATCATCCTTAAGCTGAGAAAGCTCAAAATCAGCATAAGCACACTGAGCTACAAAGACATACATAAACTACAAAAACTTTAACGTACCTACCGTCATCGAATAGGCAAAATCCTCAGCATGACCCTTGCTGCAACCATCCTCTAAAGCTCCAGCCAAAAAAGCCTCATACATCTCCCGAGTCTTAGCATCCCACGAATCCATAACCTGCCGTCGAGCATCCAACCCCGACGAAACATCAACTATACCCTCATAAAAAGCCATAACAACCACGAATTAAATTACAAAGACAAAAGTAAATAAAATAATCTTAAAATGCAAAACAAAATGAATAAAATTACTTTAACGCGCGGCGGAAATAATAACCCTAAGCATTAAAAAGACTGCAACAACAATGTAGCTCTTAGTCTACACTGATGTTGCAGTCAAAACCATTCAAGAAAGAACGGCGAGGAATATATTAACACAAGCACACTCTACAAGTCTATCTTTATCCGCTTAGCGGCCTCCGAAATAGCATCCGCCACCTCTTTGACTTGATCCATGTTATCAGACCAATACTTTCGCAAGAACTTAGAAATAGACGGTGCCCAGAAAGGAAGTGCCATACATATGGCGCGAACATGCTTGCAGTTATGGGTTACAACTAAATTCTCCAGCATATAAGATTCATCCTCTGCTACTGTCAAGTTGTAAACCATGACGTTAGAAGCCACATCACGCTCAAACTTTGAAACAGCAAGTGGACGGTACCCATCTGGAGTATCATAAACTTTTTTAGGACTGAAGTTAACACCCTTCGTGTGATATGTGTGCTTTACAGAACATTCTAAAGGATGAGCCTCAACCCATGCCTTAGCATCAGTGCTACTCAAAGTAAGATGATATGATGTCAATGGGTAAGATAACTCAGCATTACCACATACATGAAACGGAGCCCTATCATAACCAGCAAGACGTGGATAATAATCCTGAGAAAGCAGAATAAACAACATATCCATCATTTGCTTGTTCGTATTAAACCACTTCAAAGTTGTAACACGATTATCGACACCTCCAGCCTCTGTCAAAACAGAACCATCTCCCAAAAAGAAGCCAGCAACTAAAGCATCCTGAGCATCCTTGCTCCAAGATAAACAAGCAGGATCAATGAACTTAGTATGGTCGGTGCCTTTGCGATTAAAGCCACCATGCAAAACACAAAAATCAACAAAACGCCTATCTCGAACCTCAAAGGCTCCACTATGAGTGCCCGGACGAACTGACCATGACACCGTAGCTATCCCATGTAAAGAAAGCATCTCCTCATAGACAGATCGATATCTGTCATCATACGCAATACGAACCCCATGACACGATAGACCATCCATAACCATATGATCAGAATGACCCTTAACTGACTTTAAGGCTAAACTCCCATCCGAAAGATAGAGCCCTAAAAACCAAGCCAAGTCGGAGTCTACAGACTCCGTATGATCAAGCTCCAGATGCTTCCGAACAAGCCTATGATACTTCCCTAACTCTCCAATAGGAAGTGCAAATACATCCGAGTACTGTGCCGCATTGCGTTGTTTATTAAATACTCGCTTCGTGCAAAAGAAGCGATGGTCATCGGTACATCGAATCTTGACACGACCATACGTCAACTCAGACACAGAAGCAACCTCACGAGACATAGTATCCACCACCGGACGAAGCCGACCCTTATGTGTGAAAACCAAATCTCCAACCCGAATCTTCTCAATAGGAACGTATCCAGTAGAAGTCAAAACCAGAGTCCCAGCAGCAAAGCAAGAGTAACCCCGCAACTTCGGATTTCGTATTTTAGGATAAGGAACCTTCCAAGAACCAAAGGCTGCATAACCCTTCTTTACGGCAATATACTGGAATCCCCAAAACAAGAAGCTACTGCACTGGCAAAAAACTTTTATCCCCGAGTCCAGCAGCAGCTTATTCAGATTCGTCCGCTTATTAACAATCAAGTCCGGACTCAAAGGATTGAACTGCAAAATGACCGTGTACTTCTTACCCGGAGTAGTAACAGAGTTACATTGAAAGCGAAGCTCATTGGCAGCAGCGTCAATACTAATAAGGTCAATACCGTTGACCATCATGGAACGCTTCTTGACCTTTAGGAACTCCGTCTCCGAAAGTATCTTCTTGTAAGTGGTCGTAGATAGCTTAGACTCCGGCTTCATCCGAGACGACGGCTTAGGAAGCGTGCTTCCACTTTTACGAGTGGACGCATACTTCCGAGTATTAGCCTTCGTGAGGCGAATGGGTTTATTAACCTTTGCCATATCACCCTCTATGGTGATTATACACAATTTAACACTAAACTGCCTACAACTCTATCCGCGCATACACGAACCGGGCACACCACACGCCCTCTATTGACTAAACATCGCAACGCAACGTCGTCGCCAAATACATTCCGATCCATAAGGCAAAGCTAATAAGAAATTCTCGAAAAACAAACAAAAACCGAAAAAAGTGTAAAATGGAATATAATTACCCAATATATAATTAGAACGTTAAATTAACCCAACTTCTCTGACGTACTCCGAGCTCCGGGGAAAACGTTACCCGCTAAAAAGCACATCCACTCATTATTCAAATCGCGAAAAAATACATTGAGAAAAGAAAACCACTCAGGCGATAAGGTGAGTAAAACATGCAAGTAATTAAAAGACGGAACACAAAACAAAACCTGACGCAACTTCTCAATGTCTAAAGTCGGAATATTGACCTGCGGAATAAACAGCTTATTGCAGTAATCACTCAAGAACCGAAGGAAAACGGAAACATAAGAACAATGCCACAAGTCATAAGTCCCATCCAACACAAAATCCTTCACGACACGCAAAGAATACTTGCTATCAAAGTCTACATAATCAAAGGAATCTCCAAAGATCAAGCAGTCATTAAGACCTTCTCCAGAAGCAGGACGCCGCTCCTGAGTCCAATACAAGTATCGTAATGGTGTGCCAGTACAAACCCGGAGAGCACCATTTAACCCATGAGAACTCTTAGCCCACATGATAATCGTAGCATCATCGCGTGTAGGACATCGAAACCCATCCTCTAACGACTGAGAAATACGCTGAGCATCCACAAAATTGTAAATGCCCCGATCACGCAACTCTACTGCTAAAACCCGAGAACCGCGAACCACAAGAATAGAAGCCGGATCAGACTTCCCCCAATATGTGGCAAAAACAGACGGACTATATACCTTCTTATCCGTACCCAAAATGTAAACACCATCTGATAACATAAGATCATCTAATTACAATACAAGGCAAATATAATAAATAAAATTGATTGTAAAAAATAAAAAGCAGAAAGTTTGGGACTTTCTGCTTCAACAGGACATAAACCTATACCTACTCCGGAACAGCGGACGGAGCACCCGCGTCGGCAGCCCCAGCAGCTAAAGCGGCCCCAGCAGCTATCTCCTCAGCATCCATACCTGCAGACGCAGCAGCCTCTGCAGCATCAAACCCCGGAGGAGTGGGAACATCGCCCGACGCAGAAGATTCAGATTCCATAAGCTCCTCGGCGGCAGCCTGCTCACGGTCAATAGCATCAAACTTATCATTCACATACTTGCGAATCTCCTCAAGCCAACTCTGAATGGAATGAAGATTTGACGTATCATCCAACAAAGACTCCAAAGACGAAATGCGAGCTAAAGCCTCCTCGCGTGTCTCACTTGCATTCAAAGTATCAAAGAAGGCATTCGAGAAATCTGCAAAATTGGTGAGAGTATCAACAACATCTGAATCCTCGGATGTAGGAAGCTTCACGAGACGGAAAAAAACATCCGACTGCTCCAGAACATCTGCCGTAGACCGAAACCAATGATTGATAGTATCCTCCATCAGAGACCTACAAGACGCTACCATGCGAGAGTAACGAATATCTCCTCTAATCAACGAAACCGTGTTTGAGTCAAGCTGCTGATTGAAATCGGCATACGTCTTAGGAAAACGCATGGCAAGAAAAACACGCCCAAGAGTGTAATCCAAATCAGCCATCTCCTTGATATCAAAGGACGGAATATCCGTCACAATCTCAGGCTTACCAACACCCTTGCGATGAGGATGGACGGGAATACCATCATCGAAACTTGCATTAGGCGTCATGGTAGTCTGTAACGACAAAGAATCGGCATTCAGAGTCTGAGAAATATCATCGATAATCTCCTGAGTCCGATCACCCTGAGACGTGCCAACGTCAACAGTAGCAAACCTAACAACTCGTGCAAGCTTCTGACGATAACTATACATTGACCGCTCAACAGCGTACAAATCCTGAGCAACAGAACTTATATTCTTTAACTGAATAGGCTCCGGAATAACCCTATACTGAATCTCGGACCAATCAATCCCGTCAACATCCTCGGAACTCATATCCGACGTGATAATCTCCAAAGACGACTTCGAGTAATTCAAGAAGACCAATACATTCTCAAGAACGTGCCCATTACTATCATAAATGATAATAGTACCATCCCGACGCATATAAATACCAACGTCCTCAATAAATGGAACAAGCTTAGCCTTCTTCCGGCGGGCAACAACATCATCATATGTATGCAGAACATACATAGACAACCCCGTCTTCAAAAGATCAATGGCAGTCCACTTAGCAATACCATTCAAGGCGTCGCATAAGTCAGAAACACGCTGCCGCAAGACAACACTCTTGATAGTATCCAAACCCGAAACGTAAACAGGAGAACTACCTATACAAACATCGTCGGCAGTAATATCAACCATCGAGTTGATGAAGTCGTGAGTCTCAATAGCATCAGCAATCCCTCCAGTCTGATTCACCGTCGACGACTGACCGTTAATACCCGTGTAAGTCTTACGAAGCGTGACACCCGGAGCAATGCCAAGAGTCCTACCAATCATCAAACCAAAAGCCTGCAACGCGCCTGTGTACATAAATCAATGCAATTAAATAGACTAAACAAACCAAAAGCGGCGGCAATAAACCGCCGCGCTGAAAACTAACCTATGACCTTCGTATGACACTTGCCGTCCAACTCACTGAACTTGGCGTTCATGCGAGAACGGATAACTGCCGACGGACGCTGGCCACCTCCCGTAAAGGTCCGAGACTTGATGATATCCGACGCAGACATCTTAGCAACCTCGCTGCCACGAACAAAAGAGCCAGCACGCTCCGCTATAAGCTGAGACATACTAACACGCTCTCCTGGAGCATGTGACCCCGACCGAGAAGCAACAACGTCAGAAATATGACCACCAACACCAAAGTCGGTAGTAGGCGTCGAGACGTGCACAGGCGAGACATCTACAACACCTGCAGCTATCGGATCAGGAAAAGAAGCCATAATATCATCATCTGATACAGATACATCCGACATATCCATAAATGAATCGTCTGGAACAGCATCTGAAGCAAACGACGTATCATCCGACATCATATCCGCCATAGACTCACCGCCTACAACAGGCGATACTGCCGGAATATTGGGAACTACCGCCGGAGCGGAATCCATAACAATGTCTTCAGGAACACCACCCCCATCAGCAACCGACGGCGAAACAAAAACATCCGACTCAGAAGAAACCTCAGTAACTTCATCTGCCGACGAAGAAACACCTGAAACAACATCTACCGAAGCGGCGGTAGATACACGAGCACCTTCCGTAGAATGTGCAGCTTTACGAGCTCGTCTAACCATAGTACAAAAAGAATTTAACGGATATATAATTGCTTAACGGAATCTCAGTCCGACGATGCATCCATAGCATTCAAGATGTCCCAAACACCTCCTCGACGACGGGAACGCTGACTCATAGCGACAACATCAGACGAGGTAAAAGAGGAGCCTGTAGAAGCACTACCTGCAATCAGATCACGCATCCGAGAACTACCAACATCCGGAGCATCCTCCGCATAACCAGAAACACGCGAAACACCATGCCGACGATCGAATGACATTCCCTCATAACCAAGACGCTTCATCATACTCTCAATGCTCGTGGCACCACAAAGATTTATACGACCATCGTACAAGCTACTAAGATCGCCATCCTGTGTGCAAACCGTCTCCGACAAGAAGAAAGCACCAATACAAGTCTGAAACTGGTCGTCAGTAGAACCATCGCGCTTAACAACCCGATGCTTTGCAACGTCATGAACAGCCTCCCGAATCTCGGTATCCTGACGCTCCAAATACTGCATATGAATACGAGCATCAACAACCATAGAAAGCCAAAGCAAATGCGGAATATCCGAACTATCCAAAGACATGCGAATATTCGGCAAATCCAGCCGCTCACAGACATTTTGTCGTAGCTGGGCAGACTGGAATGCATCGGAACTAAAAACAACGATATTTAGCCGATCTGCAAGCCAATAAAGTAAATCCTCAACCTTGGAAATCTTAAGCATCCCCGGAAACTGAGGAGGAACAAGATCTAAATTGAAAACCTCAGAATGCTCCGCACGCCCGTCGGCCATAAAACCATCGAAACGAACACAACATAATGATGCATGGTCACCCGTCAAAGACAAGTCAAGACACAAGGCATGAGGCTTATCAGTATCCACAAACTTGCGCTCATCAAAGACAGACCATAAGGGAACATCGTCCTGATCCGAGACAACTATACTATCCTGAACCAATGGACATGCCCGACGAAGAGAATCAGAATAACAAGCCTTAACAGCGTCATAGTTCGTTATGAAACCACCCTTAGACGCCGTAGACCGCCCACAATGGTTCTGGATAGCCAAGTAGATATTCTTCTTAAACTGAGGCTGCAAATCAACTGGTACCTTCTCAAAGAAAGTCTGAGCCTTAGGACGTGGCAAACCAATAGAACGAAGTAACGTATCCTTATGGGCCTTGCTCTGAACAACACAAGGAGAAAGCTGCTGATAACCGCAGAAAACCTCGAACATCTTCTTAGAATAGTTCTGAGGACAAATCTTATACTGAACTGCCGTGACAACACGAGCATGTGGATCACCATCTAACTCCGAAATCTTCTGCTCTATAAAAGCTGACGCAAAGGATGCTGACGAGATATAACACATAAAAGAGACCAACTTACCACCATCCCGAGTGAAACGAGAACGCATACGGTCTTCCAGCTGCTGAGCCAAACGCTGAACCTCCGTATACTCTGAAATAGTGCCATTACCAACACCATTGCGAAAGTTGGCCTCATCAAGAATAGCTCCTACAACGTTCAAACCAATAGCATGGCTCTCACCAGACGCAAACTCAATAGAAAAACCATTGCCAAACTGAATGGACGACTGGATATCCTTTCGGCGCGGAAAGTGCTTCTGGAACCACGGAGCATTATCTATCATCTGACGAAGCTGCTTAAACCCAGAACGCTCCGCTGCCTTCATCGAAACTGAAAAATATAAAAAGTAAATAGGAGAACCGCGAAGAATACCAAAGTAAGTATGCAAGTCACCCTGACTAAACCAACGATATAACCTGTAGCAAGTCAGCATGTTAGCATAAGAAGACTTGCCGCCAGCGAGGCTGCCTGTAAGAGCTACGGAACTATAATCTGCATAGTCATGCTTAGACTCCTCTAACCAGAACGGGTAAATACCATCCAGAGCCAAGTACTGAGGATCGGTAAGAAACGTATGAAAGTCTACAAGCTCCTCGTCTCCCGCACCCAAGAAGTCCTTGACCGCAGAAACCACAGACCCCCCACTACGCTGCTTAAGTATATCGTCTATCCGACCCATACATCTAAAGAAAAGCCCCAAAGGAGGAGGGCCTGCACTCCCTCACTCCCCGGAGCAATACACACATCCATCAATCTAATCTACTATCTGGCAGAATCCTCGTGCAGAAGGACCATACAAAAACTAAGAACGCAAGTCAGCCAAGAAGTCATTAAGCCCAGACAAGTGATCATACTCATCGGCCTGAATGTCCTTAATCATACGCTCCGTCGCATAATCACCCAAATCCCGAGATAAATCAATAATCCGCTGATAATGACGAATAGCGCACTCCTCAGACTCGATATTCTGCTCCAGTATAGGAATAAGCTCCGAAATATTCTCCGGCGTGTGATAAGAACACTCTGCCGTCGACTGAATATTAGCAAAGTCGAAAATACACGTCGGAACATACTGAAGCTCATTCATCCGATTGAGAAGCTTCGCAAAATGATCATCAAGCTCGTCCTTAGCGGTATCATTGAAAAAATCCTCGATGTTGGCTCGCTCCTGACCCACAAGATAAGGAGATACGACGCGATAGCCATAAAAGGCTAAAATTTCTTCTGCTGCTGCAATTTCAAGCTCCTTGCAAATAGACAGACGAGACTCGTTAGGCAAAATATCATCTAACGAGTCGGAAATATACGAAGCAAAATCCCTGACCATGTTACTAAAAAAATATATCCGATAAACCCACATTGGATTTACCGGATATATAATTGATTGTCCCCTGCAATCTACATGCCAGCAAACTCGTCGAAATCCAACGCACCACTCGACGCAGGAGCAGATCTAACAGGCTCTGCAACCCCCGGAATCGACGAATCAAAGCCATCAATAACAGGAGGTTCCGGTAGAGTAATACCAGCCGGAGCAGGTTCCAAGTAATCAGCAGGCTCATCAGTAGCCTTAGGCTCAATAGCATCCTGACGAGGAGCAACCGTCTTGCCTTTAGGCTTACGAACCTTCTCATCCGGAACCGCAGTAGTCGACGTGCCTACAACATCGGCAGGCTGCACAGCCGAGAATTCGTCATAAGAAACATGATCCTCCGAATCGGCTGAACCAACAGGAGTATCGAACCCATTCTCAGAACCAAACTCACGCTCGATAATAGCCACAAAACGATCCTTCTCCTCACGAGTCTTGAGACTCGAGAAAAGAGCAAGAAGACGACGATCCTCAGGAGAGAACGTATCCTCAGGAAACAACGACTTGCCCTGAGCAATCTTAGCCTCCAACTTCACAACCTCAAGAACACGCTTCATGAGAATGTCGTACTCATCAGAACACTCCACACGAGTAAGCGTAGGCAACTCCTCAGCAAGAAGAGTGTTGTAACGCTCATCCAAAGCACGCATCAAAGACATGCTCTCCTCAGCCATACTATGCATCTTCTGCAACGCAGAACAAGCCATAGTAGACACCCCAAGCTGAACCGCCCGAAGGGCAACTCCCTGAGCCTGCTCAGACTCCATACCAAGACGTACCAACTGCTCCAAGTTCATAACAGGAACCAAAGACTTGTTATCCTCCATGACAAAAACTAATTATTATTACAAAAATCTATCATCATATCCAAAACTGCCTCCGTAGCCTCCAACTCCGACTGGCGCTTATGAAGCCCACGCTGGCAAAACACAAGCAACGACGGCACTAAACGCCGCGGAACATCAATACGTGAGAATACAGCATCACCAGAAAGATAAGGAAGCAAATCTGAAAGCTCCGACGGTACAATCTCCGAAACCTTACCCTTCGACGGCGAAACAGACTCAAGCCTATCTTCGCGGTTCAATCTACGTAACAAATTACCAGCTTCATTGCGAATCATCGTATAAAGATAGTTATACGGTGACATCGACTTATCAAAACGATCGTGACGCTCCATAATAGTCATCAAAGCCTGACTACGCAAATCGTCAAAGTCTTGATAGTACTTCCCAAAATGCGTATTCAAGACAATACTTATAACCTTGTGAATCTCGTCAAGCTCCCGCGACGTAACCTCAGAAACAGGATGAAGATAAAACTGAAGAAGTATCTTCTTATCTATCGCAACACGAGCGGTAGAAGAACTGACAAGTATCTCTGACGAATCACACATAACTGTAATAACTTTTTAGATAACCCAGAACCCGAAGCCGCGTAGTCCTATCAGCTAAAGGCCACCAATAAACACGCTTCAACTCATCCTTATGAACATTAGGCTTGCATCGATAGTCCATAGGTGTCCACGAACGCGGCTTGAACATACGTGTAAGATTGGGCTTCGTAAACTCCTTAATGACATCAGACGTCCTCAAAGAGGAAGGCAACCAAAAAGGCCGTGTATCCTCAAAAGATAAACACAAGCCAATACGCTGATGCGTAGTGTAATAATGCTCCGCGCGACATATCCAACGACATATAATCCTCCGTCGCCAACTACCAACACCACTCAGAATACTCCAAACTATCCTCTTCATCTCACCTATGACAACCTTAACTTTTGACTGTATAAATCCCTCCAAAAACCAGTTTTCGAAGCACGACTCCTCTACCTATTTCCAGACCGCGTGCTCGCAGTACGCTCTATTAACGACCTAAGCAAAACCTCAACACCTACCTCTGACCCCAAAGCCTGCTGAGCCAAAGGCGAAAAGAAGAAACCAAACAGAGTCTTACCCAAACCTGCCTTCTGAAGCCGAAACTCAACGGAACCCTCATCTGTAGTAGCGTAAATATTACGCAACAACAAACCAACGGACATCCGAACATCTATAGTCGGATACAACAACAAATCCGAAAGAAGAGACGACGGATCTGTACCCCCAGACTTCGAAAAACAAGCAACAATGAAATCACGGAACTTGAAGTAAGAACTATCCAAAGCACGCGGACCCGCAAGCTCATAGAACTGAAGAAGCTGAAGAGCATTACGCATATGACCATCCGACTTCATAGCCAAAATGTGAAGCTCATCCGCAGACAACCGAGTACCACGACTCGCAGCGATCTTAGCAACATGAGCCTCAACCAGCGGAAGAGGAATGGTGCTAATGTCGATATTAACACACCGAGACTTCAAGGTCGGCGAAATGTCCTCCGTACCACAAAACATGAAAATAGTATTAGGAACACCCTCCTCAACCGTCTTCAAAAGAGCATCCTGAGAAGCCTTGGAACAGTTATGAGCTACAAAACCACTACCTACAATATAAGAGTGCGTATCAGCAACCTCTAAATCATAAGTGTAACCGTAATCATACGGATACTTCCCATGCTTCAAATCCTCAAAAGGCTCTACAGCAGTAATCTCGCCCGGATACAAGAAACCACCATAATAGGAAGGCTTCTCGACGGTAATACATGGCAACTGACGAAGACCATTACCCGCTACCATAAAGCCCGGAAGCTTGGACGAAAACTCACACAACACGTAAGGAGCTATAAGAGACAAGAACCCTAAAGCTTCCGCACCCGAAGCCTGTAAAACCCGAGACTTAGAACGCTTCGGATTAGACTTGACGGTAAACCGAAAACCCCAGCGATTCTGAAGCCATGACTGGAGAAGAGTAATCTCGGCATCTGTAAATCGACCGCACGTAAAACGAACATAACCCGACTTCTTAAACCGCGCTATATCATAAGACGACGAACAGGACCCCGAGTGCATATACCACGAAGCCAAACCCTCGACGCCTATGCGTGACAACCACACAAGGTTAACCTCCCGAACTCCGTCTATATTGTAGCACACGGACGAAAACTCATCAAAAGCCGAAGACCTCAACGAGTTCATTATATACACAGTATAGTCCTTAGAACCAACGTGACGAACGCCGTCCGATATAGTCCCCGTAAGGGCTCCTAAAATCCGATGATACTCCAAAAGCAAAAAACGATTGGCAGGACCATAACAGCACCTAACACGTGAAGAATTGCTACCATAGGCGCGATCTATCGTCAAACCCCCAAGAAAACTACCATACAGAAAAGACTTAACAGAACCCGGAATTGTATAAACAATACGCTTGTTAAGCTCCGCATGGATGCGACGCGAGCCGCTAACCCTATGGAAAGACTGTACTAAGGAGCCTACAGCAAGATCGCTAACCTGACGATAAACACCATCCAAACACAAAAACTTATGATCTAAAGTGCAGACTACCGTCTTCGAACCATCACCGAGATGCTGCAAGCCCGACAACCCGCGAAGAGTCACCTTGCACAAAGGCTTCGACGGATTACGGAACCACCCCGTAACCGGACGGACGCACAAATGACCATAAGGATCAGAAGACAACACATTAACCTTAAGCCGATTATTGACAATCTCAGCGATGGGCTTCTGATAAAGAGAACCATCATCCGCAACACACGTGACTGGTGTTCTATGATAAAAACAACTCTGGACCTCATCCAAGACCACAACACGACGCCCTTCCGGCACTACCATAAGCTGCTCCTTAAGACGTCTAATCCCCTCAATATTGCCCACAACCGTACCATCAAGCTCCCAGTAAAGACTCGAGTTAGACGCGGAAGCCTCCTGACACCCTGCACACTCATTACAAACGTCGTCCTTGTGCTTAAACTCCACACAATTCATGGCTTTGCCAAAAACACGAGCAACGGTACTTTTGCCGCATCCGAATTCACCTTTCAAAAACAAGGCCCGGGCTGCTATCCCGTCTGCATGAGCTATACGCTTCAGAGTCGTAACGGCCAACTCCTGACCCACCATCTCGCCGAACGTCCTCGGCCTATAAAGATTCGCCAAATTCTGATCCTGTGTCATAAACTACTCCTCCGGCTTGAATAAAGAATAAAGAAGATCTGCGTCCAAGGAAACCCAGAAATCTATATCAGCATCATGAAAAACCTCTGAGTGCGATACCCACTCGTCCGTGTCATTGTAAACAACTTCAACGATAAAACCACTCGTGAGAAAAGCAAAAACCGAAGACCCAATACGAGGATGTTGATCAGAAGGCTTATAAGAACGCACATCCGGACCGAAAAGATTCGCAAGGACCGCCATAACGCCTCGCCGACACGAACCATAACTCAGAAGCCGATCCGACTCCGAAAGCCTCCGGGCTATCCCATCAACAAATGAATCAAGCTGCCTCATTACCACAAAACAAAAATATAGGAGTTATAATTGCTACTACCGTCCCAAGCAGTGAAACAACTTCTCAATATGAGATACAGCTGCACCCTCCTTAGAGTACATAAGATTACGCTTCTCGTTGGACCAAATAAGCTCCCAACGCCCCCAGTCTGGCTCCGTATACTCTGAAAGATAAACATCACAATGATTATCATCAACCTGCGAACAAGCCCACTCGTAAAAAGCCTGATGATCAAAAGCATTGCCTTTACCATCTCCGGTCTTGTAACCACTCACATTTTTATATGGAATATCATTGTAAACCATTGATTCTGAGGGTATTACGAGATCTCGGTAGTCCCCGCTGAACAACTTGACATCACGCATGCCGCTATGATACTTCATAGTGAACTGACGATAGATAGACGCACGGTTCCGGTCCTGATACATCTTCCCGGCGTAGCCTTGAAAGTAAGTAGCCTTAAAGGAGCAGCAGAAACCAACATAAGCTATAAACCAAGACGGATACTCATCCTTATGGGCCCGGATGTAAAGGTAATCCTCCTTAGAAACCTCCTCCGGAAAAGTGTCAGCAGGAAAGCACCACTCACAAGTGCGCTCATCAAAGTAAACCTTCTCCTGAAGGTATTTGAACATGTCAACAATGACATGATTATACTCATTGCCCCAACGAGGACCACTCATGGCGGTAACAACATTGAAACCACCACCAAAGGCATCCACAAATAACTGATCCGGCGAACGCCTACGAGACTCCAAGATTGGAATTATCTGCTCAAGGATGCCTCCCTTGCTACCCATGTAAACCACTGTAAATCTGTGTTTTATAAAGTTTAACTAAACCTGAACTTCAAATTGGATAAAAACTGCTCCGTAAGATCATTAAAAGGCATGTCTGGAAACATTAACGTAACACGCTTCCCATAACTGTTATAAAATGACTGAACCTTAGAACCAGCACGAAAACCCGTGTTCATCTCCTTGCCAAAATCATTATCACAACAATAAGAAATATCATCAAACAAAGACAATACAATATGAGTAGCTTTCCGATTGCCTGCCAATGACGTAAAGCCTAAGACATTCCGATCTGGAAAACACATCTTAGCAGATAGGTAATCCGAAACACCCTCGGTAATAATAACGGAGCGATCCTGAAGATTCAATAACGAAAGACCTACAAGCCCAAAATGATCTATAACAGTATCCTTAACCTTTGAACCAACGGAGCGCGTATACCAAAAAGATACCCGCGCTCCAGATGGATTAGGAAGCCGCTCAATCACATCTACAGAAACACTCTCCGTAATAAGGTTATTACGAACCTCCACACCTCCGCGAACTCCGCCCCACAACTCCAGCAACTGAAGCCACTGGTAATTCTTAAGACGAAAACCATCCGGAAGACGAATATGATCAAGTGGCAAAAACATAACAACTACTCTGACGCCTCGCCCGAAACCCCAGCAGCCTCAGCAGACGGCGAAACAACAGGCTCCAAGTAGTAGAAGCCACCCCAACGACTCCGAATCTTGAATACGTCGCCGACGAGATGCTGAACCTTATTCTTGATGACACGCAAATTGCGAATCTCGACCTCTAACTTCGTGCACAAGTCCGTAACACTCACACGATCCCCAACAGGAACCTCCGTCAAAAGACGCCAGAAAGAAGCCTGCATGTGAGTAAGATCAACACTTACACCATCCTTCAAAACAACACTTTCACGATCAACACTTCTTGCCATAATTTAAAACTTTTGTTAAAATAAAATCTATAAAGACATCCAAAATGGACTCCAAGCCTGCGTAAGGACAATATGGGAACCGAAGCTCCCCGTACTGTGCGTCGCAAGACCCACTAAGTATGCTCTCTATGAACAACGTAGAATCATCTGTAATTCGTATGAGACGTATAAACCCAAACACTCCTAAGTCATCCCAGCCGAAACACACCCGACCAATAGTCGAAGCGTCAAGACGAAGCGAAGGCAACTGTGGCTGCACAATCAGAACATCCATCAACTCCCACCGCAAGCGACGACGCAACTCAAACTCAAAATCCATGACACAAAAGTAAGTAGAATAAAAGGTGATTATACGCAACTCTGCACTGCACATATTGGCGTTTCACCGACTTCGTAACCTCCGTCTCCACGCCCCTCAAACCGTCCCACCGACGGCAAAAACATCGCTAAACCCACTCTTAGTATATTGGCGGCTGCATTCAAGTCACGATCGTGGACCGTACCGCAAACCGGGCATACCCATGACCTATCGCTTAACGTAAGTCCATCATTCTTGAAACCACAACTACCGCAAGTCTTACTGCTCGGAAAGAAACGGTCGATCTTGAAAACTGTCCTACCAAGCCAATGCGCCTTGTAATCCAAGACCCTCACGAACTCGGACCAACATACACTCTGAATGGATTTAGCTAATCTATGATTACCCATCATGCCTTTAACATTTAAGTCCTCGATAAACACGGCTTGATTCTCGCCCAATATCGAATTGACTGCATGATGGATAAAGTTATGAATCAAATTACGCTTCTTAGCATATAACTTATTGATTTTAAGTCTTATCGACGCACGGCGACGGCTGCCATTCTGTCGTCTTGCTTCTATTTTCTGCAAACGGGATATCCGACGATCGATGACGTCCGCGAAACGCGGATTAGGTATCTTACGACCGTCGGAGGTGACCACAAAATCCTTCAAGCCTAAATCAAGACCGACGCACTTGGACTGAATTGTGAGGGGCTCTGGTTTAGGCTCAGGAACACCCGTCTCCACAAGACAACTAACCCAATAACGTCCGCAACCATCGCAACTGACCGTAATGTTACGTAACTGGCCTTTGAATCGTCGATCCTGCTTATACCGAACCAAACCGATCTTCGGCAACTTAATGCAATGTGTTTCCTGATCGACGCTACAGAATGGTACGGGAAATCTACAGGATAACTTACTACGATGCTTCGACTTAAACTTAGGATAACCATGATGCGTCTTGAAGAATCGCTGATACGCACTATCCATATCGTAGACCGCCTGTGGCAGACATACATGTGGAACAACACGCAACCACTCGTATTCTTCCTTAAGACCTGTAATTAACTTTATGCAGTCGAACTTAGATAGTGTCGTCTTATCTGCTTCATAAGCCTTAATCTTTCGCTCGAGCGTAGCATTATAAACGAATCGGCAACAATCGAACGTCTGACGCAACATTGCCTGCTGCGTCTTATTCGGATAAAGACGATATTTATAAGCTCGCTTCATAGTACAAAGATAAATCAATTATCTTGGTAATGCAAATTAAATGTAAATAAAACAATAATTGAAATAATTGTATATATCAAAATGACGCTAAAAACGACTTACTAATACACTCCTCACACAACGTGAACCCTTTGCCAGAACCCACATCAAGCACTGCAGGACGTCCACAGCACTTACAAGAATGAAACTCACGAGAACGCAACGTGGTAACGCAATCAACTGCAGTACCCCTAAAAAGCTTGTTCGGGTGAACACGCTTCGGACGTAAAACCGCCTGAATGTAATACCACGGATTACAACGCACCGGAATGACAAAGACACCCTTAGAGCCACCGCGACCGTCTGAGACAACCAATGGGGCGGAAAGCGGCCCTGACTTCAACATATACGGCTTATACTTATCACCCTCCAAATGTAAGGTAGAACCGTCATACTTAGGAAGCACAAAAGACCAAATGTCCATAGGCAAATCCGACCGGAAAGAAAACAGATTCAAGTCATCCAACGAAATAGGAATGTCTGAAACATTGTCGGAAACCCCAAGAACCTCAAAAGACATAACACGGGAATTTAACCCCTGAAAGAACTGACTAACAGCCGCAACATCATTATAAGACCGAAACTCTAAGTCCACAAGCTGGCTCCCGCCAACATCCCAATGACTATCCGGATAACTCTGACCATAAAGAGAGTTTACTTGAGATACCCGAATAAAAGAGTCGCCAAGCCCCTGATCGCACATTAAAAGATTCGATGCAAAAAGATGCGATATAGTGCGCGGATTTAGTATCCTGCCATAGGACGTCCTCTTTAATCTGAAACGCAAAATATGGGCCGTTTCTGGCTTCTTGTGGGCCTTTATATCGTCGGCGGAGATGGTCGAAGGCAAAGGACGACGAGACGCAAGACCCGAACGCCCGCAGGCATGGCAATCTAAAACACGAACAACCGGAGAACCTGAAAGAAAACCATCAGATCCTAACGAGACATCCGCAAACTGAAAGACCGGATTATTCGAAACCAAAAAAGACGAACAAACACCCCTACACGAATCGGTGCGCAAACACCGAGGCATGCTGAAATCCGGAAAACCTGACGACGAAAGACCCTTACGCTCCTGATGCCGACGAACGCCATCCAAGCTCGTATGAACCCAATGCAACAACGATATGTAACCATTAAATGAACGCTTATCGAAGAAGCCTGACTCATCACTACCAATCATAGTACGAAGAGACGCAAAGAAAGGCAAGTCGCGTAAAGACCGCAGCTTATACAAGTTCGAACCCGACGCAACCTCCCGATGAAGCAACGGAGTCAGACGACGACCAAAGGACACCAAAGCCTGCTCAAGCAGCGTGCTATAACGATAACCATTAACCTCAAAACGAACACCAAGCTCGTCCGTGAACCGAGAATACCACTCAGCCGAAATCCACTGACCGTCGTCAAAACTAAGACGAGCAGCGCGCTTCTCGATACACTCCAAAGGTGTCAACGGATACTGAACCAACGGTGTGGCCTTAAAGCGTATAGGTAACTTACCCCCACGACTTGCAGCATATGTAAGCCAACGCTTCGTAAAGTCATAAAGCCACTGCCAATCGGACTCCTCCTCGTAACCCGAAAGAACAAGACCAATCTTAATATCCAAACACCCCCTATGAATCATGAAGCGCATATAGGACTCCAAAGCCTCCTCTGAAAGACCCTTATTATAAAGACTGTTCCATAGCCGAGGACTAACACCCTCAATAGGAGCTGTGCCACGACGAAAACCTAAGGCAAAAAGAAGCTCCATGGCATCCTCGTCCTTGCCGAGCTCCTCCATGCGCATATTGCTGAACGTAACCGTAGGAAACACACCCTGAACCTTAGCTACCGTGCCCTTCCAGTCTGTCAAATAATTGAGATTATAGGCGGCGAGCTTAACCGTATCCGACGCACTCCGGAGCTTAGCAACACGCGCCATAGCAACAATGGTATCCTGAGACTCCTCCTGTAAACCTCCTGCAAGCCAACCCTCGGCACAGAAAGAACAGTTGCCTGCAAAACCACAACCCTCGGCAGCCGAAACCATAGCCAAATTGGTATTACCACCATTGCCACGAATATAACCCGCAGCAGCCCCAAGTAAACCTGCGGGCTTAGATGACCCTAAACAAAAGGTAGCATGATCGGGAGCATCAATACGAACACGATGCGTAGACACAATCCTATTACCTGACCACTCAAAAGAATAAGCCTGCGGCTGGTAAAAACAAAAAGCACCTTGACTATGCCATAAGTAACTCAAATATTGATCCACCGTAGTAGTAGACCGTGGAAAAGAACCCATAGCGTCAAAGAGAAGCTTCTCGTCCCACACTTGACCTAAGTACATGAAGTCTAAGTAACTATAACGACCGTCACCAAATGACCCAAACAAAGCGTCGGCATAAACAACAGACGCACCTCCCGCATAAATAAGAGGAACGTCTGTACGCGAACAACGCTCCGTATATGACAAAGGAATAGGCTTATCGCACCTGCTGAACGTAGCAAGCATCCACGGAACAACAGGAATCTCATAAAGACACGAAATACTAAAACCAACAATGTCGAAATGAGACGGATCAAGATGAGACGAAACACCAATAGCATAAGGAACCTGCTCCTTATCATACCAGCGGATATCATCCCTATGTGGTAGAAACGCAAAGTCTATAAATACATCCGGACAGCAGGTCTTAACCCAGTCGAGTAAAACCGTAGGGGTCATCGAATGAGTCTTATCAAAAGACGACGACGGAAAGACGATAAGCAACTTCAGAGTAGAAGCAGCATAAGCATCCATAGACAGCAGTCCTGCATCATGATTGTAAAACTCACAACCATCATGCAAGACCGACCTATAACTCTCAATAAACCGCTCGCAACGTGTCACCGCTTAACGAAGTGATAAGATAAACCATAGAGACCATTACATGGACTATCATCCAAAGTGTAGCCATAATCCCACATGGTGTTAATCTGAGCCTGCGTAGGATAACCTACACACATGGGATGACGATAAGAGGCATCAACCTGAACAGAAATATAACCTTGCTGAGTCATGTAATCATCCGGATGAGGAACAAAGGGAAAACGCTGATGAGCAATGCATCTATGAAGAGACATTATGCTAACCGCTATGAGCTCCGAGGTGTCACCATCCTCCGGCCAATAGTACAGCACATTGCCATCCGGAGCAACCCAGAACTCGTTACGAATCCGACGCTCCGCCTCTAATAACCACTCGTCCTCAACACCCGTATCCATCTCCTAAGCTTAAAAAAACTACATATCCGACAAGTCGTAATCGCACGGCACGTAACCCCGAGACTCCAAAGCTGCCGCCATTCGCGCCGCGCGCTCCATAGGCCAGTCATAACCCACAGTCTTCGGCAGAAGAAGCCACGCGGAAGACAACAACGTGTAAACCTCAGACTCGAAATCCACCGAACCACCCGACAGCCGAGAAAGCATGTACATGTAATGTCCATCGTCTGAATCCTCGACTGAACGCCCATAAGCATAAACGTTAACTACAAGACAATTCACATCGCCGAGGCCATGCAACGTAGCATCGGAACTCTGCGGACTCCGACGAACCAAAACCCTGAGCTCGCAGCCGTCCGGCCACTCACCATACTGATCCTCCTCGAGATCTCGATAATCATATCTACGAATACAATAAGGATCGTCGAAGACAAGAGTACCGTAGATGCTACTGTCATCATCCGCACGGCTAATAGTCATGTTAGGGCATACAGACAATCGAGCCAAGCACATTCCAAAATCGTTTTTCATAGTACAATGGATTAATAAAACTGACAATATACAACCGTGGCTTAAAAGTACCACAGACCTTGTTATGATTAAACAACACGTTTCCGAAAATGATAAGTCATACCATAAATACCAACACCACACCCATCATCGAGATCATACCCAAAATCCCACATGGTATTGATCTGAGCCTGAGTCGGACTACCAACACACGAAGGCCAACGATAAGCCGAATCAAGCTGAACCAATATGTACCCCATCCGATGCATGTAGTCATCCGCATCTGGAATATCAGGAAAAAGACGCTCGGCGATAACTCTATGTAAAGATACAATAGCACAAACAGACTCATAAGTATCTTCAGGACCCATACGATATCTACAAACCTTACCGTCGGGAGCAACCCAGAACTCATTCATGATTCGAGATTCCCCAGCTACAACCCACCAATCGTCAACCTTCTTCATAACTGTAAACATTAATACAACTCATCAGAAACCGACTGAAGAATAAACCTCCTATGAATAGGACGACCCATATCGTCTCTATGCAGATAGCGAACCGAAAAATAAACATAACAAACAGACGAATCGCAACGAACACGATAAACAACTGATCCACGTAAATTGTCGGTCCCAGAAGAACGGCGAACATAGGACGCAAGAATCCGAACGCTCTTATCTAAAGGACTACCCGGATCACGCAAACGATAAAGAGACGCCAAAAAATCAGGCTCTCCCTTAAAGACCCGATCGCAAAAAGCCGATTCTATAATCTCCGACAAAGCACTCATAACTCATCCGGCTTAAAAGCAAAGGTATCCAAACCAACACAACCAACATACGTGTGCGTACCACACGAAATAGACCCACCAATATAATTCAAGTGAACATTGAAGGTAACGTCACAGCTGAATTCTCCGTCCGTAACACGGAACACACGAACAACTGTCTCTGCATCAAGTGTCTTATCAGAAATAGAAACTAAAGCAGGACTACCAGACAGAATGCCTGACTCACGCAAACCAATACAATAGTCCTCTAAATGAGAAAAGTACTCAAAAGACCGACCTGAAAACAAGGAATCAACGAAAGCTGCAAAAGGAAGCATAATCAAAGTATTAATTATTCTGACACAAATATAAAAACATTAATTTTATTGTGCAAATAAAAAGGAGGAATCTTTAGACTCCTCCTTCAAAAGTACTCCTGAGCGAACTATTTAGTCTGAGCCCCGGCCTCCTCGCCAGCAGCCGTGACCTCAATAGACGGATAAGCCTTCTTGACCTCGTCGGCGATATGCTTCACAAACTCGTCAAGAGACATCGAACCGCTATACCACGCAGGAAGCTCCTTGTAACGCGAAGCATAAGCCAAAGCCGCACGACCCCGGGCCAAAGAATTCAAAGGAAAATGACACTTGCCGTCATTCACATCCGGAGAATCCTTAGGGAAAATACAATCCGTCCGAGGAGCATCCGACGAGTCTACAACCCACTTCATCGAAGAAGCATAGTACGGATCATCCTTATGCTCCTCAACAAAAGACTTAGCTTGTGCCAGATTGCGGTCGTAATCCTCCTTAATCAACTCGGAAATGGAATGATTCTTTCCATTGGGCGAAAAATACTCAATCCCATACAAATCACGACCATTCTCATCCTTCTTGCCAAGACTACCCAAATAACCAATAGTCTGACCAATAGACATCAAATCCACACCATCCCAATTGATAGTAGCCGACGTCTTCTCCCAGTTGGCATCCTTATAAGGATTAACAACACCCGGACGAATAAACTCCGGAGTAAGACCCGACTCCGAAATATAGACACTATCAGAGACATGATCCTGATCAGAAACCATCGCCGAATCTGCAACTCCAATATTGGCCTTCTTTACACTCTGAACAACATCGATAAAGTCATAGGCATCATCTGCTGCCTGCACAAACCAAAGAAGTGCCAAAAGGGACTCAACCTTCTTGTAAAAGTCAAAAGGTACGACAGTTTCATAAGGATCAGAATCAGCATCTGACGGATTCTCGTAAGAGTAGAATACAATCTTATCCGGATACAACGAAATATGACCCTCATTGCCGTCGCCAAGCTTGTAGTAACCGGAAACAAGGTCCTTAGTATCATCCTCGACTGTAAAAGCACTATCCTCACGAAGACGCTTAGAAACTGTATCGAACCACAACGAACGATCGGTATCTCCTGATACTGAAATCTTAGTATCTCCGTCGGAAACAGCAGAGGCACCAATCCGTTGGCCCTGATACCACCGAGCTGGGGTCGAGTCTTCAACCTTCCCAAGCGACGCCAAATCACCATACACATGGGACGCCTTAGCGTCAATGCCGTAATCAAATCCATGACGCTTGCCATCTGACGTCCGAGCCTCAACCGTAATCTTAGGCTCCTTGTCCTTATTGTAAGCCTTAACACTCACAATAGCACCTCCGAGGTCCTTCAAATCCAAAGTGATACCCTTAATCTCTGCAGGCTTGCCGGAAACCTTGAAGTTCTCCTTCACGAGCTTCAAAGCACCCGAAATCTTGGAAATATCATAAGCCTTCGAATCCGAAACCTTAGCGCGCTGAACAGGCTTACCTACGCGCTGACCACCGTCCACCTTCGAAACATAATCTCGACCCCAAGTGACTCCAGAACCCGAAGGACGAGCATGATTGACAGGACGACCCAAACGCTCACCAGACATATAACGAACAGGAGAACCTCCATTCCGATTCTTGGCGTCCACATACACCGCATCAGACACCTTCAAGTCCTCCAGCTTATCTACATCCTCCCCGGCATGCTTCTGTAAAGCGTCAATAAACCGACGGAACTTATTGAGCTTCTCACCAGCCTCCTTGCCAGAAATACCCAAGAAACGAGCCAAATCGCCCATCTCGGACTCTGACAAATTACGCTTACTCGAACCCTCAACTACCACAGACTCCCCGTCCAAATACACATCCACATAGACAAAAGGAGCATCCGGCTTCTCGCCCGTGTAAATACGATAACCATCACGACGAGGCATAACCGTAACAAAAGACTCAAGACCCGCCTTACTCAAAGCACCCTCAAGGTACTCCTTAAGACGCTCATTGGAGTCACATACACGAGAATAGCTGTCACATACAACCTCCTCGAAAAAACCACCCTGTTTACCCATAACAGCTGAAATATGAAATGAAACAATAACTACTTCCGACGACCCGAACTACGACGATTCGCAGGATAACGACCCGGAACACTCGAACCAATATCCGACATCCGAGTAACACCATCACAATCTACAACATGCGTCCAAGCACGCTGATTGTAGGAGTAATCCAACGGCTTGTCGTAATCAGGACCATTAGCAATCGCAAGAACCTCACGACGCCCATCCTTCAAACTTGTACGACCCTGCTTGTGCAAAATCCAAGCAACACGAGACAAGTTCTCCGGACTATGATCCGACTCCAAAGATGCAAGAAGCTCCTCGTCAGACTCCACAGAATCCGAAATGCCATACTTGCGGGACGCATCCCCCTCAAACTCAGCGTAACTATAAGCAGCATCAGATTCAGGATAATCCCCATACTTCTCCATGTAAGCCTCCTCGTAATAATCCGAGTCCTCCGGAAGGGCATCCTCGTCCAAAAGAATCTCTGCAACACGAGCATTATCCTCATGGCTGAAGAAAACATCGTCGAGAACTTCGACAGCACCCGACTTGCCGTAAACCTTCACTAAATAAACACTCCCCGGAATAACCGTAACATCTGTATCCGTAGAAGCAGGACCAAAAGTACTATACGGCCTGCCATTACCATCCACACGAACCACAGCCTCGGAAGCCCCAGATGTGTGAGGAATACCCAAAAAGTAAAAGGTGTCTCCGTACTTGTTTTTATACGGAAACCCAAACTCCTTCATAAGACGATCGGCCTCCGACATAATCTCACCCTCGGACAGCTGAATATCGCTCAACGCCATATCATCTACAAACGAACTCATAACTATACTAATTTTTATTTGACAAAGCAAAGTTAATTAAATTAACGCAAACGTCCAAATCATCGCTGCTCCTTAGGCATTCGTGCCAGCTTAACATCATTCTTAAAAGGATTCAAAACTGACAACGTAAACTTAGAACCACTCTTATCAGACGACCCCGAAACATTCAAAAGAAAACCATGATCCATATCATGCGACGGAACATAGGTAAGCTGAAGCTCATAATCTCCCGAAACCGCATTAACAGAGATGTACTTAAGAAAATCCTTGCCCTTAAAGCTATCCGTAAGAGGCTTATTGACAACATGAGACTGAAGGTCCTCTAAAGACTTCTTATCCTCAGCGGAAAGAGAGTCGCCATCAAGACGTGACGAAACCTTAGACAAAGCCTGCGTGAAAGACTTATAAGCCTCCCAGTCCAAAGCCAGAATAATAGGCATCGAAAAAGTCATAGACGACAAAGATGCATCTGTCACTCCTGACGCACCCAAAAGATAAAAACCCTCCGGAAGCTTACAAGAACCATAACCAATCATGGTTGTCTTAGTATTATCTAAGGCACTCTTAGCGTCCGCCTCCTTAAGCAAGGAATCAATAGCCTTCGCCTGCTTCGCATCCCATTCCCTATCAACCTCAAGCTCCTTACGAATGGACTCCCAGATGCCCCAAATACCTAAACCGCCAAGAAGACTCTTGCCAACAGCTCGACGAAAATCCTTAAACTCACTCTTCAAGGCACGACCAATAGCACTACCCTTCGGCTTATCACCCGACGCATCTACAACAGAAAGACTGTCCAAAATGCGAACTGCATCCTCGACAGAAACATCGGTATCAAAACCCGAAACACATTCATAGAAATTATCTCCCATGTAAACTACCTCCTACAAGACTGACGCAACTTTCTATAAAACGGCATGACATCATAGTAACGAAGACGATCAGACCCTAACTTATCAAAAGCAAGATCCAAAGCAGAAGACCATAAAGACTGAGACATCTCCGGATAGGGAATCTTGCTAAGATCCGAACGAGTCTGATAAACCATCCAACGCTTCTTCGCATCCAGAGAAACACTCGACGAACCTCGACGAGGACCTGACGACGACATAGCACTCGTAAGCCTACTGAAGTCACCAACACTCGGCGAAACAACCGCATCAAATTCTATATCAGTGCTATCCTTCGGAAAAGAATGAATGACAACACCATCCGTATCTGGAAACAAATCCTCAACAAGCCAATCAGTGTCTGTCTCGCCGCGAAAACGATAAGTAACCCCATCTATATCAACCAAAGAACCTATAGAACCACTTGTGGCATCCAAAACCTCATCCGACGTCAGAAGCGAAAACGATGCAGAATCCGAAACGCGGCACAAACTATAAGTAACGCCGCCACGAACACCATCTGAACGCAACGACGAAAGACCACGACGACGACACTCTGACGCACTCAAACCCGAAAGAAGTTCTATGACCATGAAGCTACGTTAAATTTTAAGGATATATAATTGCTTATGTCGCATAAAAAAAACGCCGAGAGGAAGAAGCTCTCGGCGAGAAACAAAAACAAAGATGACTAAAACAAATTATCTACTGCTGCATGAGAACCGACCGCACGCAGTAAACAGCGTCACCCAAGTCTACAACAAGACTACTCGACGAACAACTGTACTTCGTGTTAGCTGTACTCTTAGAGAGAACGCCAAGAAGAACCGGAATGGAAACAACAATAGCTCCTCCCGAACTCAAACCCTCCTTGTAAAGGAACGTATACTTAGCATCCTCACCATCCTTCCGATGGGCCGTGACAACAAAGTTACCCGGATTGAAATCTACACGAACCGTGTCCGTAAAGTAATCCAAAGAACCTATGACCGTAAGAAGCTGGCGGAAGGCACCATCCTCTACGAGAACCGAGCTGTCATAAAGAAAAGCACTCTTAAAAAGAGGACTCATGAAACGACTAACAGCCTCGCCGGACGTATAAGCAAAACGAAGATAATGGAAACCACCGAAGTCCATCGACATATGATCCTCGGAAAAACAAGCCGAAATGTCTCCGTCATTCGTAGAGGCAAGGGTGGATACCACATCCACCAAGATGCGTGACAAAATACAATCGTGGGGCCCAAAGAAAGACTTTACACGACCAAGAATAGACCCGATGTTGATGTATGAGTAACCATCACGCGTAATCAACTGACGCTCCGACGTACGCTCCGAGTAAGCAAGAAGTGACGAGAAGGTCAAAAGATTCTGGCGAATATGGTCCCCATCCAACTTATCAGTCATCTCCTCGTACTGGAAATCATAAACAGACGCGTCGAAAGACTGAGTCTCGACATAAACCAAGTTGCCGGAAAAGTAAGCATACAACCCCGGCTGACCAGAACCAGACGAAGCATCCTGAGACACCAAGACAAGATGAGCCACAACGTTCCCGAAAAGCTTCTTCAGGTGGACAATAGGAATAGAAAAACCACGAAGAGTCTTGCCAGACGAATTCACAAAACGATACACAAGCTGATAAGCCGAATTGTCGTACTTGACATAAACCCAATCCGCCGTAGCGTAAAGATAAACATTCTTCCCAGACAACGACGCAGCGAGCTTCGACAGGCAATCCAAAACATGAAGCATCGGCGTAGCCTCAAGCTTCGGAATCGAAACGTAACTCTCGTAAGGAAGACCTGACGTAACCTCCGAAATGCCGGAAATCACCTGATCAACACCATCACCATCCAAACCATCCAAAGGGGACATGGGATCGAAACCCGACGAACTCAAATCCTTAATATTTTCCATGAGTATCTAAACATTAAATGAACTACTTGCCCTTCTTCTGAACGGACGCAGCACCAAGAATCCCCTCACAGTAACTAACAACATCGTCTGGAGCAACCATGCGCAAAGCGTCCATAAAACTCAAGTCCTCACCTCCGCTGCTATTACGAAGCAACTCCAAAAGAGTATCGTAACTCATAATAGACGGATCGGAAGAGGTAACCGACTCTGGCATAGAACCAGAAACCGAAAAAATATCCGACGCGGAACGTGCCACGGAAACCTCCAAAAGACTATGACGTATTGAGCCGTTCTCTACTTCAACGTAAACAGCCTTCGGAACCCTATCCGACGTGGAAACACGACGATTCCTAAACAAACTACCCGGACGAACAACAGTAATATGATCATTAACAACATAGTCGGCATACTCGACATGATCATGACCAAGCAAAACCAAAGCTGGAGACGAACAACCAACAAGGTCGGAAACCGAAACCGTAAAACGACCATCCTTCTGCTCCAAGAAACCGTGATAAACCAAAAGCTGAGGCTTATCACGCGTCTCCAAAGGAAGCTGACCGCCAACATAGCAGTCCGGATAAGACACAACCGTGTTATCCATAAAGCCTACGGTGCCTGACGCACCCAGCGTGTACAAGGCACAACGCTTCGCGTTCTCGTCCGCCCTGTACAGCATGTCATGATTCCCCCACACACATAGGGCGGTATAACGACACTCGGACAGAACATCCATCACCCCATTAACCGCCTCGTAAGGAACAGTAGCCTTATCGAAAATATCTCCACCAAGAAGAAGTGTGGCGTCTAACTCATTGGCCTTATCGACACACCACCGTAGCTTCTGCAACACGTCGGCCAAAGGATTACCCGTCCGAACAGCACAAACCGTGTTGATATGTAAATCCGTGACAAAAAGAAACCTGCTCATATGCTAAACAATATCATCGACATCAATGTCAAAAAGACCAAAAAGATCCTCAAGCTCTGACTCCGTAGTACAAGGACCACTGAAATCCATAGTGGCACTCTCGTCTCGGTAAACACGAACAAAATTCTCACCACCCGTAAAGGTGACGACAAACTCCACACGAACCATCGTAAAGTCAGGAAGACAGTACTCTAAAGTAAACTACCGCTAATCTAAAGACTTAGCGGCTTTAAACCTAAGCAGTGATATGCAAATTGCAAGACCACATGCCCGATTTTTCAGGCTGGTTTACGACAACCCCAAGCAGAGCGATATTCTTTGCGGCATTAACGTCCGCATCCATATCGTTTCCGCAATATCCGCACTTGAAAGACTTGTTTCTTCTTGTGCCGATATGGTGACACACAGAGCAAGTCTGCGAAGTATATGCTGGCTCCACGACAACCAGAGGTACACCTGCCATTCTCGCCTTGTATTCCATAAAGGAGCGGAGCTGATGGAAGCTCCACGAATTGAGTTCTTTCCTAAAGCTCTTGTTCCTGCGTTTGGAGGTGGAGCGTATATTGGACAAGTTCTCTATGGCAATACCAAGCCCTCTGACTTTGGCTTCCATAACGATTTGTTTGGAAATGGTGTGGTTGATTATCGTCGCGGTAGTTCTTTCTTTCCCTTTAAGCCGTTTCAAGAGTTTGGCGCAGCCACGTTTGCATTCGTGAATGCGGCCTTTCGTGCCTTTGGATTGAATGGAACTACGGATTTTTCGTTGTTTTCCCCTGTAACGATTCAGAGATTCGGAGGAAAAGGTTTTACCATCGGATGTACACACAATATCGGTGATTCCGAAGTCACAACCGATAAACTCCTCGACATCTTCCATATCCTCTTCGGGGACTTCTACCGTCTGAAAAAGGTAAAACTTGCCTTTCTTGAACACAAGGTCAGCTTCCCCTTTGATGTAAGGAAGATAGTTGGTGTTGTGGCAGACGAACGGCATCTTCTGTCGACCGCTTACAGTCCATATAGATACGTTCAGACCGGAATAAGAAAGCACCCTGCTGTCATAGCTGATGCTTCCGTATTCACGGAACACACGCTGACGTTTCCTGTCAAGTTTGTAGGCGTCCGCCACCTTGCTTATGCAGCGTACAACTATCTGAGCGGAAAGGTTAAAGGTATTGCGTATGTCATTGTAGCAAAGGTGATGCAGCTTGAACTGATTGAAAGTCCTGTTCCGCCATGCAATGTCAGAAATCTGATTGCACGCAACATTAGCCTCCTTGAGAGTTTCAAGAAGAATCCGATGTTGTTCGGCGGTAGGGATAAGTTTTGTTTTCAATGTCAGTTTCATGCTGCAAATATAGCAAAAATATTTGAATATTCAAATGCTTGAAAGAGAAATTATTAACCAAAGAGGGAATCGTGGTTCAATTCCTCCCACAAACTAAAGATTTGTGGGTTTCCTTGAACCGATTTTATGAAGTCCCGGCCATCTCTAATCAACTTGAAGTCACACCCATACTCCTCAGACAGAAGACGAACCAACAAAAGAGCCCGATCAAAATTAGACCCGCCAATGAAAGAACTCGAAAAACTACCAAAAGTCATAACTAACCCTCCAACTTTGACTCCAACTCAAAATAATAACCGAAAGTATGATCTTCCGGGACCCCAACGGCGGTAGCTAACTCGCATAAGCACCCGTCTAAAGGATCACACACGTCATATAGAGAACAAGACTGACCACAAACGAAATCAGGACTATTACGAAGAACATGACGGACGCCGTCAATCTCTACAACTACACGATCCATAAGCAAATACCAATATCTACAACCACGAACCTTGTGAACATAAAGAACAAGACCGTAACATCACAACTTAACTACACTACGAACTACACGTATCTCAACATGACACGCGCCGCGCAAGTCAAAACCACGAGCCTGAAGCTCCTCGAGAAGCTCCCGGGAACTAATCCCAGAGAAAAGAGGATTAACTGCATCCTTAGAATCCAAAGGAGGAGTGCCATCTGTGGAAAGCTCCGTAGTGACAGTCGGAGCTGAAACAGGCGAACCCGAAAAATCACCAACCGACAACAAAGGCTTCAAGTTCTTAGGAACAGGCTCCCCAGAAACAGGAACACCATTCCGAGCAACAACGCGACGAGACGGAACATGCAAAGAAAGACCATCCTTAATAACCTTCTTGTGAAACTCCTCTGCACGCGACGCACGACGAGAAGAAGCATAAGACGTACAACATGACTTACACCAACTCTGATGACCATCCGCATTGTGTCTATTAGGAGAAAAAGCAGACAAAGGCTTCACCGTCTGGCAACGAGTACAAAGCTTGATATTCTGTGCACGCATATCGGCCATCGACAACAAACCTAAAGCATCCCCACTCAACTTCGAAACCGACGGCGTAGAACGAGAACCGCACGCCCGACGAGACGACGAACAATGGCAAGCACGCTGGCAATCCTTACACCAGCACTGAAGACCATCCTTATTCTTGCTCGACCGCGAAAAGCTACTAACAGGCAGAACTCGACCACAACGAGAACACCGCTTTACATCACTCATGACAACACTATATTAAAATCATGGAAACAGATCCACAACGACAAAGATAAGTAATATTATTTAATTGTCAAAATGTAGAAGCCATAAAACTACACAACCGGATCACCCCAGTACCTACTGACGCGACTCAACTTCTTACCGCACCGACTACAATACTTGTAGAAAACAGGAACAACACGCTTCTTACAAGGAGAACCACCAAAGGTAGTACTCGTAGACCAACGCGAAGCCCGACAACCACTCGAACGACGACGAGAAGTAAACATATAAGCCACCTTATGGCCAAAAAAACGACACCACAACCTCCTAAACATAACTCCTAACAAACAATTAAATAAAAAAAAAACTTAAAACATTGACGTATGAACACACGCAAAAAAACGACGCCCTAAAAGAACGTCGTAAAACTTAATACAAAACAAAGACGCTAACGCTCCGGCTCCCCAAGCTCGCTGAAGCCTCCAAAAGGAATGGAGAAACCTCGCTCCAAAGGACCTACAAGAGTGACAACAACATCTGTGCCGTCAGGACGACACTTCCCGTAACAACCACCGAAGATAGGAACGGCGCGCTGACACAAACAAGGAGAATCCCGAAAGACACAAACACTGCACCAGCAGTAAGGCAACGCCGTAACCTCCGACGAATCCGTAGGCCGCAACAAATATAAATCCGACGCGCGCGTAACCGCATAAATGTTACCGCACAACGCAAAACGACCTCCGGCTGGAACGAAACCTCTCATGGTATCCGGATATATAATTGACGGCAACCGAAGCAGATACTACTCGTCTAAGGGCAAACAAGAAGGCTCTATAGATAAGGTGGCAACAGGAACACCCGTCAAACGCTCGTCGTAGTACCAGCATAAGTCGTAAGACGACGATAAGGACAAAAAGCCCGGCGACGCGGAATCTACCACTAACACGGAGGAGTCAAGAGTAATACAAACCTCCGTAACATCCAAAGAGAGAGCACACGAGGGAACAGCCCAACCATCCAAAACACTCGACTCCTTAAGCAGACACCTGCGGCCCGAAAAACCACGACCCGTAAGAACTCCATTCTCCGAAATCCAAACACTACCTACAGACCACCCAGAACTCTTAACAGGATGAAGCTCTAAAGACAAGTTACCCAGACGACGAATAAGAGTAAAACGACAGGTAAAAGCGTCAGTAACGTAAGGACGAAAAGAGTAAAAGGACCGATCCCGGAAACAACTGCTATAGCGTATGTGCTGAAAAACACCCGAGCCGCATTCATTCCACATGGAGTCCTCGAACGTCAAAGGACTAAACGGACGATAAGAACGCGCCCAAGACACATAGTCAAGCAAAATACCAACATCGCTATAACTCTCACTAAAGCTATCTACCAAAGACAAAATAGCCAAAGCAGAACTACGCAAAGCCGCATTAAACGAATCGTTGAAGTCCAAACCGCTCAAGTCGAACTCCTGACGAGCGTAAGACGTAAAACCGCCCGACGAACGTACTACAACATCAGTATCCATACCAACAACTATTTAACACGATGGGCAACACCGTCACTTATCTCGTAACAACGATCACACATGTCATCCGTCAAACGGGCGTCATGCGAAATCAACAAAATGTCAAAATCAAAATCAGAACATACCTTACGAACAAAAGACAAAAAACGACCGTAATGCGACGCACTGACCTGAGTCCACTGCTCGTCCAAAAACATAACACGACGGCTACCAAGCTTCAAGATCAAGTACAACGTGAAAACAAAGCTCACAACCGTAATAACACCACCACTCTGAGCAGTCGTCAAATCGCTGACGCAACCGTTACCGTAGTCCAGAACGAAGCAGCCACCATCACTATCATAAACAACCTTAGCGTCCAAACCAAATATGCTCCGAACACCTACAGTAGCCAAGTCCTCGCACTGACGCAAACTCGAACACGTAAGCAACTCCTTAGCCTGACGTAAGTAATCCTTGCAACTCTGACATAACGTAAGCTCCGACGATAAAGAAGCACGCTGACGCTGGTAGCTATCAAGACGACTCGAACTCGACGACGCTAACTCCCCGCAACGCCGATAAGACGAAAGAAAGGAACTATAACGGGACAAATCCATAACATAACCCTAAAAGTCGTCAGAACCATCCGAAACAAAAGACCCCGAAGCTCCTGCAACCCCGGCAGACGGAACGGACGGCGAACCAACAGACGCAACTCCCCCAACAACTCCCGACGACAAACACGAAAGATCACGCTCCCAAGACTCGATCTCCGACAAACGACCCGATAACTCCGACTCCAGCCTATCACGATCCGACGACAAACGCGATAACTCCGACTCCAAAGACTCGATACTCGGACAAGACCCGAAACCAAGACTCACACACAACTCCGAAATACGACCGTCAAGCTGACTCAAACGACCCTCGGCATCCCGAAGCTTCTGCTCAACGGCAGAACGACGACGACCTATCTCCTCTAAATCAATCATAGATAAATATTATTATAAAATTATATACTCCTATACGTCCGAACTACAACAACCCAAAGGACCACCGCACAAAGGACAAACATCCGACGACGATAACCTGCGAAGACTCTCTATACGACTCGTAAGATCATCCCGTGTCCGAAGCAAACACACAAGATCGGACAAAAAACCACTGCGCGACGTCGTAAGTGCTAAGGAAGAGCAGACATACGAACACGAATTATAAAAGGATAAACCATACCTAAGACGCGATACAGACGCCAATAACGACGAACAGGACAATAAGCAATCACGCAGCGACGACATAGACGAAAGACGACCCATAAGAACACCGTAAGAACCGTCAGGACCTAAGTCGAACAGAAACGAATCGTAACCTGACAAAACAACTCGACACCGCGTAACGTAAGACAATAAGGAACTACGATCCGAAACAACCCCAAGAAGATAAGAAACAGACGAAAAACGACGACATACGGACGACAAACTATCTAACGACGACAAGTAAGTCCTATAACCACAAACAATACCAGACAAAGACAACCTACGACGAACCAACCGTAACAACTCCGACAAAGACGACAAGCGGTCGGAAACAGCCGACAAAGACGACAACATATCCGATACAAACGAACACAACGACGACCCCGACGACAACAAGCCGCGAAAACCCTCCAAGACAACGCGCTCGCCATCTATCAACCCGTCCAACGTCCGCAAACCTCCATTAACCTCCGACGAACGACGCCGAAGACCATCCGAACACAGCCCTAAATCATCCAAACCACGACCACTACCCAAGAACTCACGAACCCTACTCTGACTATAGCTCAGTAACAAAGGGCTCCGAAACTGAGGCCAGAAACTCAACGATACACTATCGCTACCGCTATCCAAACACCCGAACCCAAGAAACGACGAAACAGCCCCCGGAACGTCACGACCCGTCTTATCGTAAACAACACCGTCCAACTCATAACGGGCACCAACCTTATTACCCTTGACAACCCGTAGAACAGGACCACCCTCGCTGAAGCGAACACTAACGCTACTACAAGAACAACCCCACCGTACGCAACGACTACTCCACCGATTAGTAAAAGCACTAACCAAACCCCGGAACATACTACTCTTGCCGCTGTAACTCTCACCACGAACAACCGTAAGACCCCGAACGCCTATACGAACATCACGGCAAGCCAAGTAATCCTTAACTATCAGGTCAACCATAAAACTCTACAAATAGAGATACAACCATGAGAAACGACGACGAAGCCGTAAACTAACACGACTATTAAAAAGCTCCTCGTGAACTACAAACGACGCGTAATCAGACGAATCGCCATACACGAAGTCAACGGAGCCAACAAGGCGACGATAAACCCGCAGGCCAAACAAACGCCAGTAAACATAATACTTAATATGACCCCTATAAGGAGAAACCGAAGAGCCATCGGGCGGACGACAAACAACACTCGCAAAAACAAGATCACTTATTACCATAGACGAAAAATTTGTAAACAAATCAACGTAAAACAAAAAATACACCGCAAAGCACGAAGCATGCCTCCTACAAAAAAAAAAAAAACGGATATAGAATTGCTCCAAGCGGAAAAACTAAACTCTAAAATTATGGATATAGAATTGCTCCAAGCATGCATAAACACCCTAAAACAAGAAGCTATACACAAAACTCAGGATATAGAATTGCTGAAAGCAACAACTAAAGCTAACAACAATACCTGAAGATAAACATTATATAACCGCCGAAAGGCGCAGATAACCACATAGATATGCAACAAATGTATATCTCCGGGAGTAGAACCAGAAGCACACACATGATAAAAAATAACGGATATAGAATTGCTGAAAGCATCTGCTAAACATAAAACAAAAAACAAAAACATAGGATATAGAATTGCTATCAGCTACAGACGAATAACCAATAATAGTAACCAAAGTATCTGAAGCTGCACTTTATATAACCGCCAAAAGGCGCAGATAACCAGAAGAATAGCGTGTTTATTAGGCCCGCAGGCAGTGCCAGAAGAACCCATACCACAAGAAGCGAGGAAACAGCCCCAGACACCCGGACCCACACCCCCGGGCCCACCGCCCCCTAAAATCCCTAAAAGAAAAGAGCTCATCTAATAATAGATAAGCTCCTAAAATCTACATTTACGTATCTTTTGGCATATGCGTGATCATAGCTCCTGAATCACCCCATCTGAATCTACCGGAATCTCCGGAGAAGAGGTATCTGACATCGTAGGATAATACCCCGCAACGGACTCAGACGAGCCTCCTGTCCGCATAAACTCGTACAACCGAGAGACAGACTCCTTCGGCATGCCATAAAGCTTCTTCTGACCAACGTACTTCTCGTCCGCCCACGGCATAAAGTAAGAAACACCTGACTTCCGAATAACACCTGACTCCAAGGCCATATCAATAACCGCGTAACGCTTGTCAACACCACGACCAAAGACCAGCTTCACCTTCTTCCGAACAAATGGCTTGCAAAACTTATTCTTCGTAGTCTCCATGTAAAGTTCAACACCGAAAATCTCGTCAGGATTAGAAGTCTCCGAACTCGGATCATCCTTCAACTTCGTACCAACGGAAAGCTTCGTAATAATATCAGGGACGTGCTGAGCCGCAAATCCGCCCGCCTGACGCTCTTTCGGAGCGTAAGGGTTAGGCATACCCATCTGAAGATTCGCACGCGCGTGAAACAGCCACAAAGACGAAATATTGGCATCCGCAAACCAGTTCTTAATAGCAGGCAGTAAATTCGCCTCCTGAAGAGCCTTAACTCCCGGACGACAATCCCGAACAGACAAGTTCTTATCCGAATAAGCAGCAACCTCCGACATACTGTCTATAATAACCAAGCGAAAGCTACCATTGTCGCTAAGAACCTTACAAACATCCTCAAGCTGACCGTAGTCACGAACCGTAAGATGAACCAATAAACCATCCAGCTTAAACTGAGCCAAACCAAAAGCGGCAATCTGAGAATCGTTCCAAGCACGCTCCGTATCGATAATAGCAACCTTGTAACCCTGACGGCAGAAGCTACGAGCAACCTGAGCCGATATTGTGGATTTGCCCGCTCCGGGCGCACTCCAAAGCGTGGCTGCATATCCTAATGGTACACCACCACCCCAAAGTTCATTCAAAGCATCAACCCCAGAGTCTATAAACTCAGTGGGCCTATCCACACCATACTTTTCCAAAATGTCTGACAAAGACAACCCATCTTTCTCTTTTTTGGCCATAAAAACAAAACTTTAATTAATTATTGAATAAAACCCCGAAACGAGGAGCGTGCAGTCTACACGCTTTTAATTTATAAACTTCTAACCTTTCAACCAAAATCGACCCTTAAATTTAAGTTCTCTCCATTAGGAAAAATGGAAATTTAGGAGAATCTGATTGCTTTTATAAATCTGAGAAGAACAACCAATCGTCATCCTCGATACATACCGACGGAGTAACAACACCTTCTTCTGAAGGTGAGGAAAGCACACTATCTGTATCTACAGGAGCTCCTGTAGCCTCGCTATTCACTTCCTTGACCATAACATGCATGATGATAAAAAGTTAGACGCTCGTTGTAAGCACTCGGATATATAACCAACCCGCTCCAGAATCCTGCCTACAAGCCCATAAAAACACCCTCCTAAACCACGAGGAACAAACCCACGCATCACTACTCCAAGTACCAGCGATTACACAACTGGTAAGTATTCTTATACTCACCACGAAGAATCATATAACCTATATAAGCCAAGATGACCGCAGACGCCTCGTCATGATTCAAATGCAATCCATACTGAGCATCCACCCAGTTAACAATCATCTGCTTACCCTCCTCCTTGGAAATCTTATGAGGAGGCTCCTCTGGTATCTCGCCTTTCTTGGGCCTTTTCTTGGCTTTCTTTGGCCTCACGATGGAATTGATGGCCGTAGGCGGGATGAGATAAAATGGAACGCTGTGGGCGTCTTCCGGTGCGTCGTAGGACGAAGCTGACAATACCGACTCAAACTCCGTGTACATCATGCACTGCAAAGGAAGAAGATAGCCTCCGGAGGCACTTAGCATAGCAGGATACTCCATAAACACTGCATCCAAACGTATATCATACTCATCAACCCACTCCTTAATAGCTCGTGCATGCCACACAGCAGCCGGAAAAGAATTGGAAAACTGAAAAATTGTACCCTCCTTATGAACCTTAGGAACGGAAATAGACGTAGTCGCTATTACTCCATCCTCGGAATCTAATAGACACACCCCCGTCCGGCTGTAAGAGCCATCCACACTCATCACTATCATAGCTCCTCAAATTAAAAACCGGAGCACCATCGCTGGCACTCCGGCACTACACAACAAATATGCTAACTCAAAGGTGGTTATATGCAGTCTGGTACTGCACATATTGGCGTTTCATCGACTTCACAACATCCGTCTCCACGCCCGTCAAACCGTCCCACCGACGGCGAAAACTTAGCTAAACTATCTATAAGCATGTAAGCTCCAACTAAAGTCAGAAGCCACCGTCAATCGGCATGTCGCCAAATGAATCATCAATAGGAGTGGCATCCTCGAAGCCTATAGGACCCGGCATCTGACCAAAAGGCTGCGACCCTCCCATAGGTGCTCCAGCAGGCGCAGGACCTCCGTAAGACGGCGTCGGAGCCCCTCCAACCGGAGGAATGGGCTGACCAGTATAAATCGGCTGACCCGACTGAGACGGAACACCCGCAGCCTGCCCGTAACCCGACGACGGATAAGACTGAACAGGAGTACCCTGAGGAAGTGAACCCCCATGATAGGGCATCGCCGTCGGTGCCTGAGACGGCATCGGAGGAAGCTGCTGAGCAGGAGCCGACGCGGGAATACCCTGTGGAACAACACCGCCAGCCTGAGACGACAACCACTTGCGATAATTCTCAATGGACTGACTCGTAGTGGCGTCAACCTCCTGAAACAGACGATCGATAACATCCGGCTGAGCACGAAGCTGCTCCAGACGCTGAGCAATACCCGGAGTGATATTGAAACCAGCGAGCGTGTACTTCAAGGACGAGACATCCTTGCCGTCCTTATTCTTCCGAGTCTCCTTCGTGAAAGAAACTGCCTGAGCCTGCGGATTAACCTCCCAAGCACGCAGGTAATCCTGATACTGATTCTGAGTCAGACGGAGATACTCAACCGTGATGGACTCCGAACGAAGCGTAGCCTGAACAGACTGAATGTCCGTATCCAAACGAGCCACCAAAAGGAAATAGTAATTCGTCGGATTGAGCTTAAACTCAATCATCGACGCCTGATCTACCTCTACAGACCCGAAACCTGAAACGTAAGCAATCTGCTTAGCCAGAACGTCCCGAACAAGAGGAATAAAGTAACCCGTATAACCCGGGCCAATGTCGCATCGCTTGATGCCAAGAGTCGGAATACTCTCACCGAACCCTAATCTCTGTGCCATATGATAATTAAAAATTAAAGATTGACTATCAACATCAACGTAACTACTGCCGCCAATTGTTGGTGTAGCGCGTCCGCTGGATTAACTCGAAATCCGCTCGCAGCTCATTCAAACGTGCTAAGTATACAAGAACTGCGTTAAGCCGCTCCTTAAAAGCCTTCTGAATGGCTACGACAGGACCGCCTGATAAAACCATCTGAATAGACGAAAGCTCTGAAATGAGCTTGCTGCGCAACCTAACAAGCAAGTACTCTGTACTCATGACTATATCATTCTTAGCCGACAAGGATAAGCCCATATTGCCTAACTTATCCAGCTCACTGTCAAGCTGAGAAAAAAGCCCACTCAACATACGCTCCTGAGCCTCGAACTTCTGCTGACAACTCCTAAGAGCATCAACAACTGAAACCTTAGCTGACCCACTACTCTCCATCTAACTCCGATACTGCTATAACACGAACATCCTGCTTATCTGCACGAATATATGGATTGCACGGAAATATGTGACATATAAAAGGCATGCCAGCAAAAGCACACATACACTCACCATCAGGATAAACATCCTCAGGAAACGATAAAACTAATTTATAAGCCTTGCCCAACAGATGCAAACATCCACGACGAGCAAGAAACTCATAAGAAAACTTAAAAGGCTGCCCTACTGAAATAGACGCACAATCATCAAGGGACTCTAAAACCGAAACGACAAAATCCTTAGCCAAAATAAGTAAAAATTAGAAAAAACGTAAAACCATAATGCATCCACTATTATTCAGTGGAACCTGTCAATTCTACGACCACAACACCTCGGCGATCGGACCGCCGAGTAGGCTGACACGGAAACATCGAACAGGCAAACTTATCATAGGCAAAAGCGCACGGACACGATCCATCCGAACGTACTTTACAACCATCATCCGAATGAAGTGTAAAAGTCCTGCCAAGCATATTCAAGCAACCATGATGAGACAACAACTCGTAGTCCAACTTAAAAGACTCCCCAACAGGAAGAGAAGCACATGCTTCTACAGACTTCAATGTATTAACCTCTGACATCTCCAAAGTAGTTTCGTTTCAACAAATGCATATAAAACCATAACTGACTCAAGTCCCTAAAATGCTTCCGGAAAAAAGGAGAGACAGAACGCGACGCCTCAACTGCACCTACAATACTCGGACGCAAACTGCTCTCCAACCTAACCTTAGCACGACGATAATAAACCGAGTCGACGGCACTCAATACACGTATAATAAAAGTGTCCATACTCGCACTAACATGACCAACGGACGTAACCCCACACTCCTGAATAAAACGAGGCAAGAACCTAACACTCCCATACAGGTCGAATAACTCCGTAAAACGAGACGCCTCATCCTCGTAACAACGACCCGTGAACATGAAGTCCAAACACTCATCTATAAAAGCAGATCCATCAGAAGCCAGCGTCTTCAACGAACGCTTCCGGGAACCAAAGACACGCTGTGCAAAGGATAAAACCTCACGTCGAATAACATCCTCAGACCATACCTCGTCGAAAATCTGACGCGAAATGAAAATACAATCAGAGTAATCAAAATCTAAAGACTCCCGCTCCGAACGTGACTTGATGTCACGATACTGAATGAAAGACGACGAAATAACAGCATTAGGACCTACAACACTGTAACCCGGAAATAAAAAAGGCAGAATACGAAAGTAATCCGACTGCCCTAAAGAAATGACCCGGACATTACCCATGGTGATTATATACAATTTAACACTAAACTGCCTACAACTCTATCCGCGCATACACGGACCGGGCACACCACATGCCCTCTATTGACTAAACATTGCAACGCAACGCTATCGCCAAATACCTTCCGCAAAATGTTAACACTCCCGTTAACGTCTGCATTTATTAAAAAACCACTACCCGAACGAAACAAACCCCGACGAATACGCCTGCCGACATAAACGTCATGGTGACATACTGCTTCCCGGTCTAAACTACTACAAACGGACGTGTGCGACTCATTGACACCAATAAATCCTATGCCCAAAACCTTAGACTTATAACGAAGCATCTCTACAAAACGACCATGTGGCAAACATACGAAATTCTGATTCGTAACGGAACCCAAATTAATACAATCCTTCCAACCCGGATTGTAACCCACAACTATCCTGTTAATACCATGATCCCTACAATAATTTACTATTAAACGACTCGCCTTATGCAAGTAATCGTCAACCTTATTATTACGACGCAACGTAAGTCTATCAAGACGACGGGAATGAGTCAAGCCATGCTGCTTCTGTAAGCTACTCTGTAACTCACCACGCCGCTTATTATAATACTGATTTATAGACTTCAATGAACGACCATTGACTATGAAAGAAAAACCGTCGCTGTCATAACAAGTCGCCAAGTTATCAAGACCTAAGTCGATAGATAAATAACGACCGCTATCCGGTAACTCCGGAACATCCGGAACCTTGTAAACAACCTCGATGACGTAATAACCATGACGCGGTATAAAACGAACCTCATGGATACCTCCCGTAACACGCGTCCGCAAAGGTGCAAAACCCTCCTTCTTAGGGAAGTGCAACATCCCATCAACTAACCGAACCGTATGGGCCGCATAAACAAAAGAAAAACGACCCTTAGTCTTATCCTTGTAACGCGGAAAGCGCGGACAACCCGTGAACTTCTTATTATCTCGCTTCCATGCCTTGATCGACGAAAAGTAACCCTTCAAGTTCTGATCCAAACGATGAAGAATATTATTCGACGACCACGCACTCAAGGCACGATAGTCCACATTATTATCCGACAAGAATTGCTTATTCAACTCAATCCAACGAATCCACTTGCCGCTACGCAAGAACTCCTGCTTAATGACGTAAAGACCTGCATTATACAAGTTCTTAGAAAGCCAACACACGTGATCAATCCGCGCGTAACGCGAATCATAACGACCTACTATGTGACGCTCTACTTGAACCATAATGCAAAATTAATAAGAAATTCTAAATAAACAAGTAAAACTAATAAAAAAATGTAAAATAGTATGTAGTCACCAAGACAATAAACCCAAGAGCTACGATAAAAGCAGCGATGCTCAACCAACCGCTCTCGACCTCAGCACCGTCGCGCCGACGAACATACGGAGAATAGTACTCATCCCTATAGGGATCATCATTCCGACTGAAAAAATCACGCCACTTGCCCATATTTAATCTACTTTAGATGCTAATGACAACAAGGAAATCTCCGTCTTGGACCCACCAACCGCCAACAAACGAAGTGTATCAGAAAACTCTAAATGCTGAACAGCACTCGAAAAAGACCTATCACTGCCCATGAAATCCTTCTCGGAATGAACAGACGACAACGACAAGGGAGTCTTAACAACCTCCGTAAAACGACTTAGCAACACAGGATCTACAATGTCCAAAGACGAATAACAATCCACCATGGGATTCTCCTCTATGAACTTAAGCAACATGGAAAGCATCTGACCCGAAAAAGTACTAATGTCGCCCAAAACAATAGACGAGCCCGGAACGTAAGCATCCACAAAATCCCGCAAACCCTGAATGGTGCTCACGAAATTAATAAACCTACTTCTATCGCGAACAAGAAGCTTCATGACTGAGAACTATCAGAATCATCTGAATCTAAAAAGCGAAGTAAGGCTTCCTTACAGGAATACCAAATCATGCAGCCTACGACCAGCAAGGAGAACACACCTATACACCCCACCAAGCACAAGGATAAAACCGTAAGAAGCAACTCCCACCACGATAACCCATCCGGCAAAAACTCTACCATGCACTAATCAACAATAGACAACACCAAACGAACTGCAACATCGGCGAGACCATCTAAGTTGGAAACAAGCAAGCTCATCTGCTGAAAGCTCGTCAAGTCAAACTCCTGATGAAGAGGATCAACAACACCCATGTATACTGCCGAAATAAACGTACCTTCAGACAGACAGCGAGTAGCTCCATAAATGCCCTGTAAGACACTATCATAAACAACCGCCGACGTTCGAGGCCACAACTTAACAGCCTCCGAAACATCCTTAGTCAGGCTGAAACTGCCCACAACAGGAACATAATCTACGCCAAAATCTGCAGGCATCGAAAGAGAATAAGAGCAAGTGTCAATAGAATGAAGAACAGACCCCATAACAATCTTACCCAAAACGCTATCATCAGGCAACGACATTGGAGCATAACCAACACGAACAACAATATCGTAACATCTGGCAAGCTCGGACGACGTGTAAGCACAAGCATCAAGAGCTAACCACCCAACAGACTCTACTCGCCAGTAAATGCCCGAAAGACGAGAATCCGCCAAGAACAAATCCCGAAGCAGAACACGCTCATACTCAGACGAGACAATAAACAAAACTCTAATCATAGGACCTCATGTAAATTAAACCTATCTATTTAGTATAACCGCTAAGTATTAGCATAATCACCTCCCAGAGACTCGCGTATCTCTAATAAATGAGACTTGACTCCAGAATCCAATAAAACATCAGACGCAAATAAATCATCCAATGATGTGTATAAAGCCGAATTATGATAATTAAAAGCTAAAGACTCAATATGGAAAATAAAGGGAATATCAGTAATATCAGATAAAGAATGACTCTTAAGATAAGAATCCACGGCTGCAGCTAAGGAAGAAAAATCTGCAGAGTATGAAGAAAATCCCGCATAGTTATTACCAGCATAAAAAACTCGATAAAAGACCCTGAATCCTCCTACGGCAAAAAACTTATCTAACGGAACCGGAAGCAACCTAATACTATAATAACCAGCAAAATCCCTCTTTAACTCATGAACACGAAATCTGCTATTGACAGGAGAATCTTCCAATACACATACATCCGGATTATTCTGCATGAAAGAGACACACTCACAGGCTCCTACAAGATACATATCACTCGGCCAATCTGTGTGAGAAGTCATAAAGTTAAAGTCATTCTTGGCTCGAGGACTATAAACAAGCAACGGAGACACAGAACCCATAACTACTTGGTTAGAAAATGTGTAATAGCAAGACACTGATCATACGAAACAGTCTCCTGAGAATCAGAAGAAAATAACATAGATCTTAACGCTGAATAATCAATATTGGAAGGAGAATCCAATGAAGATAAAGAATCCTCCTTTAAATCTCCAGAGGAATCATAAATTTTACTTTGCAGGTCGTCCTTTAAGGAGGCTGCAACTACATATTTATAAAAACCACCACCCATAACTCCATAAAATTAATCGTTAAACTCATCCGCCTGCCACTTCTTAAAAAACCTACGACGTGACCGACTCAAAAAACGCTTCAAGTCATACCCCTTCTTCTTTCGAACATGTTTCACCCACTCCCGAAGAAGCTTCTGGTGATTCAACTTTAAGGATATTCGACGTTCCATAAGTACAAAAATAACAAAAAACTCTGAAAAACCAAGAAGAATGACCAACAAGGTCATTCTTCCGGACAAGGTGTATTAACAACACGCCGACTCAACGCCTGACAGAACTCCAAATTCGGAATAGAGAAAATACTCTGACCCCATGCAGCAAGCTGATCAAGCTGCGACAAAATGATAGCCTCAATCGTAGCCGGATCACACGGAGCACCCCACTCCTTCCGACCATGATGACTGTAGATACAATGCACAATTCGATCCAAAAGACCCTTCGAAAGCATAGAACCGTACTCCTGTACAAACACCTCCGCACTCTGAACCGAGTGAGGACGCAGCATCAGATCCTCCTCGTACTCGAAAGTATCCGAGCTGTACTCAAACAGTTTGCCATAGTCATGATACAAAGCCGCAAACGTCAGAACAAACAGATCCACATTCCACGGAAACCACTTCCGAAGCCCATGAATAAATGTCAGAATCTGATAGGTGTGGTTAGCTAACCCGCCTGCCCAATTGTCATGAAAACGCTTAGCAGCAGGCATCGTAGAGTAAGACTCATACAGAGCCGGAAGCTTCTCGAATAGCAAAGCAACCATCTTCTCGCGAACGGTCTCCGGAGCACGGACAGTCCCAGACTCATCGGCCTGCGGAATCCACGCCGAAAGCAACGCACGCAGAACTCCCGAGAACTTATCGTAAGACGGAATAGGATTCACAAAGCAAGCCCACGCAGGATACTGCGACTGGAGCTTCGCGTCCTTCTGAAAACAACCCAAGTCTCCAGCAATACGAGACTCGTCGAACCCTATGAAGCCCTTAGCGTTAGGCTCCGGAATACCATCGAAAAGAATGATAACATGATCAGTCATCCGATCTGTACACTCCCACAAGTAACACTGCTTCTGAACCAACTCCGAGTCCACAAGCTGAAGAATGTTATAAGGCTTGCCATTAGACGACATGGCCGACGTGCACTCCCGAACATAATAAGCTACATAAGCTCCCGAATCTGACATGATAAAATAAAAATTAAATTCAACAATATACCGTAGCCATTTAGCTACGGTACAAAGGTAGAAAAATTAAATTAAATGTGCAAGAAAAAGTTGTATTAAATGTTCGCATGGTAGACCGGAGTGGAACCGTCAAAAGCCGAAACGATAGATAACTGCTCCTCAACAGAAAGAGCATCGAAAGACCTAATCACACTACAGCGACCACCAACGACGGCGCTACAGTCCTCTACGAAGATGTCCGGACACCCGTTAAGACCCTCATCGCGGACCCCAACGACAAGCGTACTCGAAACCAGAAAACTCGTGCCTACCGGAAAGCCCAGAAGCAACCTGCGCCAATCAGAAACATAATCTGCATAGACCTTCTGGAAAATGCCTAAAAGAGATTCCTTTTTCATTGTAGTAAACAGTCTAAGTTCAAGTCAATAGTTACCATCCGCGGGCTGGAATACCGTACAGCCATACTCACGCCACATGTCAACGCAAGCCTTCCGATCCTCGAAAACAACTGTATGTGCTAAAGGCACGCCTCGACGAAGTAGCTCCTGCGCAAACTCACGCTTCAAAACATGATCAGGACGAAAATCATTATCCCCACGACAGAAAATGTCACACTCGCAAGGAAGACCCTGCTTCCGAAGCCACTCCCGAGTGGCAGGAATAGACCGCTGAGGACGACCCGTACAAACAATGCAATGATAACCCCCAAGAGATGTGTCGCGTCCTAAATCTACAAGAGATCGCACAACATGAATCACAGAATCAATAGGTGCATCATCGCCCACAGCAGCATAGAAAGAATCGTAATCCTTCTTATCACCCTGAATAAAGTGAAGCCTATGACTCAGGTCGGCTACCGTACCGTCTAAGTCTAAAATTAAGTAACGAACCATAGTTGTAGTAATTAATATATCACAAAGATAGTAAAATTGATCTAAACCGCAAAACGAAACACAAAAAAAGTGCCTCACAAGAGGCACTTAAACAGTCAAACACAAAGGATATCAGAAAGTATAAGTACAACTACTGTCCTCCGTAGGAGACACATCGACTATTGACACTCGAGTATCCCCGTCAGATAATGTATATAACTCTACACTTGAACCAGCTGCTATTGAATAAGTCTCAACGCGACTACCTGAAGTCTTATTTATGACAGACACAGTCACTTCAAGAGTAGAAGCCGGAGCCTTTGGTGACGCAGTTAACCGTAACGTAGGAAGACCTCCTGTAGCAGAACTCTGCAAAACCCCCCTAATAGTCACAGTAGTTTTAGTTACTCCTCCCGCCTGAATTACATTAACTCTATCTATCATACCAAACTCAGGGAAATTATACGGATACACATCCAAGTAACCCGTCCGATCTTGACCAGTAGTATTAGCAGACCCTGACCTTACAAGAACCTGACTTTGAGTTGCACTATAAGATGGATTCTGGCTATCAATAACAAGCCATGAAGTGCCAGACGTAAAAGTAACAGGAATAAACCTACTTGAAGTATCAAAAGAACCCGACGTGAAAGTGTAAACGCCCGTATAATGAGCATACCCATACTGAGAAGACGCAGCCGCAGACGTTAATCGTGGCTCATTCCAAGAAACGCGACTTATAGCAGAGATACCCACAATCGAATTAGCCTCCTGCTGTAACCCTGTTATAATATCAATACCAGACCCAGAAATGGCATTCTCGGTAGCAAGATCTAAAGAAGTGGTAGAAATACCAATAGTAAAAGTCAAGTTGGAATAAGACGGAGTAATAGTAGTGCCTAAGGAACTAAATAAACAAGACTTCGTAGTATTATTACCATTTGCCGTCCACACGGCATCTGACGCAGAACCCGAATAAGACAGCATCCGATAATACTCACTCGGATCATTCTCCCATAAGATGCCTCCAACATAAAATGTGTCGCCGATAGCCGCAACCTCCGTAGTAACCACAGCTCCAGAGGCATAAGTATCAGTTCTATCCTTGAAAGCATTAAGAGTCAAATCAAGATTACAAACACCAGCAGGAAAAGTAAAGGAAGAAGCAGAATCCACAATATTACCATTGCAAACTAAAGAAGCACCCTTAATCTTAAGGGGACCATAAGTGGTGCTAACAATAGGATCAGTACCCGGCTGAGCAATCTCTATCACAGCATTCTCCCCCGGATGATTCGGAGTGACAACAATATTCATAACACGAGGCGATCCCGTGTTATTAGCAGTAGTATAAACCTTAATCGGCTGACTCTTAACAGCAGGATCCCACTCTATAGTAACCTTATCGGAGGCATCCGAACCCCACGGAAAGGAAGACGACGTAATAGCCATAACATTAACTCTGTTTTTCTAATGTGAACAAGTCGTTCGAAGCAATATAAGCATCCTCTATACCCTCAGCTGCGCCTACAAGAAAATCATTAGAGTCGGACGTTACCAACTGAGAACCACCCGAAACCTTAAAGTAAATAGCCTCCTTAGAGCCACCCATAGGCATAGTGATTGTGTATTTTTTTGATACAGCAGACGCCTGATCGGCTCCGACATATACATATACAGGAATACCATCCTGTGTAATAACAACACTCTGAGACGTAGCTCCACTATAAGACGCCGTGACAGTTATACTCCGCTTATCCAAAGACTGATTCTCCGCAGCAGTAACTGTAGTGCCCGACAAAGTGAAACCTGACGCAGAACCAGACAAAGAGGGAGTAACAGACTCCGTCTCTACAATACCTGACGAACCGGACGAATATACTGGTGTCTTACTCCTACTACACGAAGCTGAAATCGTAGAAGACCCACCCCCGTAACCAATAGTCATAGGATCAGCCGAAATAGATATACCCCAAGCACCATAAGTATAACTCTCAATCTTGTTCTCGGCCTGAGTTAAATCAGCAGAATCTGTAAGAGCACCTACCGTCAAAGTCAAAACTCCGGACAAAGCTGAACCTACAACAATGCCACGATCGGATGCTATCACAACACCCGCCCACGGATAAGAGGCTGACGGCTCCCAAGAAAAACCTGTGCCAGAAATAGACCAAGCTACTCGGGACGCATCTTGCAACTCTCCTACATAAGATGAAGAATAAGTGGCCCGGCAAGTTGCAAAATGACGCCCCCCAGACGCCGGAAAATCCCCACTAAAGACATCACCTCCTGCACTCGAGTATATCTTAACCGACTCTATCACATTCGCAGCTTGAGAAATAACAACAGTCGATGACACAACCTGACCATCAAACGTATTAGAGTAGACCCCCGTGACCGTAATCTGACGAACTGTACCAGAAACTGCGCCTCTATTCTCGGCCGTTACCACATCTCCTGAAATAGAAAAACCATCGGCAGAACCAGACAAAGTGGGAACTACCGTCTCGCTACTGACCTGAACACCATTCCTGTAGGTTACAAGGACTCCGCTGACCTTCGACGTGCCTCCTCCGGCTCCAAGCATAGACGCAGAAGCGTTCAAGGTAAAAGCATAAGTATAAACCGCCTTCTCCTGAGTCACACTAACAGTACAAACACCACCAAAAGCATTCTTAACCAATAAAGATGCAGTCCTATCTGACGTGGAAATATTCTCATCGGCAACAACCGTAACTAACTGACTGCCCGAATTGGACGGAGCAGACGCCGTCCAAGAACCCCCATCTGAAAACTCACCTGAAACCAAATACGCCATAGCAAACTAAGCCCATGTGGCATCTACCGTTACCTCCAAAACTGATGATGTAATCCCCGTGTCAAAAGTACAAGTCACTGCACCTCCCGGAATATAAGTACTCGCAGGACATACATCAACAACAAAACAATAGTGACTCAAGACATCCGTGCTTGATTCAGCATTCTTCTTCAACTGAAAACAGATAAAAGAATCCGGATGAGAAGTGTCAAAGTACCAACGCCACTCATGAGCATCATAAGTATTAATACCCTCATCGGTCACCGACTGACTAAAAGAAACATCGACTGACGGATAACACTCTATCTCAACACAAGCCCGACGATCCATAACATCCACCGAAACAGAAGAGCTGCTCAAAGAAACAGAATCATCCGGAACAGGAACATCAGATGGCTTGTTAAGCAATACACTACAAGTGGTATAATAATCACACGTAGGAATGGAAGTGCACGACGCGTAAGGATTCACAAGACCCGACGCATACTGAAACTTATTTACAACAACATCTGCCATAACCTACACCCTAATATCTAACAACTCATCCGTATGAACAACAGACGCAGTATCGAAAGACGACCCAACATAATGAATGCCACATGTTAAAACACCCGGAGCCAAATAACGCAAAAAATCAGGAGTCATAACCAAACTCCAAGACTCGCGACCCCGAACAATATAAGCACCCGAATCACCCTTCTTGCGATCCGACTCCGGAACAAAACCGCGACTATAATCCACAACCCATAAGCGAGTACTCAACTGCGACGTGTAAACACAAACCTCAATATCGTAATCCCGAACGTAAACAACATCAGCGCACTTATGAAGCGTGAAAGATAAATAAATATCCTCCTGACGATAAAAACGCCCTAAAGAACTATGGAACACGTCGCAACCCATGAACAAACCTCCGGAATGATTTGTGGGATATATAATTGCATAACCCAAAAGACACCCTAAAAGAAAAGGCCCCAGAGAGAAAAATCACTCCAGAGCCTCATGACTAAAGAACGCACAAACTAAAACTGCTTGCCGCCATTACGGAAACTACGACACTCATTGTAAAGCATCTTAGCCTTCACGTGCCACAAGAAATCCCACGAATTGGCCGCCATCCAACGATCCAAAAAGCGCAACGCCAAGCCTAAACGATTCGACGCCGGAATACTCATCCCAAACAAGATGCGATAAAACTCACAAGCACAATCCGTAGGATGAGACGAGACAAAAGCTGCCTTATAAGTAACGTCGCACAAATAAGGCGAAACTCGAGCAACCTCCAAGGAGCCTGTATTGGACAGTAAAGCATCGCCGCCCGAAAGCTCCCGAAGATAACACGTGCTGCTATTGACACACAAAGACTTACTGCCAATCAAATCCAACGTGTAAATAGCTACATCCGCAAGCTCCTCCTGAGGGGTGCCCTTCAAGAACTCCTCGTAAGCCGATTTATACACAGGAACAATAGAGTCTGTAAATGAAATAATCCTGTCCGGATCAACAGTCGAACCAGAAGACACTCCATCTGCAAGCTCCTCGGACGACACGAGACGGCGCATAAACAGATCCTCGAAAGACGTACTACCCGACGAAACCTTCTCCGGATGACGACGATAGACCTCAACGACCTCCGACATCTCACAAACAATCATAGCCATATTACGAGACGTCGGCCAGTCCTGCTCCCAGAAGCCATGTGAAGAGCTAATGCTATAGCACCAATCTGCAAGACGCAGAAACTCGGTATCTGTAACAGAATAAGGTGCAGGCGAGGCATCCTCATATGAATGACTCTCGAAATCCGTAAGAACAGACGTAAATAATTTATCTTTCATGAACATTTGTTATTAAAAAACCGAACAACTCGAACCCGAACTTACCCACCCATTAGGCGTAAACCGAACCCAAAAACCAAAAGGTAAATCCGGAATGGTAAAGCAGACAACCGTAGCAACAAGACGACCATCTGGTGCATAATCGCGCTCCGTCTTAGTATACTCTAAACGACGCCCCAAATAAAAACCAGAGCAAACATGCTGTATGATAGACGCCTCGCTAATGCCACGCATACGCTTATGAGGAAAGCCCAGCTTAACCATGAAGTCATAAACGTAAGAGCCGAGACACAATATCCCGGCTCTCTGGAAACAAACAAAAAAACGCCTACTGTGATAACAACTCCTTCAACTGAGCAAGACTCATGCGAAAAGCATAAGGACCCTCGGAATCATCAGCATAGCCTACAAACCATATCTTATCCGAAGTAAGCCCCTGACTATTAAAAACTGATAGCTTATTAATAGGAGAAACCTGTGACTCCGGAACCTCACTATCAGACGACGCGCGTGAAACTGTATCTGCCATAACCAATCAATTTAACGGATATATAATTACAAAAATGGTGCCGGAGAAACCTCGTAAGAAACCCCGACACCTCAAATGCTAAAGTACTGCGTCTGGGAAAGAATCAACTACAAGAAATCCAACGCAGCTGCTGAAATCGTGTCTCACGACAAAAACCCAGCTTAAAAACATCATCACTAACATTTCAACATGAGTGATGTCTCGTATACGTAAGAAAAAGCTCCTGATATGAATCAGGAGCCCACACTACAACAATATGGATCGAACTCGCCTAAGTCCATCCGGATATATAATTGCTACATTGAGCCAAACCTACTCCCGAGGCAAACTCCGAAGATAGGTGGCATCATAAATGCACTCCGACGCCGCCTTATCATTGCGAAAACGAACTAACTGTGGATTGCGCAAGTGATAATACTTATCCAAACCACACCCCTGAAGCTCAGCCACCATACCCATAAACTCCGGATTAAGCCGGGCAACACCTGCGTCCAAAATAGTAGCACGCTGCGACAAATGACCGCTCAAAGGTAGAACTGCAAACAACTGAGAATGCTCTCTACCATCCTCGTCTCGACAAACAATACTAAGATCCAACTGGGTAATACAAGACGCAGGACCAGAGCCTCCAGAAACAAAGACATCAAAAGTATCATCAAGAACCTGCGGCGAGATGTCAGTACCAACACGATGCTTCAACTTAACCCACACATCCTTAGAACGAGATCCCTTAGAGTCATAAAAAGCATCCCCATTATGAAACACAACACCCTCACCTCCCCGGTTGAGAATAGAATCCAAAAAGGAAATCTTCTCGAATCGAGAACCAAGCACGCGAGGAATGGCACGCGCATTAACGCCCGCTCGACGCAAGAGGTCTACGCAAGACGAATAAGCATCCCAACCCTCATGGATAGGGCGGTGAAGGTAATTACGTCCACCGAAGTACAAAGGACAAATTACATTAAACGTCAACATATCTCGACCCAAATGCTCCCGAAACCAAACCTGACAACGACGAGCGGCATCAGGAGACATAGAAAGTAACTCATCGATAACTCCATCCTCTGTGCCGCAATCGATACCAGCCGACTTTGCATCCTGTAAAGTGCCATTCAAGGTCAACTCAACGTCAACGGCAATGATAGTATCAGACGGAAAATTGTGATTGCTCCAAACCATAGGAGTGTAATCTATAATAGAACAGTCATCATTGATCCCACGACCAAATATAAACCAATCCAAAGAACCTCCCATCGTATAAGACATCAATAACGCCCGAATACCCTTAATCTTCTCCGTAGCCATCCACGTGGTAGAATCCAGAATAACATTCCTATCATCCTCCGAAAGATCACTAAACCGAGAACATAAACAGAAGCTATCAAGCCGCAAAGCATACCACACACACGGATGTACGATCTCCTTAATAGCTGACAAATCTTTGACCTGCAAGCAAACAGGCTTCGAAACAGAGTAACCCTTCTGAATCAAAGCCTTCTCAAACTCAGCAAGATAACGCAAAGCACGCTGATAATCCGCTATGACAACCTTCCCACCACGACCCGATGGCTGAAGCAATGACGACAAAAATGACGGCTGATATAAATCCCGCTTAGCCTCCCACAAGTGCTCGTAATCTGCCTTGACCATATATTAAAAGTTTTTCCAAATAAGCAAAAGACCATTATAAGTGATACAGAACGCTCCGGTAGCTAAAATCACAGAAGCCATAAAGTCAACCGAGTTGAAGTAGCTCTGACGGAACAACCCAAAGAATAAAACACCAGCAGCCCCAAACAACAAAAGACCACAGACGAATAGCAAGAAGCCAAGAAAAAGATCTGAGACAAATCGAATAACCATAGCTGTTACCTCCTAAGACACCCAACACACTTCAAAACCGTCCGCAGATCGTCTGCAGAAGCTACCATACCTTCAAACACAGTAGACACTCCGCCAATATCTGTAACATCATAATAGTCACTTGCCATAACCAAACAACAATGACCCCACGGCTCGCTCGTAGTATTACCACCCTCAATAAAAATAAAGAATCCTCCGTTGTAATCAAAAGCCGGGCAATGTGCCACTATATCAGCAGAGGCCCAAGTCTGACCTCCAACAGCTACTAACATTTCATCCACACCCCGTAGCTCCTTCGGAACCGGAACAATACCCGTCTCGTTGTAAAACTGCCACTCGTTATGAGTAGCAACATCAACCCAATTCATAACTACCTATGTTTTTTAGACTTCCGCCTCTGCTTAACAGCCTCCTTACGGACCGTATCCATAGCATCCTGAACAACACCCTTAATATCACCACCCGTTACAGAAACCATCTGATCCTTATCGAACGCCGGACGCATCCAATCATCAAACAAACGATAACGTCTATGCCATTCCGGATTATAATAAAACCCACCTAAAGAGGTGTTAGAAATAACATGAACATCATGCTCCTCGGCAATAACCATCAAGGACTGCACAAAAGAACCAACATCTGGCAAAGACATACTCTTAGCCAGACTCGACGAAAGACCCACATGAATGTAAGTGAGATGTGGAGCTAACTCCGTAAAGACATCTAACGCGGCCCCAATGTCTGAAATCGGGTTGAGGTCCAACCACGTTAAGAAACGAGCCGTATGGAGAGATTTGAGACCATCAACGAGGACCGAACGAGGCGACGCTCCTACGCGCTGACCAAGCATGGCAGGAAGAGTCGTGCCGAAAGAAACAATGCCGCGACGAATACCAAGCATCGCAGCATAACCCGGATACTCCTTAGCCCACTCAAAATGATCCGTAACAAAGGTCGCCGGAACACCCATCGCATTACACAACGAGAAAGAACGACCTGTAAGCTCCAGAAGCTCTTCACGCATAGGGTCCGCAACCATAGAGAAGAAGGCACCACCATTGGCACGAAGATCATCAAGATTCTCCACAAGCTCCTTCTCAAAAACATGATAAGCATCCTCCGTGTTCTTAAAGCACCGCTTCAAAACAGGAGACAACACAGGAGCGTCTAACCCAATGTTAGACTCGCTGGTAAACCAGCAAGCAGACGTCCGCTTCCCAAAAGAGTAAAAGTCACACGCCCAAGAAGTGTAGTCGCAACCGACACCAACCGTCTTATGTAAAGCCTTATTTGAACCCATTATAACAAAACAAGTGAATGAAAAATGTCAACAACTTCAACGTATGGCAACACATAAACTCGTCAATGAGTTGCGAACCAGTCTCGAATGAAGTCAAACACCTCTCCAAAGAAAGGCAAGACAGACGAAACAGCCTCCTTCTTGTCGGGAGTAGCAAGGTTCCATATAAACATAACCGTTATATAGACAAACCAAAAGCCAAAGCAATAAAGCAACCGAGCCTTCAAGACATCCCACCGAAGACCTAAGTAACTAACCGAAAAATAGTACTTAACAGGAATGGCCATCGGTACAGCAAACGTAAAAACAGCATAAAGAATGACCGACAGGATAACTCCAACCGTACACTGATCTGCCGTAAGGCACGTATCTGCGTCAAGAATAGGATAACACGAAATACCCCAAAGCAAGAACGACAACAAGGCGAAAATAACCAGCGAACAAGACTCTACAACAATATTGAAAAGAATCTTGAAAATAGAAGAAAAGAACCCTCCAATACCTGATGACTGCTTCTTTGACGACTCCTCATGCAAGAGAGCTAACACTGCGGCATCGAACCCTCTCTTTGATTTAACCCGATTAAACATAATTGAAATATTAAAAGTTGAACACTAACTACGAACGATGCGACAATAAATACTCGATCACCTTCTTGTGACTATCCGGAAACGTCTTACCATCGACCTCGAAACTCCGACGATAACCACCACCAGCAAGATTCACAAAAGTAGTCAAAACCGGATAAGACACGCCATCAATCTCAAAAAAGGCCCGTGAAACATGCTCAGACTGACGAAAAGTCCCATAAGGAGTCTTTCGCATATAACTCTTCTCGGAAACAAATCCGTCCGCTCCCAAAACAGGATACCAAGTATAAGAAACAACCCGAGTCTCTCCATTGACGGTAACCTTCTTAGATATCAAATTTGTATGTGCCATATCAAAAATTATTTCTATACCACAAAAATAGATTAATTAATTTAATCTGCCAAATAAAATTAAAAAAAAGTGACCCGAAGGTCACTTTTAATTACATGTATTTCCGCTCCCAAGCCGCGAGAGCTGATTCTAACTCAGGAGGAATTAATTCGGAACGATCGATGTCCCTAATCGTAGTCAGAAAAGACTCAATGATACTAACCAAAGGACGAGTATCCGTCAACAACTGAGCCTCAGCCAGATCAACAGCCTTCAGACAATCGAACCTGTCGAACTTGCCTGACGTATGCAGAAGAATGAACTCCTCAGCATCTGAACTATAAGGACGGCGTTTCATCGGGTACCACTATAAAGTATCTTTCTAATTTATTCTTGGAAACAAACGCCCTAAAGGCCGGATCGTCCTCATCGACGTCTGGAACCTCAAAGACATAATCAAAGAATGTCTTCACCTCCGGCTCCAAACCTGAACGCATTTTTATGTAAGTACGCAAACTCTTCCTAAACTCAGCAGGCTCCGTGTTCCGTAACTGAGAAACAACCTCAAAGCACTTCTTAGCTACTCGAGCATCCGACCATACGGTAAGGTCGGAATCCAGAGAATCATCCTGAACAGAATACAAAGCCATCCGAAGAAGAGTAGAATCCCCATGAGCCTCTTCCATCGCGTCGATAGACAACTTACGACCATCGGCACTATAACCCTTAACACCACCACGAATGCCATCAAGAAGTCGATTCTTAACGCACCCACGGACATAAGTCTCAAAAGACACATGTGTCGAATTGGCATACCGATCGATCAATGTCATATACGGAATACCGTCGGCGGCTGCTTTGGCATAGTCACCATCAAAATAGTACTTCTTGCCGTTATAACGACACTTAGGCTGTAAGTACTGCTGGTAGAAGATGTAGACTAAATCCGACCAGTCACCACCAAAGGTCGGCCAGAAACGATGAATGTCCATCTCAATGGCATCCTGAATGAGCTTAAACATGTAAGCCCGAAGGTCCTCTAAAGACATGTCGTAACTACCAATGCCACGACGACCTAAACAATGGACCCAGATATCCTTCGCGGTATACCCTAAGCCCATCAACTCAACCTCCGTATGACCACGGAGAAACTGATACGATTCCTGATTCATGTTGTGTAGTAATAGAGCTGCCAGCAACGTTGCCGACAGCTCCACAAAACTACAAAACAAAATCCAAAAAACAAAGAAAATTGCTGAAATTATGACAACTTCTTCTTCGAACCCCTGAGAGGCAGGTTAAACACCTTCGACAAGTCTCCCGTAACCGATAACTCCTCAAGAGTATTCATAACCTCAACAGGGATGCCGAAAAAGTCACAAACATCCAAAGAGCCAAACATATCTCCTGAAACATCTTCCTCAATAAACTCAACGGACGAAAAAACTGACGACGGCCAGTCATTTAGAATAGAATCAAAACTATCTCCTTCAACTGACTCTCGAAGAAGGTTGTCTGGAGAAACACGGCAGATACGCAAAGAGCACACAGGAACTCCATCCATGAGACCACTAATAAGACCATCGAGAATGTAAGCCAGCGTATCCTTAAAGAACATCTGAAAGGCATCCGGGAAAATCAAACGACGAACATTAGCAGGCAAACCACAACGCAAGGCATTAACGAACTTCATAGTATACTCCCGGATGAGATCCACAACGCCAACAAAAAGTGTATGACAAGGCCACTCTGACTGAATAGTATATGCTAAAGGAGAACCCGGAGTCTGAATGAACGAAACACCATCCAAAGCACGGCAAAGAGTCTTCATAACCCATATCTCCCACTCGGCTGACACAACACCAACGTGAGAATGAGAACCCCGATCAAAAATACCTCGAAGGAGATCATTCGAAACGTCTATGCCAAGCTGGAAACCAAAGTCATATGGAAGAACAACGCTTAGATCGAACTGATCTAATAAGTATCGAATAACGTCGGTAGCCTGCACTCCGAAGAGTAAGGACGTCTGTAGCTTAGCATGCTGAGTAGTATCACCATACAAAACTAAGTTCTCAAGCAACTCCTTAAAATCATCTACAGAGTCAATACGCCCATCTCCAAAAAGAACAGAAAAAATGACATTATGAGTAGCCGTAAACATAACTGTCCACAAGCCTCGATCCGGACAGTCCTCGGACGGAACAGGAGTGAAAAAACCTATACTCCCAGTAGCTATGTACTGAAACACACGAACTCCATCTGCGTCCGCCTCGAAATAGTCCCTACCAGAACTACCCAACTCATCAAAATGATCAGTAAGCCAATCGGCAACCTTCTTCATCTGAGCCCGAACAGATTCTAAGGTGAAGTCCTCCTTAAACAGAAAGCAACACCCATCCACCGGACGACTTGCAATATCACTCATTAGACGGCAAGAAATTAAGAATAACAGGCGACAACGAGTTCCCCCACTCCACAGACGTAGACCGAAGATTAATCAACAATGACTCCATAAAAGCATCTGTGAACTTCGACATAGTACTTTCGAGATTATCAAGACTATGAACCCCAAAAGCCTTATCAAAACGACGATACACAGACTCGTACATCAAACGCAAAAAACGAAGCATCATCATAACCTCCTCCGGATGAGCACCAAGCCGCAACTCAGAGTAAGTGCTATAAAACAAAGGACAAACCTTCTCCATGAAAAAGTCTAACCCATCCAAAGACGACGAACCAGCATCCATAGGAACTCTAAAGGTAGACATCAGACCAAAGAAATTAACCATCGAGAGCACACTGAAATACTCAGCGCATACCTCTGCGCATACCACAGCACAGGCATTGGCCAATGCAGGAATACACACATCCGGAGCAGTAGTAGCCTCAAGATTTATATTCCTGAAAACCCTACTCGTCCTGCCCCGCAAACGTGATCGGTAAACGTCCTCCTGATGTCTCATGATATCACGATAAGAACCACCTGAAACCCACCGCCGAAGCGTATGAATATATTTCAAAGGCTCAGAACCCGAATGATGGAACTCGAAAATAAAGTAACCCCTATTGCACTTCAGTAAAACACGCCAAAAAACAAACTCAGACGATTCTGGCGAGCTAAGCGTATACTTGCGAGCCCAAATACCCTCTTGAGGTAAACAGACAAAGTTACCCACATGTAAGCCCACAATAGGCATGGTTTCCTCGCTGTAATTAGCCGCCTCCCACCGAAGAACATCAAGCAGCTCGGCAATAATAACATCCCGAGAAGACTCTAAATCCCACCGACGATAAATATCACACCTAAAAGGACGTGATTCTAAAACCTCTTCGCACATAACTATAAAAAAAGATTGTTAAATTAATCGTCGGGGCATAAAGCCTTACCTCGACGACCACGGTGGTATCCACGTAAAGAAGCAAGCTCCTCAAGACGAGAACATCGCTCGCGAACAGAGTCAAGATACAGACCCAACTCCTCGGATGTCATGAAAAAAGTGTAATTATCGCTCTTAGTCCAAATACTCTGCGCCATAGGCTCTGCAATACCCGGAGCCTCCCTCTCTGCACCAAAACTCATAAACAACTCCTAAAAGTTAACACCCACATTAAGTGTCCAAGCATACTTATCATCGAACCGAATGCCGCCCAGACCCACCTTATACTTCTGCCGGAAATCCAAGCCCACAAAGCCTGTCTGTGTCCGAAAATCCAAACTCGTGCCCACCATAACCCACGGCGTAAGCAACCGAGGCTTGGAAACAACCTCACGAACAGTCATAACCTCCTTAAATAAAGGAACAATGTCTGCCGACGCTGCCTGAATCTCATTCTCGGAAACAACACACCGAACCGTAAAAGTCCCCGTCGTATCTGTACTGAAGTCCAACTCATAATGATAACGAGCAAAGTACTTCGACAGGATAGCAGCAGTATCCACCGGAACATAAACAGGAACACCAATCGTATCAACCCGCAAAGGACTGCCCTTATCAATGAAAACCGGAGTCGGCTTGTCTAAAGTAATCTTCACAGGAACACCTGGAAGATACTTCACGACCGTAGACTCCGTAACACTTACTGAACGAACCCCAAGATAGTAACCACTACCAAAAAGTAGGGCTAAAACCAGAAGCTGGCAGACAAACTTCCATATATTATCACGTTTCATGCAGTAAATAAACTTGACATACTCCCATGCGTGAACACACGGAATTCATGACTCAAACATGACTGCCGCAAACCGCGGACTTACTATCACTCATCATAGCGTCCATGCCCGAACGCACAATATTCAACG
>OBKS01000122.1_pt1 | contig 82984 bp, 69 predicted proteins | sample 1517381 | NCBI WGS metagenome assembly OBKS01 (sample SAMN04571686, study PRJEB22368) | human gut metagenome | biome: human gut; material: stool | host: Homo sapiens | place: Luxembourg | collected 2012-08-03 | reverse complement strand
ATGAAGTGTCCCCGTCAGGAAATAGTGCACAAATACTTATGATGATTCCGCTCAGGTGCTTCTCAATTCGCGTCCTGAGTTCCGCTTCCTGACGCCCCGGCGCCGCCCCTCTACACCAGCCGCCACGCCGAAATCTCCCGGCTGAGCACCTCGTCAAGCGGCGGCAAACTCTTATCCGTCAGCCACTTCTCATATTTGAGAGCATCCTGCGATCCCCAATCGATCAGCTGCTTGATATGCTGAAGACACATGAACTCCAGCAACTCATGAAAACGCACCCCGTGATTCGGCTCCTTCAAATGTGCCAACTCGTGCAAAATCACATAATCGCACAGCGGCTCCGGCAAACGGATCAGATTCAGATTCAAATTAATATTCCCAGCCCTCGAACAACTGCCCCAATTCGAAGAATTATGCTTCACAGTCAGCCGCTTGAACACAAATCCATAATCCTTGGCCAATAAATCCAACTTCTGCCCCAGCAGAATCTTCGCATCCTCACGCAAAACATCCACCAAAATCTTTCTCAGCCCCACCTGAGAAGCACCCCTTGGAAAAGTGACAGTCTTGAGCACTATGGGATTGTCCAGACTCAGCCACATGACCGCACCCTGCGAAGGATCGACATTCTCGCACTTTAACTTCGCGACCACACGACCCTCCTCAGCCTCACTGTTACCCTCGACAAATAATATCTTGGAAACCAACGTCTTGACACAAGTCCCGTCCACAATCTCACCGACTGCAGTACCCCCGAGCTCCGCATCATCTGCCTTCAAATCCTGCCGTTTCAGCGCCTCCCGAATCCAGTCCCGCCTCTTTTCCATGTAACTAATTCCGTCTTGGTAAGATACGCCCCATGGTACCGTAACCGAAATACGACTTCCATAACGATTACCCGAACCGCGCACCCGAATACTGATAGCCCGGCTTCGCGCATTCTTCCGCAGAATCACAATCCCGAACTCAGGATCTTTGTAAGCCCGCTCCGTCATTCCGAAACCGCCTCCCGGAAAATGCCTGTCGCCAGGGTTATGGTCAATGCTTTGGAAACTTCGAACCCTCCTGTCCTTGTCCTGCGAAGTCCGTCCAGATGAGCCCCGGAACCCAGAGCTTCACCCAGATCTCTTGCCAATGCTCTGATATATGTGCCTTTAGAACATGCTACACGGATATCAGCATGGGGCAAATGCAACGCCCTGTTATCTGTAACGTTAATCCTGCTGTTGCGGAGATTCACTGAGCCGTCGGGATTGTGAAGACTGGCGTCGCACTGCTCAAGACTGTCGGCGGGAATGCCGTCAGGACAGAAGCGGATAAGGTCAATGTCTATGATATTGATGAGTTGCCTGCTGAGCGTCTCCACGGCGGAATGGTCGAAGCCGACAGGTTCAGCTTTCTGCGCATGCATCCGTTTCCACGCCTTCCGTGCCAGCTCATACGCCCGCACACCATCCACCGATTTCGCCGAAAAAAGCGGCGCCACCTGCTCCTGCTCCCCAAGAAAACCCGGCAATGCCGCCCTTAGCGCAGCCTCGCTGACTCCGTCAGTAGGATAGGTCTGGTCAATGTCTTTTTCCAGGTCGTAAGATGGGGTAGTGGCCCCGAAAGTGATGCCCGCAATGTATTCTTTCTCATGCTTTTGCAACTCTTCAGCCATCTTCGTGGCCTTACCTATGCACACTAGAAGGACTCCTGTGGCCAGAGGGTCCAGCGTTCCTGCATGACCCACCTTCAGATTCTTCTTGTGGAAATGTCTGCATGCACACCACTTGACCTTGCGGATGACATCTGCGGAAGTCCATCTGTAAGGCTTGTCTATCGGAACAATAATCCCCTCCGGATAATCATCGATGTTTCCGGAGAGGATCAGTTCTTTTATGTTTTCTTTATCTAAAACAAATGCCATTATTTGCAAGGAATTTTCTCGATGCGGCGCTCGTGTCTTCCGCCCTCGAATTCTGTCTCAAGCCATGTCTTGGTGATTTCCTGAACCATCTTATATGAGATGAAACGTGCAGGCATCACAAGCACATTCGCATTGTTGTGAGCCTTTACAAGCTTAGCTATCTCAGTACCCCAAGCGAGACCTGCACGGATTCCCTGGTGCTTGTTGAGAGTTATGGCCATGCCGTTTCCGGTTCCGCACATTGCGATTCCGCAGTCTACCTCACCTTTCTCCACTGCAATTGCAAGAGGGTGAGCTACATCCGGATAATCCATGCTCTCCTCGGAGTGTGTTCCGAAGTCTACCATTTCATATCCCTGTTTCTCGAGATAGGGGATAAGCTTGCTCTTGTACTCAAATCCAGCGTGATCGCTGCAAATTCCGATTTTCATTGTGTGTCAGTTATTTAGAGTTGTGTTATTGGGTTATTCTTTTCCAAGTCGCTCTCCTGCATAATCCATACGGGCTCTGAACTCCTCCTTTCCGATGAAAGAAAGAATGTCAGCGATTCCGAGACCGCTTGCAGCTCCTGTGATTGCAAGACGAATGCAGTTCATGACCTTGCCCATCGGCCAACCCTGTTCGCGGATGAAATCCTCCAGGCATGGTTCAATGTTCTCTTTCGTGAATGCACCGTCGAATCCGCACACATGCTCAGTAACCTGATATGCAGGCTGATAGCCCTCAGGTTTCCAGAACTTGTCAGCATCCTTTGCCAAGAACGGTGCTGTAAGACTGTCGTCGAATACCTTCGCGCGAGGGTCTGCCGCACGTCTAGGGTCAGAAGGTTTTGCCGCTTCAGCTGCCGCTCCGGACTTGATTCCGAACTGCTCATATTCTACAGGGGATACGAACAGGCAAGAAGCGTTCAGCCAAATATCTTTAACGAAAGAAGCTCTTTCCTTTACGAAAGCAACTACTTCGTGTACATATTCTTTAGTTACGATATGGTTCTTGAAATCCACACCCTTACCGGCGAACTGTGCGCCTGCTGTCAATGCACATTTAGGACAATCCACCACGTTTATTCCATGTTCTTCGAGAACCGGGATGAACAAGTCTGTGAGTTCGTCATCGGATTTCATCCTGAGATATTCCTTGTTGTACCATTTCGCTTTCTCAGGGTTGAATCTTGCTCCTGATTTTATCACGCGGTCCAGTGAGAAGACTTTTATGAGCTCATCCAAACTGAAGATTTCCTGATCGTTACCGGGGTTCCAGCCAAGCATGGCAAGCATGTTTACGAAAGCCTCAGGGAAATATCCGTCCTCACGATAGCCATGAGAAACCTCTCCTTCAGCATTGACCCATCTTAGAGGGAAAACCGGGAAGCCGAGACGGTCGCCGTCGCGCTTGCTGAGCTTGCCCTTTCCGTCAGGCTTGAGCAGCAGCGACAGGTGTGCGAAACGTGGCATAGTCTCCTCCCATCCGAAAGCCTTGTAAAGCATATAGTGCAGCGGCAGGGAAGGAAGCCATTCCTCACCTCTGATAACCTCGGTGATTTCCATAAGGTGGTCATCTACAATGTTTGCGAGGTGATATGTCGGGAGTTCGTCGGCTCTTTTCCAGAGAACTTTGTCATCCAAGGTGTCAGTGTTTACCTCGATGTGTCCACGGATGAGGTCATCCATCTTCACGATGGTATTTACCGGCATCTTGAAGCGGATGGTCCAGCAGTCTGTGGTCTCCAACAGTTCCTTTACCTCGTCTTCCGGCAGGGTGAGGGAGTTGCGGAGCTCCATTCTGGTTTCCTGGTTATAGATAAATGTTTTTCCTGCAGCCTCTGCCTCAGCGCGTTTCGCTTCGAGCTCTTCTGCTGTATCGAATGCATAATAAGCATAACCGTTCTCTATGAGCTGGTCTGCATATTTGCGATAAATGCCTTTTCTCTGAGACTGACGATATGGAGCATGAGGATGTCTTTCTGAAGGAGTCTCCACTACGTTTCCGTTCTCGTCCACGCCTTCGTCAGCACGTATTCCGCACCAGTTGAGTGCTTCGATGATATATTTTTCGGCTCCGGGTACGAATCTGTGAGAATCCGTATCCTCTATTCTTATAATGAAGTCACCTCCGTTCTGCTTTGCGAACAGGTAGTTGTAAAGCGCCGTACGGACTCCACCCATGTGGAGAGGTCCGGTAGGTGATGGTGCAAATCTGACTCTTGTCTTTCTTTCCATAGTACTCTCTTTTGTGGCCGTTACTCGACCCGCTTATATATCTTGCAAAAATAACTCAATTTTCGCAAGATTACTAACTTCTTACGAAAATTGAGTTATTTGATATGCTTGGGCAAGCGCTGAATGCTTGCTAGTTTTGTTCCGGAGCCTGATGACGTACCACACGTCTGATGGCCGCAGTGTTCACCAGTTCGCTCTTGTCAGCGCGGCTGTCCACAAGCAGGACAGGCTTTGATTCGAAATGGAAATGAGGCATGTTCTCGGTCGTGTTGTAACTTATCTTGTTTATATAGGCATCCTCCAGAAGCGGAATCTCTCCGCTCGGATTCTTGAACTCGTCCCTATATGTAAAATCTTTGTTGATAACGATAAGCTTACCGTAATCCGTTCCCGTAAGTTCGGAGATGTTTGTGTGGAAACCTGTGGCTATCACTGTGATATGAATCGTGTCTCCCACATTCGGATCATCATCCCAGATAAGTCCGCGCTTGGATTTGTCCACGATTCCGGTATAGTCGGAAATAAGGTCACTTATCTGTCCGAACTCTTTCATCGTAAGACCCTGCTTATTCTTGCCTGCAGTGACATTGACAAGAAGATTCTTGGCGGTCTTCAGGTCGAAATCATTCAGGAGAGGCGACTCGAGAGCCTCCTTGACGGCCTGTTCCAGACGGTCTTTGCCGGTTCCTGTGCCGCAGCCCATCAGTGCCATTCCGCTGTTTTTCATCATGGTGATGACATCTTGGAAATCGACATTGATATAACCCGGCTTCTTTATGATCTCGATGATTCCTCTCACGGCGGTGGCGAGGACTTCGTCAGCCTTCGGCCAGGCGTCCTGCAGGAGCTCTTCGCCGAAGAACGAGTAGAGCTTCTGGTTGTTTATGATTAGCAGACTGTCCACATTGCGCTCCAGTTCGTGGATACCGTCGCTGGCTTTCGAAAGTGCCTGACGGCCTTCGTTCTGGAACGGAAGTGTCACGACAGCGACTGTGAGGATGCCGCGGTCCTTTGCCATTTTGGCGATTACCGGCGATGCTCCAGTGCCTGTTCCTCCTCCGAGTCCGGCAGTTATGAACAGCATCTTGGTTCCGGAGTCCAACACCTTTTCCGCGATGATGTCCTGCGATTCGAGGGCTGCTTTCCTTGCCTTAGAAGGTACGGTACCTGCTCCGAGGCCGTCTCCAAGCGGAACCTTAACAGGCACGTTGCTTTTTTCCAATGCCTGTGAGTCCGTGTTGCAGACGATGAAACTGCAACCCTGGATTTTCTGGTTGTACATGTATGTTACGGCGTTACATCCGCCGCCACCGACTCCGATGACTTTAATCATGGAATTTTCAGGCACCCAGTCTGAAGGGGTGACTATATCTGCGTTGTCTAAAAAATCCGTCATGATGTTCCTTCTCCCTTATATTGCAGTTTTATACTGTCTCGTTGTTTGCGTCTTCATAAATCTTGTTGACTTTCCAGATGAACTTCTTGAAAAGTCCCGGTTTCTTAGCCTTAGGCTCTTCCGGTTTCTTCTCGATTTTCTCGGGTTCCGGTTTTGCAGGTTCCTGGACTACAGGAAGTTCCGGTTCCTTAACCTCTGGCTGCTGAGGTGTTTCCGGTGCGGCTTCAGGCTCTTCTTTTACAGTTTTCTCTTTCGCCGGTTCTTCGCGGATGACTTCAGGTCCTTTTGCGGGTTCCTCGACTGACATGTCGTTGTTTATGCAGCAGTTAAGGTTCTCGTCCCTGGACATCATCACAAGTCCTACCGTAGATACAGCGTCTGTCCTGAGGATATCTTCGCAACCTGTGGCCACGAATCCGTTTCTCGGATATGCTATACGGACATTGTATCCTGAGATCTCCTTTATGTAGTTCGTGATGTTCAGAAGTTCAGCGCCGCCACCGGTGATTACGATACCCTTTCTGAGTCGCTCAGCCAGCTGGCTTTCCTGTATTTCATAGAGCATGGCATCTATGATTTCCTTTACGCGGGCAGTGATGATTTCTGAAAGGTAGCTGACAGGAATCTGCTTGTAGGAACTCATGTCATCGGTCTCTATCTGTATGATTTTCTCACCCAAATTCTGGAGTTTATCCGGCATACATCCTCCGAAAGCGCACTTGATACTTTCGGCCAACTTGTCCGAGATGCTGCACTCGTTTTTTATGTCGGTGCTGATGGAATTGCCTCCGAACGGGATAGAAGAATAGTAGGCGAGGACTTTCTTGTCATAGATGCTGACAGAAGTGGCTCCTGCTCCCAAGTCTATCAGTGCTACACCGTTACTGGTCTCTTCCTCTGTGAGGACAGCCTTGGCGGTCGCAAGTGGAGTGAAATACATTCTGGCTATGCCGATTCCCAAATCATTGAATACTTTGGTGATATTCCTGATCGGGAATTTCTTTCCGATGAACACCTTGAAATGTCCGGTGAACTCGTCACTGATCATTCCGATGATGTCATTTTCGATTATCTGGAAATAGTCACCTGTAGAGAAAGACTGGGCGATGGCGCCGTAAATCTTCTCATTGTCCGGATCCTTCAGGTCATGGGAGTCCTGCGCCATGATCTTCATGGCCTCCACCTCTTCGCGGGTGATGCAGTCATCCGGTTCTATTCTTTGTACGGTAGCCGAAGCGTCTTCCTGTCTGATGTTGCATCTCGGAAGTCCCACCACGGCCTGTAAAATCTTTATGTTCAGTTCTTCTTCAGCGTTGCGGATCAGCCCTCCGAGAACCTCTGCGGTCTTTTTCGGGTTGAAGACTTCGCTGTTGCGTATCCCGTCTGAAGGCGCTGACTTGTAGTACAATATCTGTGTATTGTTACCCTCGACCTTCGCCACGGCGAGACATGTCTTGTATGTGCCGAGATCCACGGCAGCTATCAGCTTCTCATCCATCTTTTTATCGTTGCCCATAACTCTGTATCTATATTTATTTTTGTCTGCATATTATCTGTCCGTCGATGGAGACATCCACATATTTGTAGAAGCCTTCCCCTTTTTCAGGAGCGATAAATTTATAATAATCTTCCATTTTTGCAAATTTCGATGCAAATTCCTCCGGCCTTCCGAAACGGAACCGTTCTTTTCCGTTTCTTGGCACCAGGACGAGTCTTCCGTCATTTTCCACATGAATCTGTACGATGGCATCTTCCCAACGTCTGTTGTGGTTAATGTAATTTATCAGTGAGAGAACACCTTCCACCCATTTCCTTTCTTTGGCGGTAACTGCCTTGCCCTTGTATCCTGGAGTGAAATTCACAGGTATGGAACCGTCCACTATCGGAACACGGCAAGTGTAATTTTTCTGGAGAGGGAACAGGAAACCTTCCGAGTCTGCATACCATCCTCCTGACTGTGAAATGAACCTTACCGCCGGCTCTCTCTGGGAGATGAGAATGTGAAGCTTTCCGTCTCTCGTGGTGTAAGCCTCACTTTTCAGAATTGCACTTTTCCCGTCGAGAATCTCCTCTATGCGCGCGAGGTCTATTTCTTCCAGACGCTTTCCGGATATGTTTCCGTAATCCTTTGCTACATAGTTCTTTATATCTGCTCCCGTAACAAAGTCCAGTCCTCCCTGACTAGAGAATTCGACCTGCAGCCCGGTGCATGTCCTCTCTTTGCGCACGGAAGAACTCCTGACATCCAATATCGCGAGCAATACTGCGATGGCTGTCAAGATAGATGCGGCAATGATATATTTCCAGGCTGTTTTCATGTCTTGAATTATCCTCTGATGCGTTTTTCCAGCAATTCTGTTATCGGTGCGATAAAATCAGCTATGTTACCTGCACCGAATGTTATCAACACGTCCACAGGCTCCTTTTCGAGATATCCCATAAGTTCTTCCTTATGAAGCATAACTTTCTCTGGAGCAGTGACTTTATCGAATATTATCTCTGATGTGACTCCAGGAATCGGCTCCTCCCTTGCAGGATAGATGTCCAGCAAAATAAGTTTGTCTACTTTGCTCAGCGCTGCTGCGAAATCATCTGCGAAATCTCTGGTTCTCGTATAGAGATGAGGCTGGAATATCGCTGTGAGTTTCCTTCCCGGAAAAATATCTCTCATGGAACTTATCGCAGTAGAAAGCTCCTTCGGATGATGTGCGTAATCATCTATATATGAAATCTTTTCGGTATTTACATGAATGTCCAATCTTCGCTTTACGCCCTGGAATGTCCCGATGGCATGCTTGATGGCTTCCGGTTTCAGGCCATAGGTCAGGCAAATCGCAGCCGCAGCCACGCTATTTTCGACATTGACCCAACCAGGGGTGCCGCACTTCACGCCCTCGATCACTCCTCCCGGCCAGACGATGTCGAAAGAGAAATAGCCCAATTTGTCCGGCTGAGGATTGCGGGCATAGAAATCAGCCTTCGGGTCATTATAGTGATATCTCAGAATCTTGGCATTGGTGTCCTTCGATGTGATATCCAAGCCGAGCTTCGCGATAACGGTGCCGCTGACCTGCGATGCGAATGCCTTGAAGGCCTCATGCACATGCTCCAGGTCGCCATAAATATCCAAGTGGTCAGCATCCATCGCAGTAATGACCGCGATTTCCGGATGCAGCTGCAAGAACGACCTGTCGAATTCGTCGGCTTCCACCACGACTGTCGGCGTGTGGCTCATAAGAAGGTTCGTGTCGTAATTTTTCGAAATTCCGCCCAAAAATGCCGAGCAACCCTCGCCGCTTTCGTCCAATATGTGTGCTGTCAATGTACTTGTGGTGGTCTTGCCATGTGTTCCGGAGACAGCCAGACATCTTTCGCCGTCTGTAATCTCACCGAGAACCTTGGATCTCTTGAATACATTGTATCCGTTGTCCATCACATAGTTAAGCTCTTTCAGGTCGTGCGGAATGGCAGGTGTGTAGACTACCAATGTGTTTTCGATGTCCTTCGGTATGAAGTCCACGTTATCCACATAGTGTACATCTATGCCTTCTTTCTGCAGAGTATCAGTAAGTTCTGACTCTGTCTTGTCATATCCTGCGACGTTCAGTCCCTTGAACTTGAAATATCTGGCGATGGCGCTCATGCCGATACCGCCGATACCTATGAAATATGCGTTTTTATATTTAGTTGCCATGTCGTTTATTATTTACCTATAAGTTTATATGCCTCTTCTGCGATGGTCATCGCCGCGTCTGTCTTAGCCAACTTGGCGATGTTCTCCTGCATTGACCTGACCCTTTCCGAGTCTGCGAGCAGTTCGATAGCAGCCGGCAGGAGTTTTTCCTGAGCCTCGGAGTCCTTCACGAGAATCGCGGCATCTTTCCGCACGAGCGCCATCGCGTTGTGGGTCTGATGGTCCTCGGCGACATTCGGCGAAGGCACGAAAATGGCGGCCTTATGCGCGGCGCAAAGTTCCGAAACTGTGCTGGCTCCTGAGCGCGAAATAACCACGTCCGCTGCCGCGTAAGCCAGGTCCATGCGGCCGATAAAATCGCTGTGATGTATGTTGGTCAATGCTTTTCCGCTCTCTCGTGCTTGTTTCATGAAGGCGTCGACCCCTGACTTATAATAATTTCCGCATTGCCATAGAATTTCGATGTCGTCACCGCCGGGACAGCCGTCGGTTATCCATTTCTGCATGGCTCTGTTCAGGGTTCCGCTTCCCAAGCTTCCTCCGACGATGAGAATGTGCTTCTTGTTCGGATCCAGACTATAATACTGCAGTCCGTTTTCGCGCATTTCTTCTGTGGCAGGCACGATTTCTTTCCTGATAGGGTTGCCGCTCATCACGATTTTGTCCGCAGGGAAGAATCTGTCCATGTTCTCGTAGGCCACGCAGATGCAGCCGGCCTTCTTCCCGAGAATTTTGTTCGTGAGACCCGCGAATCCGTTCTGTTCTTGGATCAATGTCGGTACACCTTGTCTTTCAGCGGCCCAGAGCAGGGGAGCGCTGGCATATCCTCCCACACCGATGGCTATGTCCGGGCGGAAATCCTTTATTATCTTGCCTGCCTTGTGAATGCTTTGGAGTACCTTGAACGGTGCCTTCAAGTCATTGACGATATTGCGGAAATTCAGCTGGCGCTGGAGTCCCACAATCGGCAGTCCTATTATCTTGTATCCTGCTGAAGGTACCTTGTCCATTTCCATCTTGCCTTCAGCTCCGACGAACAGAATCTTGCTTTCCGGATTCAGTTCCATCATCTTGTTGGCGATGGATATGGCCGGGAAGATATGACCTCCCGTTCCGCCTCCGCTTATAATGATTCTCAGTGCTTTATAATTATCCATCTTTAACAATTTTTATAATTCTTCCAGTGCGTCCAGATCGTTGAGGGAGTCTTTAACCTCATCCTGGGTGACGATGATAGGCTCAGCCTTGGCCGTCTCCTGGGCGATCTTCTTCTTGGCCATCTTACTGATACACAGAATGATACCGAATACCATGCTGAAGGCCAGCAGGGAACTGTTTCCGTGGCTGATCATCGGCAGCGTCTGGCCTGTCAGAGGTCCGAGGTCCACGTTTATGAACATGTGCATAAGTGCCTGTCCGGAAACGAGCAGAACCATTCCTGCGACCAAGGTCTTGGCGTAATGATTCTCGCAGTTTCTGACAATGATGGAACCCCTGGCCAGTAGGCTGCCATAAAGCATCAGTACCAATATAGCCCCGATTATGCCATATTCTTCCACGATGAAACTGAACATATAGTCTTCGTACATCACGGATACGATATATCTCTGCGTACTTTTTCCCGGTCCTTTTCCGAAGAAACCGCCTTCGCTTACCGCCACTTTTGCGCTGACCGGCTGACGGGTCTTGTCCAGGATTTCCTGAAATTCCAGTGTCCCTACCTTCGCATTGTGAAGCTTTTCCAGAGGATCATTGGAAGCGAGAGCTAAACGGTCTACCACCAGTCCGAGACGTTGGAATACGTGACCTCCGGACAGTTTGTAGGTTCCATAAATGGCACCTGCGCCAACCACCGCCAAAATACCGAGACTGGCTATGTATTTCATGTCCAGTCCGCCGATCAGGGCCGTAGCTATCATCACGAGTCCGATGAACATTGCGCTGGAGTTGCTTCCGAGAGCCAACATCATGACAGTCACTATGATAGGACCGACGACATAGAAAAACTTCTTTCCCATGTCAGTCTTCAGCCATTTCAGATGGTTCATCTTGCCCAACTCGTCAGCCATTTCAGTCCTGCCTGTCTTTATCGCATCCATCGCCCAAGCTATATACATGATCATCAGTACTTTGACGAACTCGAATACGTGTAGCTGGAATCCGAAGATGCTGATACATCGCCAAGCCTTGTTTATACTTACAGGCTTGAAAAACGGAATGCCCTGAAAATGCGATGCCAAAAACGCCAGCATGAAAAATGAAATCGCGAATCCGTACCTGGAAACCAATCTGAATAGTCCCACGTTGCCGAACTTGTAGAAAACTCCGATGATTCCAAGTCCTGCAACAGACATGATGACCTGCTCCATGGCGATGGAGATTCTCGAACTCTTCTGCTGGATGGCCAGCAACGAAGTAGACGAAGAAATCGCCAAGATGGAGAACATGATGAGCATGAAGACAATCATCCAGATGATCTTGTCTCCTTCCAGCTCCTCGGTCAAATTCCAGAACCCTGCTTTCTTTTTGGTTCTCGCGCTCATTCCGTTATGGTTTTTACAAGTTCTTTACAGCCGCTTTGAATTTCTCGCCCCTGTCCTCGTAACAAGTGAACAGATCGAAGCTTGCGCAGCACGGGCTGAGCAAAACCACGTCTCCGTCTGTCGCGAAAGCTGCCGCCGTTTTCACCGCCTCTTCCGCTGAGAGAGTGTCCTTAATCTTGTCTTTGCCGACAATGTCTTCGAAGGCTTCGTGAAATTTGTGATTGTCAATGCCCATGCACACGATGGCTTTCACTTTTTCTTTCACGAGGTCTTTAAGGACGTTGTAGTCATTTCCCTTGTCAGTACCGCCGACAATCCATACGACAGGCCTTTGCTGACACTCGAGTGCATACCAGGCAGCATCTACGTTAGTTGCCTTGGAATCATTGATATATAATACTCCACCCACGCTCAGCACCGGCTCCAGCCTATGCTCGATAGGTGCGAAGGTCTCGAGGGAATTGCGGATGATCTCGTTGTCGATTCCGGTAGCTTTTGCTGCCAATGCCGCTGCCATGGAGTTATATACGTTATGTTTTCCGCCTAGCGACAGCTCTTTGAGGAATATGTTGCATTCGTCGTCTTCGTACTTCACCACGATCTTGTCATTGTCCAGATAAGCTCCCTGCTTCACTTTGGTCTCCTGTGTGAAAGGAAGCTTTTTGGCCTCGGTCACGATTTTGTTCAAGTGGTTGATGGTGATGGCGTCATCAGAATCGAAGATGAAACAGTCTTCAGGCCTGAGGTTTCTTGTGATTCTGAACTTGGCCTTCACATAGTTTTCCATTTCATAACCATATCTGTCGAGATGGTCAGGAGTGATGTTGGTTATAATCGCGATATCCGGGTGGAACTCATAACAGTTGTCCAGCTGGAAACTGCTGATTTCCAATACATAATAGTCGAAGTGCTCGGTCGCTACCTGATAAGCGTAACTCTTTCCGATATTGCCGCCTAGGCCCACGTTCAGACCTGCCTCTTTCAGCAAATAATAGATGAGTGAAGTCGTGGTAGTCTTGCCGTTACTTCCGGTTATGCAGATTTTCTTCGCAGTGTCATATCTGCCTGCGAATTCAATTTCCGAAATAATATGTATGCCTCGCTCCATGATTTTCTGTATCATCGGAGCGGAAGTCGGGATTCCTGGACTTTTTACTATTTCATCTGCATTCAGTATGAGTTCCTCCGTATGATGTCCCTCTTCGAACGGAATCTCCCATTTTTTCAGCAGAGCAGCATGTTCTGCGGCGATTTTACCCCTGTCTGAGAGGAAAACGTCGAAACCTTTGACTTTCGCGAGGACCGCGGCACCTGCACCGCTTTCTCCTCCGCCCAAAACTACGATTCGCTTTTTGTTGTCCATTTTTGTATTCAATTATCTGATTTTCAGTAATGCCAATGTTGCCACGGCTAAAATAAGTCCCGTCAGCCAGAACCTTGTAACTATCTTCGCTTCAGGTACAGGATGCGTAGGCCACAGGATTTTTGCCGGAATATCTATCCTCTGGTAATGGTGATGTAGCGGCGCCATCCTGAATATCCTCTGACCTGTTCCTGTCTTGATTCTGGTATATTTGAAGTAGAACCGCTGAATAAGTACAGAGAGACTTTCCACGAAGAAAATACCGCACAAAATAGGCAGAAGCAGTTCCTTTCTGATAAGAATGGCACTGACTCCGATGATTCCTCCGATGGCCAGACTGCCGGTGTCACCCATAAATACCTGAGCCGGATAGGAGTTGTACCACAGGAATCCGAGCAGCGCTCCGATAAACGCCGACATGAATACTGCGATTTCTCCGGTACCTGGTATATACATGATGTTCAGGTAGTTGGAGTTTATGAGGTTACCGCTTAGCCATGCCAATAATCCTATTACTATGCCGACAATGGCCGATGTCCCCGCCGCCAATCCGTCCATTCCGTCCGTGAGATTGGTTCCGTTCGAGCAGGCCGTTATGACGATGACGATCATCAGCACATATATGGCCCATTTCGTATACCATCCCCATTTTCCCTGGAAAGGTGAAAGCCATTTGTAGTCGAACTCGTGGCTCTTTATGAATGGCAATGTCGTCTTGGTGCTCTTCACGATGTTCTCCATTTTCCAACTGTTGTCTGCTACAATGGTCTCGCTGTTCACATCTAAATTTGAACTGCCCTGAGGCAGATAAGTGGTACCGTTGTCAGCAGTTTCCACCCTCACTTTTTCCCTGACCACGATATCGTCGTTGAAGCATACCGTCAGTCCGACAATGAATCCGAGAACTATCTGGAGAATCAGTTTCCAGCGCTCGCTCATGCCTTCCTTGTTATGCTTGAACACCTTTATATAGTCGTCAGTGAATCCGATACCGCCGCACCATAAAGTGGTGAAAATCAATAGCTGAGTATAGATGTTCGACAAGTCGCAGAACAACAGTGTGGAGACGGAGATGGCCAGCAGAATAATCACACCACCCATCGTAGGCGTGCCTTTTTTCTGCATCTGTCCCTCCAGTCCGAGGTCACGAATCGTCTCCCCGATTTGTTTTTTCTGGAGCCAATGTATAATCTTCCTTCCGACGAACAGCGAAAGCAACATCGCGGTCACACTCGCCAGCATCGCCCTGAAAGAAAGGTAGGTCATCAATCCCTGTCCCGGGATGTCATAATCTTCAAGCAGTTGGAAAAGATGATATATCATTTAGCGTCTCCCTCCATGCTTTTGAACACTTCAGCCACGACTTCACGTTCGTCGAAATGCCTGTGTTCGGTTCCTATTATCTGATATGTTTCGTGGCCCTTTCCGGCGAGCAGAATCACCGCTCCGTCAGGTGCCAGAGTTATCGCTGTCCTTATGGCCTCTTTTCTGTCCGCTATGAACAATGCCTTGACAAGTCCTTCGCGGCTGAATCCTTTACGGATATCTTCCAGAATGTCCTCAGTGTTCTCCGTCCTGCTGTTGTCGGAAGTGACGAAAATTCTGTCCGCATATTTTTCCGCCACTGCCGCCATTTCAGGACGTTTCGTCTTGTCCCTGTCTCCGCCGCATCCGAAAAGACAGATGATGTGGCTCTTCGGTCCGATGTCGCGCAGCGTCTTCAGCACATTCTCCAGCGCGTCCGGCGTATGCGCGTAATCTATCGCCACCGAAATCCCGCGCGGTCCCCGCAGAGTCTCCAGACGGCCTTTGGCCGATTTGAGTTTGCTTAGTTGGATCAATGCCTCTTCAGGTTTTGCTCCTACCAATGTCGCTGTGACGTAGATGGCCAGCAGGTTGTATGCGTTATGCTGTCCGATGAGTCTTGTCCAGATATCCTGTCCGTCGATACGGAGCTGCATGCCGTCGAAACTCTCTTCGATGATACGGCAAGTATGGTCTGCCATGCTTCTGCAGGAATATGTAACTACTTTTGCCTTAGTGTTTTGCACCATAACCATGCCGTTTTTGTCGTCTATGTTTGTGATGGCATAGGCATCGGCAGGGAGTGTGTCGAAGAACAATTTCTTGCATCTCAAATACTCGGCGAAAGTCTTGTGATAATCCAAATGGTCATGAGTGAGATTTGAGAAAATCCCGGCCTTGAACTTCAGACCTGTCACACGTTCCTGTTCCATTCCGATGGAACTGACCTCCATGAAGCAATACTCACAGCCTTCATCTGCCATCTGGCGTAACAGTGCGTTGATGGTAATCGGGTCTGCTGTCGTGTTTGTGGTCTCTATTTCCTTGTCTCCCACGTAGTTGGCTATCGTGGAAAGAAGTCCGCAATGGTATCCGAGGCCCTTGAAAAGATTATATAACAGGGTTACAGTAGTGGTCTTTCCGTTGGTTCCTGTGATGCCGACAAGTGTGAGTTCATGAGAAGGATTTCCGTAGAATGCAGCCGCGGCCATGGCTTCTGCGTGTCTGGAATTTTTCACCTCCACGAACGCGGTCTTTTCCACGTTTCCGCCATTAGCCTTATAGGCATTGACCTGAACCTCAAGCTCTTGCCTGTCCTCATACATTATGGCTGCAGCACCCTTTTCGAGGGCGGATGCGATGAATCTGTGGCCGTCGCCGGCGTAGCCTTTCACGGCGATGAACATAGCGCCTGGGGTGACTTTACGCGAATCGCTTGTGATGTTGGTGATTTCTATTCCGGCATCTCCGTCGATTCTTGTGAATCCGCATTCTTTTATAATCTCTTCCAGTTTCATTTCTTATTGTAGTTTTATCGATATGATGTTTCCCGCTGATAGTTTGGAACCTGCTGTAGGACTTTGGCTTACAACGTGTCCTACTCCGGAGTACGAGCATCGGTATCCGTCATTTTCTATGGCATATATGGCATCTGTCAGACCGAGTCCGATGAGGTTCGGAACCTTGCCGTTCTTGGCTGTTTTCGGGCTTTCGCCGCTCATGTCCGGCATTTTTCCCTTGGCTTCGATTATGTCTCCGTAACTATAGTCGAGGGCATATATTTTATCCACTATATCTCTGTAGGTCAATGCTGGGGTGGTACCGCCGAAGAACACTTCGTTACTTGGTTTTGAGTAGATTACGACGATGGCGGTGTATTTCGGCTGCTCTGCGGGGAAGAATCCCACGAAGGTGGCCTGATACTGGATCTGTCCCTTCTTGTTTTTGTAAGGGTTTCCGCGCATGGCATTTTTCGGTTCCTGTGCGATACGCGCGGTTCCGGTTTTTCCTGCGACTTTGAATTTCGCTCCCTTGAGTCTACGTGCCGCAGTACCTTCTTCGGTGATTTTCATAAGTCCCCGTGTGAGGCTGTCGGCGGTGGCTCTGGAACAGATGGATCCGTTCAGTACTGAAGGACCGCGTTTTTCTTTTATAACTCCGTCTTTCTCAATGCTTTCCACGAGGTATGGTTTCATCATTTTCCCTTTGTTCGCGATGGCGTTGTAGAAAGTAACTATGTGAAGCGGTGTTTCTGATACCGAGTAGCCGATGGCCATGGATCCGAGGTCAGTTGCGCTCCATTTCTTCACGTCTGAAGTAGGAAGTGTCGGCGCTGAGAAGCCTTGGAGATCGAAATCGTAAGCCTCACCGAGTTTGTACATGTACAGGTTATCCAGCAGTTTCTTAGGATTGTCGCCGTAATGGTCGATGGCGAGTTTCCTGAAAACGTAGTTGGATGATATCTCGAAGCCGTGCATGACGGTCATCTTGTCGGTTCCTTCCTGCCTTTCGTAGTCTGTTATGTGCACGTCCGGGGCGAAGTATTTGATTCGTCCGTGGTTGGTAGGCAATTCGTCTGAGAGTTTGACTTTCGCATCTTCCATCACGCTCATGAGAATCGCTGTCTTGAATACGGAACCAGGCTCTCCCGTACGTCCGATGGCCATGTTGTATGTTTCGCCCAAACGGTTGGTGGTGCTGTCGCGTTTCAGGTTTACCATGGCTCGGATGGCTCCGGTCTTCACGTCCATTACGATTACGCATCCGCCTTCAATATTGTCAATATCAGCGATTTGCTTGCGGAGGGCGTTGTCGGCGATGTCCTGTATATCGATGTTCAGAGTGGTCCTGAGATCCATTCCGTCCTGAGGTTCCACGACGAGACTGTCCTTGTTCAGAATCTTTTTCCTGCCGTCGGTCTGTTTAAGCCATTCGTAGCCGCCCTTGCCGTGCAATGTGTAGTCGAAGGCGCCTTCCAGTCCGATATGGTTGTTTCCGTTGGACCTGCTGTTGTCTTTTACGTAACCTATAACACGTCTTGCCAGTGAGCCGTAAGGGTATTGGCGGGTATCGATTTGCTCGGTTATGATTCCTCCTTTGTTCGGACCTTCGTTGAATAGCGGTAATTTCTTGACTTTCTGGAGTGTCTCGTGGTCTATAGGACCTCCGATTTTCAGGTATTTCGAGCCATTGTTCCTGCCGTTCATAATGGCTTTGAACCATTTGTCGGCGGATCTGTCACCATAGATAGTGGCCAGTCCTTTAGAGAGTTGCGCAGCCTTGTTCCTCCATTCTTCCTCTTTCTCTTTCGCCTTTTCCCTTGTCTTGCTCTTCTCGAATTCAGCCTGTCTTACCGTACAGTCCATGTATATCTGATACATAGGTGTGGAGATGGCCAGGAGACGTCCGTCAGATGCTATGATCGAACCTCTTACGGGATCCAGTTTCTTTCTGTTGTTCGGGGTACGATAGTATTTCAGATATGGGTCGCTGTCACGGAAGACGCATTGTATATATGCGATACGGCCTAGAATCACGAAAGCACAAAGCGTGAACCCGAGGTATAGATACCACAGGAAACGGCTCTCTTTATTGCGTTTATTATTTTCCGGCCTCTCGTCCATTTTCACTATCTGTTTTTCGTGTCGATTCTCATTGCAGGTTTTTCTGGGAAGGAAACCTGTGATCCTTTATCTTCCAACATTCTGTTTATTGTGGTGATTCTGTCCATGCTGACTATCTGCACTGTTTTTTCAGTGTGGTAGATTTTCAGTTCGTTCAGAATCTCCTTGTTCTTTTCCACTTTGCTCAAAGTGTTTTCTATCATCATGTCCATCAAGATCATAGCCCAGAAAAGCCCGAATGTGTACACGATGTGGAGAAAGAACCGGTCGAATCCGAGACGCATCAGGAGTTCTCCTCTGAAGAATGCGTTGAGGGCATTTTTCAATGATGCCGAAAATACAATCCATCTCATTTCTGTGCCTCCTTTTCTGCGACTCTGAGTTTGGCGCTTCGCGCGCGCGTGTTCTCCGCGATTTCGCTTTCCTGCGGAAGGATAGGTTTTCGGTTCAATGCCTTCAGAGGGGCGATGATGTTACCGTAGAAGTCTTTTTCCTGTTCTCCGTGGATATTTCCCGATTTGATGAAGTTCTTTACCATCCGGTCTTCCAGTGAATGATAAGTGATTACGGATAGTCTTCCTCCTTCTTTAAGGGATTCTGAGGCGCCGTACAGAAACTTTTCCAGTGACCTCATTTCGTGGTTTACTTCGATTCTGAGTGCCTGATAAACTTTTGCGAGAATTTTGTGGCTCGCAAATGAAGGCAGTACCGGTTCCAGGACTTTGTCGAGTTCTCCTGTAGTGGTGATCTTGGCGTTAGTTCGTGCGGATGTTATGAGCTGAGCCATTTTCCTGGCGTTGTCCACTTCACCATAGATGCGGAGGATTTTCTCGAGGTCTTCTTTCTCGTAGTCGTTTATGATGTCCGCTGCGGTAAGTGTGGCTTCTTTGTTCATTCTCATGTCCAACGGGGCGTCGAATCTGAAAGAGAAACCACGGTCTGCCGTGTCGAACTGATGTGAGGATACGCCGAGGTCTGCCAATATTCCGTCTACTTTGGCTTCTCTAAGCAGGATTTCCACGTCACCTTCGCATTGACCTGACCTCTTAAACTCGGACATAACGAAGTTATGGACGTAGCGGAAGTCGGAGTGGACGAGGATCAGGCGGGGATCGTCGATTTTGTTTTCTATGGCGTCGCTGTCACGGTCGAAGGCGATGACTTTTCCTGACGGGGACAAGCGTGAAAGAATCTCCGCAGTGTGTCCACCGCCTCCGAATGTGGCATCGATGTAAGTTCCTGATGTATTTGTAATTAAAGCTGAGACGCTTTCGTATAGAAGGACTGGCGTATGATATTCTGACATTGCACCCTCCGTCTCTAAATGGAGAGTTTTCCGGCGATTGCGATATATTCTTCATCAGAAATCCTGTTGGCTTCGAATTTTTCCTTGGCCCAGATTTCGATTTTGTAATCGTTGCCGGAGAACACTACCTCTTTTGTTACACCTATTGATTCCAAGAGCTTTTTGGGGATGGAGAGGCGGCCGAGTTTACCGTCCGGGGTAACGACTGCGCGGTCTCTCATATATTCTCTCCAGAAAGCCGCGTGTTCTCTGTTGAAAAAATTCAGTTTTTGCTTTACTTCGCCGCTTTGTTTTTCCCATTCTTCGAAGGTGTACATTTCGATGCAGTCTTCGAAGATGTCTTTTTTCAGGACGAAGCGCATGTCTCCATCGGTGGGCATGACGGCTTTGAACGCCGAAGGAAAGACGAGTCTTCCCTTGTCGTCCACTTTAGCCGTGTATTCGCCGATGAAGGTGGTCATGGTCAAAAATTTATAACAGGTTTCACGCTTTTGTCCCATGCCCTGTGTTTTCTGGTTTCTGGCGTACAGATACGTGTAGATAACATCATGGTACGGGACATCGCAAATATAGTGAAATTTTTACAATTTTTTCCACTTTGTGCCAATTATTTACACCTTGTTGATGCGGGCTGCTTGTCTTGGGTTTTGTGCGTCTTTTCGGTCTATATTCCTTTTCTCATCAGTCATGTGCCACCGGCACACTCTCTCTTCAAAAAGAAATCTATCCTCGAAAATCCATCTCAAATCTTCACCGAGTTATTTTTTACGCTTACTATACGGAAAAAAGTATACCTTTGTGTTACTTCAGCATTGACAGAAGTGGCATTATTATACTCAAGTTTCGCAAGTTGTCGGACTTGCTTTCGCCCTCTCGGACTCCATATGCGGTGTCTCGCACCGGCGAAACTTAAGTTATTATAGACTTTAAAATAACGGAAATTATGGCGATTAGACTGACTTTGGAAAAGACGCAGAAATCTTTGTTTTGTGAGAGTAAGTGGTGGGGTGATCCCGATATGCCTGCGGATGCGTCGTATCCGATGATGAAGGTGTGTGAGATGCCTGACGGCAGTTCTTTTCTGGTTCGTCCGGGGGATGATGTTTCCGGTGGTGAGGTATATGATTATCCGTTGACATTTATTTGCCAGATCCGTTGTGAGGATATCGCGGAGTTGGATCCGGAGAACAGGTTGCCTCATGAGGGAATGTTGTATTTTTTCGCTGCTATGGATGAGTATACGGGTTATGATTCGCCGGTTCATATGGGCATGGGTGAGTGGCCAAAGGGTTCTGTATCAGTGAAGTATACGAAGTCTATCAATATGGAGACTTTCCAGGCGTGCATGATGGTGGATGAGGATGGCCAGTCGCTTACGGAGCCGGCTCTCGGTATTTCGTTCGAGGCTTGTGATGATGCGGCTGACGGGATTAAGTTGCTCGGCGCCCCGTTCTTTTGCGATGCGAGGGAGCAGTTCCCCGGTTATTCGAATCTTCTCCAGATAGATGAGAACGAGACGGCCGGCACCGCATTTTATGATACCGGCATGCTGAATTTCCTGGTGTCCGACGCCGATTTCGCAAAGGGTCTTCTGAAGCGACCTATCGGTGTGCTCTGTTCGTTGTAGTCCAGACTCGACCGCGACGGGAACTTTTCTGTACGGTCGCTCTTGACGCTGGCGGAATTTGGGGTTGTGGTTACGTGGATATGGACACCGGCGGTCGAAGGTCCCGGCGGAGACCTTCCGCTTCGCTCCATCCCTCCAGCGGACGCTGTCCGCCGGCGCCTCCCATTTACGGAATCATGGGTGATTACGGGTCTACACCGGGACCTTCGCCCGCCTCATTCCTTCTCAGTATTTTGTTCAGGTTTTGAAAAATGTACCATCTAAAACGTTTTCCTAGTACAGAACTAATCTGCAGATGCATTTGGTGCTACCTAAAACGTTTTCTTGTGCACCGAATTGGTACACTGACCATCGGGAGGTGATTAATGACGACGTCGAACCATGATGTAAGCCGTCTTTGCCATTGCGTGGAATTTTTACCCCTTTTTTCGACATTCGGGGCAGAGTCCCTTCAGGAGGTACTCGACCTCGTGGAGCTCGTAGCCTTCAGGGACTTCTACCGGAGGGATGTGCGTATGATCCAGACAGAAAGTCTTGTGACATGACTCGCAGTAGAAATGGCAATGCATTTCTTCGGGACCGCAGACGTGGCCGCTATGGCAGACGCAATACTTGCGTGCTCTGCTGCCATCTTCGGTCTCGTGAATCACATGATGCTCTGCGAAAACCTCTAACGTCCTGAATATCGTGGATTTATCCACCGTGTCTAAGACTTCCTCCAAATCAGATAGACTAAAGGTGTCAGTGAACCCCAGCATTGACTTATATATCATAAGCCTGATCGCTGTGGGCCTGACTCCGTGGAGATCCAATATTTCCGCTGCGTCATTCATAATATATTGCTACTCCGATGCCGGCTTGTCCAACTCCATCTCAGGGTGCTTGTCGGATGCCTTCGCGTAGCAAATCGAAACGATGATCGCCGCTGTGGACAATGCGATAAACACAAACTCTGAATGTATTGCCGCGCTCAACTCCTGCGCCTGGTTGCCGGCTGTCAGTACCTCGTTCTTGAAAATCAGACCGATAACAATAGGAACCGTAAGCATTCCCATGTTCTGGATCCAATAAATCAGCGAATATGCCGTTCCGAGATTCTTCTCAGGGACGATCTTGGACACCGTCGGCCAGAGCGCTGCCGGCACGAGCGAATAGCCCACGCCGAGCATTGCGATCGCTATATATCCGTAAGTCTGAACACCTTGAGGCGCGAAAGCTATCATCAGATGCGAGATGAGTACTAAGACCGAACCTGTAATCATCCACCTTGTACCTTTGCCGACCTTATCCACAAGCGAGCCAAATAGAGGCGCGAAAATCACCGTGAAGAATGGGATCAATGATACCATGACGCTGGCGTTCTCCATAGGAAGATCGAACCTCGGTATCAGGATGGAAGTTGCAAATTTCTTGAATGAAATGATACTGCAGTAGAAGAAGACGCAGAGCAGCGCGGACATGATAAAGTATTTGTTGCCCAACACTTTAAAGATATCCGAGAACTTGAACTTGTCCTCCTCCGAAGTCTCTTTCTTGTCGGTCGTACCAGATTTGGAATCGAATCTCGCATCCATCGCGACGAAAACTGCCCATAGGATCGTGCCTGCCAAAAGGAGGACGAGCCCCGCAAATGCTGGTCTGGCCGTCTCCTGGAGGGTATAGAACGAACCTGCCGGTTTCGCCGATACCAGTATAGGGGAGAGGATTAAGGCCAATGCCGTTCCGAGTCGTGCAATGGCGAGTTGAAGTCCCATGGCCAGAGCCATACTCTTGCCTTTGAACCACTTGGCGATGGAGCGTGTAACAGCTACGCCCGCGATTTCACTTCCGAGACCGAACATCATACATCCCGCATAAGCGACGATAAGAGATGTCTCAGGAGATAGACCTGAGGTAATTGCGACAGTAACTGTGGCTGCACCTGCAGTCATCAGTCCCACGAATATGGAACCGGTCAGTCTTACGCCCCATTTGTCCAGAAGCATTCCGCAGATTATCAGGCCTCCCCATACGCATAAGAAAGAATATCCTCCTGCGTAGAAGCCATAATCGGCAGAATCCCATCCGAGTTCCAGCAGTTCCGGGTTACGGAAAAGCTGGGACACAGATGAGAACATATCGTCGAAGAAGTAAGATGCAAACATTGGCACGACTAAGCATGCCAATGCGATCCAACGTGATATGTCTGAAATTTTGTTCTTTTCAGTCATTTATTATTTCTCTATATTAGGAAGTTCAAGTCCAAGATTACGTTTTTTGTCAAGCACCTTGAGGTAAATGGCGATGAGGAGGGCCATTACTCCGAAGCCTGCGAAGATAATCAGAGGAATGGTATAGTCATAAGGAATGAACTCTGCACCTGCCGCTTTCGCTGCGATGACAGCCGGATTATCGGCATTGACACTAGCCAAAACACTGCCGATAAGCTTCGGAACGAAGCAGAGGCCGATATTCTGAACCCAGAAAATCAAGCAGTAAGCTGAGCCGAGGATCTTCTCGTCGATGATCTTAGGAACTGATGGCCAGAGGGCTGCAGGAACGAGTGAGAAGCTGATTCCGAGGACAACGATGGTGGCCAATGCTATGAACTGACTGTGTGTTGCAGGGAGAATAAATGCGAATACGAGGTGGCATACGATCAGGAGAAGTGCACCCCACATGAGCATGGAGGCACCTTTACCTTTTGTATCCAGGAATCTTCCGAGGAATGGGGTAATCAATGCTGCGCCGATAGGGAACCATCTGAAGATATTTGCGGCAGTTTCAGGTGAAATGCCGTCGAGGTTACACTGAAGCATGTTGGCGCCATATCTCTGGAATGGGAAAATTGCAGAATAGTAAAGTACGCATAACAATGCCACTACCCAGAAGCTCTGTGAAGAGAAAATCTTTCCGAGGTCGCTCATCTTGAACTCATCCTCTGAGGCGTCTTCAGATTTGATACCGGCAGCTACGAGCTCTCCGTCGAACTTCTTGTCCATTACGCTGAATACTATGAAGTTGATAAGACCGATGAGGAGAAGTACCGTGCAGAATCCTACAGGTCCCTGTACGCCACCAAGTTTGGAAGCCAGGATAGGGCTGATGGAGAATACGGAGAATACACCGACACGTGCGATCGCCATCTCGATACCCATGGCCATTGCCATTTCCTTACCTTTGAACCATTTGGCGATAGCTTTGGATACTGTAGTTCCGGCCATTTCACATCCGCAGCCGAAAATCATGAATCCGAGACAAGCCATCTTCGCGCTGCCAGGGAGAGCAACCCACCAGCTGTCGAGCCATCCGCAGAATGCTGTAGTCTGGAACCAGTCAGTGATTCCGACATACTTGATGGATGCTCCTATGAACATCATGGATGCGGAGAGGATACCGGTGAATCTTACACCCATCTTGTCGAGGATGATACCTGCGAGGATGAGGAATCCGCAGACATTCAATATGTACTCAGAGCTAGCGTATGTACCGAATGTGTCAGGGTCCCATCCCCTCTGCTGCTCGATAAGAGACTGCAAAGGAGACATCACATCCACGAACATGTAGCCGAAGAACATCATCAGTGCTATCAACACCAGCACTGTCCAGCGGGCTACCGCACTGTCATTCATTAGTTTTTGTACTTTTGTCATATCTATAATTTTTGTGTTCAATTTTTTAGCCATCAACAAAAATAGGCAATTAAAAAGGTAACTGCAAGATTAAAGACTAATTTTGGAAACTATTTGAAATATTTGTATCTTGCAAATCCTTTCATGAATCGTGGATATGTTGGAAAGTATAAATAGCCCTGCGGATCTCAAGAACCTTAGTAAGGCTCAGCTTAAAGACCTTTGCGGGGAAATCAGAAAGTATATAATAGATTGTTGTGCGGTGAATCCCGGTCACTTGGGATCGAGTTTGGGTGCGGTAGAACTTATTGTCGGATTGCACTATGTGTTCGATACGCCGCATGATAAAATTGTGTATGATGTTGGACATCAGGCATATGCGCATAAAATTTTAACGGGCCGCCGGGAAGCGTTCAAGAAGAACCGCATGAAAGACGGCTTGAGCGGTTTCCCGAAAATCGACGAGAGCGTATATGATGCTTTCGGTGCCGGACATTCATCTACATCCATTTCTGCCACTTTGGGTTTGTCTTATGCGGCCAAATTGCAAGGTGTCAGGGAGAAGGTCGTTGCCCTCATCGGTGATGGCGCCCTGACCGGAGGCCTCGCATTGGAGGGTTTGAACAATGCCGGTACATCCAAAAGTGATATCCTTATAATATTGAATGACAACAACTGCTCCATCGACAAGAATATCGGCGGATTGCATGAGTATCTTCTTCGTGTCACCACGGACCCACGTTACATGAAACTGAAGAATAAAATCTGGGAAGGCATAGGAGACGGATGGTTGAGGGACAGCATGCAGAAAGTAGTGAGGACGACCAAGTCTTCGCTGGTTGAGGGCTATGGCGGAGCACTTTTCGAGGCGTTGGGCTTCCGTTACTTCGGCCCGGTCGACGGGAACGATATCGCGGCTGTCGTAGATGCATTGACAAGACTTAAAGATATTAAGGGCCCTCGCATCCTTCATACTCTCACGAAAAAGGGTAAGGGCTACGCGCCGGCTGAGGCGGATCCGACGGTCTGGCATGCGCCCGGCAAGTTCGATGCTGCTACGGGCTGTCGCGTCAAGTCGGCCCATGTCGCGGACCGGTACCAGGACGTGTTCGGCGAGGTTCTGACTGATTTGGCCAGGGTCAATGCCAAAGTAGTCGGGGTAACTCCTGCGATGGCTACCGGGTGTGGTATGATTACATTCGCCCATGAGTTTCCTGACAGGTTTTTCGATGTCGGAATCGAAGAGGAACATGCTGTGACATTTTCGGCTGGCATGGCTGCAGGCGGTCTCAAGCCTTTCTGTAACATATATTCGTCTTTTTCACAGAGGGCTTATGATGAAATTATCCATGATGTGGCATTGCAGAATCTGCCTGTCGTGCTGTGTTTCGATCGTGCAGGACTCGTAGGTGAAGATGGCGCTACTCATAACGGATGCTATGATATGGCTGCATACAGGTCTATCCCTAATGCTGTGATTTCTGCTCCGAGAAATGAAGAAGAACTGAAAAATCTGATGTATACTGCTTCTTTATATAAAGGTGGTCCTTTTATTATAAGGTATCCGAGGGGTTGTGGTGAAGGTGTTGATTGGAGGAATGCGGAGTATCGTGAACTTGAACCTGGAAAGGGTGTATGTTTGAGGAAGGGGAGCGGAATGGCGATAATTGCTGCGGGACCGGAGGCTTGCAGGGCTTTGGAGGCTGCGGATTATATAGAAGAGTCGACGGGTATCAGTCCTTCCGTATATGATATAAGGTATATCAAGCCTATTGACGTGGATATTTTGGAGGAGGCTGCTGCAGAAGGCTGCGTTCTTACTGTGGAGGAAGGATGTATTAAAGGTGGACTGTTCGGTGCGGTCGCAGAATATATGGCATCGCAGGGACATCAAATAGTTTTGGATGGTTTGGGTATTCCTGATGTTTACCTGAGTCAGGACAAACAGACCTCTCAGAGGGCTGAATGTGGACTTGACAAGGCAGGAATTGCGGAAAAAGCCCTATTTTTACTAAAAAATCGCAAAAAAGTCTGAAAAATATTTGCAGGTTTCGAAATTATGCCTAACTTTGCAATCCCTTACAAAAAGTAAGGCTGACAACATTGCCGATATAGCTCAGTTGGCCAGAGCACGTGATTTGTAATCTCGGGGTCGTGGGTTCAAATCCCTCTATCGGCTCAAGTTCCGGAAAAGGCCTTTCCGGTGAAATATTGGGAGAATACCAGAGTGGCCAAATGGGGCAGACTGTAAATCTGCTGACTTATGTCTTCGGTGGTTCGAATCCATCTTCTCCCACAATCGCGGAAGTAGCTCAGTTGGTAGAGCATCAGCCTTCCAAGCTGAGGGTCGCGAGTTCGAACCTCGTTTTCCGCTCCAAGTTTTTTAACTGCTGCCGGTGTAGCTCAGGGGTAGAGCGCATCCTTGGTAAGGATGAGGTCATGAGTTCAATTCCCATCACCGGCTCTATATTTGTTTATTCACAGCAATAACATATTAAAAACATAATATTATGGCAAAAGAAACATTCGTAAGAACCAAGCCGCATGTCAACATCGGTACAATTGGCCACGTTGACCACGGTAAGACTACCTTGACAGCTGCCATCAGTAAGGTGCTCACCGAGAAAGGTTTCACCAGAGCTGAAGAGGCTAGATCTTTCGACCAGATCGATAATGCTCCAGAGGAGAAAGAGCGTGGTATTACCATCAACTCTTCACACATTGAGTATGAGACTGCAAATCGTCACTATGCACACGTTGACTGTCCGGGTCACGCTGACTATGTAAAGAACATGGTTACTGGTGCCGCTCAGATGGATGGTGCTATCCTTGTAGTTGCTGCTACTGACGGTCCTATGCCTCAGACACGTGAGCACATCCTTCTCGCTCGTCAGGTGAACGTTCCTAAGATTGTTGTATTCATGAACAAGGTTGACCTTGTTGACGATCCTGAGATGCTTGACCTCGTTGAGATGGAGATCAGAGACCTTCTTAAGTTCTATGACTTCGATGAGGATTGCCCTATCATCCGCGGTTCAGCTCTTGGTGCTCTTAACGGAGAGCCTAAGTGGGAAGACAAAGTTATGGAACTTATGGATGCAGTTGATTCATATATTCCTATCCCAGTTCGTGAGAACGAGAAACCATTCCTTATGCCTATCGAGGATATCTTCTCTATCACAGGTCGTGGTACAGTAGTTACCGGACGTATCGAGACTGGTACTATCCACGTTAACGACGCTGTTGAGCTCGTTGGTTTCGGTGACGCTCCTAGAGCTACCACTGTAACTGGTGTCGAGATGTTCCGTAAGCTTCTTGATCAGGGTGAGGCTGGAGACAACGTTGGTCTTCTTCTCCGTGGTATCGACAAGAAGGACGTCAAGAGAGGTGAGGTTGTTGCTAAACCTGGTTCTATCACTCCTCATACAGAGTTCAAGTCTCAGATTTACGTCCTCAAGAAAGAGGAAGGTGGCCGTCACACTCCATTCCACAACCACTATCGTCCACAGTTCTTCATCCGTACACTTGATGTTACCGGTGAGATCACTCTTCCAGAGGGAACTGAGATGGTTATGCCAGGCGATAACGTTGAGATTACAGTTAAGCTCATCACTCCAGTTGCTCTTAACGAAGGTCTTCGTTTCGCAATCCGTGAGGGTGGCCGTACAGTAGGAGCTGGTCAGGTTACTAAGATCATTGACTAATTTCTATTGAAATTATAGAGGTGCCGGTTTTAATCCGGCACCATTACACAGGGGCATAGTATAAGGGCTAGTATAGTGGTCTCCAAAACCATTGATGGGAGTTCGAATCTCTCTGCCCCTGCTAATATCAAAGGTTACGATTTGGTAATGTTTAACAGATACTGCGCAAGCTTCCAATAGACAGTGTCCATTAAAAAAAAAGATGAGAAAGTTCATTAACTATGTGAAAGGGTCTTACGAAGAGCTCACCAAGAAGGTTACTTGGCCGACCTGGGCAAAGCTTCAGAGCTCCGCTCTGCTTGTCATGATCGCCACTGTTATCATCGCGGTTGTGCTTTTTGTCATTGACTACATTTTCCAGACTCTGATGACCGGAATCTACACGTTGTAATTAAATTCATTACCATGGGCGAGAAGAAGTGGTACGTCCTTAGGACTGCAGGAAGCAAGGAGAAAAAAGTCAAAGAGTACCTCGATAAAGAAATCGAGAGGGATTTGGATTTACAGAAAGAGATTTCTCAAGTTCTGGTTCCCCTCGAGAAAAAGTATACTGTAAAGAACGGAAAGAGGGTTTGTTCTGAAAAGATCCTTTTCCCGGGGTATGTGTTTATTGAGGCAGAACTTGGCAAAGATTCAGAATATTTGATCCGCAGTCATGTCATACCTGGCCTTGCAGGCTTCCTTTCAGAAAAATCAGTTGAATCCAAGACACAAGGCGAAAAGGTTGCTGTTCCTCTTAGAGACGATGAAGTCAAGAGACTTTTGGGTCAGCAGGATGAGCAGACAGTGACAGAGGCTGCTACTGAAGTTGATTATCAGGTTGGCGATTCAGTCAAGATTACTGATGGTCCGTTCAGTGGATTTGATGGAACGGTCGATGAGATTGCAGTCGATAGGAGTAAAATAAAAGTAATAGTTATGATCTTCGGCAGAAAAACTCTGCTCGAGCTCAACTTTAATCAAGTAACTAAAGAATAAAATCATGGCAAAAGAAGTAGTCGGATTCATTAAGCTCCAGATTAAAGGAGGAGCAGCGAATCCTGCGCCACCGGTAGGACCGGCTCTCGGTTCTAAAGGTCTGAACATTATGGACTTCTGCAAGCAGTTTAATGCAGCAACTCAAGGTTCTGCAGGTAAAGTGCTTCCTGTAGTCATCACAGTTTTTTCAGACAAGTCTTTCACCTTTGTTGTAAAGCAGCCACCGGTAGCAGTGTCTCTCAAAGAGGCAGCTAAAATCCAGAAAGGTTCGGGAGAGCCTAACAGACAGAAAGTAGCAAGCGTAACTTGGGATCAGGTTAAAGCGATTGCAGAAGGCAAGATGGCCGACATGAACGCTTTCACCCTCAAGTCAGCTATGACAATGGTAGCTGGTACAGCAAGAAGTATGGGTATTAAGGTTACCGGAACATTTCCGGCAGATGTAAAATAAAACACATGCATCATGAGTAAACTTTCAAAAAACATGAAGGCTGCGCTGGCAAAGTTTGACCAGACAAAGCAGTATGAGCTTGCTGAGGCATGTGGTATTCTTAAAGAAGTAACTTATACCAAATTTGATTCTTCAGTAGAGCTTGTCGCTAACCTCGGTGTAGATCCTCGTAAAGCTAACCAGATGATTCGTGGAGTGGTTTCACTTCCTCACGGAACTGGTAAAGTAACACGTGTCCTCGTTCTTTGTACTCCTGACAAGGAGGCAGAGGCTAAAGAGGCAGGTGCTGATTATGTAGGTCTCGACGAGTATATCGAGAAAATCAAAGCAGGTTGGACAGATGTAGACGTTATTATCTGTACTCCTTCAGTAATGGCTAAGGTAGGTATCATCGGTCGTATCCTCGGTCCAAGAGGTCTCATGCCGAACCCTAAGACTGGAACCGTTACTATGGCAGTTGGTAACGCTGTTAAGGAAGTTAAGGCTGGTAAGATCGACTTCAAAGTTGACAAGACCGGTATTATTCACGCCGCTATCGGCAAGTCTTCTTTCACAGCTGAGCAGATTGCTGACAACGCCAAGGTTGTTATGTCTGCAATCATGAAATTGAAACCTCAGACACTTAAGGGCACATATCTTAAGAGCGCTGCAATTTGCACGACAATGAGCCCTGGTATCAAACTTGATGTCAAATCATTCAGTGCTGAATAATAAATATTCAATGTTATGAGAAAAGAATTAAAAGCCCAGATAATTGAATCTATCTCAGCACAGATTAAGGAGACTCCTAATTTCTATATTACCGACATCTCCGGTTTGAATGCTGAGCAGACAACAAAACTTCGCCGCGCTTGTTTCGAGGCTGGCATTAAGCTTGTTGTTGTAAAGAATACCTTGTTCCACCATGTTATCAAAGGCATGGAGAATGCAGAACTTGAGGCTCTTGTGCCTACTCTCGTAGGCAACACCGCCATCATGTTCACTGAGGTAGCTAATGCCCCTGGTAAACTTATCAAGAAGTTCCAGAAAGATGGTTTCGAGAAGCCTGCACTCAAAGGTGCTTATGTACAGGAATGTGCTTTCGTAGGTGCTGATAAACTTGAAGAGCTTGCTTCTATCAAGTCTAAAGAGGAACTCCTCGGAGATATCATCGGTCTTCTCCAGTCTCCAGCAAAGAATGTCATCTCTGCTCTTCAGTCAGCAGGCGACAAACTTGCAGGAATTGTCAAGACACTTTCAGAAAAAGAAGAAAAATAAATATAAACAATTTAAACAGTATCATTTATTATGGCAGATGTAAAAGCACTTGCAGAAGAGTTGGTTAACCTTTCTGTAAAAGACGTTCAGGAACTCGCTAAGGTTCTTAAGGAAGAGTATGGTATCGAGCCTGCAGCAGCTGCAGTAGCAGTAGCAGCTCCAGTAGCTGGCGGTGACGCAGCAGCAGCTGAGCAGACAGAGTTCGACGTTATCCTCAAATCAGCTGGTGACGCTAAACTTAACGTTATCAAAGCTGTGAAGGATCTCCTCAGCCTCGGTCTTAAGGAGGCTAAGGACCTCGTAGACAAGGCTCCTAACGCTACTTTGAAAGAGAAAGTATCCAAAGCTGAAGCAGAGCAGATCAAATCTACTCTCGAAGAGGCTGGTGCAGAGGTTGAGGTTAAATAACTTCACTTCGCCCCTTGTTGGGAACGAAATCAGGTTTAGAGCCGGGTGTATTGGCTCTAAACCTTTTTGTCGTATTTAAGTTTTTCTCTATTTCAAAGGCAGAATATGTCAAATAAGACTACCAATAAACGAATAAATTTCGCCACATCTAAAATCCTGGATTATCCGGATCTGCTTGAGGTACAGTTGAAGTCATTCAAGGACTTCTTCCAGCTTGACACAACCCCAGAAAACAGAAAAAACGAAGGACTTTATCAGGTTTTCCAGGAAATATTTCCGATCGAGGATACGAGAAATAACTATAAACTTGAGTTTATCGATTATTTCATTGACCCTCCACAGTATTCGATCGAAGAATGTCTTGAGAGAGGTCTGACGTATAACGTACCTCTGAAGGCAAAACTCCGCCTTTCATGCAGTGACCCGGAGCACGAAGATTTCGATACAAAGGTTCAGGACGTATACTTGGGAAATATCCCTTACATGACTCCTGCTGGAACCTTCGTCATCAACGGATCAGAGCGAATCATTGTATCACAGCTCCACAGGTCGCCTGGTGTATTCTTCGACCAGACTCTTCATGCGAATGGTACTAAACTCTATTCAGCAAGAATTATCCCGTTCAAGGGTTCTTGGATAGAGTTCGCAACAGACATCAACAATGTCATGTATGCGTACATTGACCGTAAAAAGAAGCTTCCTGTTACTACTTTGCTCAGAGCAATCGGTTTCGATGCCGACAAGGACATTATAAACATCTTTGGTCTTGCAGAAGAAATAGAGGCTACGCCTGAGAATCTCCAGAAGAACGAAGGCAGAAAACTCGCTGCGAAGGTTCTTAAGACTTGGAATGAGGACTTCGTGGACGAAGATACAGGAGAGGTTATTCCTATCGAGCGTACAACACCTGTCGTAGAGCGCGGTGAAATCATCGATGAGGAAACTATCCAGAAACTTGCAGATGCTGAAGTGAAGACTGTTCTCCTTCAGAAAGATGAAGCTAGCGACAACGAGTACGCCATCATCTACAACACTCTGCAGAAAGATCCGACTAATACGGAGAAAGAAGCTGTCAATTACATCTACAAACAGTTGCGTAATTCAGAACCACCTGATGAGGCTACTGCCCGTGATGTGATCGACAAGTTGTTCTTCTCTGAAAAGAGATATGATCTCGGTATCGTAGGTAGATATCGTCTGAACAAGAAACTCAGCCTCACTACTGATCCTGAGCTCCGTGTGCTTACGAATCATGATATTATCGAGATTATCAAATATTTGATTCAGCTTATAAACTCGAAAGCGATTGTCGATGACATCGACCACTTGAGCAACCGTCGTGTGAGAACTGTTGGTGAGCAGCTTGCTAACCAGTTCAGTGTAGGTCTCTCCAGAATGGCAAGAACTATCCGTGAGCGTATGAATGTCAGGGATAGCGAGCAGTTCATTCCGATCGACCTCATCAATTCCAAGACATTGTCTTCAGTGATCAACTCGTTCTTCGGTACAAGCCAGTTGTCCCAGTTCATGGACCAGACTAACCCGCTTGCCGAGGTGACACACAAACGTCGTCTGTCAGCGCTCGGTCCTGGCGGTCTTTCACGAGACAGAGCAGGATTCGAAGTTCGAGACGTGCACTATACTCATTACGGTAGACTTTGTCCTATCGAGTCTCCTGAGGGACCTAACATCGGTCTTATCTCATCTCTTTGCGTTTATGCGAAGATCGATGACCTCGGATTTATCGAGACTCCTTACCGTAAAGTAGAGAACGGAAAGGTTAACCTTACAGATGAAGGCTGGAAATTCATGAGCGCGGAGGAAGAAGAGGACAAGCTCGTATCTCTTGCGAAAGTGAAGATGGATGACGACGGAAATATCGAGGAAGACAGAATCCAGTGTCGTCTTGAGGCTGACTTCCCTGTAGTGTCTAAGGAAGAGGTTAACTTCATGGACGTTGCTCCTAACCAGATGGCTTCTGTCGCTGCGTCACTCATTCCGTTCCTCGAGCATGATGATGCCCACCGTGCATTGATGGGTGCGAACATGATGCGTCAGGCAGTTCCGCTTCTCAAGCCACAGTCACCTATCGTGGGAACAGGCCTTGAAGAGAGAGTCTGCATCGACTCCAGAACTCAGGTTTTGGCTGAAAGAAAGGGTGAGGTCGTATACGTGGATGCAAATGAAATCCATGTCAAGTACGATCGTACCGATGATGAGAGATTTGTAAGTTTCTCACCGGATATCACAGTATATCACTTACCTATATATAGAAGAACAAACCAGAGTACAACTATCTGCCTCAAACCTATCGTCAGAAAAGGCGATATCGTAGAGAAGGGCCAGGTGATGACTGAAGGTTATGCTACTCAGAATGGTGAACTCGCTCTCGGCCGTAACCTTATGGTTGCGTTCATGCCTTGGAAGGGTTACAACTATGAGGACGCTATCGTTCTTTCAGAGAAGATGGTAAGATGGGATATCCTCACATCTGTTCACGTAGACGAATATGTGACAGAAGTACGTGAGACCAAGCGTGGTATGGAGGAACTTACTTCAGATATTCCTAACGTCAGCGAAGACGCCACCAGAAATCTCGACACCAATGGTATCGTAAGAGTCGGTGCTCATATCGAGCCGGGCGATATCATGGTAGGTAAGATCACTCCTAAGGGTGAGAGCGATCCTTCTCCGGAAGAGAAACTCCTTCGTGCTATCTTCGGTGACAAGGCAGGTGACGTAAAGGATGCCTCACTTAAGGCTAACCCGTCATTGAGCGGAACAGTCATCAAGACGACACTTTATGCTAAAGTTGCCAAGGAAGGAAACCGCAAGGGTGCCAAGGCTGAGCAGAAAGCCAAGATCGAGAGAATCGAGGAAGATTTCAACAGAAAAGTAGAGGCTCTCTACTCCAAGTTCTTCGACAAACTCGTTGTTCTTGCTGACGGAAAGAAGAGCGCCGGAATCAGCGACCTCTATGGAGTCGAGATTATACCTAAGGGCAAGGAAATCAATGTCTCTCAGCTCAAGACTATGGATTTCGAGAATATCAACTCCAACAGATGGACTGATGATGACAGGATTAACCTCATGATCAGAGACCTTATCAACAACTACTGCATCGCTTACAAAGAGGCTGCAGCAGCTAACAAGAGGGCTTTGGACAAGGTTAAGATCGGTGATGAACTCTCAAATGGTGTCATGCAGCTTGCAAAAGTTTACATCGCCAAGAAGAGAAAGATCACTGTCGGTGACAAGATGGCCGGTCGACATGGTAACAAGGGTATCGTTGCCAAGATCGTAAGAGAGGAGGATATGCCGTTCCTCGAGGATGGTACTCCAGTAGATATAGTTCTTAACCCTCTTGGTGTGCCTTCTCGTATGAACCTCGGTCAGATTTACGAGACCGTTCTCGGATGGGCAGGTGCCAAATTGGGCGTCAAGTTCAGTACACCTATTTTCGACGGTGCCAGCATTGACTCTATCTGTGATTATACAGATAAGGCAGGCCTTCCTAGGTTCGGAAGAACTCATCTTAGAGACGGTGGTACAGGAGACTGGTTCGACCAGTATGCTACAGTCGGTGTCATCTATATGATCAAACTGGGTCACATGGTTGACGACAAGATGCATGCGAGATCTATCGGTCCGTACTCTCTCATTACTCAGCAGCCTCTCGGAGGTAAAGCTCAGTTCGGAGGTCAGCGATTCGGAGAGATGGAGGTTTGGGCACTCGAGGCATTCGGTGCTGCCAATGCTCTTCAGGAGATTCTGACTGTCAAGTCTGATGACGTTACCGGAAGATCCAAGACATACGAGGCTATCGTGAAGGGCGAGCCTATGCCTACACCAGGTATACCTGAGTCCCTTAACGTGCTTCTGCATGAGCTTAGAGGTCTCGGACTTAAAGTGACCCTTGATTAATTACAATCAATTTGATTTGATATAATATGCCTACTTTCAACAATAAAGATAATAAGGTAAGGAGCAATTTCCAGAGAATCAGCATCTCGCTTGCTTCACCGGAAGACATAATCGACAGGTCACATGGTGAAGTCCTCAAGCCGGAGACGGTTAACTACAGGACTTACAAGCCTGAGAGAGATGGTCTTTTCTGCGAGAAGATTTTCGGTCCTACCAAGGATTACGAGTGCTATTGCGGCAAGTATAAGAGAATCAGATATCGCGGAATCGTCTGCGACCGTTGCGGCGTGGAAGTTACTGAAAAGAAGGTGCGTAGGGAAAGAATGGGTCATATCGCCCTCACTGTCCCTGTTGCACACATCTGGTATTTCAAGTCAGCTCCTAACAAGATATCTGCTGTGTTAGGTGTTCCAGCCAAGAAACTCGAGTCTGTAATATATTATGAGAAATATATCGTAATCAAACCGGGTGAAAGCGGATTGAACAGACTTGATCTTCTCTCAGAAGACGAGTATCTTGACATTTTGGCCAAGATTCCTGAGAACGACCTCCTTCCTGACGATGATCCTAACAAGTTCATCGCCAAGATGGGTGCCGAGGGAATCTACGATCTCCTTAAGGAAATAGACGTCGAGGCTCTTGCGAAAGAACTTCGTGAGTCTATGGCCAAAGAGACATCTCAGCAGAGAAAGGCAGAGACTTTGAAGAGACTTGGAGTAGTCAAGTGGTTTGAGGAGTCTAAGGGAGTCAACCGTCCGGAGTGGATGATCATGAAGGTCATCCCGGTTATTCCGCCGGATCTCCGTCCTCTTGTTCCTCTTGATGGTGGACGTTTCGCCACCTCAGATCTCAATGACCTCTACAGACGTGTAATCATCAGAAACAACCGTCTCAAGAGGCTCATCGAAATCAAGGCTCCGGAAGTCATTCTCCGTAACGAGAAGCGTATGCTTCAGGAGGCTGTCGACTCATTGTTCGACAACTCCAAGAAGTCAAGCGCAGTGAAGAGTGAATCCAATAGAGCACTCAAGTCTTTGTCAGACAGCCTTAAAGGAAAACAGGGACGTTTCCGTCAGAACCTCCTCGGTAAGCGTGTCGACTATTCTGCACGTTCAGTTATCGTCGTTGGTCCTGAGCTCCAGATGCATGAGTGCGGTCTTCCTAAGTTCATGGCAGCTGAACTTTACAAACCATTTATCATCAGGAAACTGATCGAGCGTGGTATCGTAAAGACAGTTAAATCTGCGAAGAAGATTGTCGACAGAAAAGACGCTGTAATCTGGGATATCCTCGAGAACGTGATGAAAGGTCATCCGGTATTCCTTAACCGTGCACCTACACTTCACCGACTCGGTATCCAGGCGTTCCAGCCTCGTATGATCGAGGGTAAAGCCATTCAGCTTCATCCACTTGCATGTACTGCGTTCAACGCGGACTTCGATGGTGACCAGATGGCCGTTCACCTTCCGCTCAGCAATGCTGCTGTCATGGAGGCTCAGCTTCTCATGCTCGGTTCCCAGAACATCCTTAACCCTGCGAATGGTACCCCTATTACAGTGCCTTCACAGGATATGGTCCTCGGTCTGTACTATATTACAAAGGCAAGACCTGGTGTCAAGGGTGAGGGAATGAGTTTCTACGGAACAGAAGAGGTTATCGTCGCTCTCAATGAAAGAGCCATCGACCTTCACGCCAAGATCAATGTCCGTCTCTTGGTAGACAAACAGAATCCTGAGAAGGGTACTCACATGGTGGAGACCACTCCAGGACGTATCATCGTGAACCAGTTCGTTCCGATAGAGGTTCCTTATGTAAATGAGGTGCTCGGAAAGAAGTCCTTGAGAAAGATTATTACTGAGGTAATCAAATATACAGGTGTGTCACGTACAGCTCACTTCCTGGATGATATCAAGAATCTCGGATATGACCGTGCGTTCCGTGCCGGAATTTCATTCAACCTTGGAGACGTTCTTATTCCGCCTGAAAAGTACCAGCTCATCGATGCCGGATACAAACAGGTTGAAGACATCAAGAACAACTACGCTATGGGATTCATTACGAATAACGAGCGTTACAACAAGGTCATCGACTTGTGGACATCTATCGACAACAAGTTGACAAGTATCGTGGAGAAGCAGATTTCTGCTGACCAGCAGGGATTCAACCCTGTTTACATGATGCTTGATTCCGGAGCCCGTGGATCTACCCAGCAGATCAAACAGCTCTGCGGTATGCGAGGACTTATGGCAAAACCTCAGAAATCCGGTGCTGCGGGTGCCGAGATTATCGAGAACCCTATCGTTTCCAACCTAAAGGAGGGTATGACAGTGCTCGAGTACTTCATCTCTACCCACGGTGCACGTAAGGGACTTGCCGATACCGCGCTCAAGACTGCCGATGCCGGTTATCTTACCCGTCGACTCGTCGACGTTTCTCATGATGTCATTATCAATGAGGAAGATTGCGGTACTCTCAGAGGTCTTATCGCTACAGCGATTAAGAACAAGGATGAGGTCGTAGAATCACTCGGTGAGAGAATTCTCGGTAGAACATCTGTTCACGATATCTTCAACCCTATCACTGGTGAACTTATCATCAAGGCAGGTGAAGAAATCCGTGAGGCTACAGCAAACCTTATCGACTCACTTCCTATCGAGCAGGTCGAGATCCGTTCAGTACTTACCTGCGAGTCCCGCAAGGGTGTCTGCGCTAAGTGTTACGGACGTAACCTTGCTACCAGCCGCATGGTGGAGAAGGGTGAAGTTGTCGGCGTTATCGCAGCACAGTCTATCGGTGAGCCTGGTACCCAGCTTACACTTCGTACCTTCCACGTCGGTGGTACTGCATCAAGTACAGCGGCAGATTCATCTATCGAGTCCAAGTACGACGGTAAACTTCAGTACGAAGAACTTAGAACTCTCGAAAGAGTCTCAGATGAGGGAACTGTACAGGAAGTTGTTGTCAGCCGTACTACAGAGCTCAAGATTATCGACGAGAATACAGGTATCACATTCTCTACATACGACGTTCCTTACGGATCTATCCTTTACAAGAAGGATGGCGAGTCTGTCAAGAAGGGCGATCTGATTTGCGAATGGGATCCATATAACGCTATCACCATCGTTGAAACTTCAGGTACCGTACGTTTCGATAATATGCTCGAAGGCGTTACTTTCCGTGAGGAATCAGCAGACGAATATTCCAACAATAAGGATAAAGTCATCATCGAGGCCAGGGACAAAACCAAGAACCCTTCAATCCTCGTTATCGGTGAGACTGGTGAGACCCTCAAGCAGTACAACTTGCCTGTTGGTGCCCACGTTCCTGTAAGTGATGGAATGAACGTGAAAGTCGGTGATATCATTCTCAAGATACCTCGTGCGATTGGTAAGTCTAACGATATTACCGGAGGTCTCCCTCGAGTTACCGAACTCTTTGAGGCCAGAACTCCTTCAAGCCCTGCTGTCATCTCTGAAATCAACGGGGAGGTCATCATGGGTAAGGTCAAGAGAGGTAACCGTGAGATTATCGTCAAGAACAAGTCAGGTGTCCAGAAGTCATACCTCGTTCCTCTTACCAAGCAGATCCTTGTACAGGAGAACGACTACGTGAAGGCCGGATCCAGACTTTCAGACGGTGGTATTTCACCTACCGACATCCTCAATGTTCTCGGACCTGTCAAGGCTCAGGAATATATTGTAAATGAAGTACAGGCTGTCTACCGCCTCCAGGGTGTGAAGATCAATGACAAGCACTTCGAAATCATCGTAAGACAGATGATGAGAAAGGTTCAGGTCAATGATCCGGGCGACACAGAGTTCTTACTGGAGGAGCTTGTCGACAAGTGGAAATTCATGGATACGAACGATGCCATTTACGGTAAGTTCTATGTCATCGAAGCAGGTGATTCACAGAGATATAAAGCTGGTGACATCATTTCTGCACGTGAGATGAGAAATGAAAACTCTTCACTCGACAGACAGGGACTTAAGATGATGGCCGTTCGTGAGGCAAGACCTGCTACTGGAAGTCAGGTTCTTCAGGGTATCACAAGAGCTGCCCTCAAGACTGACAGCTTCATCTCAGCTGCATCATTCCAGGAGACTACCAAGGTGCTCAGCGAGGCCGCTATCCGTGCGCGCGTCGATGATCTCGAGGGTCTTAAGGAGAATGTGATCTGCGGTCATCTTATTCCTGCCGGCACCGGCCAGAAGGAATTCCAGGATATCGTGGTCAGCAGCAAAGAGGATTATCTCAAGGAAATGAATGACCTTTAACGGTTACTCACATACATAGAAAAAGCGGAGGATGTTAACATCCTCCGCTTTTTCTATATGTATACAACCTATCGCTCGATAGTAGCCTCGCGGTCTGGTCCGAGAGAAATGATCTTGATAGGAACCTTCAGGAAGTTCTCCATGAAACGGATATACTCCTTGAATGTCTCAGGAAGCTCCTCCTCTTTTCTGCAACCGGTAAGATCTTGATTCCAGCCCTTGAACTCAGTATATACTGGAGTGATTTCAGCCTCAGTATCGAATGGGAACTGGTTAGTCTCCTTGCCGTCGATAATGTAAGAGGTGCAGACCTTGATAGTCTCGAATGTGTCGAGGCAGTCAGACTTCATCATGATGAGGTCTGTTACACCATTGAGCATTACGGTGTACTTGAGAGCTACGAGGTCCAACCAACCGCATCTGCGTGGACGTCCGGTAACTGCACCGAACTCATGACCTACCTCGCGGATCTTTTCACCTGTCTCGTCGAAAAGTTCAGTAGGGAACGGACCGCTGCCGACACGTGTGCAGTAAGCCTTGAAAATACCATATACATGACCTACCTTGGAAGGAGCCACTCCAAGACCGGTACATACACCGCCCACTGTTGTAGATGAAGAAGTTACGAACGGATATGAACCGTAATCGATATCGAGCAGTGAGCCCTGTGCGCCCTCAGCGAGCATAGGCTTCTCCTCCAACCACTCATTTACGAAGTATTCGCAGTCAATAAGATGGAATTCCTTCAGGAACTCGATTGCACTCATCCACTCAGCCTCATTCTGCTCAGGATTGCACTCGAAATTCAGATCCTTCAAAAGCTGGAGATGTCTTGCCTTCAATTTCGCAAACCTTTCCTTGAAATCAGGAGCGAGAATATCGCCGACACGCAGTCCATGACGAGAAATCTTATCTGTATATGTAGGTCCTATACCTTTAAGTGTAGAACCGATTTTGCTCTTTCCGGCAGCAGCCTCATAAGCTGCATCCAAAAGCTTGTGTGTAGGGAGAATGAGATGAGCCTTCTTGGAAATCAAGAGCTTAGCCTTAGGATCTATTCCCAACTTGCTGATATTGCCGCACTCTTCACGGAATGTAACAGGGTCGAGAACGACACCGCTTCCGATGATATTGGTCGATCCCTCTCTGAAGATTCCTGAAGGAATACTTCTTACTACGAAGTTCTGACCATCGAAATGAAGTGAATGTCCGGCGTTGGGACCGCCCTGGAATCTTGCGACTGCAGGATATCTGCTTGCAAGTACATCCACGATTTTACCTTTTCCTTCGTCTCCCCACTGGAGACCAAGAACTACATCAAGTTTCATATTCTTATTATGATTAATTTTTGTCGTTTGAAAATATTAGAATGGCAAGTCATCCATTACCTCACCAGAAGAAGGATATTCCGGAGCTGCCGGCTGTGGCTGCGCACTCTGCTGCTGGAATCCGCCCTGTTGAGCCTGGAACCCTGCCGGAGCATTCTGCTGGTATCCTGACTGCGGCCTATTCTGCGGCTGTGACCACGTCTGACCTCCGACTGCCTGATTAGCAGGATTATCCTGCTTCTTGCCGAGCAACTGGATAGCATTGGCCACAATCTCTGTCCTGTACTGCTTGGCGCCAGCCTGGTCAGTCCATGAACGTGTACGGATCTGTCCTTCTATGAAAATCTGCGACCCCTTCCTGATATATTTCTCAGCGAGATCAGCCAAGCCTCTCCAAGCTACAATATTGTGCCACTCAGTATTTTCGCGCGTCTCCCCGTTCCTGTCCCTGAACCTTTCAGTCGTTGCGAGAGGGAACTGCGCCACTTTAGGATTTGCCCCCGGTTGAGCAGAAGGATTGTTCTCGAGGTAACGGACTTCCGGATCTTTTCCCACGTTACCGATCAGCATTACTTTATTCAATGACATAGTTGAAACTGTTTTTAGTTTAACTCTGCAATTTACTAAAATTTCTTGGAATTACATCACCTGTTCCATAGCCTCCAAGTCAGGTATCTCCCCAGTAAACTTAACATATCCTGTAAGAGCCTGATACAGAAGCCATTTATTTCCGGAAACATATTGTGCATCTCCTTCCTTAAGACGCTCCATTACCTCCCCGCTAAACGAAGGATTCTTATAATTCGCCTCGAAAATCACCTTAGCGGGACGCGGCCACTGATACCTGTCCTCACCTTCGAAATCCGCAACGTCCAGCAAATCAATATCTTCTATCTTCATAGGAAGCGTATATATAATTAAATCGCACTCCCTGACCGCCGCCCGGAAATCCGTCAGCTGATCCACGATGAAACTATATTCCGGCATCTCATCCGCGATCTTCTGCGCCTTTTCCGCCGTCCGGTTCATCAGCGCCGTGTCGAAACCAAGTTCCGCTGCCGCAACCGCTGCCGCCCTGCCGGCTCCACCGCAACCCACGACCAGAGCCTGCGGCTTACGTGAAAAGAGTTGTGTCAATGCCTGTTTGACAAATTGATGCACTTTGATATGTGCCGATTCGCCATACTTTGCGCAAAACTGCTTAACGATACCTGGCATATAAGCCTCAGCAAGACTCATAATGATTCCCGTAAAGTCAGAATTGTCAGCCATAATGCCGTCTGGCGTCTTCACCAGAAGATTACTTGCGCCGATTTTCTTACAATAAGAAGTGTAGAAATCAGCTCTGCGGAACGCGTCCTCCTTGAACGGAGCAGTAACATTGATCCCCTTATACCTATCCTCGAAGGCCTTGAAAGACGCGCCGAAATCAGAGCCCTCGATGAGATCATAACTATATTTGCCGCCATATCCGGCCTCGAAGAGAGCCGGTGACAACGATTTGGAGATCGGGTCGCCTATAAGTCCGAATTTATTCATTTTGTCAATGTCTTTTTTCCGGAATGCCTCTGACGGACTGCCTCGAACATGAGAATCGCAGAGGATACGGAAACATTCAGAGAATCCATCTCACCCAACATCGGTATTTTTACATGGGCATCTGCATGAAGCCTCCAGAAAGGCGTAAGTCCCTCATGCTCAGTACCCATGACGATGGCTGTGCCGCAAGTCATGTCAGTATCATAGTACCATTCGGAATCCTGAAGCTGGGCTGTATAGATACGTATATTGTTATCATTCAGCCACTGTAGAGTCTCAGAAGAACTGGCGGCTACCACCTGTCTTGTGAAAACTGCACCTAAACTTGCCCTGATTAGATTCGGATTATACAAGTCAGTGAGAGAATCACATATTATAACTGCGTCTGCATCAGCCGCATCAGCAGTCCTGAGTATGGCTCCGAGATTACCCGGCTTTTCCACAGACTCAAGTACAACAACCAGGGGATTTTCCCGTAACTTTATGTCAGACAAAGTCTTGTCCTTAATCTCTATCTCAGCTATAATGCCCTCAGTACCTTCACGATAAGCTATTTTCTCATAAATCTTCTGCGGTACTTCATAGCAGCTGCAGTTATCTCCGCACCCTGCGGCTATCTCTTCGAAATCCCTTCCGGAAATTATATCCCGGCATACGAACAGCGCCCTGACTTGGTAACCCGCATCGATGCAATGCTTGATTTCTTTACGGCCTTCCACTATAAAAAGCGCATTCTCGCGCCTGGTACGGGATTTCTCCCCAAGCGCGAGAAGCATCTTTATCTTAGGATTTTGAGCCGATGTTATGGTCTCTGTCCTCATATCTGTTTATTTGTTCTCTTCGGAACGGTTTTCCTCAGAAGCCTTTGCCGCCACTTTCTCAGGTCTCATCTGCGGGAAGAAGAGTACATCCTGGATAGTATTGTTGCCTGTCATGAGCATGGTAAGACGGTCGATGCCCATTCCGAGACCGGAAGTAGGTGGCATACCATATTCGAGGGCGCGGAGGAAGTCGTAGTCGATAAACATAGCCTCGTCATCACCGTTGCTCTTGAGTTTTGCCTGCTCCTCGAAACGCTCACGCTGGTCGATAGGGTCGTTAAGCTCTGAGTAAGCATTTGCAAGCTCATGTCCGCAAACGAAGAGCTCGAAACGCTCTGTGAGGGTAGGGTCGTTTCTGTGTCTCTTGGTAAGAGGAGACATCTCTACAGGATAGTCAGTTACGAATGTAGGCTGAATCAAGTGCTTCTCACAGTACTCGCCGAAGATAGCGTCGATGAGTTTGCCTACACCCATTGAAGGCTCGAACTCGACATGGAGTTTCTTGCAGGTCTCACGCAACTGGTCCACGTCCATACCTTTCACGTCGATTCCAGTATATTCCTTGATGGCGTCGAGGATACCGATTTTCTTATAAGGAGCCTTGAAGTCTATTTCCACACCCTCGTTCATTACGGTAGTCTTTCCGTAGAGGTTCATGGCGATCTTCTCGAGAAGCTTCTCGATGAAATCCATCATCCAGATGTAATCCTTGTAAGCCACATAGATTTCCATACAGGTGAACTCAGGATTATGAGTCTTGTCCATACCCTCGTTACGGAAGTCTTTCGCGAACTCATATACGCCGTCATATCCTCCGACGATAAGTCTCTTCAGGTAAAGCTCATTTGCAATACGCAGATACAGAGGAATGTCCAGTGCGTTATGATGTGTGATGAACGGTCTTGCGGTAGCACCGCCAGGGATAGACTGGAGAATAGGAGTCTCCACCTCGAGACAGCCTGCGTTGTTGAAATACTCACGCATGGTAGCGATAATCTTGGCCCTCTTGATGAAGGTGTCCTTCACCTGCGGGTTAACGATAAGGTCTACATAGCGCTGTCTGTATCTGAGCTCCGGATCGGTGAAAGCGTCGTGAACTTTTCCGTCGGCCTCCTTTACGATAGGGAGAACTTTAAGTGACTTGCTGAGAAGAGTGAGCTCTTTAGCATGAACGGTAATCTGACCTGTCTGAGTCGTGAAAGCGAAACCCTTGATACCCACGATGTCACCGATGTCGAGAAGTTTCTTGAAAACGGTGTTGTACATGGTTTTGTCCTCACCTGGACAAATCTCGTCACGCTTAACATATACCTGAATTCTGCCTGATGCGTCCTGCAACTCCATGAAAGATGCAGCACCCATGATACGTCTTGACATGATTCTTCCGGCGATGCATACATCCTGGAAGTTTCCTTTCTCTGCAGAATATTCTGATTCGATCTGCGCGGCTGTCGCATTTACAGGGTACAATGGTGCCGGGTAAGGTTCTATGCCCAATTCCCTGAGTTTGTCGAGGGACTGTCTTCTGATAAGTTCCTGCTCGCTCAATTCCAAATTTGCCATATATATTCGTTTATTTTTATTATTCTTACTCTTAAAGTCCAGTGTTTCAAGCCACATCTACAAAAGTAACATTTTTAATTCTAAAATTGAAATAAAAAAGGTATCTTTGTATGCTATGCCAAACGAAAGAGAATGGAGATTAAGAGATTCTGGTGATCCGGAAAATGTAGCGCAGCTCTCAGCAGAGCTGGGCATCGACCCTGTGCTTGCATCTCTGCTTGTCACCAGGGGAGTGCACACCTTTGAAGAAGCAAGGTCATTTTTCAGGCCGTCACTGTCCGCTCTTCATGATCCTTTCCTCATGAAAGACATGGACTTGGCAGTGGCCAGACTTGAAAAAGCTGTCGCTTCTCAGGAAAAAATTCTCGTATATGGAGACTATGATGTCGACGGAACCACGGCAGTAGCCCTGGTCTATTCTTTCATCCGTAGACTCACTTCCAGTGTAGATTTCTATATTCCGGACCGTTACGACGAAGGCTATGGCGTATCCAAAAAAGGTATCGACTGGGCTTCGGACAACGGCTTCACACTGATTATCACCCTCGACTGCGGCATCAAGGCTATCGATAAAGTAAAATATGCCGAGGACAAAGGCATTGACCTTATCATTTGCGATCATCATCTTCCGGAGGAAGAAATTCCGGCGGCAGCGGCGGTGCTGGATCCGAAACGCGAGGATTGCACCTATCCGTTCGACGATCTTTCCGGCTGCGGCGTCGGGTTCAAGCTGGTTCAGGCCTACTCTCAGAAAAACGGCCTGCCTTTCGAGTCGCTCCTTCCTCTTCTGGACCTGCTGGTCGTGAGTATCGCGTCCGACCTGGTTACGGTGGTAGGGGAGAACAGGGTGCTCGCGCATTTCGGGTTGAAGCGCCTGAATGAGGAGCCTCGCATCGGTCTGCAGGCCATGATAAATCTCGCGAACCTCGAGCAGGGGCATGTCACTATCGACGATATAGTTTTCAAGATAGGTCCCAGGATCAATGCTGCCGGGCGTATGGAGTCGGGACGTCTTGCTGTAGAGCTACTTACGGCTGAGACGGAAGAGGCTGCAGTGACTATCGGATCTCAGATAAATGATAACAACAACGAACGTAAAAGCATTGACCGTGAGATAACTAAGGCCGCATTGGACATGGTTCAGGACGGCACATGTTGCTCATCGGAGAACGCAGTAATTGTTTACGGACCGGAATGGAACAAGGGCGTGGTCGGCATCGTAGCGTCACGTCTTGTCGAGGCATATTATAAGCCGGCATTCGTGCTGACGAAGTCCAATGGATTCGTAACTGGTTCAGCCAGAAGCGTGAGGGGATTCGATTTGTATGAGGCGATAAGCAGCTGCGCCGATTTGTTGGAAAACTACGGCGGACATATCTATGCTGCCGGACTTACGTTGAGGGAGGAAAATTTGCCGGAGTTTGTGCGGAGAATCGACAAATATGTCGGTGAACATATCTCTGATGAAATGGCTACACCTATAGTAGATGTGGATTCGGAGATTAATTTCTCACAGATTACCCCGAAATTCTTCCGCATCCTGAAGCAGTTCCAGCCTTTCGGACCTGGCAACAGTGCACCGGTTTTTCTGACGAAAAATGTCTATGATGACGGTAACGGGCGAAAAGTAGGACCTGGAGGACAGCATTTGAAACTGGAACTCATCCAGGAATCGCAGCCTTACCATCAAATCTCCGCGATTGCCTTCAATATGGCGTCGCTGTTCGAACACATCCGTAACGGAAATCCTATCGACATCTGTTATAGCGTGGTCGAGAACTATTATCGTGGAAACTCCACTATCCAGCTGCGTATCAAGGATATGCGTGAAAGGGACGTTATTATTTAATCCTTTCTTTTATCTCTTCAGCGACTTGCTCATAATCCTTCCCGTCTATGTCCAGAATCATAGATGCGGTGCTTTCGTATATGGCAGCGCGCCTGGCCATCAGCTCTTCGATTCTGCGGCGTAGCGTTTCACGAGACTCCACCGCGCCCAGCATAGGACGGTCGCCTGGGTATTCCGTCAAGTTGTCCACGAGGGTTTCCGTGCTGGCTTTCAAGTAGATACAAAGTGTATGACCATGAATGATTTCCGCCGCTTCCGGCGTTGTGACCGTGCCTCCGCCTAGTGAAAGGATTAGGTCAATGCTGCCTTTTCTCTGTGAGTCGGCATTGACAGGAACCAACTCCTTGATGGCATTGACCTCCAACTTCCTGAAATGGGCCTCTCCGTCGGTGGCGAAAATCTCTTTTATTTTCCGGCCTTCGCGCTGCTCGATCCAATCGTCGGAATCGATAAGGGTGCAGCCAAGTAACTTGCTGAGTACCTTACCGATACTGCTCTTGCCGCACCCCATGAATCCTGTGAGAGATATAATCATCGTCTTGATTTTTACATGTCGAAAAGATTCGGCTCGTCGTCTTCGTTGTCCGGATCAGGCTCGCCGATGTCACCCAGTGGCTCTTCTCCTTCTTCTGCAGGACGATACATAGCTTCCGGATTAAAACTTTCGCCCTCCGGAATATCCTCAGGGCCGAGTGTGATTACCTCGCCTGGTTTTACGCCCTCATCTTCATCCTCTTCAGGTTTTTCAAGCGGTTCGATGAATTCGACTTTAAGAACATCGTATCTGTGGCATCTGTTGCCTTTCGCAGTGATACCTTTCTTTGCGATAAATTCTTCTGCGTCGAACTTCTCAGGCTCCCTGTGTTCCTGTCTGCCTGTGAAAGTGACCATGAACTGAGGATGCTTGTCTGCGCTGAAGTCCGCGAGGTAAGTGCCCTTGCCTTCAGGTATGAACGATGCCGGAGCATTGTCATTGACAGGGAACGAGAAACGCTTGATGTAGAACTGTTTGGACGGTCCGTCGAAGTAGAGGGCCGCGTAGATTTTGTTCTCGTCGTATTTCTCTATCCTGAGCAGGTCGCCCTGATAGCGGTTACTCATGTCGTATGATGTGGTGCACCAGGTGCCGTCCTTGAAGATGGCCAATATCTTGTCGTCTCCGCTGAACTGTCCGAGGTGGTCTCCACGTCCTTCTTCGTTCAGGCGGTTTACATCAGTATCGAACCAGATGTCCTTTCCGCCGATTGTGGATATGCCCTTGGATTTCAGTGAAATACGCTGGATGGCGTTTTTCGTTACCAAGTTTCCTCTCGAGAGTTTGCCCTTTATGGCGAGTTCTGAAAAGTCGTACTCCATGTTCAGTTTCTTGAGCTTCGGCTTCGGCTTGAAATAGATTTTCACTGTTTCCGCCTCGCCGTTGTGGTTTACTGAGAACCACATTATTTCAGAACCCGGTGTGCCTTGGGTTATGTTGTACTCTTTGTCTCGCGTTATGCTGGTGATGGCGAATCTCTTGGCGTAGTACACAGCGTTCTTGCCGGCCGCTTTTCCGTCGCGGTAGATGACGTTGTATATAGTTCTGCTGTCGCTTCTGTTGTAGATGCCGACGTAGAGCAAGTTCTTGCCGAAATAGTCTTTTTCGGTGACTTTCTTTATCCAGTATCTTCCGTCCTTGCTGATGACGATGATTTCCGACATGTCAGAGCAGTCGCAGATGAAGTCGCCCTCGTTTTTCTTGAGGCCCATTCCTACGAAGCCTTCCTCCATATTGGCGTAGAGCTTGGCGTTGTTGCTTACGACCTTGGTAGCTGTAATGGTCTCGAAACCAGTAATTTCGGTACGTCTCGGGAAATCCTTGCCATACTTGGACTTGATATTGCGGAAGAAATCGATAGTGTACTGCGTAAGGTTTGCAAGATGCTCCTTTACGACGTTCAGTTCCTTCTCGATTTCGAGAATCTTTTCGTCGATGACCTTCGTGTCGAATTTGGAGATCTTGCGTACAGGCTTCTCCACGAGTTTGAGGATGTCCTCCATCTTGATTTCGCGGACGAGCTGACTCTGGAACTCCTTCATCCTCGCCAGAATGGCATTGACCTGATCCTCCCAAGATTTCTGGTCCTCCTCGAGTAGTTTGTACACCCGATTCTCGAAGAATATTTTTTCGAGGGAGGTGTAGTGCCAGTTTTCTTCGAGTTCGCCTTTGCGGATTTCAAGCTGTCTTCCCAGCAGTTCTTTCGTGTGTTCGGTATCGTAGATGAGGATGTCCTCCACGCTGAGGAACTGCGGCTTGTTATCCTTTATGACACAGGCATTTGGAGCGACTGTAGTCTCACAATCCGTGAACGCGTAGAGTGCGTCGATGGTCTTGTCCGGAGAAACGTCGTTCGGAAGATGGATGACGAGGTCTGCAGTAGACGTGGTCATATCCTCTATCTTCTTGATCTTTATCTTGCCCTTGTCTTTAGCCTTCAAGATGGAATCCACGAGAGCATGAGTCGTCTTTCCATAAGGTATCTCCTTGATGGCGAGAGTGTTCTTGTCGATTTTCTCTATCTTGGCCCTGATTTTCACCGAACCGCCACGCTGTCCTTTCATGTATTTCGAGCAGTCTGCGAGACCTCCGGTAGGGAAGTCCGGCAACAGCTCGAACGGCTTACCCTGGAGATAAGCTATCGAAGCGTCTATCAGTTCGTTGAAGTTATGAGGGAGAATCTTGGAAGCCATACCGACCGCAATTCCCTCAGTTCCCTGTGCAAGAAGCAGCGGGAACCTTACCGGAAGCTCAGTAGGCTCCTGATTTCTACCGTCATAGGATGTCATCCAGTTGGTGATCTTCGGGTCGAAAATCACTTCCTTCGCGAATTTGCTTAACCTTGCTTCGATGTATCGGGCAGCGGCATTTGAGTCTCCTGTCAGAATGTTACCCCAGTTTCCCTGGCAGTCCAAGGCGAATCCTTTCTGACCTAGCTGCACGAGAGCACCGAGGATAGATGCGTCTCCATGCGGATGATACTGCATCGCCTGTCCCACAATGTTGGCCACCTTGGTCATGTTGCCGTCATCCATCTTGAACATTGCATGCAGAACTCGTCGCTGAACCGGTTTCAGTCCATCGACAATATTAGGTACCGCACGTTGGAGAATTACATAGGACGAATAGTCGAGGAACCAGTCCTTGAACATTCCGGACAGCTTGTATTTCTTGCTGTCCTCTCCAAGCAGTTTCTCGTATTTCTCCGACGGAGTCGCTGTGGATTCATCTATAGGCTCCACATTCAGATTTTCATCATTCTCCAACTCATCCGGAGACATCTCGTCTTCATCCCATTCCTTCATTGCTCTTAATAGATTTTAGGAGGCTAATGCCCTGGTTAATAGCTTATTACTCTTCGTATCCGAAGCGACGGAGTTCTTTTCTGTTCTCACGCCAGTCCGGATCTACCTTCACGAAGATAGACAAAAAAACTTTCTTTTGGAAGAAATCTTCCATTTCGATTCTTGCCTTCGTTCCGGTTTTCTTAAGTGCAGCTCCGCCTTTTCCGATGAGAATTCCTTTCTGGGAATCGCGCATTACATAGATGACGGCACTGATTTCATATCGTTCTTCTCCTTCCTTGAACTGCTCGATTTCCACCTCGCAGCTGTAAGGAATCTCCTCTGAATAATTTTCCAGAATCTTTTCTCTGATGATTTCTGATGCGAAAAACCTCAGATTCTTGTCGGTGAACGCATCCTTGTCGAACCAGGCCGGTGACACCGGAAGTTTGGAAATCACCGCGTTGAGGACGCTGTCGATGTTGAACCTCTCCTTCGCCGATACGGGTATGATCAATGCTGAAGGAACTCTTTCTTTCCACTCAGCCATGAGTTTCACCACCTTCTCCTGGTCACTGATGTCGATTTTGTTCACGACTATGATGACAGGACATTCCAGCTTCTTGAGTTTCTCGATATACTCAGCGTTTTTCTCAGCTTTCTCTACGATATCAGTCACATAAAGTATAATGTCGGCATCACCGATGGCGGTGTCGACGAAATCCATCATATTTTCCTGAAGCCTGTAATTGGGTTTCAGAATACCTGGCGTATCGGAGTAGACTATCTGATAGTTTTCACCGTTCACGATTCCTCTGATACGGTGTCTTGTGGTCTGAGCCTTTGCAGTTACGATGGATAACTTCTCTCCGACCAAAGCATTCATAAGAGTGGATTTGCCGACATTCGGGTTACCGATGATGTTGACAAATCCTGCTCTATGCTCTTTTGGTTCCTGTATAGAACTCTCCATTAGACGTATGCTCCCATTTTGAGGACATTGGCCTCACCTTCAGAAAGATATCTCCATTCACCCTTCTTCAGACCCTTTTTGGTGAGTCCTGCGAAATAAACTCTGTCCAGAGCCTTCACGTCATATCCGAGTGATTCGAAAATTCTTCTGACGATGCGGTTCTTTCCTGAATGGATTTCGATTCCGAGCTTTCTGTGATCTTCTGCGTCGATGTACTCGAGCTCATCAGCCTTGATGTCGCCGTCGTTGAGGGTTATACCGTTCACGACCTTGTCGAAATCTTCCTGAGCGATCGGTTTGTCCAAGATTACCTGATATATCTTCTTCTTGTCGTAAGAAGGATGTGTAAGTCTTTCAGCGATTTCACCGTCGTTTGTAAACATAAGTACGCCGGTGGTGTTCTTGTCCAGACGACCTACAGGGAATACTCTGGCTTTGCAGTTCTTCAGCAAGTCCATGACCGTCTTGTCTGCGTGAGGATCGCTCGCTGTGGTAACGAATCCCTTAGGTTTGTTCATTACGATATAAACCTTCTCTTCTCCTCTGAGACGCTCGCCGTTGAATCTTACGTCATCGGAAAGAACGTTCACTTTGCTTCCGAGTTCGGTAACCACTTCACCGTTTACGGTAACTACACCGGCCTGGATGTACTGGTCAGCCTCACGGCGTGAGCAGATACCTGAGTTGGCGATGAACTTGTTAAGTCTGATGGTCTCCTTGATAGGTGTCTCTACATAATCATTGTCGGAGAGCTGAATCTGATCGAGCTGAGGTTTTCTGCTCAGAATCATATTCATGTTCTGCTCGTCAGTAGCGTTGAATTTGTATGGATTAGGTTTGCCTGCAGGTTTACGCATAGGAGCCTTTCCGCGTGGAGCGGTACCCCTTCCTGCCGGTTTTGCACCTCTGAAACTTCTGTTGTCACGACTTCCGAAGCTGCTGCCTTCATGGTTGCCGTTAAATGCTCTTCTGCCTGAAGGACCGAAACTTCTGTGCTCAGAACTTCCATAGCTGCTCCTTCTCTCGGAGTTGCCATAGCTTCTGTTCTCAGAATTTCCGTAACTCCTTCCTTCAGAGCTGCCATAACTTCTCCTTTCAGAATTGCCATAGCCTCTGTTCTCAGAGTTGCCGTAACTGCTTCTTCCATAGCTGCTCCTTCTGTCGGAGTTGCCATAGCTTCTTCTCTCAGAGTTTCCGTAGTTCCTTCCTTCAGAACTGCCATAACTCCTTCTTTCTGAGCTGCCGTAACTTCTTCCTTCGGAATTTCCGTGGCTTCTGCCCTCGGAACTTCCATAGCTGCTCCTTCTGTCAGAGCTGCCAAATGATCTTCTTCTTTCTGCAGGTCCCTCTGTGGATGAGTAAACCTTGCCGGAAATGCGAGGCCGTCTCGGTCTCAGCTTTCTTCCTTCTGCGGAAAAACCGCCTTTGTTGTTTTCTTCCATTGCTTTGCCTTTCGGCGATTTAAAATTATTATGTGGCTCACGCCATTATATTGTAATTCAGTTTTTTATATGCTCGATTACTTGTCCTCCCTGCATTGTCAACAATCGTGCCTATTTCTTCAATGTGAAAATGTAGGTTATCGTACCCTGTTGCAGGGCAGGAGCGTTTCCGTCCATGTTGAAATGGGTCTGCAGGGCAGCCTTTCTCGCAGCGTTCCAGAGAACAGAGTTGTTTACTGTGGTTCCCTGCGCACCAGGCTGTGCCTTGGTAACTGTTCCATACTGGTCTACCCATATTTTAACGACCACTGTACCGGCATCCTGTACGTTGTATTCCGGTTTGGCTATCACGCCCACAGTATTTCTTCCTTTAAGATGAGCGTTAGGCTCTCCTGAAGTTTTGCCTTTCTTTGTATTGCCGGAAGCGTGACCTTCCTTCAGTGCCTCAGTGACCTTGCTTGCCGTCTGTGCTGCCAAAGTGTCCTTGTCCGTCTTGTTGTTGGCAGCATGGAACAATGCCCGTTTTTCAATAGGTTTTTCTCTCGGCGGCTCATACTTTTCCACATCACCGAAATCATCCATGGTAGCCTCAGGTGCCTTGTTGGCCTTTTTGCCCAGCTCCTGCGCTTCTGATTTCTGAACGAGATTTATCTTCTTCGTCCTGTCCGGTTCTTCGGTCTGTGGTGCGCTGCCGCGTCTCTGCTGCTGCACTGTGACTTTCTCTTCCTGTGAGAAATCTATAACGAAACTTTGCTCAGGAGGTGGAGGATAGATGTATTTCAGTCCGCTGCATACACCGAAAACTACAAGAGCAGCATGAAAGGCCACTGTCGAAATAATCGCAACGGTCTTTCCTGTCCTTTCAGTCTTCTTTTGTATTTCCTGATATTTCTTCATGTTTTCTTTTTTACCTCAGAGATGCGGAACTTATTCCGGTTGCGTTGCCAGTATCACCTTATAGTGGTTCCTCTTGGCTATATTCATTACCGAAACGATTTCTTTTACAGGAACAGTCTCATCTGCGTAGATGGAGAATGTCGGATCCTCATCGTTCTGCAAAAGGTCCACGAGGTCGTCCTCCATCTCATTGAACGGAACAGGCTTCTCGTCTCCATTTATATGATAGGTATACATTCCGTCGTGCCAGTCTTTGATGGACACGCTGACTGTCGCCTTCGCCGAAACCTGACCGGTGCTCTTCGGGAGCATGAGTTTCAGCGCATTGGGATTTACCAATGTCGATGTAATGAGAAAGAAGATGAGGAGCAGGAACACAAGGTCTGTCATGGATGACATACCTGCGTCAGCGATCACCTTTGTCTGTCTTTTATATGCCATATCTTACAATCTCCGAACTTATTTTACTTCTGCCTCTCCGTCTTCTGCAGGCTCGTGGAGAAGATCCATGAAATCGATGGTCGCATTCTCCATCTTGAATACGAGGTCAGATATGTTGGAAGTGAGGTAGTTGTATCCGAAATATGCAAGAATACCCACGATAAGACCGCCGACTGTAGTAATCATGGCTGTGTAGATACCGTTTGAAAGGAGGGTAATGTCGATGTTGTTTCCTGCCTGTGACATGTTGAAGAAGGCTTGAACCATACCGAGCACTGTACCGAGGAATCCGATCATAGGAGCACCTCCAGCGATGGTAGCGAGGATAGGAAGACCTTTCTCAAGTCTTGCCACTTCGGTGTTTCCTGTGTTCTCGATAGCTGTCTGGATGTCGGAAAGAGGTCTTCCGATGCGAGAGATACCTTTTTCTACAAGTCTTGCGACAGGTGAATCATATTTTTCACAGAGAGACTGTGCTGATTTCAGTTTGCCTTCGTGGAGGTAGTCCCTGATGTCTCTCATGAAGTTGTTGTCTATGTTTCCGGCCTGATGTATCATCCACCATTTCTTACCGAAGATGTAAATAGCTACGATAGAAAGAGCCAGGAGTACCAGCATGAGCCAGCCGCCTTTCATAGCCATGTCCAGAAGATGCATTTCCTCCTGCTGAGGAACAATAACGTCAGATGCCTGAGCGGCTGCCTCTGCCATCGATGCAGAATCTATGCCCGCTGCCTGTAAGAGATCGAACAACATATCTTTGTTTCTTTTTTAAAATTATCTAATTTTCCACAATCTGCAAAATTAATCAAAATACTTCATTTCATGAAATATATTTAATCTCCTTTGGAAAAATCATATTCTACCGAAGAAAGGAACAGCGCATATCCCGGAACAGACTGTCCGGCATCTGACCTGACCCCTGACTTGATAAGCTCCGCTATCCATTCCGGACTTCGTTTCCCCCTTCCGACTTCCAAAGTGGAACCGACGATGGCGCGCACCATGTTTCTTAGGAACCTGTCTGCGCTGACGGTGAAGACCAGATAGTCGTTTTCGTCTTTCGGATAGCCCATCATCCTCACGTGGTCCGGATCCCAAGTTTTCCAGCCTGCATCATATATCGTGCAGATGGAAGTCTTGTTATTTCCGCCCACCTTTTCGAAGCAGCTGAAATCGTGTGTCCCCAATAAATATTCCGCTGCCTGATTCATAGCTTCCACATTAAGATCGAACCTGTAGAGATATGAACGCTTGTCCATGAAAGGGTCCTTTTTTCTGTGAAGGAAGTAGTGGTACTCACGTTTTGTGGCATCGAAACGTGCATGAAAACGGTCATCCGCAGGACTTATTTCGTGAACGGCAATACCTTCAGGAAGGATGGCATTTAATTTGTAGCATAGGAACCCGGTTTCGAACTTGCAGCACGATGTAGAATCGAAATGGGCTATGTAATTGACGGCATGTACGCCAGTGTCTGTCCTCCCTGCACCGGTAACTGAGATTTCCTCGTTCAGGAGAGTCGAGAGAGCTTTCTGGAGACATTCCTGAACGGAAGGTGCGTTTGTTTGGATTTGCCAGCCGGAAAAGGCTGTGCCGTTATAGGACAGGCGTATTTTGTATTTCATTTCGTCTTTGTTTAATGATGCAAAGATACGGATTTCGGCCGAACTGCGAGTCCTCGGATTTAATTAATGACAGTAATATAAAGTAACTATATATGGAGAGTGTGAATATCAAGGAGCTTAATGAACGGATTCAGAGGGAAAGCTCCTTTGTAGACCTTCTTTCTATGGAAATGGGGAAGGTCATTGTCGGACAGAAACAGTTGATAGAGAACTTGTTGATCGGACTTCTGGCCGACGGACATATACTTCTCGAGGGTGTTCCTGGATTGGCTAAAACATTGGCTATAAATACATTGGCACAAGCCGTCAGCGCTAAATTCAGCCGAATCCAGTTTACTCCGGACCTGCTTCCTGCGGACGTGCTGGGAACATTGATCTACTCCCAGAAGAACGAGCAGTTCGAGGTTCACAAGGGCCCGATTTTCGCGAACTTCGTTCTGGCGGATGAGATTAACCGTTCTCCTGCAAAGGTGCAGTCTGCACTTTTGGAGGCTATGCAGGAGCGTCAGGTAACTATCGGCGAACAGACTTTTAAACTTCCTGAACCATTCTTGGTGATGGCGACACAAAACCCTATCGAGCAGGAAGGTACATATCCGCTTCCTGAAGCTCAGGTGGACCGTTTCATGCTGAAGGTTGTAGTTTCATATCCTAAGAAAGAAGAGGAGCGCCAGATTATCCGCATGAACAACACCGGAGAGTTCCCTAAGGCGCAGGCCGTGGTCTCTCCTGAGGACATCGTCAGAGCGCGCAGCGTAGTGAAAGATGTCTATATGGATGAGAAAATCGAGAAATATATCGTGGACATCGTCTATGCTACCAGAACTCCGGAAGACTATAATCTCAAGGCTCTTGGCGGGCTTATCTCATACGGCGCATCTCCTCGTGCCAGCATCTCACTCGCTATGGCGTCCAAGGCTTACGCGTTCATAAAGAGAAGAGGTTATGTGATTCCTGAAGATGTCCGTGCGGTATGCAACGAGGTCCTCAGACACAGAATCGGTCTTACATACGAAGCTGAAGCCGAGAACGTTACTACAGAGAATATTATATCACAGGTACTGAATGCGGTAATCGTTCCGTAATCATCATGGAGACTTCTGCGAGTGACCTGCTGAAAAAGGTCCGTAAAATAGAAATAAGGACGAAGGCGTTGTCGCACCAGATATTCGCCGGCGAATACCATTCTGCGTTCAAAGGACGTGGAATGGCATTCAGCGAAGTGCGGGAATACCAGTACGGCGATGATGTCCGTAATATGGACTGGAACGTGACTGCCCGCCTCCGTGCACCTTATGTGAAAGTCTTCGAGGAAGAGCGCGAAATGACCGTGATGTTGCTTGTCGACATCAGCCGTTCAGGTCTGTTCGGAACCGTGGGAGAAACCAAGAGAGACATGCTTGCCGAAATCGCAGCCGTCCTCTCCTTTTCCGCCATTCTGAACAATGATAAGGTAGGCGCACTGTTCTTCAGTGACCATGTCGAAGAATTCATCCCCCCGCGCAAGGGCAGGAGCCACTTGTTGCACATCATCAGGGAGATGCTGGACCTCCAGCCGAAATCTTCCGGCACCAATATCGGTGAGGCCCTGAGGTTTCTGACCAATGCCATCAAACAGAAGTGCACGGCATTTTTGCTTTCCGACATGATGGACACCGACGCCGACGGAAATCCGAGATACGAGGATGCGATGAAAGTCGCCGTGAACCGCCATGACCTGTCCGTTATAAAGGTTTATGATCCAAGGGAAAGGACCATCCCCGATGTGGGTCTTGTAAATGTCAAAGATTCGGAGACAGGACGCACCGCTTGGGTGAACACCTCCAGCGCCAAAGTCAGACGCATGTTCTCGGAGGCAGTGGAAAAATCTGATGGAAAGGCATTGAAAATGATGCGTAAATATCAGATAGACAGCGTAGAAATTCCTACAGGCTCAGACTATGTGAAGAGCCTTAAGGCATTATTTGACAAGAGATGAGAATGAGCAGGAAAATACTTGTTGTAACTGCGGCCCTTATTATATCAGTGATGTTGTGGGGACAGCACGGGTCGGTATTGCCGTCTGGGAAAGCTTTCCTCAGCCAACTTCAGAAACGCGATTCAGTCCTGATAGCAGATCAGGTGAAATACGGATTCCGGCTGGAAGGAGTGAAAAACGGCACGGAACTGAATCTGCCCGACATGTCTGAAATCCTCTCCGATATCTTCGCCGACAGCGTGGAAGTCGTAAATAATTGGAAATTAGATACTCTTAAAGTACATAAACGCGCCGCTACGAATGATTTGGAAGGCAGCGTGACCATTACTTCATTCGAAGAAGGGAAATACAGACTTCCCGATGTCTATGTCCAGCGCATTTCTCCTGACGGAACTACAGACACCCTCGTTTTCGAAGGCTTGCCTTTGGATGTCAGGACCATGCCGGTAGACACCGCCTCATTCCAGGTTCATGATATAAAAGGCCAGATACGTTATCCGCTAACATTTAAGGAATTGTTGCCGTATATCCTTGTCATTTGGGGTATTGCGATAATCGTCATCCTTATATGGGCATACATCCGTACGAGAAAGCGTAAAGAAAACGGCGAGGCGGCAGTGAAAGAGCCTCCATACATAACGGCATTGAAAAAACTCGACCACTATCGCGGAAACAAATTCTGGGCGCCTGAAAAGCAGAAGCAGTTTTACAGCGGCGTGACCGACGTTCTCCGCGAGTATATCGCCGCACGCTTCGGAGTCGGAGCGATGGAAATGACCACCGCCGAAATCTTTGACGGCCTGAAAGACAAGGAGATACCGCAGCCGCTGCTGGATGAGGCCCGCAGCCTGTTCGTCATGTCCGACCTCGTGAAATTCGCCAAGTTGACCGTCACCGACGATGAAAATGCGAAGGCTGTACCTGCCGCCGTCCGGTTCGTCACTTCCACATGGAAGGCCGAGGAGGAGGCTGATGCCAATGTTAATGTCAATGATAAAGTAGGGGAGGAGAAGTAATATGTTCTTTGAATATCCAAGATTACTCTGGCTGTTGGCCATCCCGGTACTTCTCGTTGCACATTATATATATAAGGAAGTAAAGGGACGCAGAGCGCATCTGAGAGTGTCTGACATCCGTCCGTGGATGGCAGGCGGAAAGTCGGCGTACAATTATCTGGTACATATTCCGATGATTCTCAGAACTATAGCCATTGTCATGATAGTCATCGCCATAGCGCGTCCGCGTTCATCCAGCCAGATGGACAAGATAGATACGGAAGGCATTGACATAGTTTTCGCCATGGACGTGTCCACCAGTATGTTGGCAAGAGACTTTACCCCGGACCGTATCAGTGCTTCGAAAGATATCGCCATCGAATTCATATCCCAGAGACCTTCTGACAGAATGGGTATCGTGGTATTTGCAGGGGAAAGTTACACGCAGTGCCCTCTTACCACAGACAGAGCCACTCTGATAAACCTTATGAAGGAAATCCAGACAGGTCTTATCGAAGACGGTACAGCTATCGGAAACGGACTTGCCACAGCAGTAGCCAGAATGAAGGATTCCGACGCCAAGAGCCGTGTGATAATACTGCTGACCGATGGTGTGAACAACAGTGGTGAAATCACCCCACAGACGGCTGCTGATATTGCAAAGACTTATGGCATAAGAGTTTATACTATAGGTGTAGGAGCTAATGGAACAGCGCCATATCCTGTGATCACCCCTTGGGGCGTGCAGATGCAGGATGTCCAGGTGGAAATCGACGAGGACCTTCTCAGGAATATTGCTGAAACTACCGGAGGCCGCTATTTCAGGGCTACTGACAATACGAAACTTGCTGAAATCTACAGTGAAATCAACAAGATGGAGAAGGCGCGCACAACAGTGGACAGCTTCCCTGTATACAAGGAACTGTTCGGTGACTTCGCACTCGTTGCGCTTGTGTGCCTGATGCTGGAAGCATTGCTCAGTCTTGTCGTGTTTAGAAAACTGCCATAAATGAAGGAGACTGGATTATGATATATTTCGCAAATGCCCAATATCTTTTGTTGCTGTTCTTAGTGCCGGTATTCCCGGTGCTATACGCCTTGTTGAGGTATCGCAGACGCAAGAGTATCAGGAAGTTCGGTGATGAGAAACTGGTTAAGGAACTCATGCCTTCATATTCAGGCTCCAAGGGATGGGTACGTGTTGTCCTGTTCTCATTGGCCTTTATGTTCTTCTCCATCGGTATGGCCCGTCCTCAGATGGGTGCCAAACTGAAGGAGCATCAGATGAAGGGCGCTGAAGTCATGATAGCGCTCGACGTCTCCAACTCCATGCTTGCCAGGGATTACTCTCCGGACAGACTGGACCGTGCGAAACTGGCCATATCCCGTCTTGTGGATAAACTTAACGGAGACAGAATCGGTCTTGTATTATTCGCTGGAACATCCTTTGTCCAGCTTCCGATAACCACTGACTACGTTTCAGCGAAAATGTTCTTGAACAACATTTCCACAGAATCGGTACCTGTTCAGGGTACTGCTATGGGCGACGCGATAAACACTTGTATCCGCAGTTTCAGCGCGCAGAGTGAGAAGAGCCGTGCCATAATAGTGATTACCGATGGTGAAAACCATGAAGACGACCCTGTATCTGCGGCCAAGCAGGCAGCTGAAATGGGAATCTCCGTGTATACGATAGGTGTGGGGTCTGAACAAGGCCAGCCGATTCCGATGAAAGGCGGACTGCTCAAGGACTCGGAAGGCAACATCGTCGTCACGAAATTGGATGAATCGACTCTCCGCGACGTGGCACGTGCCGGAAACGGTGCCTATGTCCATGCCGGGAATGACGAATTCGGACTGAATCCGATCATTGACAATGTCCGTAAACTCGATGAAGAACAGTTCAGTTCAGTAGTTTTCGAAGAATATGACGAGCAATATATGTATTTCTTCGCCATCGCACTGGCCCTCTTCGTGATACAGATGATGGTCGGCGAAAGAAAAGTGCTTCGTCATCTATTTGATAAAAAGTAAGTTATGAAGGGAATGAAATATATATTGACATCTGTTTTGGCTATACTCTGTGCAGCTCAAATGTTTGCTCAGGTGGATAGACATGATGTCAGGGCGGGTAACCGCAAATTCAAGAAAGAGGACTGGCGTGAGGCCGACATATCATACCGCAAGGCACTTGTGAAAGACTCCACATCTGTCGCTGCGAACTATAATCTCGCCAATACCGCCTACCGGCAGAAAAACTACGACGAGGCCGGAAAGTTGCTGGACCGCATAAAAGATTCCGCGCCAGCGTCGAGCCATGTCTCTGACTATTGGTTCAATGCCGGTGATGTCGCTCTCGCCAAGAAGGATTATCAGGCTGCTGTCAATGCTTTCAAGTCAGCCCTTTTGGCAAATCCTTCAGACCTGGAAGCTAAAGAGAACTATATCTACGCGAAGAAGAAACTGGAAGATCAGCAGAAAAATGGTGGCGGTGGCGGGCAGAATGACCAGAACCAAAACCAGGATCAGAACCAGAACAATCAGGACAACAAAGATCAGCAGAATGATCAGCAAAATAATCAGAACCAGAACGGCCAGTCCGGTCAGCAACCTGTGAAGATTTCTCCGCAGCAGGCACAGCAGATGCTGAAAGCCATCCAGGCTAAAGAGAAAGAAACTCAGGATAAAGTGAACAGAGAAAAGGCTGAGGCCTTGAAATCTCGTCAGAAAGAGAAGAACTGGTAGGAGGATGAATACATGAGAACAACGGCATTGAAAAAAACAGCATTGACCATAATCACTTGGGCTATAGGTATTTTCGCGGCAGCGCAGTCGGTCATTAAGGTGGACGCGCCGGGGATAGTCGCGGCTGATGAGCAGTTTAACGTCACCTTCATAATCGAGGGCGAAGGTCGTCCATCGGGGTTCAGCTGGACTCCAGGGGACGGGTTCTCTTTGGTTTGGGGGCCGCAAAAAGGAGAGTCGACGAGCGTCAGCATCATTAACGGTAAGCGCACGAAATCGTCGCAGTTTACATACACCTATATTTTGATGCCGAAGTCGACCGGAAAGTTTGAACTCCCGAAGGCTACAGCCAAGGTCGGCGGAAATGAAATTTCATCTGCGGAAACATCGATAGAAGTCTTGGCCTCTGGCAGTTCCTCTTCTTCGAATTCCGGACATAGTTCGTCAGGAGGCCGTTCTTCATCGTCCGCCGCCAGTGGTAATATCTCGTCATCTGACCTGTTCCTGAAATTTTCGTTGAACAAGACCAGTGCTGTCATCGGTGAGCCTATTACGGCTGAATTGAAACTGTATCAGAAAGTGGATATTGCTGGGTTTGAAGGCGCCAAGTTCCCTTCGTTCAACGGTTTCTGGAGCCAGGAAACCGCTTCGCCCAACAATATCGAGTTCCATCGCGAAGATGTCGGCGGACAGTTGTACAACGCGGCATTGCTCCGCAGATATGTGCTTATCCCTCAGCAGGCCGGCAACTTGGTAATAGACCCTGCCGAACTTGTATGTCTGGTGAACGTCAGAACTGCATCCAGAACAGGCAACAGTATATTCGACAGCTTTTTCGATGACGGTTATACCACTGTCAGAAAACGTATTTCCACACCTGCCGCCCATGTTCATGTCAAGGCTCTCCCTGCCGGTGCTCCTGCAGATTTCTGTGGCGGCGTCGGAAACTTCCGCGTTTCGGCCAAGCTTGCGAACGATAATTTGAAGACTCACGAGGCGACTTCGCTTATCGTTACGGTTACCGGAAAGGGAAATGTCTCCCTGCTTGAGGCACCGAAGATAAACTTCCCTCCGGATATGGATGTCTATGATACTAAGACCACTGAGAATACTGACAAGAGTACGGGAGGCACTTCAGGAAGCAAGGTCTTCGAGTATCCGTTCATCCCGAGAAGCAGCGGTCATTTCGCCATAGGACCTGTAAAGGTCTCATATTTCGATGTTTCTTCAGGCAAGTATGAAACGATAGACGCCGGCACGTTGGAATTCGATGTGGAAAAAGGCGCCGCCACTTCAGCTTCGTCCTCTTCATCCCAGTTGGTCATGCCGGACAGAAAGGGTGTGAAGAATTTGGGAGAAGATATCCGTTTCATTTCTTCTGCCATTCCGTCCTATTCGTTCAAGACGGGGTTCTTCGTCGGAACTTGGTATTACTGGCTGATAGTTACGTTGTTGCTTGTCGCAGCAGCCGTGGTTTGGTATCTGCTGCGCGGAATTGAATCCAGAAAAGCCGACGTGGCCGGTTCCAGAAACAGACGTGCTACCAAGATGGCACTTGCCCGTCTCAAGTCTGCCGGCGATTTCCTGAAAAAGAATCTCTACTCGGCATTCTATGAGGAATTGCACAAGGCCCTTCTCGGTTTCGTGTCCGACAAGATGAATATAAGCGTGGAGGACCTGAGTAAGGAGAATATATCGGAAACGCTTGCTGAAAACGGTGTGACTGAGGAACTTGCGAAGAGACTTGTGGATCTCATCGATGCCTGCGAATACGCAAGATATTCCCCTGACGGCGGTCACGAGGCTATGAATACCCACTATAATGAAGCTGTGGACGTGATTTCCGCAATCGATTCTATGATGAAAGGAAAAAAGAAAAATACCGCATCCAAGACTGCCGTCACGATAGTCGCGCTGATGCTGACCCTTCCGGGAGTGGTTCGGGCCAATGCCGATGTATATCTCGATTCTCTGTGGCAGAAAGGCACTGCCGCCTACACTGAGGGAAATTGGCGTGAAAGCCTGGATTCCTGGAAAGCTGTGGAAAATACCGGAGTAGTCTCACCGGAACTGTATTATAATATAGGTAACTCATATTTCAAATCCGGAGACTATGCACACGCGATTCTATATTATGAAAGAACACTTAAATCCAGACCTTCGTGTTCGGATGCAAGATATAACCTGGAATTTGCCAACAGCTTGATACAGGATAAGATAGATGTAGTTCCGGAGTTTATTCTGAAGAACTGGGCGAGAAAAATAAGTTACCTGCTCTCTTCCAATGTCTGGGCAGTCCTGTCACTTGTCCTGCTCGCGGCAGCATTGGCCATGCTCCTGATTTTCCTTTTGGGGAACAGGCGAGGACTCAGGCGGGCCGGTTTCTATTCTGCGATAGTGCTCTTTCTGATGGGCGCAGGAACTTTCGGATTTTCGGCATGGCAGCGAAGTGATTATATGAAAGCGGATTACGCTATAATTATAAGTCCTGTTTCATCTGCAAAGAGTTCACCGTCAGCAGAATCTTCGAAAGATTTGTTCGTGCTGCATGAGGGGACTAAAGTGAAGATCCTCGATTCTGTTGGTGTGTGGAAGAATATTTCTCTCTCTGATGGTCGACAAGGGTGGATCCAGGAAAGTGACATGGAAATAATCTGATGATGAAAAATAAAATACTTTACATTCTGTCCGTGGCTGTGATATTTTTCGCAGCGCGGACGTTTGCGTTTGCTGACTCCCGTAGAGACAGTACTTTACGTTTTGCGTTTTTGACTGATACTCACCTTGCTGCGAATTCCGGGGCTATCGATGACCTGAAGGCTTGTCTCAGAGATATAAACGATCAGGATTCGCTGGACTTTGTGCTTTTCGGAGGTGATATCACCGATTTCGGAACCGATGAAGAAATAGCATTGGCCAAGAGCATGATGGATACTCTGAGATTCCCGTATTATGTGGTTCAGGGTAATCATGACGCGAACTGGTCAGAGAGCGGTTGCAACACCTTTCTGAAGGTCTTCGGTTACGAGCATTTCGACTTCAAGAAGAAAGGTTGGAGATTCATAGGCTGCAACAGCGGTCCTGATATGCGTATGGCACCGGGACTGGCTCCGCGCGAGACTATGGAATGGCTGAAGTCGCTGGACAAGGAAGGGAAGTGCATATTCATAAACCATTATCCGATGGACTCTTCCGTGCTCAACTATTTCGATGTCACCAAGCAGCTCAAGCGACTCGATGTGCGTTTCGAGATAGGCGGACATTGGCATCAGAATATCGCCATGAACTATATGGGGATTCCTGCGGTCTTGTGCCGTTCTACCCTGTCTGCGGGCAGAGTGCCGGGATATAATATCGTGAGACTTTCTCCGGAGAAAATATCTTTCTCGGAGCGTAAGATTTTCGGTTCCACAGTGGTGGAAATGTCTCCGTGGTACGAGTACGAATTTCATGGCCCTGTGGTAGATACCGTGCATTATGACGCTTATGGACTTCCTGACGATTATCCATGGATGAGATATGATGTGAATGAGCGTTATCCGCAGGTCCGTGAAGTCTGGAAACAGGTGTTCGGAGCGAATCTTGCGGCCGGTTTCGCTGTGAAAGGGGACAGGGCATATTTTCCATTGGCCTCTGGTACAGTGAATTGCATATCGCTCAAAGACGGCCACACCATCTGGTCCAAGTCATTCGGAAGTAAGATTTATTCTACGCCTGCGATTTCAGGAAACACCCTCGTCTTCGGCTGCACCGACGGAAAAGTCTATGCGCTGAAAGCCTCTGACGGGTCCGTCAAATGGGAGTATGCTACCGCAAAATCCGTCCTCGCGTCTCCGCTCATCATGAATGGAATCGTCTATGTAGGGGGTTCTGACAATGCCTTCAGAGCGCTTGACCTGAAGACCGGAAAAGCGGTCTGGACTTATACCGGAGTAGAGGGACATGCCATTTCTTCTCCTTATGGCGACCAGGAGAGGGTGGTGTTCGGAACCTGGGGAAGGAAACTATATTCACTGGACCCTAAGAGTGGTCGTGAGCAGTGGGTCTGGACAGTAGGGAAACCGTCCAGGATGCATTCTCCTGCGCATTGTGTCCCTGTATATGCTGCCGGCCGCATATTCGTAGCTGTCCCTGACAGAAACGTTTACGCCATCGATGCCAAGACAGGAAAAGAACTTTTCCATGTGGCGGGCGGACGTGATGCAATAGGTCTCGGAAGTGACGGCAATACTGTTTATTCCAAGGTCATGTTCAGCAGAATGTATGCTTTCCCGGCTGACGTGGCTGCTCCTGCTGACGGAGGGGAACTCGATCCTTCACTCAAGTTGTGGAATGTGAGGGATAGCCTCGGATACGATATCGCCCCATCGGCATTGACAGAAACCGAAGGCATCTTGTATGTTCCGACAGACAAGGGAAATCTTGTCGGGATGGACGCGAAGACTGGTTCTTTCCTTTGGGCGCACAAGATTTCCGTCGCTCTGGTGAATCCTGTCCGCGTGCTGAAATTGCATGGACGCCGTTGCGTGCTGGCCTCTACGATGGACGGCACTGTCGTGCTTTTGGAAATTGCGGAATAATAATTACCGATATTAAAACTGATAACCATGGAATTGAGAAAAATTGTCGCACTTGTGACGGGATTAGTTCTCCCGGCTGCAGTGGCTGTTTCTTCTGACAAGAATGTCGGAAGTTTGCCCGATTGGCAGAACCCTGCTGTTTCAGAAGTGAACAGGCTTCCTATGAGGGCCACGTTCGTTACCGACCAGCAGAAGACATTGACCCTTAACGGGGTATGGAAGTTTAACCTTTGCGATAGCCCGTCGGTGGCGGAGGACGCATTTACGGCTGAGAGTTTCGATGACTCTGCGTGGGGGACTATGCCGGTTCCGGGAATGTGGGAGCTGAACGGTTATGTGGACCCTGTTTATCTGAATGTCGGCTATGCTTGGCGAGGACATTTCGAGAATAATCCTCCGTTCGTTCCTGAAAAGGATAACTACGTGGGGCAGTATAGACGTACTTTCGACCTGCCTGAAGACTGGAACGGAAAGCAGATCCGTCTTTGTGTGGGTTCAGCCACTTCCAATGTCCGTCTCTGGGTGAACGGAAAGTTCGTCGGATATAGCGAGGACAGTAAGCTGGAGGCTTGCTTCGATATTACCCGTTATGTTCAGAAGGGACATAACTTCATCGCGATGGAGATTTACCGTTGGTGTGACGGAACATATCTTGAGGATCAGGATTTCTGGAGATTCTCAGGAATCGCACGCGGAATGTATCTTTTCACGAGAGAAAAAGACCGTATCGAGGATGTGAATGTCCGCGGAGAAATGGACGGTAAAACGGCATTGACCCTTACCCTTACTCCGGGAATTACCAGCCTCTCTTATGAAATTACCGACCCGGCAGGCAAGAAGGTCTATTCGGCGGAAGAGACGTTGGGCCGCAACCTCGGGAAAGATGCGGATGGGAATCGCGTTTTTCGCGCGGAATTCGGCGTGGCTTCTCCTGAGCTTTGGACAGCCGAGACACCGTCGCTTTATACTTTGAAAGTCAGCGCCTCAGGTCGTAAAGGATTGGTGGAGAGCACATCTCTTCAGTTCGGCTACAGGACTGTGGCTATCAGGAATAACCAGCTTCTCGTGAATGGCCAGCCGATTCTCATTAAAGGTGTGGACCGTCATGAGATGAGCACTCACGGAGGATATGTAGTCACTGAGGAGGAGATGCTCAGGGATATAAAGATTATGAAAGAGTTGAATATCAATGCTGTAAGAACGTCTCACTATCCTAATGATCCTCTCTGGTACACCCTCTGCGACAAATTCGGCATCTATGTGGTCGATGAGGCGAACGTGGAATCACACGGAATGGGTTACGGTGAAGAAACTTTGGCGGCGCGTGAGGACTTCTTCGATATGCACCTCGTGCGTAACCAGCGTATGGTTTACCGTGACTATAACCATCCTTCCATCATCGTCTGGAGTATGGGAAATGAGGCCGGAGACGGTTCCAATTTTGAGAAAATATATGACTGGATCAAGTCTTATGACAGCAGTCGTCCTGTCCAGTACGAGCGGGCTAACCGGAAACGTCATACCGATATCTGGTGCCCTATGTATACTTCCCCTGAAAGATGCGAGAAATATCTTAAAGGTTCTCCTACCAAGCCGCTTATCCTCTGCGAATACTCCCACGCGATGGGCAACTCCTGTGGAAACTTGAAAGAATACTGGGACCTTGTGCGTAAATATCCTGAGTTCCAGGGTGGTTTCATCTGGGATTTCGCCGATCAGGCTCTTTACAGAAAAGTAGGCGATTCAGAGGTGTTCGCTTTCGGAGGCGACTTTAATGATTACGACCCTTCCGACGGTTCATTTAACTGTAACGGAATCGTGTCAGCCGACAGGCAGTTTCATCCTCAGGCTTATGAAGTGAGATACCAGTACAGGTCTATCCATACTTCCGCCGACAGTACATTCCGTCTGAAATCATCTGTGTCTGAGGATAATACGGAACTGAAACTGAAAGTCTACAACGAGAATTTCTTCCTCCCTCTCTCCGGCTACAGAATGGTCTGGTCAGTCGAGGCAGGTGGCGAGAAAGTGCTTTCCGGCGTTTGCGAGAATGTGGACCTTGCCCCTGGTGAGACCGGATATGTAAGCCTCGGCATCACCATGAAAGACGTCCTCCAAGCTGTTGCCGGAGCCACGAATTCGGATTCCGGATGCGCGACATTCCACATGGACACCGATATCAGCATCGATGCAAGTTGGCAGCTCAAATCCCGCGACGGCATCCTCCCTGCCGGCTTTGAGGTCGCCTATGACCAGATCCGCCTGTACGAGGCCCCGGCTTGCGCCTATACCGCCGGCTCCGCAGCTGTCGCGAAAGGAATTTTACCTGAGATCAATGACGGGGTCAATGTCGAGTTTTCCGGGAAGTTTACTTATGCCGGTTTGTCCGAAGGTGTACGTGTTGCTGATTGGGCGGCTGTATTCGATAAGGTTACAGGAGCATTGACCAGCTACAAGATCGATGGTACTGAGCTTCTTAAAGAGGCATTGATGCCTTCTTTCGGCAGAGCTCCGGTGGAGAATGATCTCGGTGCCAAGCTGCATGTCAAGTCAGAAGTGTGGCGTTATCCTGTTTTTGAACTTCTTTCGTTTAATGTAGAGAAAAAGGCTGACAGATACGTGGTTACGACATTGTATGAGATTCCTGTATGCCAGGTCAGCATGACTTATGACATTTTCTCTGACGGCTCGCTTTCGGTTTCTGAAAAGATGATCGATACGGGTGAGCTCAGCAAGGCACCGGATCTCTTCCGTTACGGAATGAAGTTCGCTATGCCTGGAGATTTCTCCACAATGGATTTCTATGGCCTCGGTCCTTGGGATAACTACTGTGACAGAAATTCGTCCGCGCTTCTCGGTCATTATACACAGAGGGTTGAGGACCAGTATTGGTATGGCTATGTCAGGACTCAGGAGTCCGGTACCAAGACGGGACTTCGCTGGCTTCGTGTGACTGACGGCTCAGGTATGGGCCTGGAGGTTACATCTGATATCAGATTCAGCGGGTCGGCACTGCCGTTCAGTCAGAAGGATATGGATTCGGCATTGACAGATCCTATGCCTCGTCCTAATCCTACTAACGGGCAGTTCGGCAACGGTACACATTCGCTTGAGCTTCTGCCTCTTGCACATAATGATAACCGTACGCTCGGAACGACTTACGTTAATTTCGATATGAAGGAGGCCGGTGTAGGCGGTATCAATTCATGGGGTGCGCTTCCGATGGAAGATTATCGGGTCCACCCGGCTGAATATGATTTCAGATTTGTTCTTAGACCAGTCAGGTAACAGCGAAAGTTGCTGAGTGACAAAGAAAAAGCCCTCGGAAATCTCCGAGGGCTTTTCTCAATATTTGGAACTAAGATTAGTATCTGTTCAGAGGACGTCCGCTTGTCATCATGTGTACTCTTCTCTTTACGTCGTCGAGTACTTCCTGGTGAGCTGCGAGAGATGCTTTCTGCTCCTCGGTGCGCTCTCCTTTGGCTGTGATGGCGTCGATGTGCTCAGCAGCTGATGAAAGAATGGTGTCGATGAGTTCTACGATATCATCCATATCTTTGTCTACAAAACCTCTGGATGTTACGGCAGGTGTACCTACGCGGATTCCTGAAGTCTGGAATGGTGAACGTGAATCGAAAGGAACCATGTTCTTGTTTACAGTGATGTCAGCCTTTACGAGCTCGTTCTCGGCTACTTTACCTGTAACCTCAGGGAATCTTGTACGGAGGTCGATGAGCATCAAGTGGTTGTCTGTGCCGCCGGATACGACTTTGTATCCCTTGCTGATGAACTTGTTGCACATAGCCTTAGCGTTCGCTACGACCTGTTTCTGGTATTCTTTATACTCAGGCTGGAGTGCCTCGTAGAATGCTACTGCCTTAGCTGCGATAACATGCTCGAGAGGACCGCCCTGGATTCCAGGGAATACGCTTGCGTTCAGGATCTGAGACATCTTCTTGATCTCTCCCTTAGGTGTCTTTCTGCCCTGAGGATCGTCGAAGTCTTTACCCATGAGGATGATACCTCCTCTTGGTCCACGGAGTGTCTTATGTGTGGTAGATGTCACGATGTGAGCATATTTGACAGGGTTCTCCAGAAGGCCTGCTGCGATGAGACCTGCTGTGTGAGCCATGTCGATCCAGAGAATAGCTCCTACTTCGTCTGCAATTTTTCTCATGCGGGCGTAATCCCACTCTCTTGAGTATGCAGATGCTCCTCCGATGATGAGTTTCGGCTTGCACTCTTTAGCTGTAGCCTCCATCTTGTCGTAATCTACTCTTCCTGTTTCCGGATCGAGTCCGTAAGCGACAGCATGATAGAGGATGCCTGATGCGTTGACCGGTGAGCCGTGTGTGAGGTGCCCTCCCTGTGAGAGGTCCAGACCCATGAAGGTGTCACCCGGGTTAAGAATAGCGATTTCTACGGCGAGGTTAGCCTGTGCGCCTGAATGAGGCTGTACGTTTGCATATTCTGCACCATATATTTCGCAGAGGCGATCGATAGCTATCTGCTCGATCTGGTCTACTACTTCACATCCGCCATAATAGCGTTTTCCAGGATATCCCTCAGCGTATTTGTTTGTGCAGATGGATCCCATAGCCTCCATGACCTGGTTGCTGACATAGTTTTCAGAAGCTATGAGTTCAAGTCCCTGAGATTGTCTTTCCTTTTCCTTTTTGATAAGATCAAAAATTTGAAGATCTTGTTTCATAAAAAGTTGTTTAGAGTCTGGTTTAACATGTTAATCCTTTCATGCTCTTTGCGGGCATTCGTACAAATATAACACTTTTAATCGATTTTAAATAAATAATTGTAAGATTTTTCCTTGTTTTGGGATATCTTTGCAATTATTTGTGAGGAATTGGGTTACGAAGGCATTGACATAAACAACAGGTGGTATGAAAGATAGAAAGTTGCTGAACATCGAGCTCGGGCGCGTCAGCCCGGAGCAGTATAAGGATCTTCCGGAATCGGGGGTTTGCGTGGTCTTGGACAATATCAGGAGCGCGCATAATGTGGGGTCCGTGTTCAGAAGTGCGGATTCTTTTAAGGTGGACAAGGTATGGCTGTGCGGAATCTGCGCTGTCCCGCCGTCTCCGGAGATTCACAAGTCCGCGCTGGGGGCTGAGTTCAGTGTGGATTGGGTGTATGAGAAGGAGACGATGGATGCTGTCCGGAAGCTGAAGGAGGACGGTTATGTCGTGCTGAGTGTGGAGCAGACGGTAAATTCGATAAAGTTGGACAAGTTCGTGCCTGAACCGGGTAAAAAGTATGCCCTGGTTCTGGGAAATGAGGTGGATGGCGTCCAGCAGGAAGTGGTGGATGCGTCCGACGGTGTCCTGGAGATCCCTCAGTTCGGTACGAAACATTCCCTGAATATTTCAGTGACAGCCGGAATCGTGCTTTGGCATTTCCGGCTTACCGGGGGGATTTAGTCTGCTTTTTTGTGGCGCATGAAGGCCGGGTCTCGAGTAGTTCCAGAAGATAGTCTTTGTCCGGGGAGTCGGATTTCATGATTAGTTTTCGTAGTCTATTATACCTTGTATAAAGTGTTTGGCACGAAATTTTGGAAATGGTGCTTATGACTTTATACTCCATATTTATAGCATATAGAGCAAATAATAAGAGGTCTTCTTCCTTATAATCCGGGACTACTGTTTTGAATTTGTTGAGGACTCCTGTGAATTTTTTATCCGTATATTTTAATATGCAGTCTCTGAAGTCTTTGGCGCAGATGTGGGTTTCTATTATGTCGCCTATGCTGTCTTCGAGAGAAATCTTTTTGTTTTCCGGAGAGTAATAGCGTTGCAATATTTCACCTATCATTGATATCAGGACGGAGCTCTCATCGTATTTTATCAAGTCCCTTAGTGTGTTCTTATAGTCTTGGGCCTGTGCGGTCATTTGCGTGAGGTGCTTTTCTGAATTGTCTAGCTTGGACTCTGTCTCGGATAGTTCCTGTTCAGTGTTGACCAAGACTTCTTTCGTCTTGGAATGCGCTTTTTTCTCGCTTCGTAATATTTTAATGGACAAGAGAATAAGTGTGGCTGCGAGGACAAGCAGAAGAGAATAGATGACTCTGTTCGTCTTTATTTTATAGTCGGCGAGTTCTTTTTGCTGCTGATAATACTTTTCATGAGCCAATGTGATGGACTGCTGAAGAGTTTCGGCAGTTATAGCATCCACTATGTCTTGGAGATCTTTTAGTAATGGGTATGCTGCTGTGGTATCTTTTTCTCTGTCGCGTATTTCGAAATCTGCTGCCAGTGTGTACATTCTGTCATGTTTTGTATTGATGGCTGCATAGGCGGAATCGATGTAAGTATGAGCCTGTTGTCTTTCCCCTATAAGGCTATAGGCCTTCGCGGCTTCACTATACAACGATACGTCCAGTTTTTTATTTATTTGTTGGATTTGTTTTATAATATGTATGGTGCTGTCAGGATGCGGGGGCTCCAGAAGCATATAGAATGAAGACATCAGACTGAGGGCTGATGTGAGTATCGGATTGTTGTTTAGTGATTTAGCTTTAGTGTATGTGTCTTGGCATAGTTTCAATGCTTCGTCGAAACGCTTTTGGCTCATATACGCGGATGCTAATTTCAATTGAGACCTCAATATATAATGAGGATCTCCGACTTTATTGAAATAGTTGCACGCGATTTCTTGGTATTTTATACTTTCGTTGTTATTGTATTGTCTGGAATATAAGACGCCTATGCGGGAAGATGACATCCCGCAATAGAACCAATCCTTACATTCTTTTGCGAGCAGTAACGCTTCAGTGTAAGAGGAGACGGCTTCTTCCAACATATTTGAGTCTGTCTGCTGATCTCCAAGATAAAAGTTGAACAACATTTTTTCTCGGGGATTACCGTGGCGTTTGTAATAGTTTTTATACGCTGACAGTGTATCGAGAAAGCTGCCGGAGTCATAACTGTTTTTGTCCAGAGCGATAGCGTATAAGGTACAATACTTCGCCCTGTTTTTTCTATTCGTGAAATCTGACTCTTTATATTTCTTGAGTTCTGTGTATGCGCTGTCCGGATATGTTTGTATATAAGAATCGATATTCGCCAGTAATTTGCTTTGGTTGGAACAACTGGTGATGATTATTGTGAATATCGATAATATTGTGGCTATTTGTTGTGTCTTCATTACTTTTTGTTTTGATTAGTTAGGCTGTTACAAAGGTAATGAGAATTGCAGATTGTCCCAAAAAATCTTTGTTTGTCTATTGATTATCTTACTTGCAGACTATTAGGAAAAACGGCCTTCTACGGTCTTTAGAGGCGTTTTGTAAGAAGCGTGCTTCTTGTAAGCGTTGATAATTAATCAGTTGTGAAAATACCTGTAAGTAAGGAAAATCATCATCGATATTGTATTGTTAGTTGCTGTTTTATAACTTTGTCGTAAAACATTTAAATCCGGTAGTATGAAAACACTGAAGTTTGATGTTCAAGATAGATTTCTTCTGGTAATGAATGTGTTGATTTCAGCTGTTTTCATTACGTTGTTTACCAGTTGTGAAGAGAAGAATGTTTATGAACAATTTCAAAAAGTTTCAGGCCGTTTAGAAACGACTATTGATACTATAAGTTTTGAGGCCGTCAAATTGGATTCTGTTCATTGTTCTGGCGAGTCATTCTCCTGGATTAGCAGTGATGGTAAGATATGTTACTATGATAACTATTTTTGTTGGTTGTATACATTTGATGGAGATGGTCATTTACAAAATCGGAGACTCGGTTATGGAAGAGGTCCTAATGAATCATTGATAAGGCAAGGTATGGTTTGCGCTATGTCTAATGATGGGGAGTTTGCGATTTGTGGGAATACGTATGATTATGAATATTACTCGGCTGAGATGGGATTGAAGCATCGTTTCATGCTCAAACAGGAAAAGAACTCATTGGACCCGAAAAACTATATGACTTATACCACAGCTGATTTTGATATATGTGCAAGGCTGAATGATGAGAAACTATATATGGGTATGACGAGCGATTCGGAAAAATTCTCGTTCTTTACCACTCCAGCGGAATATATCTCAGAGTCCTATCGTATTGGTGTGATTGATCTTAGAAAAGGAAAAGCTATGCCGATGGAAATTAAGGGGTTTCCTCCGATTTATGCGCAGGATCATCAGAAGTTTACGAGTTTTGATGGCGTTGACTTCGATATTGATAGAGAGGGAAATTTTTATATTGGCTTTCGTGCGGATTCGTTAGTGTATGTGTTTGATAAGAATCTTAAACCGAGATATGCTTTTGGTGTTAGTGGGAAGGGTATGGATCGAGATTATGAAAGCGTGACTATGGATAACCTTCGGGCTTATGGAAGGAATTTGAGTGATAAGGGCTATTATTCCTGGGTTGAGTTTGTTGATGAGACTAAGACGTGCTTCAGGTCCTATAAGAAAGGCTCGATGTCAGATTATGACGGATTACAGATATATAAGGACGGCCAGATGGTTGGAGACTGTAATGTGCCAAAAGGTTTAAAAGTCACCGGATATATTGAACCATATTATTACTCGCAAGTTTTCAATGACAACGATGAAGGCCTTACGATATATAGGTTTAAACTGTAAAAGAGGATGTTTTAAAACTGCATAATTATGCGTAAAATGAAATTACTATTATTTTTGGTAGTCGGCATTATTCTTTCCGGATGTGGAGGAGGTGTCGTGAAAGTGAATAATGAAATTAACTTGGGTGTTCATTTAAAGGACAACGCACCTTCATTTATGTTGAATGACGTCGCCGAGGTAATCAGTGTAATCGAAGTTGGTAATTCTGATTCCCTGGTGCTGGAACGAGTTTTTCCTGTAGATGAGCACGATGGAATGCTTCTTATAAAAGGAGGTGATGTGCTTCTCTCAGTGGATATGATGTCTGGGACGATACGTAGCGTGATAGGTCATAAAGGTAAAGGTCCTGGCGAGTATCTGAGGATTTCTGGTGCAGCTTATGGTAAAGACGGGAGTGTTTATGTTTGTGATATGAATCCGAAACGGATATTGAAGTATCATTCTGATGGTAGTTTCGCCGGTAATATCCAATTTGATAATGCGGCATCTATATCAGTTCTGCCTGATGGAAAACTGGCTGTGTCGTTGAGTCCTGTTGGAAATGAAAAGACTAGGCTTAAGATTTATGATGAACTTACTGGACAGGTTCGGAATAGTGAACTTCGGGATCGAGATGTAAATACAGCTATGGTGTATCTGAATAGTTTATGGAGAAATGATGATTACAGCTATTTTAAAATGCCATTCTCGGATACTATATACAGGGTCACTTCTCATGAAGAATCTCCATGGCTGGTTTTATCGAGCGGAAACTATACTGTGCCGATTGACGCATATTCGTCATTGGACAAACTGAAATCTGTTTCTCGGGAATGTATAAGCAGCATATCTAAGGTGTTTAATTCGAAATACATGTATCTGAATTATAGGCTCTCGGATATGTGGTATTTTGATATGTGGAGTATTGAAGGATGTAATTTGATTGGCCGTAATCTTTTAAAACATCCTGGCCCAGGCAGTCATGCCGGCTTTGATGTGGATGTGAATGGTAAAAGGACTCTCGCTGTTCCTTGTTATATGTCTGAAAAATATTTGGTTTGCGAGTTTGTCAATGTTGAAGATGCTAAAAAAATATATCCGGCTGTTACGGAGCAGTCTAACCCTATACTTCTGATTATGAAGTTTGTCTAGGTTGTGTTGAAGGTTAAAAACGTATTTATATGTTGAAGAAGTGTCTTACTCTTGTGTGGCTGACGGTTTTTTCGGCCGTCCTTGTATGTTGTGGCAGTAGCGATGAAAATATTTTCGATGCGCCAGTACATAAAGCTAATGCTGAGAAAACGTGTACTATGAGCGGGATTTCCGTTGACCTGAATGGAGATAAGCCAAATGGGATATGTGGTATATTCGTTTCGGATTCAGTTTTGCTGTTGCGTGGAACAGTGAAGGGGTCTCCTTTTATGGTTTATGCCTATTCTCTTAATGCTGGATCCCCTCTGGGGGCGTATATAGCAAAAGGGCGAGGGCCGAATGAACTGTTAATTCCTCAGTTTAAGGAACATATAAATGAGAGTAATCTTCTTTATGTATTTGATTTGAGCTTGGGTTCTTCGTATAGTTTTGACTATCTGAAGTCTATTGAAACTCATAATACAGTCCTATCTGAATTATTAAAGCTGCCAAGCAGGCCTTTATACGCGTTTCCTATGCGAAAGTCACATGCCGTAATCATTCCGGAGGCCGATGATTATTCTCTGGAGATTTTGGATGAAAGTGGTCATAGAATTAAAAAACTGTCTCTCTATCCGAATGTCTCAGGAGAACAGTATTTTGATAGATTATCATCAGCTTGCGCATTAAATCAGAAGAATAGCAAATTGGCTATGGCGATGTGTTCGTCTCCGCAGGTGAATTTTATAGATTTAGAAAATGGGGATAAGATAACGTGTGCGATTTCTGATGAATACAAAAAGTGGAGAGATATGCTAAATGCAAGTGACGAGAATCATCGTCTTTATTATATGTCTTCAGCGCAATCATCTGAATACTTTATGTCATTATATGTTGGCGGCGTGTCTCTTATGGATTGGATAAAAGGTGGTGATGCCCCTCATCTTCATATATTTGATTGGGATGGAAATCTGCTGTTTGATATCTCGCTGAAAGAAAGTTTGAAATCAATAACATTTGACGGGTCTTCCAAAGTGTTGTATGGTGTAGATGCTAATGACAATATCTACAGATATGATATGTCTGAACTCATGTAGCAGCTCTAACTGTCGGTATGGATAGACATAAAGTTCTGATTTTAAATTCTGTAGTTATGCGAAGTGCTTGCCGAACATATTTTTCGTTACTCCTGATATCGTTTTTGTGTCTTGCTATGATATCCTGTCACAGCGGAGCGAAGACGAGTAACTCTGTTGGGCATAAGCAGGTCGCAAATTGTGATACCATTATTCATTTGGAGGATAATCTTCAAGTTTTTGATATTAGCGTTGACGATAGCCTTCTGGTTCTCCTTACTGGCGGAAATCCGATGTTCTATGCTGTGGATTTACATCGGAATGTGGTTTGCAAAAAGTTTGGTTACATCGGTCGTGCGTCCAACGAATATTATATGAGGCCACATCAGTTTAATATCAGGAATCATATCATTCAATTCTTGGACAGATCGCGTAAGACGATGTGTTATATCTCTTTACCTGGTTTTAAACAGTCGGAGAGACCGGTGCCGTATACATCTGAATTCCGGCCATCACGAGCTGTTGATGTGGAAGGCAATATTATAGCGGTCGGCTCTTTTTCGGACACGAGATTAGGACATGTGGACCCGGAAGGTAAGATTTGTCAGACGGATTTTTCATACCCGTTTGATACTGGGGATGTCGAAGGAATCTATAGGGGAAGTGTTTTCCAGTCTGATGTCAGAATACCGCAGACTCGTGCATCAGCATTTGTATATGCCCTGTCATCAGATAGTTATGAAATTTATGATGTGGATGATGCTCATTTGGAACGTGTTTATTCCAGCCCTGTGGAAAATGCGCCGAAGTTATATAAAATGGGGTCCAGGACGGGGATTGACCACAATAAAAGTAAAGCTGGCATAATGCAGACGTCAGTTACAGATAAAGGGATTTTTCTGATATCTTCTGATGAAACTTATAATGAAGCGGCCAAGAATGGTTTTATAGGCGATTTGGTGAAGGAGTATGACTGGAATGGATCATTCGTTACCGATTATCGACTGCCTTTTCCGGTATCTGCATTCTGTGTTGCTGAAAATGTGCTATATGCTGTTTCTGAAGATATTGGCGGGACTGTAATTGTCAGAGTACCTCTTTCTTCGAAATGATTAACTGTATTTTGATGGGTATGAGATATAATACAATAACAAAGACTTTGTTAGCTGCTGTATTTTTAATGACAGCATGTTCGCACCAGAAAACATGGTTGCAGAGTGTTCCTATGACTAAGTTGGAAGTAAGTCGCGATGTAGAGTTCCTGCCGATTCCTGGAGATTCTATAGTCATGCCGGAAATACTCGCCACATGTGGAGATTATGTGCTTTGGTCAGAGAAGAAAGGTGATGAACTGTTGAGGATTAGTGATTGTGACGGAAACCTTCTGTCATCAGACATCAAGAAGGGGAGGGCTTCCGGAGAATTGCTGAATATTACTCAGATATTGGTGCAGGATCATGACTTTATTCTTTGCGATGTGCTCAAGAATAAAGCATACTCTTTCGTACTTGAGGGACATTATGTCGATAGAGTGAATTCTTTTGATATCGGAACTTTCAGTACAATTGCAGTGGCGGGTGATACGATAGTCGGTATCGCTAAACATGGAAATTATAAATATGAGTCCAAACTTTTGGATGGAAATACGATTTCAAAGTTCGGGAATTATTCATTCTATGGTTTGGATGTGGAGACTGGTTGTAGTCTTTTGCGGGGACATATTTGTATCAATGACGCTTTAGGGAGAACGGCTGTTTTCGGATATTGTGCCGGTGCTTATGAAATTGCGGACTACAGACACTATGAAATTGTGCGGAGTGAAAAGCTTGAAGATTTTTCATTTGATGGGAAAGTTGGAGGACAAGTTTTGATGGGACCGGAGTCTAAACTGAATTTTATTTCGGTCTCGTCATCTGAAACCTATATTTATGCTTTGTACGACGGGAAAGATCTTAATTATTATATGTCTAATCAGGTAGATTCTCCAAGTGGAAATACTATTTGTGTTTTCGATTGGGATGGTAACTACGTAAAATCTGTACATCTGGATTATCCGGTTACGTGTATTGCTTGGAATCCGGATGATAATAGCCTATATATTAGTGTGTTAATGGATTGTGATTACCGAATTGGAACTATTAAATCAAATCGTTTATGCCCATGAGAAGAGTTGTTTGATTATGATATCAAAAAACTCTTTAAGCGGTAGTTTTAGGTTGTAAATGTTTTTAAAAATCGTTGAAAATGAGAAAGAAAGTTGTTTTGGCAGTGAGCCTGGCAGTGTTCGCGGCTGCTTCGATTTTAATGGAGATCACTTCATGTACAGGCAAATCGGGTGACGCTTCAGTTATAAAGACTATAAAAGTTGGAGATTATCAGGAGGATAATTTCGATTGGAAATCGGTGTTCGAACAGGATCTCCATCTTGTGGAACTTACGGATACTTCGAAAGAGTATTCTTTTACTGAGATATCTAAACTCGTTTTCAAGAAAGATAAGTTCTATATCTCCGACTGGGCTACTCGCAGGATAATTGTTTTTGACTTGAACGGTAATCCTGTGTTTGTGTTGAATAGACGCGGCCGTGGTCCGGAGGAGTATCTTCAAGTCACTGATTTTGATGTGGATAATAGTGGTGGATTATGGATTCTGGATGGCCAGAAAGATGCTGTGGTTCATTATTCGTCAGAGGGAAGATTCTTGTCTCAGAGTAAAACTGGAGACTGCCAGTATTCGCATATCGCTTGCTCGAATGAAAACCTTCTTTTGAGTGTGGCATATTGGGATAAAACTGAAAATGGTGGATATATAGCTGTTGCTGCCGATACAAATCTCAATGTTACTTCACGTTATGGAAGAATTCCAGAATTCTATGATCCTGACTTTGAGTTCCCAAGTGTAGGCTTTTCTGAAATTGGTGATGCGTTAATGTGTAATAATCCAATTGATGATTATGTAAGTGTTTTCGAGAAACATGAATATAAGGGTGATTATTACTTCGATTTCGGTAGTAAGAAAGTTCCTGATGATGTCCGGAAATCAGTAGAGTCTCATCTTGAATCTATTGCCGATTATACGTTCTTGGTTAATGCTGTAGGCGTGTATAAGGATTATGTTGTGGGCACTATGATGGAAGCTGGTTCCCCTAAGGATTTTATTATCGATATGAAGTCTGGAAAAATGTATAAGCAACCATGGGATGAAGGCACTCTGCATTTGTCCGCAATTTCTAACGACAGGATAATCCTATCAGGGACGGATGTTGAAGCAGATAAAGATATCGTTGCATATGTTTCTTTTGATGAACTTAAAACCATATCTTGATAAAATAGATTAATTATGAAGAAGAAAATTTTGTTAACCGCTAGTATAGCGATAGTTATAGCTGTGGGATTATTTGGTATGAATAGGGCAGTATCTGGAATCGAATCTGGGCTGGTTTTTAATGCTAATGTGGAGGCGTTAGCTCGCGGTGAAGCTCATAGTAGAGCTATTTGTTATAATCAATATAATATAAGCAAAGAGATTAAATGCTTGATTTGTGGCAGTTGTGAGTATACGGATGGTGAGGGTTTAACTAGGGGTGGATATTGTAGATGGTAATATGCGTAAATTAACAATACTCTTCTTTTTTTCTATTGTTCTCGCTGCGTGTAGCGAGAACAATGAAAATGTATTTGATGCTCCAGTTCGTAGTTTGAAAGCGGAGAAATCATTTACTTTGAGTGGTTCTCCTATGGAATTATGTGGAGAAAAGCCAGATGTAATATCCGATTTGTTTGTATATGATTCGACTTTGCTGTTGAAGGGGACTGTGAAGGACTCTCCTTTTATGATTCATGCTTATTCGCTTGATGATAAATCTTTTAAAGGCTCTTATATAGCAAAGGGACGAGGAGAGAATGAGTTGCTTAGCCCTCATTTCGAAGGATTAGTCCAAGAGGGGATATACATATTCGATTTGAATTTGTGTTCATCATATTGTTTCGATTATGTCAAATCGTCGGAGACTCATAATTCGGAGCTCTCGCATTTAGTGAAACTTCCGGGTAATACTCTATATGCATATCCGATGGGGGACAAGCATCTGGCACTTGTTCCTGAGCCTGAAGATTTTGTGGGTAAAATTGTGGATGGGAATGGGGCGATTCTGAATACCGTTTCCATATATCCGCATGTATCAGGAATTGATTTCTTTAGTAGACTGTCGTCTGCAAGTTTATTGGGACAGTCTCACAAGAAGTTCGCAATGGCTATGTGTCGTCTTCCGCAAGTTAATTTTCTGGACTTGGAAACTGGAGATAAATATACAATAGCGATTTCTAAAGAATACAAGAATTGGCTTAATATGTTGAATGGTAGTGATGAAGACCTAAGATATTATTATCTTTCATGTACTCAGTCATCCAAATATTTTATGGCGCTGTATTTTGGCGGAGCAACCAGACAGGAGAGGAGAGAAGGAGTTTTGCCGCATTTGCACGTCTTTGATTGGAATGGTGGTTTTTTATATGATATTGCGCTGAATGAGAGCATCGAAAGTGTTGCTTTTGATGAGATGGATAATAAGTTATATGGTGTGGATTCAAATGATAGCGTTTATCGTTATGATATGTCTGAATTATTATAGATAATACTTTTATTAATTTGAGGCGAAAATTTAAAATACTGATAACTAGTCTGTTTGTGGTGCTGGCAGGGTTGCTGCTTCACTATTCTCTTCGTGTGTTTGTATGTGATTCTTTTGTCGTTAATGGCGTTTCAATGGAGCCTGTTCTGCATAGCGGAGAGCGAGTTTGGGTTAATAAGTTGAAAATGGGAGCTCGTATATATACGGACTATAACTTCTCTAAGCCTAAACTTTCCTCGTTTCGCCTGCCTGGATTCAGTAAAGTCAATGTGGGAGATCTTGTGATATCAAACTATCCTTATGCGAAGTCCCATGATACTATAACATTCAAGATTAATTATGTATACCTTAAACGGTGTTATGGTGCGCCAGGTGATACTGTGAGAATAGTGGATGGTTATTACTTGCATCCTCAAACAGGTGGTAGAATTGGAGACTTGACTTACCAAAAGAAGTTGTCTGAATGCTCGGACTCTCTTCTTGCAGAAGATGGAGTGGTTATTAAAGCATTGCAAGTTAATAAGTCATTGAATTGGACTATCCGCAATTTCGGACCTTTGTATGTGCCGCGAAAAGGGGATTCCGTCAAGATAGGTGTTGATACATATAAAACATGGCGTAGACCAATACTTTTTGAAACAGGAGAAAGACTGTATGTGCGTGAGGGCCAAGTTTTTCTTGGCGAAAAACCGATATCTCTATATACTTTTCGGTCTGATTGGTATTTTTTAGGCGGAGATAACGTCCTGAATTCCAAAGATAGTCGTTACATCGGATTGTTTCCAGAATCCTATATCGTAGGAATTGTTATATAAAAGTTTAATTTGCTATTACCAATAGGGTAACATATTGTAAAAAATATTATTATGAAGAAAAAGATGATTATGCTCGCAAGTGCAACTGTAGTTGCCGCGGCTTTTTGTGGCGCATATGCTGCTGTAAAACTTGGTGTAGATCCTTTGTTTGAATCTAATGTTGAAGCTCTGTCGCGTAACGAGTCTGGCGGATGTTCATATGGTGCATATGAATATGACGATGAGTTCTTTGAAAACACAAAGACGTTTATTCGCTGCGGAGATTGTAGTTGGGCTAGTGGTACGAGTCCGAAATATACTAATTGCTAATGAAACCTTATTTCGCATTATTTCTCTGTGTGGCTCTGGCATCATGCGCGAGCCACATGGAAATAACATATGATACGGATTTGAGAGATGTCCCGCAGATACAGGTCTTGTCGGAGGAAGCAGTGTTGGATAAGGAACTGCTGATGCCGAAAGAAATATTTGTTCTGGGGGATGCTTTGGTGGTGTATGATTCTTCTTCGCCTGATGGAATCTTGCATTTTTTCGGGAAAGATGGCAGATATATCACTTCTTTCGGGAAAATCGGCAATGCTGGCAAAGAGTTTTTGCTGCCATATGTTTACCAGGATGCCGAGAAACTGCTGCTCGTCTCTGTGAAAGGTACTTATGCAGAAATAACATATCGAGATTCGGTGAATGTGACATACGGGGCTGTAGAGGATAAATCCGTAAAGGAAGGCATCAATTATCTCGCCTCCACCTCGGATGGAATGATCGTATCCTCTAACGCGTCCAAGGACCGTTTGACCTTTTTGAAGGCGGGTGGACGCTCGGTCGCGTATAACGATTATCCGGTAAAGATGCCTGCGGATGTGGATCCATATTTCTATAAATCAGTAATTTGGGATTCTGCATACTCATGTTCGTTTGATGGATGTTACTTGTTTGCTGCGCAGCGCAACTATCCTGTAGTAGAGATAATTGATGTGCGAACTCGAAAAGAAAAAGCTGTGGGTATAAAAACTGCTGAATTCAACTTGCAAATGCAACAGAATTCTGATTAATAATTTGTTTAAATTT
>OBKS01000121.1_pt1 | contig 83176 bp, 90 predicted proteins | sample 1517381 | NCBI WGS metagenome assembly OBKS01 (sample SAMN04571686, study PRJEB22368) | human gut metagenome | biome: human gut; material: stool | host: Homo sapiens | place: Luxembourg | collected 2012-08-03 | reverse complement strand
GCTATTACGCACTCTTTAAAGGATGGCTGCTTCTAAGCCAACCTCCTAGCTGTTCGTGCGACTCCACATCCTTTCCCACTTAACACAAATTTTGGGACCTTAGCTGGTGGTCTGAATTGATTTTCTCTCGCGTATGGACGTTATCACCTCATACACTGACTCCCGTACTTATATCTCTTGGCATTCGGAGTTTGATTACAGTCAGTACGTCTATACGACGCCATTCCATATTCAGTGCTCTACCTCCAAGAGGAAACATACGAGGCTAGGCCTAAACCTATTTCGGGGAGAACCAGCTATTTCCGAGTTCGATTGGAATTTCACCGCTAACCACAAGTCATCCAAACACTTTACAACGTGTCCTGGTTCGGTCCTCCATAAGATATCACTCTTACTTCAACCTGCTCATGGCTAGATCACTCGGTTTCGGGTCTACAGCATAATACTTAATCGCCCTATTAAGACTCGCTTTCGCTTCGGCTCCGTGTTTACCACTTAACCTTGCATTATACCATAACTCGCCGGCTCATTCTGCAAAAGGCACGCTCTCACCCATTAACGGGCTCGAACTTTTTGTAAGCACATGGTTTCAGTATTCTATTTCACTCCCCTCCCGGGGTTCTTTTCACCTTTCCCTCACGGTACTTGTTCACTATCGGTCAATAGAGAGTATTTAGCCTTACGGGATGGTCCCCGCAGATTCCGACAGAATTTCTCGTGTTCCGCCGTACTCAGGATACACCAAAGAGATTACTAGATTTCGTTTACAGGATTATCACCTTCTTTGATCAGACTTTCCAGGCTGTTCAACTATCCAGTAATTTTGTAACTCCGTGTATGGTGTCCTACAACCCCAGTCCGTAGACTGGTTTGGGCTGTTACCTTTTCGCTCGCCACTACTAAGGTAATCGATTTTTCTTTCTTTTCCTGCAGGTACTAAGATGTTTCAGTTCCCTGAGTTGCCTTCTCATAAGCTATGTATTCACTTATGGATACTTGTCTATTAAAACAAGTGGGTTCCCCCATTCGGATATCACCGGATCGTAGCGTACTTACAGCTCCCCGATGCATTTCGTAGTTAGTCACGTCCTTCATCGACTTCTATTGCCAAGGCATTCACCATGCGCCCTTATTAATTTAACCACCAAAATTATTTCCTAATTGATGAGTTTTGAGATTTCTTAATATTCAACTCTCGTTGAATTACTCAAAAATTTCATTATCTAGTTTTCAAAGAACAAAATCTGAGAGAAACAATCTCTCAAAACCAAGTAAAATGAGCTATAAGTAGCTTCACAAGAACTTTTCACATTTGTGCAAACCCCGAAGTTCTTATACGGTTTTTTATTTCTACGTAAACTCCATAGAAAGGAGGTGATCCATCCCCACGTTCCCGTAGGGATACCTTGTTACGACTTCACTCCAATTACCTGTCCTACCTTCGTTGGCCCCCTCCTAAAAGGTTAGGCTACCGACTTCGGGTATTACAGACTCTCATAGCGTGACGGGCGGTGTGTACAACACCCGGGAACGTATTCACCCTGACATTCTGATTCAGGATTACTAGCGATTCCAACTTCATGGAGTCGAGTTGCAGACTCCAATCCGAACTGGGACCGATTTTAGAGATTTGCTCCATGTCACCATTTTGCATCTTTTTGTATCGGCCATTGTAGCACGCCTGTAGCCCTAGACGTAAGGGGCATGATGATTTGACGTCATCCCCACCTTCCTCCGGTTTATCACCGGCAGTCTCATTAGAGTCCTCAACTTAATGTTAGTAACTAATGACGAGGGTTGCGCTCGTTATCGGACTTAACCGAACATCTCACGACACGAGCTGACGACAACCATGCACCACCTGTCACCTGGGTAACCTCCACTATATTTCTATAGCTTTGCCAGGGATGTCAAGTCTAGGTAAGGTTCTTCGCGTATCTTCGAATTAAACAGCATGCTCCACCGCTTGTGCGGGTGCCCGTCAATTCCTTTGAGTTTCAGCCTTGCGACCGTACTACTCAGGCGGAGTACTTAATGTGTTAACTTCAGCACCGGTTTCCCGACACTTAGTACTCATCGTTTACAGCGTGGACTACTAGGGTATCTAATCCTATTTGCTCCCCACGCTTTCGTGTCTCAGCGTCAGTAATAGCCCAGCAAGCCGCCTTCGCCACTGGTGTTCCTTCTAATATCTACGCATTTAACCGCTACACTAGAAATTCCACTTGCCTCTACTACACTCAAGTCTACCAGTTTCTAAGACGAACCATGGTTAAGCCATGGGCTTTTATCTTAGACTTAATAAACCGCCTACACACGCTTTACGCCCAATAAATCCGGATAACGCTCGCCCCCTACGTATTACCGCGGCTGCTGGCACGTAGTTAGCCGGGGCTTTCTGGTATGGTACCATCACACTAAGTTCATTTCCTAACCTAGTCGTTTTTTCCATACAACAGAGTTTTACAATCTATAAGACCTTCATCACTCACGCGGCATTGCTCGTTCAGGGTTTCCCCCATTGACGAATATTCCTAACTGCTGTCTCCCGTAGGAGTCTGGGCCGTGTCTCAGTCCCAATGTGGCCGTTCAGCCTCTCAGCTCGGCTATGCATCGTTGCCTTGGTGGGCCATTACCTCACCAACTAGCTAATACACCGCAAGCTCATCTCAAAGTGAAGCCGTAGCTCCTTTTAGCATAAATAGTTTTCCATTTACGAATTATCCGGTATTAGCAGCCATTTCTAACTGTTATCCCAGTCTCTGAGGTAGATTACCTACGTGTTACTCACCCGTCTGCCACTGAGTGGTAATCCATTTCCAACTTCGTGCAAGCACTCCATCTTCTATGGGCCACTCCGTTCGACTTGCATGTCTTAGGCATGCCGCCAGCGTTCATCCTGAGCCAGGATCAAACTCTCCAAAAAATCTTTATTATATATATTTCTATATATTTATTTTTTAGTTCATTTTAATTCTGACTTCTGAAATCAAAATTGACGTTTTGCTCAGTTTTCAAAGATCATTTTTCTTTCGCTCTTTTAAACGATGTACTTTCTTTAAATGATTAGTCTTTTTTAAGACTTCCCGTCTCAAAGTACTGCTCTAATATACCAAATGAATTTTGCGTTGTCAAGCACTTTTTTGAAAAAAATTTAAAAAAAGTGAAATTTTTGTTTTCCTTTGTAAAATAAGGGTAAACGTTTCAACTATGAGTGGTTGACAAGCATGAACCTACTACTCTAAAGTATATTTTCAAATATTCAAAAATATTACTGATTTTTACACTTTTTTAAATTTAAATATTGATTATAATATTCTACGTTTTTATCTTTCAAAAACGGAAAAAAATGTTTTTTATAGTATTCTATCAATTCTTCTAATGATTTGTTAATTATTAAATCTAAATCATCAGAATATTTCATAATTCTTTTATGGTAATTATATTCAAGTTTATCTAATATTTTATATTCGCCGCTTGGAAATATTCTTAAATCCAAATCATAATCAATATATTTTATTGTATTATCTTCAATAATATATGGAGTAGCTATATTGCAATAATAGTATATTCCATCCTTTTTAAGTTGTGCTATTATATTAAACCATTCGTTCTTAAAAAAATACATTATAGCTGGTTCTTTAGTTTTCCAACTGCAACCATCAGCTTCTATTACCGTGGTTTTATCGTTTCCAAAAACCATATAGTCTTTTTCTTCTTTTAATAATACTGCTTCATCCCACGCTCTATGTACTTCCTTATTATGTTTATAACACTGTATTTGTAATTTATCACCAATACATCTTCTTTTCATATTACACCTTCTAATTTATCCCGTTCTTTTTAAATTATATCACGATATTATCTTTATTCGCAATAAAGTTTAAAATAAAAAGCACTAATTGTTGCTTAACAATTTTAGTGCCTCATTTAATTGATTGTCATTCTCTCTAATTGGATTTTCGTAATATTTTGTATTTAATTCTACTTCATAGTCTGGTGTTATTCCAATTCCATTAATCCAATTACCATTAGGTGTTAACCATTTCTTAGTTGTAATTTTATAGTTTTTACCAGTTGATTCAATTTCTTGCATTTCTTGGACTGTACCCTTACCAAAAGTTTTAGTTCCCAATAATTTAGCACCATAACTTTCTTTTAAAGCAGATGCAAGAACTTCAGAAGCTGAAGCTGATTGGCCGTCTACTAATAGTATAATTTCATATTCTTTTGCCGTATTTCCTTTTGAATATTTAATTTCTTCTTTAGTTTTGGTACTTGTTCTATATATAATTTTAGAACTATCTAGGAATTCTGAAATTATATTAGTTACACTAGATAAATGACCACCAGTATTACCTCTAACGTCAATAATTAAAGAATTCATCCCCTCTGATTCTAATTTCTTTAAGTTTTCTTCAAATTGTTCATCAGTATTAAGTGCAAAAACATCTATTCTAATATAGCCTATTTTTTTGCCTTCTCTTTCAAACATTTCTGAAGTTACAGAATCTATAACTATAGGACCACGTTCTACTTTAAAACTCTTTTCTTCACCATTTCTAGTTACTACTATATCAAAATTAGTTATATTTCCATTTTTTATATAGTTTCCTATATCAGATGTATTCATGCCATCAGTAGAAATTCCGTTAATACTTTTTACGACATCTCCAACTTCTAAACCAGCTTTAAGAGCAGGGGAATTATCAAAAACAGCACTTATAACTATTTCATTACCACCAATTAACTGTGATATTTGAATTCCTACTCCTGTATATTCTCCAACTAATAAAACATCATATGTGTCAGATTGATTGTCATCTATGAATGATGAATAATTATCGCCTAGTGCTTCAGTCATACCTTTAATCGCACCATTAATTAAATCTTTTTCATCTATATCACCATAGTAATTATCTTTTATATAATTATATGATTCTAATATTTCTTTCACAGTGTCATTATAAGATAATGATGATTCTTTTTCACCAATATTCATAAAAAAGAAAATTGTCGCATTAGCCATACAAGTGATTACTAATAAAATTACAACTTCTTTAACTGTAAAAGTTTCATTTTTTTTACTCTTTTTATTCACTTTTTATTCCCCTTTCGCCTTTTATAATTCCTTAATATAATTAGCTATATTTTCTTGTCCTTCTTTAGCATCTACTACTTTACCATTACTTATTTTTAATAATGTATCTTCTTTTATTTTAAATTTTTCAGGTGTTTCGACAAATAAACTACTTTCTTCACTTTTATAATTTTTATTAAATGCATCTTCTAAATCAACAAAATATGTAGCTAATGCATTATCTTTTTTCTTATATGCTTGCAAATAGTAGTAATAATAACCACTATAGTCTTTTTCATCATTATATATTAGTACATAATATTCATCGTTATTTTGTTTTAATATGTTATTTACTAATATTTTATTATATTGAATAGTCTGAGCTACATCATCCTTTTTATCACTTTTCATTTTCAAACATGCTATGCCATAAAAAGCCACAAAAATTAAAAGCATTGAGCCAAAAATATAAGCTAATTTTCTTAATTCAGAAATTTCGTTTTTTTCTACTTTAGCAGTTTTCTTATTTTTAATTACTGCCTTTTTCATTAAGTATCATTCCTTTCACTTCATTTTTAGTGTTATTTTCTAACAACTACCGTTTCAATTATATCATATTTTTAATAGTTTTATCTATTTTTTTATTAAATAAAAGAAAAAATAAGAAAGTTAATTCTTATTTTGAAACAGGCATAACACTAACTGATTTAGCAATACTCATTAATTCATCCTTACTAAGGATATCAGAAACTACATAATATTCAATGCCTTCATTTATCCAAGTAACTGATTTATCTGAAACTACACCAAGTATGCCACCTAACATATCAGGTTCACCAGACATTGGAGTTATTGTCATTTCTTCTTCTTTACTTACAGTTTCTTCTACTAACATAAATGGTTTTTCACCACCAAATGTTAAAATAACTCTTTCACCAGTTTCTTTTGATACTTGATCTTGACCAGATAGATAAGTGTTTATTGGCATATACATAGGATATATAATTTCTTCAATTTTACTAACATTCTTTAAAGATTCTTCACTAACAGATGATTCCATATTTTCTTTTAATGTAAAATAATTGTCATTATATGTTGCGCCCATGTCAACATTATTTACATCCATTTTCATAAGTACTTGATCTTTATCATTCATAATTTCGACACTTACTAATTTTAAATCTTTATCAAATGTTATTTTTTGTTTAACTAAATTTTTATTATTAGAATAATTAGCCTTTACAGTAAAAATATAGTTTCCATCTTTTTCTTCAAATGTTTTATCGTTATCATTTTTTATATCTCTTATTATTGTTTGTAATAAATAGCTTTGTGAATTATTGTAAGGCCACTCACTTTGAAACTTAAAGCTTTTATTCAAGCTTGGAGTTAATACATAAACACCATCTACATTTCTTAGTATAATTTGTTCATGATTATTTACTTGATTTTTTAAACTAACTCTAAAATTGTCACCTTCTTTATAAGCAACGTTTACATCATATGTATAAGTATCTTCATTATTGATTATTTCTAAAATACCAGTTAAACTATAACCTTTTGAACTGCTTAAATTTTTTTCTAATTTACTTACTATGTCTTTTTGATTACTTTTAGCACATCCAGTGAAGATAAGACAACATATAAAAATTGAAATTATTAATAACTTTCTCTTCATTTTTTCACCCCATAATTAATTTCATTTAATTATATGGATTATATTTTCTAATTATGTATGAATAAATTATATTTTTTGGTTTATTATAATTAATGATATGAAAGGAGAATTTATGGAAACTTTACAAAAGTGTGCTTTAGTTGTAACCATAATAGGAGCCTTAAACTGGGGATTAATTGGAATATTTGACTTTAACTTGGTAACATTCCTATTTGGCTCTGGTACAATAATGACTAGAATAGTTTATAGTTTAGTTGCTATTACCGGTATTATTAATATTGGAATATTATTCAATCATATTAAACCAGAATAAAAAGACAGATAATATCTGTCATTTTTATTTTACAAGTTCAAAATCAACTGTTTTTGCTTCTTTATTTGCACCGATAACCTTCACTTTAACTCTATCGCCCAATCTAAATCCACGTTTATCTTTTTTACCCCTTAAAGTAAATGTCTCTGCATCAAAAGTATAATAGTCTCCTTTAATTGTATCTAATTTAATTAAGCCTTCAACTAAATTGTCAAGTTCAACAAACATCCCAAAACTCATAACACCACTTACCATACCAGTATATTCTTCGCCAATATGATTAGTCATATATTCAGCTTTCTTCATGTCATCTACTTCTCTTTCACATTCAGCTGCATCTCTTTCTTTACTTGATGAATGTTCAGTTAAGAAAGGAAGTCTTCTTTCCCAGAAATCAATAGTATCTTTTGACATATCTTTATTAAACAAATAAGTTCTAAGTAAACGATGAACAGTAGTGTCAGGATATCTTCTAATTGGTGATGTAAAATGAGTGTAACAATCACTAGCAAGTCCAAAGTGACCTATATTATTTTTGTCATAAACTGCCTTTTGCATACTTCTTAAAAGAAATGAAGATAGCATATGGAATTCTTCTTTATCTTTAAGTTGATCAAGCAAGTCTTGCATAGCCTTAGGTGTAATTTTATCAAACTTACCTTTTACTTTATAACCTAGTAATCCAACAAATCTAATAAAATTATTAATTTTTTCCTCGTTAGGTTCACCATGAATACGATATACAAAAGGTAAATCCATGTAGAATATATGAGTAGCTACTGTTTCATTAGCACATATCATAAAGTCTTCAATTAACTTTTCCCCCATACCTCTATATCTTTTTACAACATCAATTGCTTTACCATCTTCATCAACTATTATTTTTGCTTCATCGATATCAAAATCTATATAGCCTCTTTTTACTTTATAATTTCTTACAATCTTTGAAAGTTCAAGCATTTTTCTTAATGTCGGTGCAAATTCCTCATAACCTTCTGGAACAATATCTTTTTCAAAAATACTATTAACACAATTATAAGTCATTTGTTTTTTACTTCTTATAACACTTTCAAATATGTCATAATCGACCACTTTACCAGAATTATCTATTTCCATTTCGCAACTTATAGCAAGTCTATCTACGTTAGGATTTAATGAACAAATGCCATTAGATAGTTTATGTGGAAGCATAGGAATAACTCTATCAGCCAAATAAACACTAGTACCCCTATCATAAGCTTCTTCATCTAATTTAGTATTAGGTCTTACATAATAACTAACATCAGCAATATGTACTCCTAATAGATAATTACCGTTTTTTAGTATTTTAAGCGAAATAGCATCGTCAATATCTTTAGTATCATCGCCGTCTATAGTAAATATCTCTTCGTTTCTTAAATCGCGTCTACCAGCCATTTCCTCTTCGCTTACTTCACTAGGCAGCTCATCCACTTCTTTCATAACTTCATCTGAGAAAGTATCATTTATCTCATATTTATGGACGATTGATAAGATATCTACTCCAGGATCATTCTTATGACCAAGTATCTTTAAAACTTCTCCCTTATAAGCATTATTACCTATTTTTTTACCGATTTTGACTAAAACCTTATGGCCATCCATAGCCCCCATAGTCTTATCTTTGTCAATAAATATATTTAGTTTTACTTTATCTTCATCTAATTTTATTGTACATTTACCATTGTTATATAAAAATTCCCCAACCATTTGCTTAAATTTTCTATCAACAATTTTAACAACACGGCCTTCTAAATCCAAACCTTTTTTAGATGTTATTTCAACGATTACCTTATCATTGTGAATAGCTCCATTCATATTAGATTGTGCAACATAAACATCTTCATCACCTTCGATATCAACGAATCCATATCCCTTTTTATTAGCAATCATTTTTCCCAGTTTTAAATTAGAATTGTTAAACAACATATAATTATTTTTTTTAGTTCTATATATATATAAACTATCTTCTAAGTCATTTAAAACCTTAAGCATTTCCTTAAAATTTTCAACATCATCAATGCCAAGCATATCAGCTAATTCATCAACACCATAGGCTTTATTGTCTTTTTTTAATATTTCTAATATGTGTTCTCTCATAATCCACCTCTATTATCATTTTAACACGTTAAATAAAAATAAACAAACATAAATATATAATTTAACTAATAAAGTGTCAACTAATTGATTAATTGACACTTTCATCTTTATTATCTAACTTAACTTGATTTATGCTTTCAAAACGTTTAGTTATTTTAGTAGTTGTAGTATTAATATCTCTTACGTCTTTAGTAACTGTTTCAATAGAACGCGATAATTTATCCCATCTTTCTTTATAACGTCCAAATTCTTCACTAAGCAAGTTCAATTCCTTATGAATAACTGAAGCATATTTATCTTTTTCAATATTAGTCATAATAACTTGAATAGTAGTTAGTGTGCTTATTAAAGTAGTAGGGCTAACAATCCATACACGTTTTTTATAAGCATACTCAATTACATCTTGATAATATGCATTAACCTCTGCAAATATAGCTTCTGCTGGTAAAAACATTATAGCTTGATCTGAAGTAATACCAGGTATTATATACTTAGAACTAATCGCATCTATGTGGTGTTTCATATCTGTTTTAAACTGCTTTGAAGCCATATCACGTTCTAACTCACTTTTATTTTTATCAACCATAATACGATAATGTTCAAGTGGAAATTTAGAATCTATCGCAATAACACCTAAAGGTTCTGGGGCAAATAAAACTGAATCAGCAATTACTCCATTATCAAAAGTATATTGAAGCTTATATATTTTATCATTATTTTCTCCAAATACATTAACTAGAATATTTTTTAAATTTACTTCTCCAAATATTCCTCTAGTTTTCTTATCAGTAAGTATACTTTGTAAAGATACGATATCAGAGGACAAACTTTCTATTTTTTTCTGGGCCTCATCTATTTTAGAAAGACGTTCTAAAACTGACATAAAAGTTTTATTACTACTTTTAAAGTTTTCATCTAATCTTTCATTAACACGATCATTTATTAAATTTAATTTATTTTCTAAACGCTCATTTAATGCTATAAAATCACTGTTTAAATCCCTAGAAAAATCATTTTTAAAGTCACCCAGTTCCTTTACTACATTAGTCTCTAGTTTACCTATTCTTTCAGTAATATGAGCCTCATTTATATTTTTCATTAAAGAAATCACACTTATTATTAATAATATTACTAGTAAAATAATTACTATATATTCCATATCAATAATCCTCCAACCTATTTTAACAAGATAATTATACAATAGTGTAATTGTAAAGTCAATACATTTGTTTGCTAAAATTTTTATAAAACAAAAAAGAAGAAAAATTCTTCTTATTGCTTTAATATCCATGCCTCATATCCACCAATAATATTTATTATATTATAACCCATGCTTCTTAATAATCTTGATATTTTTATACTAATTATACCTTTTTGACAATATAAATAGTATTTTCCTTGTTTATTCAAATATTTACTTGGATTTATAATTAATTTTTCGTAAGGAATATTTTTAGCGCCATTTATGTGATTGTTATTATAACTTTGTTCACTTCGAATATCAATTATATTAATATTGTTCAACTTTAATAAATCATCTATACTGATAGATAACATATAAATCACCTATCATATTATATGACACTAAATATTTTTTACTTATTTTATATAACCAGTTTATAATAAAAGAGCGATTAAATCGCTCTATTCATCATCAGAAAAGAAATCATCAAAGAATTGATCATCAGTAACCATCTGATTAAATCTCTCTTCTAATTTTGCTAATTTGTCTTCGTTTGTACTATTCTTTTCAGAAACTTGTTTTTCTAACTTAACCTCAGGTTTTATCTCAATTTTAGGTTCCTTTACTTTCTCTTTTTCTACCACATTAGTTGGTTTAACTTCAGGAACTTTCTCATCAATTACTTCTTCAAAATCATCAGTATCATCAATTACATTTCCTTCGCTATCAATCAAATTAGGAATATCTTCATTAGAAATAAGAGCTTCTTTCTCTTTCTTTTCTTCTTCTTCTATTTCAGCTATCTTAGCATCTATTCTTTTAACTAAATCATCAAAATTTATACCGCCATTATTTTCAGGTCTTGATTGACTTGGTCTTTCACCAAACATAGGCATTCCCGGAAAACCACCCATTCCACCACCAGATGGCGCAAACATATTCATCATATCTTGTTGTTTACTAGCTCTCATTTTATCAACGTAAGCTTTTACATCAAAGGTTGGAACTTCTTTTTTCTCTCTTTCAGGATAAGTAGCTTTAGAATATTTTTTACCCCATAAACCTTCTTTTTCCATTTGCCAATTAGGTGTCATTTTAGTTTTAAATGGCATTTTTCGAGTTCTAAGCAATATAGTAGTCCATTTAGGCATTCTTTGTAAGTCACTTACTGTTACTAAAGGTGTTGAAGCTGTTTTATCTTTTTCTTTTGATTTAACTTCTCCACACATTTTACTGATTTCTTCTAAAGCAGCAAGTTCAGAACTTATCAAATAGATTAAGTTTCCGCAGTTTCCTCTTATTGTTTCACCATCTTCTTTACCATAAACTTTAGTAAGTTGGGCAAAATTTTGAATAATAAAAGTAAATCTAATCTTTCTACTACGAGCAGCTGTTACCATTGTTGTAACATCTTTTAAAGGTGGCATATTAGCAAATTCATCTAATATAAAGTTAGTCTTATAAGCTAGCTTTCCACCATTTTCTTGTGCAACATCTATTAATGTTTCATAACACTGTTTAATAAATATTGTTACCAATGAATGGTATGTTTTCTTTTCATCTTGAATTACCAAGAAAACAGCAGTTTTTTTTCTACCAATGTCTTTTAAATCAAAATCACTATGAGAAAGCATTTCACTTATGTTTTCTCTTGAAGAAAATAATTTTATTTTTTGTTTAAATACAGATAAAATACTACCTTTTGTATCAGTTGGTGCATTTATTGTAGATGCTGCATTTATAAATGCTGGACTAGATGGATCTTTTGAATTAAAGTATTCTTTTATATAAGTACTAGGACCACACCTATCCTCACCTACTGTAGTCATTAAGTTAATACTATTTAAGTTAATTTCTTCTTCTTTGGCATCTTCAAATAAACCTAAGGCAATACCTGTAAAATAATCAGCACTCGTTTTTTCCCAAAATGGATCTTGATTTTGAGATTTTTCATCATATAAGATGTTAAGTGCTAAGTCATCTAATAATTCATTTGCTTTATCTTTATTTCCAGATTTATGTAGACTATATGGAAGTGTTAGTGGATTCCATGCGCTACCTTTTTGTGGATCACGGAAATTAAGCAAAACTACATTATATCCTCTTTCCTTTAATTCTTCAGCATTGTTCTCATAAATTTCGCCTTTAGGGTCAGTAATGATCATTGACTCGCCTTTTTTAGCAAGCAATTTTACCATGGGCTGTACTATCATTTCAGTTTTGCCTGAACCAGTTGAACCTATAATTAGGTTATGATATTCACCAGCATCAACCCATATTTTTTTTCCATTATTAATTAATGGAATACCAGCCACATCAGAATTATAATGATTTGGTAAAACCATTTTAAATTCTTTTTTCATTTCAGCATCTGTTGCCCATCTTGAGTATCCCTTATCTTTTTTCTTAGTTGTTATTCCAAAACCACTTTCTCTTTGGAAAATAAGTGATGAAGAAAGCGACATAATTGCGATTAACGCAACTAAGAAAAACACCATAGTTGGAGCTAAATATTCCCCAGTAAAAGCTTCAATTGGATTAAGTCCATAAAGAACTCCATCACTAGCAAATGAAGAAATATTTAATACACCAATTGCTACAAAATAAAGTAAAAGTATCGAAAACATTATGAATATTACAATATCTTTAGAATCAACTCTTATTTTCATTTTTAATCACCTATATTCTATTATTTTCATCGTTCTTTTTAATAATACTATTAAGAAAACATCCTGCAATTATTATTATACCAATTATTAAAACTATTGTATAGTCAATTTTATCTAAAAGTTTTTTTATACTAGTATGCTTTTGTTTTGTATCAAATGTTATTTCTATATTTTTATCTTTTGTGGTAGATTCTCTAATATCCCAGTAATAAATATTATAGTTATTATCCACCCTATCTGCATTATGACTGATTACTTTAAAAGGTACTTTTATACTAAAATATACATCTTCTGGAATTCGTACATCTGGAAACTCTTCTGAATTAAAAGAGACTTCTTGGACATTAAATTCTCCAACGCTTTTTAATGTAACAATATTTTCATTAATACTCAAATCTAAACCAGAAAATAACTTTTTATATGATGCTGCTTCATTCACAAAATCTTCTAATGATTTATAATTTCTAATAGCTTTTCCACCATATAAATTATTTTCTTTGATATAATCATATCTTAAATAACCATTTTCATTCATACCAATATCTACTATTTTTTTATATGTATCATCAGCGGACGCTTCTCTATTAAAGTAAGAAGCGTCTTCTAATACTTTGATATTTTCAGTAACTGATAAGTCATCATTAATATCTAATTCGTAATTTATAGTACAACCAGTTATTAAAAAAGGTATTAAAAATAATATTAATTTTTTCATTTGTTAACGCTCGCTTTCCATTCTTCATCATTGTAAAAAGCTGGCAGTTTATATAAATGTTGATATCTAAATTCTTCACCACAATAATATCTACTTATTTTAGTATCTTCTTGTTCACTTACCGCATGAGCTACTTCAATATAACATTCTGTTCTATTAGTAGACATTACAATTGCCCAGTGACCGTTAGCTGTAGCTGTTCTACTTCTTCTTATAACATCTCCTGGTTCTATTCCCATATCTAATACTTGTTTCACTGTAAAATCATTGTCACCATTATGTATACCTTCTGAATGTTGTAAAACACTCCATGTTGGATAAACGCTCTTAGCACCAGCATTCCATAATGACCACATAACAAAGTTTTGACACTCTACACCTCTAACACTTGACCAAGCTGGATCCCAGCCTATACCATCATAATTATCGTGTGTAAGAGGTTTTCCCCATTGATATTGTACTCTATAAAAAGGATTATATATAAGCCAATAAGCAGCGGCCATTACTCTTGCTCTTTTTGGATTAATATCGCCTTTACTAATAGCGTTAGCTTCAGCATTATCCACATAATTTTTTAAGTGATTGTTAATTGTTTCTAATTCACTATCAGACATATTACCAGTTGGAATATTAGTAGTACCAGGAAGTGTCTCTCCATAAGTAAACCCCTGATCTTTATTAGTTACTCTATTTAATAAACTAAATTTTGCATCAATTAACCCAGAAGAAGTTGATATATCTACTACTCCTACGTAATCATCGCCTCTCTTAGTTTTAGCAGCATAAAATTTATATAAAATATCTGTATAGCTATTATTAGCACTCATTGCTCGGGCTGCAACTGTTGAAAATTTATTTTGTGCATTTTTAGACGTTTGGGTAATGGCTGAAGAATTAATTGTAATAGTAGCGGCATACTCATTTGGATAAGCATCATTAACACTACTTGGTATTGTCTCAAAATTAACTGTTACATTAGAACCATTTCTATTATATCTAATACATCCAGCATTATAAGAAGCTAATGCACTATTTACTCTTGAAATAAACTCTTCTGTACGTGGTTTTTGATCAGATATTCCAAGTGTTTTCAAAACATAATTAGTATTACCTGGATTGGTCCAATCTGTTGGTAATTTTTCACATGGATATTTAGCATAATCGACATTGCTAAGAAGCTCACCACTATAATTTAATACCATTCCCTGTGTGTCTATAACATAATTATATATCATTAAATCAGTAGAATTATTTTCAATATCCACATCTACATTAGCAGATATTTCTTTATTACACCAATTTGTTTCTTTCATCAATTTAGTTCTTATAACAACCGCTAATGATTTTACATATTCTGGAGACATAGCTGCTGTAGCATTGTCTTTTTTTATTAAACCAGTTATTACTTCATCTAATGATAAATCATTAACTTTACATTTTTCTGGATTTACAAAGTTATCAGTTGTTCTAATAGCAAGTCTACCACTAATTTCAGAACCATTACATTGTGAAAATAAACTAGTTGGATTTAATGAACCTTCATCAGTTGAAAGTTCAAAATGTAAGTGAGTTCCAGTTGAACAACCTGTATTACCCATAGTTGCAACTTTTTGACCTTTTTTAACTGTATCACCTACTTGTAAAGTTAAATCAGGATTTAAATGCACATACCTAGCATGATATGTAGTTCCATTAATTTCGTGCTTTATATACATTTCTATACCGCTATTTTTAGTTCCATTATAAGCAGTACAAGTACCTAGGCTTTCTGAATAAGTGTTTCCTATATTTTCACTTGTATAAACATTAATTTTTTCGACAACTCCATCAGCAATCGCATAAAGAGCATAATTTCCATCAGTTATTATAGTATCAACTGCCAAGTGAGGATATGCACCTCTTAATTCAGAATAAGGACTAGTTACACTACAAGCGCTTTTAATAGGTGAAGTGAAATATGGTAAGTCTTTATTAGCAATATTTGTTCCATATAAAACATTATCATAATCTATTTTAGTCATTCCTAAATAATCTCTATTGTATTCGGCTAATTCAAATATTTCTTTTAGCATTGTTTTAGCTAATACTGATTTATTATAATCACTCGAATTTTTATAAATACATTCATCACAGTTTATATAATTTTGTGGTATATAAACTTTTTCAAGATAAACTTTATACTGATCATAATTCATGAATTTTGTATAAGTATGTTTCTTCTTTTGACCACTTGGGCATTGTAATTCAGGATTATAATTATCTAAATTAATATAAGGTTCTAAATCTTTATATGGACTATTTGCTTCTCCATATTTATTAAACATTTCTGTTAATTTCTTAGTTAATACTTTTGTATCACTATCATATTTTTTACCAAATATTGATAAAATTTTATCCCAAAATGAAGGTTCTTCTATTGTTTCACCAGACAGTTTTTTTTCTACTCTAATTATTTCTTTAATCAATTCTTCTTGTTGTTCAGTTTTAGAAGCATTGTCATTTCCAGGAACACATGTCGTTACAACTTTTCCAGTTATTAAATTTCCTGATAAACCTTTTAAATTAATGTCATTTATTGCATATGGACTACCCATCATAACTGATGCCCATTTATAATATTGCTGAGCATTATCAATTGTAATATCACTAATTCTAGCAAAATGATTTATGTCTTTATTAGTTAGGCTTTCTTCTTTCTTCCAATCTCCAAATTTTTCTGAATCAGAAAATATTTCAGCCTCCATTTTCTTACCATAACCGATAGTGGTTGTTAATAAAATAAAATCTATCTCTTCTTCTCTTTCTTTGTTTTCTACATCTAATTCGTTATAAAAGTTAATAAGTTCAGACATTTTTTTCATAAATTCTGTCCCCATTACACCGTTTTTTTCTGTTGTTTGATCTATATCACAATTTTGACATAATACTCTAAAAACAGTATTTTCGCCTGTTTCTCCATCTAAAATATGAGCATTTTCTCCAGTTGATTGTGCATTGTTACTACTACCAAATATTAGTTCATATATGACTACTACTATAAGTATTAAAAAAATCAAAGGAATAGCGCTAATTAAAGCCCATCTTATTACTTTTTTCTTTTTTTCTTCTTTCCATTTATCTAAAAAATCCATAGTCCACCTACATTCTTCGATAAGAGAATTATACCATATTTTTGTATTTAAAAAAAGATGTTTTATTTAAATAGTATTTTCACTATAAATAAAAAAGCAAACCCATTAAGTTTGCTTTTTTTTATAATCCGCCACCACTTCCGAAAGAATCTAATTCTCTTTCAGTAAGAACAACTCTTATTCTCATACGTCTACTTCCGCATACAAATAAAGCGTCTCCTTGATTATATTTTTTAATATTTTCTTTTTCGTTTTCATTTAAATCTATAAGTAGTGACAAATCTTCAACAGCTTGTTTTTTTAGTCCCATTACTAAATAATAAGATGCATTATCAAATATTGCTTTACCTTGCGTTATTACTGCTCTATCACAGAAGTCACTAGGTTGCTGAGTGATAATAATAGTACCTGTATTATACTTTCTTGCACGTCTTTGAATTTGTGCTAAGAAGTCAGCACCTAAAGTATTTTGATCACTTAATAATATATGGGCTTCATCTACCATTAATATAGTATTAACTCTTTTATCTAGAGTTAGTCCCCAAGCATATTTCAATATATTAAAGAATAAAGCATTTTTAACATTCGTATCAGCATTCATTAATTCTTTTATGTTAAATACTATAAAATCACTATTTGTCTTTATCGTTGTATGACCGTCGAAATAATATTTAAGTTCTTTAACAATTGGTCTAACTTTTAATTCAAGTCTTTCCAAAATATCTTTTTCATGTGTTCTATCTGGCATTGATAATAGCTTACCTTTAATTGTTGCATATACATCCTTAAATGTAGGAATATCATCTTTACCAAATCTTGTTAAATCACTATTAAAATCTATACCAAATCTACGATAAGTATCTTGTGCAATTTCGCTGAACATTGTAAGAACATCCTCTTCAATACTAGGATCATAATATTTCATAAAAGCTTTTAAGTTTTGAAGTGTTCTTGTAAGTACAGTATAACCAAGTCCAGATTTTAAATCTTCTTCATCAACGTCAAGTGTAATATCAAGTGGATTTACCATACCATATTCTCCACCTTTACCAAGATCAATGAAATCTCCTCCATATAATCTTGTCATTTCTGAAAGTTCTCCTTCTGGATCTATTACGACAATTTGATGACCATTTCTAAAATTAGCACGTAAAAGTAATTTTGCAGCAGTTGATTTACCACTACCAGATGTACCTAAAATAATCATATTTGCATTATTTCTGTTATGCTCTTTTCTTATTTGATATAAGAATTGATTAAATAGGATAACACCTCCAGAAAAATCTACGCCAAGAAGAGTTGATAAGCCTGGGTCTTTTATACTATCAAATATAAATGGATACATTGCCGCAATTGTAGGTGATGGTATTGGTGTACCTATTCTATCTTCTACATCTTGTTTAGGATATATAGGTAGAATTGATTTAAATACCTGTTCTTGTTGAAATCTTAATGAAACTGCACGCATTTCCATTGATTCAATATAATTTTTAACTTGAACTTTTTTTATAGCCAAAGCTTCTTCTGAATCAGCAGAAACTACTACATGCATTTGAAAATCATAGATTGCTGATTGTGTAGCCGCTAATTGTTGAATAAAATATTCAAGTGACTCATAATCTTGTCTAATTCTTTCTTGAATTGTTTTATCATTTTCATCTTGATATCGTTGTTTTAAATCTGCAATTTCTTTATTTAACATTTTACTAATTACACTAAATGGTACTGGTATATGTTTAATTACAATTTTAATTCCTGGAATACTTGTTAAATCAGCAAGAAAACCAGGTGATATAAATTTAGGATAACTAATTACTGACATTACTGTAGTATACTTATCACCTATAATAATATCTGCTGGTCTAAATTGTAAACCTTTAGGAGCTATTTCTGATTTTAAAGACATTATTTAACACCTACCGTTCCAAATGTAGTTTGTACACCACCATTTAAGAAATTATCCAAAATTATTCTTAAATCTTCATTACTTGTTTGAGTGGTTGTTAATCCAGCATTAGCAAAATGTGTTATTAAATTACGAATTCTTTTATTAATTTCATCAGTATTTTTTTCTTTAAATAACAAATAATATTCTGTATCAACTATATCATTATTTATAAAGTAATCACACTTATTTAAATCTTCTAATATTATTTTTCTTCTAGCTGGATTTTGCTCTTTATTAAATTGCATTTGTAATTCTGATATATAAACTTGTATATCTACAGGTCTATCAGCAACCACTAGCCAAAATTCATAATTAATTGTATTATAAACAATTTTTAAATTATCGATTATAGCATTTTGTGTATATGGATCTGTTATAAATATGTTTCTTGGTTGTATTTTAATACCTGTTACTTTAAAATCATTATCTAAAACAATCATACCATTTATTATATTTCTTACTGGTACATTATCTTCAGTAAATTTACTTTGATTTATTTTTTGTGCCATTTGCACACCAACCTTTCCATATAAACTTTTGTCTTGTTGTATAGAATTGATAAATCAATACTAAGACTGTTAATGTATTGTGGTAGTTAGCTACAGGGAAAACTAATAAAGCAGTTGTCAATAACGGTAGTAATTTTATAACTACTATTGGTATTGAACTTGATTTAATTATTATTAGCATTAATACTGTAGCTAATGCACCACAACCAAATATTATCAAATCTATTGGTCTAAATATACCAAATATTAACATTGATTTTTTTGAATTGGCTGGTATTAAAAATTGATTCATTTAGTATCACACCCTTTTTATTAGAAACCTCTATGATCATCATCAATTATATTTTGATTATTGTGATTAGAAGGTTGACTATTATTATTTGTATTGATTGATCTATTAACTTGTCCACTTGCTTGTGAGTTTCCAGAAGATATTGGTCTACCACTACTATCAACTATACCACTAGGTCTAGTTTGTTGATTATTAGATGGTTGTGGAGCTCCATTACCCTGCATATTTGCAAAACCTTCACGAATAGCTGCTGTAATAGAATCTTGTAATTGTTGATTTCTGTTTGTATTAGAAACACCAGTTTGATCAAATTCTGGCAACACGATTGTTCCGTTTTCTTTTCCTTCTTCTTTTGCTTTTCTTTTAATTTCTTCAACGGTAGTAACATAACTAGAAACGTTAGATTGAACTTTATGTCTATCTTCTGCTGCACTAAATGCTGCATATCTTTCAGCATCAGCTTTATGTTGAATTTTGATTTTATCAAAGTCTGCCTTTGATTTATCATAATCAGCTGCAGCTTTTGCAGATGCAATTCTTGCTTTATTTACAGCTTCAGCACCATTATATGTTTTATTACCCTCTCTATATTGAACTTCTTCTCCAGATTCATAACGCATTTTCATTTTTTCATATTCGCCAGCAATTGTATCTCTTCTTTCCTTGGCCTTATCCATTGTTTCTACTTTAGCACCAAAGTCTTTAGAACTATATATGTCATATTTCTTTTTATCATCAACTGCTCCATTTGTCAATGTCCTTTGATATAATCTTTCTCCCTCTTTATATTCTTCTCTTGTTTTCTTATAGTCCTTACTTCTAAAGTTTTCTTGATATGCTTTATGCATATTTCCACCTAATTTATCAGTACCTTTTAAACCAGCGGAAGTAATCTTTTCTTTAGCAGATGAACCAAGGGCATGCCAACGAGCACCTATTCTCTCACCAGTTTCACCCATTCCTTCTTTAAATCCTGTACCAAATTTTTCACCTTTAATAGCGCTACCTGTTCCTTTAAACAATGATTTAGCAGTTCCCCAAGCAGCTCTACCAGCTATCATACCTGCACCTCCAAGTGCAGTTGCACCTGCTGTAGCAAGTCCACCAACTAATGGAACAGAACCTAATTTTTTGAATGCATTAAATGTCATTTTACCAGCACCCTTAATGCCTAATATATCTTCAAGTAGTTTAGGGAATTCTTTAGCAAATAACAATATTCCGAGCATAACAAACACTGTAACTATAGAAAACTTATTAGTTCCACCAGTTACAAATGAGAAAATACCACCATCTGTATTAATAGTGATTATTAAACTAAGTGCGAATGTTACTACCAAAACTCTAATAAATAAACTAGCCCACGTTGAAACACATTCTTTTCCCCAATTAGCTAAAGTATTATTTTTTTGTTGAGGTGATAGTGACAAAATAATTGGGATAGGCGCAATGATTTGTAAAAAGCTTAATTTAACTGATCTTACTGCCAAATCCAAACAAAAGCCAATCATAATCCAAGCTAAAAAGCCACCAACTACTGTAGATATTGGATAATTATAATCAAACAAATAAAAAGTTTCAGATCTATAAAAATTATCGTTCCCCTTAGTTGCAGTTGCACCTTGAGCATTAACAATCTCTAACTGTCTAATCAATTGTATATTATACGTTTTCAAAACTTCACTATACGCCGTTCCTGGATTCCCAGCTGTTGTATCAGCAGTATTAAGCTTTGTTTCACACTCGCTAGAAATTGATAAACCTTCATAATTTCTACACTCTTTTATATAATCAGTAGGTTTAAAAAAAGTCAAAAAAGCATATGTAGAAAGTGATTTATTGTTATTAGAGTTATCTGATTGAACACTACTATCACCAAGTAAAACTTTTTCAATTACATTATTTTGAAATATAATTTTTTGTAAATAATAAGCCTCATTAAAAATAGTAGGCACACTAACTAAAAGTGCCATAGTTATTACAATCTTTTTAATAAGAGCTACTCCACCTTTTTGTTTATCAGTAAAAGAGTCCGGATTAACAACATAACTTATGAATGAGAACCCAAGCTTAAATAGCATGATTATACTTATTAAAACATAAATTCTATTAGCGAAACTTTCAATTTGTGACTGAGTAAAGACCGATGCTTCAGATAGCATTGAAAAAAGCCAGTATGCTTGATCAACAAGCCAGTAAACTCCTAGGTCTAACACCAAAAACAAATTTCTAATAACATTTGTAACAGAACCACTCATTTAACTCACCATTTTCTATTTTAAAAATTCATTAAGACAACTCATAACCTCAGAGCCTCCAGAAACCAAATTGACAATCATTTCAATAATAACAAAGCTTAATAAAACTATAACAGCTGCCGCAAATCTTTTTAAACAATGCTTTTGCGTTTTCTTTATAGTACTCTCGTCAGAAGTAGCAGCAGCTTTTGCCATATCGATAGTAGCAAAAACAACTAAAGTAAGTGGCGCACCAATTTTGATTAGTGAGTAAGCACTTTTTAATAATTTAAATGCTGCTACACTACTTGGACAACCCCCATTTAAAACTGTATTATATGTAAGTGATGGATTTGCATTTCCATATTTATATGCTAAAATCTCATCAAAACTGTTAGATAAATCAGTTAGCTTTTGTTCTGAAACAAGATTAAATGTCCAATTAAGTATACAAATATCAGCAATAACAACGTTATTAGTGAAATCAATTGAGTTTTCACATATTTTTTTAGGACATGGATCAGAAAAATTATATGTTACACCAGGAGGAGATACTACTCCCTTTGATTCTTCAATATTGCTTAAATTTAAAGGATTAAACGTCCAATTTCGCGTATCACGATAAATATCGAATTGAAAACCGCCTTTGCCATTAGCACGAAGGACTGCGCTAATATTTTGATCTGCAGCCTTACTGTATATACAAATTTTTTCATCAGCACTAACATCATTCATAAAAGCAAAACACAATATTAATGTACTAAACATATATATAAGTTTTTTCATATAATCACTCATCTCTAAATAGAATAATTTACTATAAATATAATACACTATATTTGTCTATAAAGTCAATTATAGATATATAGTTATGACAAAAAAAGTGTCTATTCAAACACTTTATCTTGTTTTAGCTTTATCATCTATTGGATTAACTGGAAAAGTAAAACCATTATTTCCACTATTTCTAATTACAGTTTGTGTTTTATCAGCGTATCTAGATTCAATATCATAATTAGCAGCTTCTTGTGGAGTCAAGTTAGATTTTTGAATTTCTCTTAAAGAATTAGCTTTAGCAACACCCTCATGAGTGGCAATTTCTTCATATAACTGAGAAACTTTTAATTTGCTTTGTGCTTCTAATTCTCTTCTTTCATTTTCGTTCTTAGTTTCTAATAATCTTCTTTCATTTTCAGCTCTTTGAGCTTCTCTTTGTCTGCTAGCTTCTTCATACTCTTTTGGTGGAATTATATCAGTTAATCTAATCTCATTTATTCTTATACCATATTTTTGTTCAAATTCTTCTAAATCTTTTTTTAATACTTCTGCAGCACCCTTAGCATTTATATCAAAGTTTTTCTTTGACAATGTTACATAATCTCTTTCTTTTATATAATTCTTTAATCCTTGCAATAAAAGTGCATCAAAGATTTTCCCAACATTATCGGAAGAATAAACATATTTTATAGGATCTACTATAGTAGAAGTCCAACTGAAAAAGCATCCAACATCAAATCCTTCTTTTGAACTTGCCTTTAAAGGTTCAGCAAAACTTCCAGGAGTAGCTACATTTGAAGCATTAACTACAGCTTTTACTACATAGAAAGGTTTAAAAGATGTTCCCATTTTTATTATAACAGGTTTACGTGAAATAACATTTTCCGCAACTAAAACTTTAGAATTTTGAACATTATAAATAGAGCCTAAAAAACATCTATATCTGCCATCAACTTTTTTACTTTTTTTTACATTTTCATTTTTTTCTTTATTTTCTGCCATATTTGTCCCTCTTTCATTTCAAGTACTCTAACATATTTACATCAAAAAGTCAATTAATACAACTATATTATAACATAATTTATATAGTATAGTAAATCACTAATAACAAGTAAATGTAAACCAGTGTAAAACAATCACATAATTTTTGACAATTCTATCATTATTTAAACACAAATACAAACTATAATGTATTTGAAAAGAGGAAATTTACAACATACAAAACTCTCTTAAATAAAATATAAATTTGTAAATTTATTACAATACACTCACTATTAATGCTTACTGTTAACAAGCAATATAAAATACCCAAAACTTTTAAGTGTTTTCTCTTTTCAAAGTTGTCAAAAACAACTTTTTTTTATTTATAAAAAAAGAAGCATAAGCTTCTAATCTAATACTCTGCCAATAAATTCTTCTTTATTAACTCCATTTAAGAATTCCTTAGCGCTCATTTTATTTTTACCTTCTAGTTGAACTTCAGTAAAAACAATTTCACCATTTGAAACCTTAACTCCAAATCCATTGTCATATATATTAGTTATTTGTCCATCAAACATAGCAGGAAAATAATTATCAGTTACATAACTATTCCATACTTTTAATATTTTTCCTTCATATAGACAGTAGGCTCCTGGCCAAGAATTTAAACCTCTTATTTGATTATGAATATCTCTTTTTGTTTTAGAGAAATCTATTCTTTCATCTTCTCTTTTAATTGTAAAAGCAAAAGTTACTTCATCTCTATTTTGCTTTGTTCTACTATTTGTTCCATTAATAATAGATGGTAATGTTTCTATCAATAATTTAGCTCCTAATACGCTTAATTTGTCATGTAAACTACTTGCAGTATCAGTATCAAGAATAGGAGTTTCTACTTGTGAAATAATATCACCATCATCCATTTTTTCATTCATATACATAATAGTGATACCAGTTTTACTGTGCCCATCCATAATAGCTCTATGAATAGGGGCTCCACCTCTTAATTTAGGAAGTAATGAAGCATGGACATTTATACAACCAAGTCTTGGAATATCCAATATTTCTTTAGGTACAATTTGTCCATAAGCACATGTTACAATCAAATCAGGATTAATATGCTTTACTTCTTCAACAACATCTTTAATTTTTTCTGGTTGTAATGTTAGTATAACACGTTTGTCAGCTTCTACTTTAACTGGAGGATGTACCATTTCTTGTTTCCTACCAACCATTCTATCAGGTTGAGTAATTACACATGAAACTTTATAATTATCATCTAAAGCCTTCAAAACAGGTACAGCAAAATCTGGTGTACCCATAAATATAATTTTCAATTTTTTTTCTGGATTTAATTTTTCTAAATTCATATATCTAGACCCCTTCTACACAATCAGGTATATTTACATCTGAAACAGGCGCAACTATATCGATTATCCATCCTACAAAAACAGATGTTAAAAGCAATAAAACTACTGCAATTAATCTTTTTACAGTTCTACTAAAAGCATTTTTTAAATCATCATCTTTAGAACCGCCTATAACTTGAATAAAATCTACCGCTGTTAAAACTATAGCTAGTCCAACACCAGCAAACTCCACAAATTTAAATGCATTCTTAAGCCAAGTGTTTAATTCACTACCAACTGCATCACAACCATCTAGTACTTGAAATAAATTCAAATCAAATGCTTTAGCACTCACTGGTATAAACAAACTTAATGATATAAGTAACATAATAAATTTCTTTTTCATATAATCACCACTAACTAAATAATATCATAAATGATAAGTATTTTCAAGTTAAATCCATACACCAAAAGATATTGCTGCCATACTTAAAATTAAACCACAAGTCCAAAACAATTTAACAATATCTGTTTCATGCCAGCCTAACTTTTCAAAATGATGATGAAGTGGCGCCATTAAAAATACTTTTTTATGGAAATAAATTATTGATATTTGTTGAATAATCGCAACTAATGTTTCAACTATAAAAACACCCATTATTACTATAAATGTAATTTCATGACTAGTTATTATAGCTACACTAGCAAGAGTCGCTCCTAAAGATAAAGAACCAACATCACCCATAAACACTTTGGCTGGATATGTATTGAACATCAAAAAGCCTATTAAAGCACCAACTAAGATAAAACAAAATACAGCAATATCACCACTACCTTGTATCCCAGTAGAGCCCCAACTAATTATACCTAAAGCCAAAAAGGCAATCGCCGATAAACCACCAGCTAGTCCATCTAAACCATCTGTTAAATTAACCGCATTAGAACTTGCTACTAATACAAAAAGTAAAAATACTCCATAAAACCATCCCATATCAATATTAATACCCAATGTATAAATAGTTAAATGTGGATCATTTCCACTTTTAATGTATATATAGAAAAATACTAAAGCAATTAATAATTGTCCAAACAGTTTTTGAATTTCTGTTAATCCTTCATTATCATGCCTTTTTATTATTAAATAGTCATCAATAAAACCTAATAAAGCATAAAAAACAAAGACAAACAAAACAATGAGAAGATTATTTGAAAATTCTATTTTGTTCATAAAAAGCAAGATAATTGCAGTAACTATAGTAGGAATTATAAATATAAATCCTCCCATTGTTGGAATACCTTCTTTTTTCTTATGTCTTTCTTCTAGAAAAACACTAACCGTTTGTCTTATATTCACTCTTTTTAAAAATTTGATAAAAAAATAGCCAAACGTTACACTTGTTATAAAACCAATCAATAAAGCTAAGGCTGATTTTGCTAATATTAACACATTATCATCTCCTAATATATTTAAGAACCGTATTTTTATCACTAAAATATTTTCTTTTATTTTTAATTATTTGGTACTCTTCATGTCCTTTACCAAGCAATAATAGTATATCATTTTCATTTAACATTTGTATACCTTTTTTTATTGCTTTCTTACGATTTTTAATAACTTTATAATTGTCTTTACATACATTTGTTAGCATGTCTTTAATTATGTCATCTGGTTTTTCAAAACGTGGATTATCATTTGTAAATATAACATAATCAGACATTTCCGTAGAAATTTTACCCATTACTTCTCTTTTGGATTTATCTCTATTACCACCACAACCTATAATTGTATATATTTTATTGGGATTTGTTTTTCTAACATTAGTTATTATTTTTAAAACAGCATCTGGTGTATGAGCATAATCAATAATGATTAAGTTATTTTTATATTCTATTTTTTCTACTCTACCAACTGGTGGATTTAATTCTTTTATTATATCTTTATTATATAGTTTTAGTTGTTTTAAAATAATTATACACGCTGTTAAATTATATATATTGTATTTTCCTATTAATTTAGTTTCTATTAATTCGTCATTTAAATTAAAAATAGTTTTATCTATGAATAATTCATAATTATCTATTTTATAATCACTTTCTTCAAATCCATAAGTTAAACTATTTTCATCTAAAAAGTAACTATAATATTCATCATCAATATTAATAATTGATAAACCATTAGGTTTTAATTTTTTAAATAACAATTGTTTTGCTAATGCATAATTTCTCATTGTTTTATGATAATCTAAATGTTCTTTTGTAAGATTAGTAAATATAGCATAATCAAAATATATTGTATCTAATCTATTCATGGATAATGCTTGACTACTAACTTCCATTACTACATACTCATATCCTTTATCTTTACACTCTATAAGCATCTTATAGATATCTAATATATCAGGAGTAGTATTATTTAAATCTTTTATCTTCTTGTCTAAATAAAAGCCTATAGTGCCAATATAAGCACATTTCTTACCAACTTTATTTAACGCTTGATATATTAAATAACAAGTAGTAGTTTTACCATTAGTACCAGTTACTCCAATTAGTTTTAAATCATATATATATTTATAATAACACCTTTCTAAACATTCTTTTAAACATTCTTTAGTATTTTCTACTATTACCGTTTCTACAGAATATGAGCCATGTTCCGCTATTACTTTAATAGCACCATTTTTGATAGCTTCATTTATATAATCATGACCATCATGAGTATTACCTTTTATAGCAAAGAAAGTATCTCCTTTTTTTACTTCTTTAGAATTAACTTGTAATTTCATAATATCACCAATATATATTATGCTTTTAAAAATCAATTGTTAAAAATTTGTAGTATAAATTATTATATAAAAAAAGATGCTTATTTTGCATCTCCCTCTACTAATTCTAATATACAAACTAATGCATCATCACCACGACGTTCATTAAGTTTTAGAATTCTTGTATAGCCACCATTTCTAGTAGCATATCTCTTAGCTAAATCATCAAATACTTTTTTAACAGCATCATTATCATTATGTAAGAATGCTAATGCTTTTCTTCTTGCTACTAATGATCCATCTTTACCATAAGAAATCATTTTATCAACACATTTACGAACTTCTTTAGCTCTTGTTTCAGTTGTTTCAATTCTTTCATTCATGATTAAATCTTTAGTAAGATTAGCAAGCATACTTCTTCTGTGTTTATTAGTACGTCCTAATTTTCTATACATAATATTCCTCCTAACTAATCTTCATCACGGAATTTAAGACCCATTTCTTTAATTTTATCGATTACTTCTTTTAAAGACTTTTTACCTAAATTACGTATTTTCATCATTTCTAATTCTGTTTTTTCTGTTAAATCTCCTAATGTATTAACATTAGCTCTTTTTAAACAATTATATGCTCTTACAGAGAAGTCTAAGTCATCAATTGGTGTTTCTAACTTTTTAAGTTTAGAATCTTCTTGTTTAGCATTCATAACACCTGTCATATCTGCTATTTCAGATAAATTAGTTATTATATTAAAATGTTCTATTAAGATTTTTGCTCCAAGTGCCATTGCTTCTTCAGGTCTAATTGAACCATTTGTATAAACATTCATGATTAATTTATCATAATTAGCATCGTGTCCAACACGGGCACTTTCTACTTCATAACTAATTCTGTCAATTGGTGAATAAAGAGCATCAATTGGAATATAACCAAGTTTTTTATTTTCAATATATTTTTTATTTTCGTTTGAAGGAACATAACCACGACCATTAGCAACAATTAATTCCATATCAAGTTTACCACCTTTAGCTAAAGTAGCAATAACTTGGTCTTTATTAACTATTTCTACATCTGCATCAGTTTCAATATCTCCTGCAGTTACTACTCTTTCCTCATTTACACATAAATGAAGTACTTTTTCTTCATTAGTATGATTTTTAACAACAATACTTTTTAAATTTAATACAATTGAAGTTACATCTTCTACTACACCTTCTATAGTTTGAAATTCATGCATAACGCCTTCAATTTTAACAGCAACTATAGCACTACCTGGCATTGAAGATAACATTACTCTTCTAAGAGCATTACCTATTGTAGTTCCAAATCCTCTTTCTAATGGTTCTAATTCAAACTTTCCATAATTATCTTTTTCATAATATTCTGTAATTTTATACATTGGTTTTTCAAAGTTTAGCATCATTTTTTCGCTCCTTTCAAATTAGCCACGTGGACGTTTTGGTGGACGACATCCATTATGTGGAATTGGTGTTACATCAGAAATTGATGTAATTTCCAAACCTGGTGTTTGTAAAGAACGAATTGCAGTTTCACGTCCAGAACCTAATCCTTTAACATATACTTCTACTTTTTTCATTCCCATATCAACTGCAGCTTTAGCAGCAGCTTCTGCAGCCATACCTGCTGCAAATGGAGTTGATTTTTTACTTCCTTTAAATCCTAATGTTCCAGCAGAAGCCCAACTTATTGCATTACCATCTTTATCACTAATAGTTACAATAGTGTTATTGAATGTTGAATGAATAAATGCTTTACCTTCTGGTACATTCTTTTTAACCTTACGTTTTCTTGCTTTGTAAGCCATTTTATAACCTCCTTTTAACGATTATTTCTTTTTATTAGCTACTACTTTACCTTTACCCTTACGAGTACGAGCATTTCTATTTGTTCTTTGTCCTCTTACAGGTAAACCTTTTTTATGACGAATTCCTTGATATGAATTAATTTCCATTTTAGTTTTAATATTCATATTTACTTCACGTCTTAAATCACCTTCAGTAGGATATTTATCCATAGCAGTTCTAATAGCTGATACTTCTTCATTTGTTAAATCTTTTGCTCTTTTATTAGGATCAACTTTAGCTTCTTCTAGAATTTTATTTGATAAACTTCTTCCTATACCATAAATATAAGTTAATGCGATTTCAACTCTTTTTTCATTTGGTATATCTACACCTTTTATACGTGCCATAAAACACCTCCTATATTATCCCTGTTTTTGTTTATGTTTTGGATTTTCACAAATTACTTGTACTTTTCCTTTTCTTTTAATAATTTTACATTTGTCACATATTGGTTTGACTGATGGTCTTACCTTCATTATAATCCCTCCTATTTTCTATAGGTAACTCGCCCACGTGTTAAATCGTATGGTGATAATTCAACAACTACTGTATCACCTTCCAAAATGCGAATCTTATTCATTCGGATTTTGCCAGAAACGTAGGCCGTCACAGTGTGTTTATTTTCGAGTTCGACTTTAAGCTCTCCTGTAGTAAGTACTTTAAGTACCTTACCAGTTACTTCTATTACATCTCCCTTTCCCATTTAATCACCTCTCTGTCAATATTTGATAGCCATCACTAGTTACAACAACCGTGTGCTCAAAATGAGCTGATGGCGAAGAGTCCATGGTTACAATTGTCCAATCATCATCTAAGATTGCTACATCAGCACTTCCTAAATTAAGCATTGGTTCAACTGCAATAACCATTCCCTTTTTTAATACTGGTCCTGTTCCTTTACGTCCATAATTTGGAACATCAGGATCTTCATGAACATCAGTTCCGACACCATGTCCAACTAATTCCTTTACTACCCCAAGGTTATATTTCTTAGCAACACTTTCAACATTATATCCAATGTCACCAATTCTTGCACCTTCTTTGATAGCACTTAATCCCGCAAACAATGACTCTTCCGTATGTTTAAGTAAATCTTCTAATTCTTTAGAAATTTTACCTACTGGATAAGTCCAAGCAGAATCACCATGATAACCCATATAACAAGCACCAATATCAATTGATATGATGTCTCCTTCTTTTAGCTTTCTATTTGATGGTATACCATGTACTACTTCATCATTAATAGATGTGCAAATACTACCAGGATATCCATCATATCCTTTAAAAGAAGGAGAAGCACCATTCTTTATGATAAAATCATTAGCCAATTTATCTAATTCTTTAGTAGTAATACCAGGTTTAATATATTTTTTCAAATAATTATGTGTATCTCCTACTATTTTACCAGCTTTTTTCATAAGTTCGATTTCTCGATCTGATTTAATTTTTATCATATATTCATCTCTTTTAAAATTTTTTCGATACTATTAAATGTATCTTCTTTTGATTCACATGATTTTACAATATAAAGTACTTTCTTTTCATCGTAATAATCTAATACATCTTTAACATTATTTAAATATATATTAAATCTTGTTTTAAATGATTCAGCATTATCATCACTTCTACTAGAAAGTTCTATATTGCAATTATCACATAAATTTTCATTTTTAGGAGCCATTTCTTCAGAATAAATGTTATATATTTTTCCACATTTATCACATGTAAGTCTTCCTAAAACTCTTTTTAAAGCTACATCTTCTTCAACCTCTATATTAATAACTATATAATTATTAAAGAAAGATTCTAAGATTTTTGCTTGATTTAAAGTTCTTGGGAAACCATCTAATACAACAGGTTTATCTTTAATTTCCCCTAATTTTTGTTCTAATAATAATGAAGTTGTTTTATCATCAATTAGAATACCTTTAGATATTTTTTCATGAATATCTCTATTAAACTCTGTACTGTCATCTAAGTCTCTAAAAAGTTGTCCCATAGATATATGAACGTAGCCAAATTTTTCTACTAACAATTCACATTGAGTTCCTTTTCCAGCAGCTGGTGCCCCATACAAAATTATATTTTTCAATGTCTTCTACCCTTTCTATAACTTCTACTTAATAGTGTACTTTCGATTTGTTTATAAACCTCTAAAGCAACACCTACTACGATTAAAAGCCCTGTACCTCCAATTGATACACTCGTTGGTAATTTTGAAAACATCCCAAATAAAATTGGTAACACAGCAATAAGACTTAAGAAGAATGTACCAACGACAGTAATTCTTTTTAGAACAATTGTTACATAATTAGCAGTTTCATTTCCTGGTCTAATTCCTGGAATATATCCACCACTTTTTTCCAAATTATCAGCCATTTCTTTTGGATCAATTTGTATAAATGTATAAACATATGCGAATACAAATATCATAATAACATATAGTATTAAACCAGTAGGTGAAGTATAATTAATCCATTTATTATAAAATAATGTAACTGCTTCATTTTTGAATGCAGATATTATTAAACCTATAACAGAAAATAATACAGATACTAAAATAACTGGCATTACTCCTGATGAGTTTAATCTAAATGGAATATAATTTTGTCTTCCTAATGTACTAGTTGATTTATTAGCATATTGTATTGGTATTCTTCTTTCTGCTGATTCAATGTATATTACGCCTAAAATAATACCAACATATACTAGAACAAATAAAGCAAATGATAAAATACCTAAGAATGTAGTTTGTACAGTTTCTGTTATTACTAAAGCTTCATATGCTTTAACAAACATAATAGGTAAGTTAGATAGTATACCAGCCATGATTATAATTGATATACCATTTCCTATTCCTTTTGCAGTAATTTGATCTCCAAGCCATAATAGGAAAGCTGTCCCTGCAGTAAGTACTACTGCATATTCCATGCATGCAAATACATTAGTGTTTCCTACAAATGTGAATGAGAATACAAATCCTTGAACAAATGCTAAGAAAATACCTAACACTCTAGTAATTTGATTAATTTTTGCTCTACCTGTATGTCCCTCTTTAGCTAAATCCGATAAATAAGGAACAATTTTTTCTAATATTTGAACAATAATTGATGCATTGATGTAAGGAGTAACACCTAAAGAAAATATTGAAAATCTCTCTAAGGCTCCTCCACCCATTACATTTAATAATTCTAATATGCCAAGTCCATTAATACCAAGATTATCTTTATTAATTCCTGGAACAACTATAGCTGCTCCTAATCTAAATACAAATAAAATGGTTAATGTAAACAATATTCTTTTTTGAATATCTCTATTTTTATGATTAAATATTTGCTTAATAGTTGCAAACATTTTATATCACCTCGGCTTTTCCACCAAGCTTTTCTATTTGTTTTTGTGCTACTTCTGAAAACTTATGCGCTTTTACTATTACTTTCTTTTCTAAAGTTCCATTTCCTAATACTTTAATTCCATCTAATTGTTTTTTTACAAGTCCCATTTCTTTTAATAATTCTGGTGTTATAACAGCACCATCTTCAAACTTATTTAAATCACTTAAATTAATTGTAGCATAACGAGTTTTAAATAAAGCATTTGAGAAACCTCTCTTAGGAAGTCTTCTATAAAGTGGTAATTGTCCACCTTCAAATCCTGGTCTTACTCCCCCGCCACTTCTAGCATTTTGTCCTTTGTGACCTTTGCCACTTGTTTTTCCAAGTCCACTACCAATACCACGTCCAACTCTTTTACGAGTTTTAGTAGCACCGTATGGAGCATAAATAGAATTTAATTTCATTATAAAATTTCCTCTACTTTCTTACCACGTAACATAGCTATTTCTTCTACTGTTTTTTGTGATTTTAAAGCATTTAAAGTAGCATATGCCATATTAATTTTTGTGTTTGAACCAAGTGATTTAGATAAAATATCTTTTACTCCAGCAAGTTCTAATACACTTCTTACTGGACCTCCAGCTTTAACTCCAGTACCTTTTGATGCGGGTTTTAGCATAACTTTGCTAGCTCCTTGTACACCAATAGCTTCATGTGGGATTGTACCATCAACAATTGATACATTTACTACATTTTTAGTAGCAGCTTGTACGGCTTTTTTAATAGCATCTGGTACTTCATTAGATTTACCAGTACCAATACCTATTTTACCTTTTCTATCTCCTACGGCAACTGTAGCTGAGAAACGGAAATGACGACCACCTTTTGTTACTTTTGTAACTCTACCAATATTAATTATTTCTTCTTCATATAGTTTTGGGCGTGGTTCTCTTTTTCTTTTTTCCATTGTTACCCTCCTTAGAATTCTAATCCATTTGAACGTGCTGCTTCTGCAAGCGCTTCTACACGTCCGTGATATAGGTATCCACCTCTATCGAATACAACTTTTGTTATATTTGCTTTTTTAGCTCTTTTAGCGATTAATTCACCAACTTTAGTAGCAGCTTCTATATTTCCACCATTTTCTAGTTTCAATTCTTTATCGATTGAAGAAGCACTAACTAAAGTTACACCATTTTCATCATCAATGATTTGAGCAAATATATTAGCGTTTGATCTAAACACATTTAATCTTGGCATTTGTTTAGTTCCTTGAACATTCTCTCTTACACGAGCATGTCTTGCCACACGCTTATCATTACGAGATACTTTGTTTATCATAAGTATTACTCTCCTTTACTTAATTATTTAGATGCTTTCTTTCCTTCTTTACGAATGATGTGTTCATCTTTGTAACGAATTCCTTTACCCTTATAAGGTTCTGGTTTTCTTATTTTTCTTACATTAGCTGCAAATTCTCCAACTAAACATTTATCAGTACCTTTTACAGTAAGTTCTGTATTACTTGGAACTTCTAAAGTGATACCATCTATAATATCAACTTCTACTGGATGTGAATAACCAGCTGTTACAACTAATTTATTTCCCTTAAGTGCAAAACGATATCCAACACCTACTGCTTCAAGTTTTTTTTCAAAACCTTCAGTAACACCGTCAATCATATTTTTGATATTAGCATTAGCTGTTCCATGAAACATTTTAGCATTTTCGTTTGCTCTATCTAGACTTAACTTATTACCATCAACATTAACTGTAATGTCTTTGTGGATTTCAGTAGAAAGTTCACCTTTAGGACCTTTTACAGAAACATTATTACCATTTACAGTTACTGTAACATTTTCTGGTATTGTTAAAACTCTTTTCCCAATACGACTCATGAGTATTCCTCCTTACTTTCTACCAAATGTAAGCTAATACTTCGCCACCTAATGATTCTTTTCTTGCATTCTTATCAGTCATTAATCCTTTTGAAGTTGATACGATAGCAATACCTAAACCATTTAATACTTTTGGCATTTCACTAGCTTTTGCATAAACACGTAATCCTGGTTTAGAAATTCTTTTTAAACCACTAATAACGCGTTCTTTGTTTTGTCCATATTTAAGTGATAAAACAATAATATTTTGAACACTATTTTCTTTGATTTTATAGTCAGCTATAAAACCTTCTTCTTTTAAAATTCTTGCTATTTCTTGTTTTAAGTTAGATGCAGGTACTTCTACTTCTTTATAACGCATAGCATTAGCGTTACGAATACGAGTTAACATATCTGCAATTGGATCTGTTACCATATAATCCCTCCTTCTTATTTGTCAACATTACCAGCTTGATTTAGTAACACCTGGTATTTGTCCTTTATAAGCTAATTCTCTAAAACAAATACGGCAAATTCCATATTTTTTAAGTACAGCATGAGGTCTACCACATTTTTGGCAACGAGTATATTCACGTACTTTAAATTTTGCTTTTTTATTAGCTTTATTTATCATGCTTTTTTTAGCCATAGTTTCCTCCTAATTTATTTCTTAAATGGCATACCAAAGCCTTTTAAGAGGTCATAAGCTTCTTCATTAGTTTTTGCTGTTGTAACAAAAACTATATCCATACCACGTACTTTTACAACATCATCATATTCTATTTCAGAAAAGATTAATTGTTCAGTAAGGCCTAAAGTATAATTTCCTCTTCCATCAAAAGCTTTATTAGATACACCTCTAAAATCTCTAACACGAGGTAATGTAATACTAATTAATTTGTCTAAAAAGTTATACATATTTTCCCCACGTAGTGTTACTTTGCATCCTATAGCTTGACCTTCTCTAACTTTGAATCCAGCGATTGCTTTTTTAGCTTTTGTAGCAACTGGTTTTTGTCCTGATATTTTTTCAAGATCATTCATTGCTGCTTCTAATAGCTTACTATTTGATGTAGCATCTCCTACACCAATATTAATAACAATCTTCTCTAATTTAGGAACAGCCATAGTACTTTTGTAACCATATTTTTCTTTTAAATCTTTAACGATTTCGTTATTATATACTTCTCTTAAGCGGTTCATAAATGTCCTCCTTCCGACTAATTAATATTCTCATTAGATTTTTTTGTAATTCTTATTTTTTTTCCTTTTTTATCTGTAGTATGTCCGATTCTAGTTCTTTTTTTAGTCTTAGGATCAACAATCATAACATTAGATGCATGAATAGGAGCTTCTACTTCTGTAATACTTCCAGGATTTTGCCCATTTGGTTTTACAGTTTTTTTAACAATATTAACGCCTTCTACTACTACTCTATTTTCATCTTTTAAAGTCTTGATTATTTTTCCTTCTTTACCTTTATCTTTACCGGCAATAACTACTACTTTATCTCCAGTTTTGAAGTTCATCTTAACTCTCCTTTACAAGCAATTATAACACTTCTTTTGCAAGTGAAACAATTTTCATATACTTGTCACGTAATTCACGTGCCACAGGTCCAAAGATACGAGTTCCAACAGGGCTTTTATCATCTTTAATAATAACGCAAGCATTATCATCAAATTTAATATAAGATCCATCTTCTCTTCTTAGACCAAATTTGCTTCTAACAACAACAGCTTTAACTACTTTTCCTTTTTTTACTGTTCCGTTAGGAGTTGCTTTTTTTATAGTTCCAACAACTACATCACCAATATTTCCTGTTTTAACTTTACTTCCACCAAGAACACGAATAACTAATAATTCTTTAGCTCCAGAGTTGTCGGCAACTTTTAAACAGCTTTCTTGTTGAATCATATATTAAACCTCCTTATAGTTATAAAATAACTGCTTTCTCTACTATTTCAACTAAACGATAACGTTTTCTCTTAGATAGTGGTCTTGTTTCAACAATACGTACTTTATCACCGTTTTTTGCTTCATTTTTTTCATCATGAGCAGCATATTTTTTAGAATATTTAACTCTTTTACCATATAGCGGATCTTTTTTATAAGTTTCTACTAAAACAGTAATAGTTTTATCACATTTGTCACTTACTACAGTACCTAGTAATTCATGAGTTCTTTTCTTTTCCATAAATCCTCCTCTTAATTACCTTTAAGTTCTCTTTCACGTAGAATAGTTTTCATACGCGCAACTAACTTTCTTAATTCTCTAATTCTTGATGGTTTTTCAAGATTTCCTGTAGCTTGACTTAAACGTAAATTAAATAATTCTTCTTTATATTCTTCAATCTTCTTTGTGATTTCTTCCGTAGTTAATTCTCTTATTTCATTATTTTTCATTAACTTCACCACTTTCTTTAGTTACAAATTTGCATTTGATAGGAAGTTTATGCATAGCAAGTCTTAAAGCTTCTCTTGCAGTAGCTTCATCTACACCAGCTATTTCAAACATAATTTTTCCTTTCTTAACAACTGCAACCCATACTTCTGGTTGACCTTTACCTTTACCCATACGAGTTTCTAGAGGTATTTTAGTTAGTGAAAGATGAGGGAATATATTAATCCATACCTTTCCACCACGTTTCATAAAACGTGTCATAGCAACTCTGGCTGCTTCGATTTGTTGTTGTGTTACCCAAGCACCTTCCATTGCCATTAAACCATAATCACCAAATGTAAGTTTTGTATTTCCTTTTGCATTACCTTCATATGGTAATCTATGAGGTCTACGATATTTAGTTCTTTTTGGAATTACTGCCATCGTTTTTACCTCCTTTTTTCTTATCAGGAAGTATTTCTCCTTTATAAATCCATACTTTTACACCAATCTTACCATAAGTAGTATTAGCTTCTTTATGAGCATAATCAACGTCAGCTCTTAATGTATGTAGAGGAATATTTCCTTCTGTATAACCTTCAGTTCTAGCCATTTCAGCTCCACCTAAACGTCCTGAAACAGAAGTTTTAATACCTTTAGCTCCAGCTTTCATAGTGTTTCTAATAGCTTTCTTTTGAGCAATTCTGAATGATACACGATTTTCTATTTGATGTGCGATTGATTCAGCAACTAAACTAGCATCGATTTCTGGATTTTTGATTTCCATAATTGAAATTTGAATTTCTTCTCCAACTAATTTAGATAATTCTTTTTTAATCTTTTCAATCTCATCGCCGCCATGACCAATTACAACTCCTGGTTTAGCAGTGTTGATAATTATATTTGTCTTTTTAGAGTTTCTCTCAATAAGAATACTTGAAACTGCGGCGTCTTTTAATTTATTGTTTAAATATTTACGGATTTTAACATCATTGTTTAAATATTTAGCGAAATCTTTATTAGATGCATACCAATTAGATTCCCAAGTCTTGTTAATACCCATTCTAAGTCCGACTGGACTAACTTTTTGACCCACGAGTTTTCCTCCTTTACTTATTTGTGTCACTAACTACTATAGTTATATGACTTGTTCTTTTTTTGATTGGATCCACATGTCCACGTGAACCAAATCTCATTCTTTTCATTGTTTTTCCTTCACCAACATAAGCTTCTTTAACAACTAAAGTTTCTTTATTTAAACCTAAATTGTTTTCAGCATTGGCAGTAGCTGAGATTAACACTTTTCTTGTTAATCTAGCAGCTTCTTTATTTATATTACTTAGGATGCGATCAGCTTCTACTACACTTTTGCCACGGATTAAATCCACAACTAAACGACACTTTCTTGGAGCAATTCTCACACCCTTTGCGATTGCTTTTGCTTCCATTTTGTTCTCCTTCTAGGTCCTATTTTTTATCTTTATTTTCGCCATGTCCACCAAATTTACGTGTTGGTACGAATTCACCCAATTTATGTCCAACCATATCTTCTGTTACATAAACAGGAATAAATTCTTTACCATTATGAACAGCAAATGTGTGTCCAATAAATTCAGGATAAATTGTTGAACGGCGAGACCAAGTTTTAATTACTTCTTTTTTGCCTGATTCAGTTACTGCTTCTACTTTTTTCATTAAGTAAGCATCAACGAATGGTTGTTTCTTAAGACTTCTAGCCATTTAAATCATCCTTTCCTTATTTTTTACAACGACGAACAATTAACTTATCTGAAGCTTTCTTGTTTTTACGTGTCTTATATCCAAGGGCTGGTTTACCCCAAGGAGTAACTGGACCTTTACGACCAATAGGTGCTCTACCTTCACCACCACCATGTGGGTGATCATTAGGGTTCATAACAGAACCTCTTACTGTAGGTTTAATACCCATATGTCTTGTACGACCAGCTTTACCAATATTTACTAGTTCATGGTCAGCGTTTCCAACTTCACCAATTGTAGCTCTACATGTAGATAAAACTTTTCTAACTTCTCCACTTGTTAAACGTAATAATGTATATTTACCTTCTGTACCAAGAATTTGAACACTAGAACCAGCTGTTCTAGCCATTTGGCCACCTTTTCCAGCAGTAAGTTCAACATTATGTACCATTGTACCTTCAGGAATGTTTCCTAGTGGAAGTGAGTTACCAATTTTGATATCTGCGTTTTCTCCACTTTCAACTTTATCTCCAACTTTTAATCCTTTTGGTGCGATTATATATCTTTTTTCACCATCTGCATAATTAATTAAAGCAATATTTGCTGTTCTATTTGGATCGTATTCAATAGTTGCTACAGTACCAATAATACCATCTTTATTTCTTTTGAAATCAATAACACGATATTTTCTCTTAGCTCCACCACCACGGTGTCTTACTGTAATTTTACCTTGATTGTTACGACCACTTTTTTTATTTAAAGTAGTTACTAATGATTTTTCAGGTTTATCTGTAGTAATTTCTGTATTTACTAAAGTAGTCATTCCACGACGACCATTAGTCACTGGTTTATAACTTTTTATAGCCACTTTTAAACCTCCTTAGTTAAGTTCAATTGAACTTCCTTCTTTTAATTTAACAATTGCTTTTTTTACTTTGTTTGTTTTTCCAACGTATTTTCCTACTCTTTTCTTTCTAGGTTTTACGTTAATTGTATTTACACTTTCAACTTTTACATTGAATATTTTTTCAACAGCTTGCTTTATTTGTACTTTATTAGCTTTAGGATCAACGCTAAATGTTATAACATTTCCTTCTGCTAATGTAGAACTTTTTTCTGTAATAATTGGTGCTTTTATAATATCTCTATAATTACTCATTAAACAAGCACCTCCTCAATTAATTTAACGGCTTTTTCTGTAATAATCATTTGTTCTGCAGCAATTACATCATAAGTGTTAACTTCATTTGCTTCAAGTAAAATAACATTATTTAAGTTACGAGTAGCTAAAACCATGTTTTCATCTAATTCATCAACAACGATTAATACATTTTTAGTAATTCCTAATTTGTCTAAAACTTCTTTTGCAGTTTTTGTTTTTCCATCTTTTAATGTAAAGTTATCTACAACAATTAATTTACTTTCAATTGCTTTATAAGATAAAGCAGATTTTAAAGCCAATCTTCTTTCTTTACGATTCATTTTCTTATCAAAGTTTCTTGGATGTGGTCCAAATACAATTCCACCTTTAATCCAATGTGGTGCTCTTGTACTTCCTTGTCTAGCACGACCAGTTCCTTTTTGTCTCCAAGGCTTTCTTCCACCACCACTAACTTCACTACGTGTTTTAGTATCTGATGTACCTTGTCTACTATTATTTCTAGCTAGTACTAATGCATCATATATAACAGCATCATTTGGTTCAATACTCCAAACTGTTTCGCTTAATTTTGCATCGCTAACTTTTTCGCCTTTGATATTTAGTACGTTAATTTTTTCCATACTTATACCTCCTGCTCGTTATTTTCTTCAGTTTCTTTAGTTTCTTCTAAAGTTTCTGTAATTTCTATTTCAGGTTTATAACTGTTTAATTCTTCTGTTTCTCTAACTGTTTCTGGATTTTTAACAGCACTTCTAATTAATACTAAACCTTCTTTTGGTCCTGGAACATTTCCTTTTACTAAAATTACATTATTTTCTAAATCAACTGATACTATCTCTAAGTTTTGAATAGTTACAGTTAAAGTTCCCATATGTCCTGGTAATTTTTTACCCTTGAATACACGCATTGGACGCATTGTACCCATTGAACCTGGTTTTCTATGGTAATGTGAACCGTGTCCCATTGGTCCTCTATTTTGGTTATGTCTTTTAATAACGCCTTGGAACCCTTTACCTTTAGTAGTTCCTGTTACATCAACAACTTCTCCTTCAGTGAAAACTTTAACACTAATTTCTTCACCTAAAGTATAGTCACTAACATTTACACCTTTAATTTCTCTAAAGAAGCGCTTAGGTGTTGTATTTGCTTTTTTGGTATGTCCAATATTTGCTTTTGTCGCTAATTTTTCTCTCTTTGTTTCAAAACCTAATTGAATTGCATCATAACCATCATTTTCAGTTGTTTTAATTTGTGTTACCACATTTGGTTCAACTTCTACAACAGTTACAGGAATTAATTTACCAGATTTTGTAAATACTTGAGTCATTCCTTTTTTACGACCTAAGATTCCTTTCATGTTTCCCTCCTACATTTTTATTTGAATATCTACACCACTTGGGATTTCTAGATGAGTTAAAGCATCTATAGTTTCCTTACTTGGATTTTCGATATCAATTAGTCTTTTGTGTGTTCTCTTTTCAAATTGTTCACGTGAATCTTTATTTATGTGAACAGCTCTTAAAATAGTGATTTTTTCAACTTCAGTTGGTAGTGGTACTGGTCCAACTACAACTCCACCAGTTCTCTTAACTGTTTCAACAATTTTTGCACATGCATTATCTAATGTTCTGTGTTCAAACGCTTTCAATCTGATACGAACTTTTGTCTTTGACATATTGTATCCTCCCTTCGCCTATATCTAAGTATAGACTCGCTCCGTGTAAAAACCCGATATATGGAGTTATATCATAACAACTTAACCCCGTGTATCGGCAACCTCACACATCAATGCGTGCCACACATTCAAAATTATACCTTATTATTGCTTTAAATGCAACAGTTTTTTGCATTTTTTTAGAAAAATTTTATTTTAATATTTTAAAGGATTTTTTCATACGGAATAGTTACATGATAATCTCCATAATAATATGGCGCTATTTGATATCTTTCAAAATAAATTACTAAACCATCTTTTGTAAATAAAAAATTTTTAAAATTATTTTCTATTGGCTTAGTACCTTCTTTTAATATTTCAAGTATTTCATCTCTTTTAAACAATTTGTTTCTCGATAATATATTATAAGTTTCTTTAGACAAAATATCTAATATTTTATTATTATATTTTATTAATGTCGATATTGTTATTATTTCATTATTTTCTGTATCGTAATTAATTGTAAAAAGTTCATGAATAGGATGAGCTCCTCCTATGAAACTTTCAGTAAAAATTGCATACGATATATAATATTTATAGTTTTCCACAATATATTTTCCAGATAAATAATAGTCAGTTCTAGTTATATCATTTAATTGATTCTCAAAATCATTTATTTTAGAGTCAATATATTTATTAATTTCAGTATTTAATTTTTTATAATCAGTTGATGGATAAACTAAATCTATTTTATTTTCTCTTTTCTTTTTTTCTAAACTGTCTCGTTTAGTATTTTTATGATTCAAAAATATAAAAGCAAATATTACAATTAATAAAAAAAATACATATTTTTTCATGATTAATCACCACTTAATTATATGTATTTAGGTTTATATTACTATAATAAAACTACGCATATAGCGTAGTATTTTAAATCTCTAACGAGAGTACAATCTAAATGGCAGGAGCGGAGAGAATCGAACTCCCAACAGTGGTTTTGGAGACCATTATTATACCATTTAACTACGCTCCTATGCACGGACTAATTAAGTATAACATAATTAAGTCCATTTTTCAACCTTTTAATTAAAACTATTTTGTGAAAGGTATAAAAGCCATAAAACGAGCTTTTTTTACTTCATTAGCTATGTCTCTTTGATGTTTTGCGCAAGTACCTGTCATTCTTCTAGGTAATATTTTTTTATTATCATTATTTATGTATTTTTTAATTATATCATCTTTATAATCTACTGGTTTACCAGCGCACATTTGACATACTTTTTTCTTTTTACGGTAAAATTCTGCCATATATCCTCCTATTCTAAGAAATTATCATCAATTGTAACTTCTTCACCAAAATCAGCAAAAGGATTAGTTGCAACATCTACATTATTGCTAGGTCCACCTTGATAATCGTAAGGACTTGGACTAGGTTCAAAATTGCTTTCTTGTCTTGCTTGACTTTGTGCTTTTGTATCTAAAAATTCTACACTATCAGCAACTACTTCGACAGTATATCTTTTATTACCATCTTTATCATCATAACTACCTGTTTGTATTCTTCCTTCAATAGAAACACGACTACCTTTATCTAAATAATTACAAATATTCTCAGCTTGTTTTCTCCAAACAATTATATTAATAAAGTCTGCTTCTCTTTGTCCTTGGTTATTAGTAAAATTACGACTTACCGCTACTGAAAATCTAGAATAAGGTAAATTAGAACCTGTATATCTAAGTTCAGGTTTACCTGTTAATCTTCCAATTAGTACAACTCTATTCATATTAATTCTCCATTATTTTTCTAATTTAGTTATTAAATGACGGATTATATCATTACTGATACGAGCTAAACGATCAAATTCTTTAACAGCTTTATCATCATTAGTTTCAACTTCAAATAAATGATAGTAACCACTCTTGAAATCTTTAATTTCATAAGCTAATTCTCTTTGACCCATTTCTTTGTTTTCTTTGATAGTAGCACCATTACTAGTTAAAATGTTTTCGAAGTTTGCTACAACTTTTTTTAAATCTTCTTCACTTAGTGTTGGCTTAACTATAAATAAAATTTCATAATTTTTCATTATAACACCTCCTTATGGTCTTTCGGCTTTTACTTAAAAGCAAGGAGTAAATTTCTTACTCGCTTAAGATTATAGCAAAATAATTTAATTATGTAAAGTTTTTTATAACAAAATTATACATTAAATCTGAATGTACAAATATCTCCATCTTGCATTAAATAGTTTTTACCTTCTAAACGCATCTTCCCAGCTTCTCTTACTAGCTTTTCATTTCCACAACTTTTTAAATCAGCATAACTCATTACTTCTGCTTTAATAAAGCCTCTTTCAAAGTCAGTATGAATAATACCTGCACACTCTGGCGCCTTCATACCTTTTTTAAAAGTCCAAGCTCTTACTTCATCTTTACCAACTGTAAAAAATGTTTCCAAACCTAGTAAATTATAAGTTTCTTTAATTAATTTGTCTAAGCCACTTTCACTAACACCTAAATCATTTAAAAATTCAATTTTATCTTCATCATTTAATTCACTTAATTCAGATTCTATTTTAGCACATACAGTAATAACTGTATTATTTTCAAGTTTAGCTAATTCTCTTAAATTATTTACATGAATATTATTAATACCATCATCTATTAAATCATCTTCAGAAATATTGGCCATATAAATAATAGGTTTTAAAGTAAGCAAATTAAATGATTTAATTAACTTTAATTCTTCTTCACTTAATTCTACGCTTCTTGCTGGCTTATTTTGAATTAAAGCATTCTTTATTTTAGACAATATTTCAAATTCAATCTTTGTTTCTTTATCTTTTGATAATTCAGCCTTTTTACCAATACGATTAAGCCTATTTTCTATTATTTCTAAATCAGCTAATATTAATTCAACATTAATAATTTCTACATCCCTTGTAGGATCAACTGTTCCTTCTACGTGAATAACATTACTGTCTTCAAAACATCTAACTACTTCTACTATTGCATCAACTTCTCTAATGTATGATAGAAATTTGTTACCTAACCCTTCACCATTAGATGCTCCTTTTACTAACCCAGCTATATCAGTAAATTCATAAGCAGTAGGTATTAATCTTTCAGGAACATATAAACTTTCTAAAAATTCCAATCTTTTATCGGGAACTATTACTGTTCCTACATTAGGATCAATTGTCGCAAATGGATAATTAGCCGCTAATATATTATTTTTAGTTATAGCATTAAACAAAGTTGACTTTCCTACATTAGGAAGTCCAACAATACCTGCAGTTAAAGCCATAAAATCACTTCTTTCTCGGTATTTATTATAACACATAATTTTTTAAAAACAAAAAGAATTAGTAATTAAACTAATTCTATAAAGATATATAAGTACCTATTCCTAGTGGAAGCCCTATTAAAAACCAACCAATTAATAACAATAAAAGAACTCCACCAATCATTAAAGCAATTGGATATACTAATTTCAATATATCTCTTAATTGTAAATCTTTATCACTTCTATATTTACCAATTAAGCCAACTAACAATATGTAATAAGGAAATAAAGGTGTTATAGATTTTCCAACACCATCAGCAACTCCAAATAAAAATTGTGTATAATTAGGTGTTATATTAGAACGCATAAACAAAGGAATTATAATAGGTGAAATTAAAACCCATTTATCAACACTAGAAGGTACTAATAAAGTCATAAAGACTATTAAAATAAATGAAATCAAGATTAATAAAATTCCAGATATTTGTAAACCACTCATAAAGTCAACTAATATAGTAACAAGAACATTACCTACATTAGTCCATTCAATCAATCCTATTAATTGTGAGGCAAAAAACATTAATACAAATATATATCCAGTATTTTCAAAGCTAACACAAAGACCATCACTATAATCTTTTAAGCTTGTAATATTTTTAGATACCTTTCCATAAACATAACTACAAATCATTACAATAATCAAAATTATATAAGGTAAGCCATTACCAAAAGGGGAATTAGCTCCAAATAGTTTAGCCATATATCTAACTTCGTTATTATCAAGTAATACTCCCAAATATGGAACATTAGGCATTATCATAAGAGCTAAAACAACTAAACAAAATAAGAATGTAATAAAAGTATATTGCATAGCTTCTTTACTAGTATTTAAATCATCTTCTATAACTTCTGGATTGCTAAATTTAATCGCAATTCTATTTTCAACAAAATAAGTAGTAATCATAATAAGAATAATGGATAAAAATACTTTAATATAAATATTAGAAAATATTGCGAAAACATAATTTTTATCAACATCAACACGAGCAGATAATTCACTCATTGTTCCCAAATAATAATCACTATAATTAGTAAATAAACCAACGCCATAACCTAAAGTTAAAGCCATAAATACAGTAATAAGTCCAACAATTGGATTCTTACCTATTTTTTTATAAATACATGCGACTAAAGGCATTAAAAACGCAAATGAATAGTCACCAATTAGAATAGAAAGCATACTTATTATCATTACAAACATTGTAAGATATTTAAATTTTAGGCGTTTAAGTTTGTTTGTAAAAGCATTAAGAAGTCCACTTTTAGAAGCAATACTTAAACCAATTAAAGAAAGTACAAAATAAATAAATGGTTTAAAATTAAGTACATTATTAATTGCATCATTAAAGAAATATTTAACACCTTCTTTAGAAAAAATATTATTGGTTGTTATTAAATATGTTTCTAATGAATTATTATTTGTTATAATTGTTTGCTGTCCTTCTAAACCCAATATTGACAAAAAAGAAGTAACAATCATTATAAAAAGCATTGTTATAAAAATTATAGTAATACTCCCTAATCTATCTTTCTTTCGCATTCAATCCACCTACTTTATTTTCTTTAGTTTTTTATTAAAATCAATTCTAGATAGCATAACACTATGACCACATTTTAAACACTTAATTTTAATATCCATACCAAGTCTAGTTATTTCCCATTCGTTACCACCACAAGGATGAGTTTTTTTCATAATAGCAATATCTCCTACTTTATAATTATTTTGCATTATGAATCACCACCTGTGGATAAGGAATTTCTATATTATTTTTATCTAATACTTTTTTCAATTCTTTTTTTAATATTCTTTCTACACCATATTGTTCAGTTGGCTTAGTATGAGCAATAATTCTAAATGTTATAGATGAATCATTTAAACTTTGTACACCAAGGCATTCAACATCACCAATAACATTATCAATACTGCTTAATCTTAAACAAGCATTTTTAAATACTTTTTCAACTGAATCTAAATCACTTTCATATGAAACATCAATATCAACAACAGCCAAAGAGTTTGCCATAGTATGATTTATTACTTCAGTAATCATTCTGTTTGATAAAATTTTAACTTCACCATTAGCGGCTTTAATTCTAGTCGATTTCATACTTAAATATATAACTTCACCTTTAAACCCATTAATAGTTACAACGTCCCCTATACAATATTGATTTTCAAATATAATAGTCATACCAGCAATAAAGTCTTTAAGAAAATCTTGTAAAGCTAAACCTATTACTAATCCAACTACCCCTAAAGAAGTAATTAGTGATTTTGTATCAATACCATATATATCTAAAATCATTAACATAGCTATAAGTATAATAAACACTTTAACTACATTATTTATTAAACCCTTAATAGTATTTTGTTTTTTAGAATCTATTCTTTTTATTTTATGACTAAATAACTTATTTATTATTTTTTTAGAAATAAGCCATAATAGTACTCCAACTAATATAATTATTATTGGCGCCACTACTTCTTTAACTAACAAATGTTTTAACATTCTAATCTTCCTTTATGTTCATTACTTCCAAGATTCTATTTAAATCTGCTGTATTAGTATAAGATATTTCTATTTTATGATCTTTTACTTTAACTTTAGAATCTAATTTTTCACTTAATAAATCCTCTACATATTTAATATCTTTATCTACTTCTCTTTTTTTTCTTTCGATTTTTATTTTTCTTTCAAAATCAGCACCTTCTGCTAATTTTTCCACTTCCCTAACTGGTAAATTATTTGTAACTATTTTATCTGCTAATTCCTTTATTTTTTCATCATCTTCTAACTTACTTAAAACACGAGCATGTCCCATAGTTATTTTGTTTTCTTCTAGTAAGTCTTTTACATTATCAGGAAGTCTTAATAATCCTATTATATTAGTAATATGACTTCTACTTTTTCCTACTTTTTTTGCTAACTCTTCTTGTGTTAAATGTAATTTATCAAGCATACTTTTATAAGCTGTAGCTTCTTCTATTACATTTAAATTTTCTCTCTGTAAATTTTCTAGTAAAGCAATTTCCATCATTTGTTCATCAGTAAATGGTCTAATGATAGCTGGTATTTTAGTTAAGCCAGCTTTTTTACTTGCTCTTACTCTTCTTTCACCAGCAATTATTTCATAACCTTTAATACTTCTTTTAATAATTATTGGTTGAAACACACCATGTTCTTTAATTGATTCACTTAATTCAGTTAATGCTTCTTCATTAAAAACCTTTCTTGGTTGATATGGATTTGGTCTTAACTCATTTAAATTTACTTCTATTACTTCTTCATTAGTAGCTGTTTCATATATTTGTTTTTCGATTGTTTGTAAGTCTAAATTATCGCTATTAAATAATTGCTCTAAGCCTCTACCTAAAGCTCTTTTTTTAGTTTCCATTTCTATCAATCACTTCCTTTGCTAAATTTATATAAGCCTCAGTACCTCTACTATTTGGATCGTAATATAGTATAGGTTTACCGTGGCTTGGTGCTTCACTAAGTCTTACTAATCTTGGAATTATTGTATCGTATACTCTTTCTTTAAAATAGCTTTTTATCTCTTCTACTACTTCTAAGCCTAAATTAGTTCTGTTATCTAACATAGTAAGTAAAACACCTTCTATATCTAAATTAGGATTTAGATTTTTCTGTGCCATCATTATTGTATTAAGTAATTGCATTATTCCTTCTAGAGCAAAGAATTCACATTGTACAGGTATCATAACAGAATCTGATGCGGTTAATGCATTTGTAGTTAAAAGTCCTAAAGATGGTGGACAATCTATTATTATGTAATCAAACACTGATTTAACTAAATCTAAATGTTTTTTTAATTGACCATTTTTAGAAAATCCTTCTACTACTCTACTTCTTTCCATCAATTCAATATCAGCACCCGCCAAACGAATTGTTGCTGGAAGTACATACAAATTTTTGTATTTTGTTTTAACTATTACATCTTTAATCTCCGCTTCATCTATTAATAAATCATGAATACAATGTTTTACACCAATTTTATCAACGCCTGTACCAGTAGTAGTATTTCCTTGCGGATCTAAATCAACTAATAATACTTTTTTCTTTAAAGCTCCTAATGACGCAGCCAAATTTATACTAGTAGTTGTTTTACCAACTCCACCTTTTTGATTTACTAACGCTATTATTCTTCCCATGTTATCACCATTCTCTGCTTTTGCTTTCACATAATATTTTATCATATATTTAGAATTTAATCTACTTTTTTTGACATATATTATAAATGAAAAAGATGAGGTTACTCATCTTTCATAATTATCTAATTTATCACAATTATTCCAATCATCAGACATAGCACAACTTGCGCTTACATCTTTAGATACAATAGCACTACTAATTCTTTCGGCAAGAGTATCTAAATTACTTGGCATATTATCAATAGAAAGACTATCTCCTCTTAAAAACTTACTCTTACATTCAGTTCCTTCTTTTCCTTTTTCACCATTACAGTATAAATAGAAGTCATCATAATTTGTTTGAGCATTATATTTTCTTATTTCTTTTATTGAAGCGGAATTAAGAGTAATTGTATACATTGGATCTTTCTTATATACACTATCTCCACTAGTATTTCTATTATTTAATATATACTTTTGAACATTTTCATTAGTATTTTTACAATCAGTCGTTTTATCCGAATTAATTATACACCAGTTTGAACCTGTATTTCTACCATTACCATCTATTGAAGGGAATGGACTAGTTAATGATATAGGTCTATATACTATTCTTACACTACCTAAATCGTACTCATCTTCTTTACATCCTTTACTTGGACAATAAGGAGAACCTTCTTTTACTTCATAATAACAATCATGTAATAATTGATTTTGACCTTCTGTACTTACCAAATCATTATCAGTTAATGAATGATTATAATTTCTAATTGCTGATTGATATGCATTATATAAGTAGTTTTTATAACCAATAGTTGTTATTTTAATATTTAATCCTTCATACTCTCCGCCTGGTGTACTATAGTGTACTGGATAATTAGCATGTCCAATATCTATAAATCTATTATATTTCTTATAGTCACCTACTGGTTCTGTTGATATTGATTCTCCACTTGGTAGTTTTACCCATCTATATGTATTATGATTTAATTCATACTCATAAGTTGCAACAAACACCTTATTATAAGCATAATTCCAATAATCTTTATAAGCTGTAAAGTTTTTAACTGCACAAACAGGAGTTAAAATACCCAATTGACAAACAAATAAAGGTATTCCATCATAGCCAATTTTATAAGTACCTGAACCAAAACTATAATTTAAATAAATAGAATCAGAAATATTAGCTCTTTTAGGAATAATATTACTACTTCCTTTTTGTTCATTAACACGATTAAGTGTCTGTGTATAATTATATGGTGATTTAATATCATTAGTTCTATTATATTCTAAAGACAAATCAGAATCTAAATAATAATCAAATTTATCTATTTGAGTTTTACAACCTTTTAAAGTTTCAAGTAAATTCATTAATTTATTTAATTTATTTTGAAGTTCTTTAGTATTTGTTTTATAACACTTGTTATTTGCCATATAATAGCCTGATGGACAAGTTGTACTTGAAACAGAAGTTTTACCAAGATACTTTACATACTCAGGTATTTCAGAAGTAGATAATTCTGAGCCACCTTTTGTACATTTTCTTGTATAATGTTGCCATTCACATGGGGCACTATCTTCTTTTTTACTAGAAATCTTACAAGGCGTATTGCCACAGTTTCTATTACAAGTATTAATTTTATCATAAGTCTTATTAGTGGCCTCACATTTATATGATTTAATAGTTTTAGTTGAACAACTAATTTTTTCATATTTACCAGTTACACCATCATTCTGACTAATTGGTTCATTCATATCATTAGTTGTTGTTGTAAAATCTTTCTCCCAATGACAACAAATCTTCTCATATTCATATTGATATAGTTTCCTTACTTCATCACCATCTTCAACTCTAGGCGACCAATCAGTAGCAAAATACTCATTTAAATTCCAAGCATCACTTGCGCCAAATCCAGGAATATCATCATCAGAGAAATCTTGAACCATTTGACTAGTAATTACTCCAAATTTATTAGCGTATGATCCAGTTATATTTTGTTTGGTTGAAAAATAATAAACATATTTAGTATTCATTGCTGTTCCATCATTTTGATTAGGTTGAAACGCAGAATAATCTGCCCCTATTGTGTTAGCATCATATAATAAGTTTCCATCAATAGAAACACCCTTTTCTTTAAAGCGGTTAATATCACTCGCTCCAATATTAATAACCTTAGGGTTAGGCGTTCTATCAGAAAGTTTAAGTCCTGATTCATCATCACATTGCGCTCCTATACCACCCTTATATATAACAGATGTAACAATTGTTTTTACTTCTTCTTCTACATCTTTAAGAGCTTTCTTATAGTCAGCAATCCACTGATCTAAATCAACCTTAGTAGTACAAGATTTAATACCACTAAGCTTAACAGTTAATCCATTTATTATATTATTATCATTATTTTTACCAATAGTCCAAGTAAAATTTCCTCCAGAATTAGCTACAGGAGCATATCCAGGAAATTCATAAGTATTTTTTTCCACACAATAAACAGGACAATACTTATTGTTCTCAAAAGTTGGTTTTATTTTGCTAATAATACTGTTAATATAATCTTTCATATCACTATCTGATATATTATTAAAATAGTCTTCAACACTTGAAAAATCAAAACCATCTTCAGTAATAATATTATCATACATTTCAAAAGATACATCATCTTTTACAATAATTTTTACAGGACACTTTGATTCTCTAGTATCAGCGTCATTAGTTTTCTCTTCTGTAACATTAGCACCTAAAACAGTACTAGCGTTAAACAAAAAAAGAAACATAAAAAATATAATCATCTTATTTTTTTTCAATCATATCACCTATCTTTAAATAATAATCATTATTAGTATAGCATAGTTTTAATAAAATTTAAAAACTTTTTGTTCATTTTACGTAAAGAAAAAACCGCTTATTGCAGTTTTATCTAACAAAAGTTGGTTTTACTAATTTTTTTTGATAATCAGCACTCATCTTTAATTCTACAGTATTATCCTTATCACAAATTGCTTTTTCTTCTTCTGTAACAGTTACAGCATATGGATATAATAAGTTAACATAATGAGATGAGTTAATTCTTTCTCCTACTTCATCAAATTCATAAGTGAAAATTCCTCTACCATTTTCTACTTCAATTGTTCTTAAAGAAACATAACTATCTTTAGCAGCAAAATTAGCATTTTCTAAAGGAATAATATTATCAACAACTCTAAATAATCCTAATTGTTTTAATTCTTCACATTTTTCTTTAGATAAGAAACAAACAAATTGAGTTTTATAATATGTATCATCAATAGTTTTTTCTTCAGAATAAATTGGTATTAATAAAGAACCTTTCTTTGAAAGATATAAATGAGCATGATCTTCTTTTATATCACAAACTTCATCACTACTGTATTTAACAGGAACAGTTTCATTAGACCATTCATAGTCATCGATAAATGAAGCTTCAGAAGCAAAAACTTTCTTATTGTCATTTTCATCTTCATAAACATGAGCATGTAATCCTGTCTCTTTACAACCATACATCATAAATTCTTCTTCAAAATATTCATAATCATTTTCATGACCTGTATATTCTATAACAGTTGGAGTTACATATTCTACATCACTCTTTTCTGCCTTAACAAGTGCTGGTTTACATCCAGCTAGAGTAAGTGCTAAAAGCCCTGCAAATACCCTATTCTTTAAATTTTTTTTCTTTTCCATAAATCCTCCCTTTTATTTATATGTAAATAAAAAGCAGCAAAAACTAGACAGCATAAAGCTACCATTTTTTACTGCAAACTTATTTATTTTCATCACAATAGAAAACCCTATTTATCACTAAATAGTTATATAGACTATGATAATTTTTTAAACAAAGTATTTCCATATAAAATCCCCTTCACATATAAATTGCCATCTATAATAATACAATTTTTTTATTTTGTCAAATTAATTATAATTTTTAAATGATTCTAGTATTTTTTTAATATTTTCTTCATTAAATGGTTTATTTAAAACATCAACTATATTATATCTAAATGCCTTATCAATTGTCTCCTTAGTATCATCACCTGTAATAACCGCAACTGGTATTTTATAATTATTTTCTTTCAAATAATTTAAAACATCAAAACCATTAAAATTAGGCATAAATAAATCAAGCATTATTCCATATATATTAGGATTTTTTTTAATTATTTCGACAGCCTTATTACCATCTTCAGCATTTAATATAGCAAATTCATTACTAATTGCTTTACCTATTAAATTTCTAATAAGCATTGAATCATCAACAATAAGTATTTTTTCTTTTTTAGAATCATCAGACGAACTATTTAAATACTGTTTAGCTATTTCAATATACTTTTTAGTTTCTTTTTCTAATTTATCATAATTGCTAAAAACAAAAGAAAAATCATTGTTTTTACCTGCCATTTCATTCTCATATGCTATATCAACTAAACTAGTAAAACCTAAATATCTAGCATCACTTTTAATAGAATGAGCATACACCGCATAACTATTCATATCAGAACTTTCCTTACTTTTTAATAATTCGTTTAATTTTTCTGATATAGAATTTAAAAAATCAATCAAAGTTTCTTCATATGATTTCATATCACCAAACAATTCCAAACTTTTATCTAAATCAACATTATTATCTTTTAATATACTTATGTCTTTCATAATAAATTCCTCTCTTTAATACAAAAAAACAGCAAAATTAGACGGCAAAGCACCTATCAAATTTTACTGTTTTATGATTTAAGGGCACAAAAACCTAAGTTTAATGAAAAACTTAAATATTCAAATATATATTTTGAATAATATCTTCGTGCCATATAATCACCTTACATATCAATCATAAAATATTTATATTATTTTGTCAATAATCAATTTTTAAATTTAACAATTGCTTAACACTTATTTAAATAAGAATTTATAATATTAATTACATTATTTATTTCATCAATTAAATATTTATAATTATTTTTAACAAAAGCTTTATTATCATAATTATCTACTAAATCTTTAGTTATTTTATGCAACTTAGTAAACCCCAAATATCCACAATCACTATTTATTTTTTGTAGAGAGTTTAAATAATTATCTTTACTTTTAATAACATCAAATTCTTTAACTAATAAATCATTAAAATCAATTAAAGAAGCATTATAAGTAGCAATATCACCAAACATTTCTAAATCTACTTTAATACCATTATCTTTTAAAACATTATTTTTTCTAACATATTTAGATAAAACACTTTTTAACTTATCTCGTTCAATTGGTTTAGTTAAATAATCACTAAAACCAACTTCTAAATATCTTTCACACTTACCTTCTATTGCATCAGCAGTAAGCGCTACTACTGGTGTAGTAACTGTTTCTCTTAACTTTTTCAAAGTTTCAACTCCACCCATTTTAGGCATCATTATATCCATAAAAATAACATCGTATTTATTATTCTTAACTTTATCTAAACATTCGAACCCACTCATTACACTATCTATATTAATGTTATAAGCTTTAAATATTTTATCAGCTACCTTAATATTAAGTAAGTTATCATCAACAACTAATACTTTTAATGAACTAAAATCAGTCACTTCTTCTTTCTTTTCTTCCTTAACAAAAACACTATTTCTTATTTTTTGATTTAAATATACTGTAAAATTAGAACCTTTGCCATACTCACTTTGAACAGTTATTTTTCCACCCATTAATTCAACTAATCTTTTAGTAATCGCAAGTCCTAATCCTGTTCCTTCCAAAGTAGTATTTTTATCCTCATCTAATCTTTGAAATTTTGTAAACAGTTTATCGATGTTTTCTTTTTTTATTCCTCTTCCCGTATCTTTAACAGATATTATTAAATTAGAATCATCACCTTTATTAACACAATTAACACTAAATTCAATTGAACCTTCCTCTGTATATTTTATGGCATTAGTAAGTAAATTAGTTACTATTTGTCTTAATTTACCACTATCTCCATATAATGTTTCTGGTAAATCAACTGCAAATTGTGTTTTAAATTCAATATTCTTTTCTCCTAATCTTACTTTTGCCAATTTAGTAAGAACATCTAATACTTCACTAATATGATATTCACTATTAACAATTTCCATTTTATTCGCTTCTATTTTAGAAATATCTAATATACCATTTACTATTTCAAGTAAGGTATGACTAGCCAAAACAATATTATTAGCGTTTTCTTTAGCTTCTTCCAATGATTTAGCATCATTAATACATTCGCTAAAACCAACTATTGCATTTAATGGTGTTCTTATTTCATGAGACATGCTTGATAAAAAATCCGTCTTAGCATGATTTGCTTTTTCTGCCTGATCCTTAGCAAGCTCTAATTGATTTATTAATTTCATATCTGGATTTTCAATTGTAAAAAACATAACTAAGTTATCAATTGTTAAACCAATTGAAATACAAATAATAAATGGGTTTCTTGAAAAAAGAAGTGCGATTGAAATAGCTGTTATAAGAATCATAAATACTGGAAAATGTTTTTTAGTTATATTTTTTATGTTCATTAAGACTATTAACAAAGCAAACATAATATAAGATACACAAGCAATAATTGAAATATTAACTGCGTCTCCTTGAGCAGTTTGTCTTAAACTATCAAGCAAAACAATATTAATATCAGCTTTTAAAACAATTAAATAAACAAATATATCAATAATTATTACTAGCCATGTCATTATTTTTAAATTTTTATTAAAGTTTTTCCTTTTTTCATATGTAATAATATATATATACAAAAATAAAGAAGAAGACCAAATAATTAAGAATAAATAATCAAGTTTATTTAATATGATTACTAACATCTCATTATAATTGGTATAGACATTAAAAAACAAGGAACTAACTAAAAGGCTATCAAAAAATATCGAAATAAGCATAATAGAATATAGTTTATTTTCTAACAAATTAACACGTTCTTTAGAAAAATATACAATTAATATTATTAAAGATAATACTAACGCAATTACTGGCATATACAAATTTGGCATAAACAACACTTCCTATACTAAAAAAATTATATAATAAAAAAAAGAAGAAAACAATATCTATTTCTTCTTATAGGTCTTATTTTCTAACCAAGGCATTACTTCTATTTCATCTTTAATTAAAGAATCCTTATAAACAGTAGTAGATTCTGGTTCTAAATAAAAATACTTTGTAGCTGTAATAGTATCATTAATATAATCATCCCAAGCTTCATACATGTTTTTACCATTTTTCATATATGAATAATCGGGATATTTTTCAAACATATCATATTTTTCTAAAGCCATAACATCCCTTACTTTAGATACCATAACTTCTTTTCTTATCATACTAATTCTAGAAATTATTTTAGATACTTCTTTTATAGTTAACTTTATATCATCAGGTATATCTTTATATAATATAATATCTTGCAAGCCTAAAAATATATTATGAGCGTTTTGTTCTATTTCGTCAATATTTAAATTATTACTAATAATTATTTGTTTTAATTCTAATAAGCTATTTTTTATTTTTTTAGATATTAAAGTATTATAAGCCAAAGTATCAATAGCTTTATTTATATATTTATTTAAACTGATTTTAATTGTTTCGATATCTTCTTCACTTAAAACACTTAAATCAATAGCAGGAAGCATTCTAGAATAACATTTTTTACCAACTTTATGAGTTAGTACAGGAACAACTAAAGCATTGTTTTTAATAGCAACATCATAAAATCCACCATGTAATTTTAGCATTGGTTTTTCTGGTGTTAAATTCCAAGTAGCTTCAGCAAATATTATAAGATTATTACCAAGTTTAATAACTCTGTCCATTTTATTTTTCATTGCATGTTTTGATTCTGGATCATATCTATCTACTAATTGAGCACCGTATACCCAAAGACAAAAGCCATCTAATGTATTATAAAATAAATCAATATTTCCAAATACTATATAAGCATTATCTTTTACTGTAATAACTGTATTTAAAACATCATCCTTAAATCCATGTGAAGCAATATAAATAATTGGTCTATCAGTTTTTATAATTTCTTTTTTATCAGTAATTAATTTTAACTTATTTCCTAATTTTAAAACATTATAAAAATATGGCCTTATTTTTCTTCTTATTTTGTCACCTTTTTCTGACAATGTTTCATTAGGATCATTACTCATCATATATTGTAACTCTTTTTTAAACATAATTATCTCCCCTTTTAACTGCAAAATATTATATATAAAAACTAATATAATGTCAATTTTATAAAAAAGACAACTATCTTTCATAGTTATCTAATTTATCACATTCATTCCATTCTGATATACCACAACCTGATATGTTTTTACTTATATTATTAGCAATCACTTCCATATCACCTGGCATATTATCTACAGAAATACTTTCTCCTCTTAAAAACTTACTCTTGCATTCAGTTCCTTCTTTACCATCTAATCCATTACAATATAAATAGAAATCATCATAATTTGTTTGAGCATTATATTTTCTTATTTCTTTTATTAAACTAGGATTTAATGTAATTGTATACATTGGTACTTTTTTATATACATTATTTCCACTTGTATTTCTATTATTTAATATATATTTTTGAACATTTTCATTGGTGTTTTTACAATCAGTTGTTTTATCTGAATTAATTATGCACCAATTTGAACCTGTATCTCTACCATTACCACTCATTGCTGGAAATGGATACTCTAATGATATTGGCCTATATACTATTCTTACACTACCCAAATCATATTCATCTTCCTTACATCCTTTACTTGGACAATAAGGTGAACCTTCTTTTACGTTGTATTCACATTGATATAATAACTTTTGACCATTATAGTCAATTACTTCAACTTGTTGATTATTAATTTCAGTATATCTATTATTGTATACATCGTTAGAAAATTTTGAATATAATCCTACTTTATCAAATATAACATTTAAATGATAGTTTGGTTCTCTTGATGGGGTACTATAATGTATTGGATAATTAGCGTGACCTATATCTATAAACCTATTGTATTTAATATATGTACTATTAGGTGGTAACACATCAACTGATTTTCCTTGTGGAAGTAAAACAAAATTATAAAATTTTTCTGGTAAATAATAACCATACTCTTTTTCATATTCTTTTCCGTATTCACTTATCCAGTATTTAGAATAATTTTGTGTATGTCTTTCACATTTTCTAGATGACGCTCCTAAATTACAAACATAAAATGGTATACTTGCTCCACTATTACTCCAATTACGAATATATGAAGATAGGTTTATATCATCTTTGGCCATTACTTTATGATTTTCTTTACTATTTTCTGATAATGTTTCTCTAGTCATTTTATCAATTCTACCATATACTGGTTCTTCATAATCGATATATGCATCTGTATCTAAATCATAGTAATTTATATCCCACTTACTACAATTTTCTAAAATATCTAACATATATTTTTGTTTAGATTGCCATGTTCTTAATTCAGATGTATTTGTCTTATTACACATTTCATCTGATCCTATATGGTATCCTGCTGGACAAGATGGTCCTGTTATACAATCTGTTTTTACTTCACTTACTCCAGATATTCCTACACATTTTTCTTGTTCAATAGATGTTATGTTTCGTTTTATTGATGTTCTTATAGGCTCAGCACCTGTTATTTCATAATATGTTTCTTGCTTCCACCTTGTTTTAGTTATACACATTCCCATTCCACATTCATCAGTACATTTTTTTGATGTATTATAAGTTGTTCCAGTAGATATACAGTAATAATCTGTTCCACTATTTATATTACGCGTTTTTCTTTCGTATGATAATGATATATTGGCCGATAAACTACAACCTACTCGCGTTCTTACTGCCTGTTCCTCAGTTTGTCTTTCATGTACACCCCATATTGAATCATTACAAGATGATACACTTCCGCCATGAGCGTTACTACATTGTAAAACCGTCGTACTATTTGTATATGTCACATTAGTATTAGGAACTGTTTTACTTTCTCTACCAATATAACTATTAGCCGCAGAAGTAATCAATTGATTGCTATCCCAATTACAAGCTTTATCAAAATTCTGTGAATCATCAACACTACCCAAACTTATATTAGCCCCTACTTCAGGCTCACTTGCCGAACTTTCATTTCGCCACTCACAAGGACACCATGTTTGATATTTTATTTGATTTTCAAACCAATATGACCATCCTTTAATAGTAATCCCTAAATCTGATTCTACTGAACCTGTTTCATCCCATAAAGTACCAGGTACATATTGATAGACATTCATAAATCTATTACTATCTAAAAGCCCAAAATGTTCATTAATTCTTATTTTCGAACCGCCATTAGGAGAATCAGATATATAATTTCCTAATCCACCAGCGTTAATAAAGCTAGTTGGACCTCCAGCATCAAAGTTTCCGAAATCCGTATCAATCCTATATCCACAACCTCTACTTCCTAACTTTGGTGGACATAGTGTTTCTGTTTGTATTGGTTTCTTTAATTCACTAATTAATTGTTCTATACGTTCTAATATCTTATTATAGTCTTTTATCCATTTATCTAAATTAACTTTTGTTCTGCAATTTCTTCTACCTTTTAAATTGACTGTATAACCGAGTAATATATTTTCATCTATATCTTTACCTATTGTCCAAGTAAAATTTCCTCCAGAATTGGCAACAGGACGATAACCTGGAAACGTAAAAATATCTTCTTCCACACAATAAACAGGGCAATAAGTTTTATGACCTAATAAATCATCTAAATAGTCTTTATCACCTATTGCGTTTTCAATGGAAGATGCATCCCTATATATTTCATTAACTTCGCAAACAGAAGCATTTTCGACTACTGTTTTAGCACTTACATTTCCTAAAAGTAACCCAAAACTCAGTACCCCTACAATACCCAATCTAATTTTCAAACAAAACACCTCATCTATCTTCCCCTAAAGGATAACATAAATTTTTATTATTTTCAATACACCAACAAAAAAAGTATATAATTTTATCAAATTATACACTTTTTCAGTTTTATTTAACTTTTACTTTAGGAGTAACGATTTTTTTAATATAATCCTTTATTTCTTCAAGTGAAGAAAAATCATCAGCTAAAGCTTCAGATACATTAAGCCAATATTTATAATTGTTCTTTAACACTTTTCTAATTGGATGAGTATAAAGCCTTAAATAATATTTACTCATTGCATCTAATTCAGAATACTTAAATTCAGCATTTTTATCTAAATCAGAAAAACACATTAAATATTTATCACCTAATGATATATAGTCATTTGCTGTAGCATTATTATTCCATGATTTCATATCATTTTCCACCATATTATATATTTTTCTTATTTTTCCATCAAATACAATTGGATTAAATGTTACAAACGAATCCCTACCAGTGTTTACTGAATCTCTATTGTAATACGGAATACTAGTAGCAAAGCTATTTACAGCATACAAATCTCCAGAGAATAACAGTTCTCCAACTACAACTATTTTCTCATCTATTAATTCTTGCTTTAACTCATCACTTATCATATGAGAGTTCAATAAAAATATATTTAAAGCAACTAATCCACTTGCGTCATAATCATATTCTCCCAAATTATAAAAATAATCATAATTATCTAAATCAACTTGTTCAGCCAGTTCTTCATTACTTTTTAAGTAATTTACATAATAATCTCTTATTGCTATAAATTGTTCTTTTGTTTCTACTTTTATATCTCCGTTTATCACTTCAATATTATTTTCTTTTAAATAATTTAAATAATCTTCATCCAAACATATATCTTCATCATTTACTATTTCTGTTAATGTTATATCTGTTTGTATTTCTTCTTGTACTAGTTCTTCTCCTTTAACTAATACTGGTTTACATCCCATTAGAGTAAGTGCCAAAAATCCTGCAAATATTCTATTCTTCATTTTACTTTTCTTGTCCATAAAAAACTCCCTTTCTTTTTAAACAATATTATAATAGTATGATTAAATGCTTTTGTCAAATTTCTAATACTTGATTATCATCATTTAGTAAAGTTATAACACCTTTTTCTATTTTATAACACTTACCATATACTTTATTTACACCATTGCTTATAAGAATATAAGAATTGTCTGGTAAAGCATAAATAATTCTATTATAAGACTCTTTAAGAATATCTTCCCTTTGAAGAACCTTATCATCAGTATCTAAATCATCTACTACAAAATGAGGTTCAATATTTATATCAGTTAATCCTAAACCATTTAAAACAGAGCTATGAATCAAATCATCTTTACACTCTGGGCTATTATAACTAATAGTCGCCATATTAATAGAACCCGCACTTATTCCCACTATAATCATATCTTTATTAAGATATCTTTTTAAATTTATATCATTAAAAAATTTATTTTGAATATAAGTATCTCCACCACTAAGAAATATTAAAGAAACATTTTTCAAAATATCATTTATTTCTGAAATATTTCGATTATCTAATACATAATACTCATCAAAAACAAGTCCTGAAATCTCTAAAGAATTTTTATCTATATTTAAATACATATCATTTTTTTTATAATCTAAAGGATCACTCGCAATTAAAACAAATTTATGATTATTTTTTAACCCATTTTTTAAATTTTTTAAAAAATCATTATCACTAAAAAATAAGTCAGAACTTTTAATATCACCTATGTTTTTATAGCCACCAATATTACTTGTTAAAAAAACATCTAATCACTCCAAACTAATTATACATATTTTGTCATATATAACTGCTAACATAACCATATCAAACACTTATCATTATATCTTTTCTATAAACAATTTATGTAGTGCTCTTGTTTTAGAAACATATAATAATTTCATATCCAAAACATTATCTACATTAAAACTATTTTCACCATTTATTATAACCGCATCAAATTCAAGACCTTTAGATAAATAACTTGGTAAAACACTAACACTACCATTATAACAAAAATTAGATGAATTTATCAAACTAATATCTATATATTTTTTTAACTCTTCATATATTATATTTGCTTCATTTTGCTCTTTAGTAATAATCGCTATTGTTTTATATTTATCCTTTATTCTATTTATTATATTTAATATATTACCATCAAAATATTCTACTTCTTCACCATGCCTTATTACAGGAATAGCTCTATCCAATTTAAGTAAATCATTTATTTTATTAGCTTCATTCATTATTTCAATAGTAGTTCTATAACTTTTATTCAATTTAAGTATTTCAAAATTATCAAATATTTCTTCTAGACATTCCCAATTATCTATACTTCTATATGGATAAAGACTTTGTGCTAGATCACCATATATACTAAAAGTAGAATTTTTAAAAATTTTATTTATAACAAAAAAAGCAAATTTTCCATAATCTTGAGCTTCATCAATAACAATATGACGATAATTATCAAACTCACTACTTCCAAACATCTTATATTTGATATACATTAAAGAAGGTATATCTTCTACATCAATTATATTTTTTCTTATATTAATAGTATCTATATTTAAATTACTTAATACATCAACATAAATATCTTTTATTTTTTTATCAAGAACTTTAAAATGCTTTTTCAAATACAAATTAATATTACTTTTAATATTTATTATGTCTTTTTGACTAACATTACTATTAATCATTTTATTAGATATATTATCTATATTATCATTTAAATATTTTGATGAAAGTAAAATAATTCTATCTATTTTAGATTTAACACTAACATATATCTTTTCATTTAAATCATTATATAAATCATTTATAAAAGATTTATTCAATAATTTAATGCCATTTACTACTAAATCATCATTTGGTATTATTTTTAATTGATTAAAATAATTATCAATATAATTTTTCATATTCATAGATAATTTCAAAAAAGCAATTTCATCTTTTTCTTTAAGAATATCTAAAGAATTATTAATAGTAAATCTTTCTGGAACATAATTTAAAAATAATTCATTAAGAGTATTTTGTATAACACCATTTACATCTAAATCAGGTAAAATACTAGATATGTAACTTACAAAAAATCTATTTGGTCCAATAACCATATAATCACTAGGTTTAAAAAGATTTCTATTATTATAAACTAAATAAGCGATTCTATGAAGTGCTACAGTCGTTTTTCCACTACCAGCAACTCCCTGTATAACCAAATTTTTATTCATTTTTTCTCTTATTATTTTATTTTGTTCACTTTGAATTGTTGAAACAATATTTTTTAAACGATTATCAGCTGAAACACTTAAATATGGTTTTAATAATTCATCATTACTAACTGTATCAACATCATTATAATTAATTAAATTTCCATTTTCAATTGTATATTGCCTTTTTAATAATAAATTTCCTTTAATAATACCTGATGGCGAACTATATTCACAATCTCCAATATTAGCGTCATAATAAACTGATGCAATGGGGCTTCGCCAATCAACAGTAATTACATTATTATCACAATCCGTTACACCTTTTTTACCAATATAACATTTATCAAAATTAGTTTTACTTTGAAAATCAATTCTAGCAAAATATGGTTTTAATTTTGCTTTTGTTAAAGAAACAATTTCTTTTTCTAACTTATCTTTTTCTTCAAGCATGGCTTCATAATCGAATTTATACAATTCTTTTATATTCTTAATTTTTAACTTAGAATCATCAATCTCCTCATCTAACTTTTTTAAAGTATAATCTAAATATTCTAATTCTTCCTTCATAAAACCTCCCTACACCCTACGGGGTATTATTATCATGTCCCCATGATACACTCTTAAATAAGGATTGTCAATATTTTGTCATAAAAAAATTAGCAAATTTCTTTGCTAATTTAAATATTATTTTCTTTCTTATATTTTAAGTATTCTTGAAACATCATATAGTGACCTTTTTTAAACTTTCCTTCTTCAAAAAGTTTATCAATTTCTTCTTTTGTACAAAACATGACATCACTTACTTCTTCATCCTGTTTAACAATACTACTTAAATCTATATCTTGTTTAATTGCATACATGTCACAAAATGCATCTTCACCTCTTATAGATTTAAATAATACTGGATTTTCAGAAATTATTCCTAATTCTTCTAAGACTTCAGTCTTAACACCATCCAAACTTGATTCGCCATGTTTTGGATGGCCACCAGTAAATGACCATTCACCACCTTTTAATTCACTTCTCTTTTGAACCAAATATTTACCTTCTTGATTTTCAATAAATGCCATTACTACTAATATAAAACATCCAGTAGGTATTTTTTCACCTTTCTCTATTGTTTTGTTTAGCAATTGTCTGTTTTCATCATATAGATCTCTTCTTTCCATAAATTCTCCCTTCTAATGATTTATATACAATTAAAAGAATATAGTATTCCACTATATTCCATTAATAATTACAGTTTTTAGGTGTTCTTGCATATGGAATAACATCCCTAATATTTTCAACACCAGTTAAATATATAAGTAATCTCTCAAATCCCATACCAAATCCAGAGTGAACACATCCACCAAATTTTCTTAAATTAATATACCAGTCTAATCCTTCAAAACTCATATTTAATTCTTTCATTCTATTTACTAATTTATCATAGTCTTCTTCTCTTTGAGAACCACCCATTAATTCTCCAGCACCAGGTACTTCCAAATCAACAGCAGCAACAGTTTTATTATCACTATTTAATTTCATATAAAATGCTTTTATATCCTTTGGCCAATTAGTTATAAATACAGGACCATTAAAATATTCAGTAATATACTTTTCATGTTCTTTAGAAATATCTTCACCTTGTTTTGGTTCAAATTCCCATTTAACAGGAGCTTTTCTTAAAATATCTATAACTTCAGCATGTGTAATTCTAGTAAATTTACTAGTTATTAATTTATTTAATTTATCAAGTAAACCCTTTTCAATAAATTTATCAAAGAATTTCATTTCTTCTTTACAATTATCCAAAACATACTTAACAATATATTTAAGCATATCTTCCTCAATATTCATCAAACCTTCTAAATCACAAAAAGCTATTTCAGGTTCTATCATCCAAAATTCACTAGCGTGTGTTTTTGTGTTTGAATTTTCTGCTCTAAAAGTAGGACCAAATGTATAAGCTTTTTTAAAAGCTAGTGCAAATGTTTCTGCTTCTAATTGTCCAGTTACAGTAAGACCAACCTTTTTACCAAAGAAATCCTTTTCATAATCAACTGAACCACTCTTAGCAATTCTATCTAAATCTAATGTAGTCAATTGGAACATTTCACCTGCGCCTTCTCCATCATTAGCTGTAATTAAAGGAGTATGTACATAAACATAACCTTTACTTTGAAAATATGTATGAATAGCCATTGCAGCTACACTTCTAACTCTAAATACAGCCTGAAATAAGTTTACTCTTGGTCTTAAATATGCTTGTTCCCTTAAAAATTCATTACTATGTCTTTTTGGTTGCATTGGATAATCTTCAGGACAATCACCCATTAACTTAATATCTTTAACTTGAACCTCAAATTTTTGACCACTACCAACTGATTCAATTACAACACCTTCGACTCTAATAGCTGAACCAACTCTATATTTAGCAATTTCTTCAAAAGTATCTAATTTATTATCATAAACTAGTTGAACATGGGAAAAACATGTACCATCAGAAAAATCAATAAAACCAAATTCTTTTTGCTTTCTATGATTTTTAATCCAACCTTCTAGTACTACTGTACTACCCATTAAACTATCTAACTTTTCATATAATTCTTTAACATCCATAAAATATCTTCCTTTCTAACAAAAAAACTATGACTAAGGGGCAGATAAAATCCGCGGTACCACCCTTATTATCATAGTTGATATCTCTTTTGATAACGGATAAACTCCGGCTATAAGCAAACTCCACAATTGTTTTTCGTATTAAGGCTTTATTAGTTTTCACCACCACTAATTCTCTTTAAAAGCTTATCAATATTACTCATTGCTTCTCAGTTCTTAATTAAAAGTATATATACTTTTTTTATTATTGTCAATAATAAATTTTACATTACCCAATTATCTGTTAAATTTTTTTACTTTTTCTTTTTTAGATATGTAAGTAGGATTTAGTTCTTGCATTATATATATTAATTCTTTTTTTGATAAAAACTTCTTATCAGTAATTATAGCTTTAGCATTAATTACACATTCTTCTCCACAAAAAGCACTACTCTTTGCTTTATATCTAGTACGAGTGAAGACATCTATAAATCCTATATCATATCTAGCTAAAGAATATCTTACGCTATTAGTATAATACCAAATTTTACCTTCGTACATTCTTTCTATAGTAGCAAGCTCAACTAAATACAAATTTTTTGTTAAGATTAAATTAAACATATTTATAACCTTTTACCACATTTTTTACAATATAGAGAATCCTCATCTATACTAGCGCCGCAATATTTACAATAAACACTACCAACTAAGCCTTCTCTAACCGCTTTCATTTTTGTTTTAATTGCGCCACTTTCAATATTAGCTTCTCTATCAGTTATATCCTTTAAAACAGCCTCGTTCTTGTCAAGAATAGCTTTCTTAGAACTAATTGATATATCACTAGAAATTTCATTAAGTTCTTTTATATCATCTTTAGAATAATCTGCCATATGCTTAAGAGCCTTAATTTGTCTACTCATCATTTTACCTCTTAATTTAGGACTAAATATTTGAGCAACTGCCAATCCAAAAATAATAAAAAAAATAATAAATAATATAACAAATATAACTTGTCCAAATTCAAAACTAAACATAATATCACCTATAAACATTTTACTATTAAAGCAAGAAAAAGTAAATCAAAAAAGATAAGTAATAGAAATAATTATTAAAGTAATGCCACCTATAATAGTCGCTATTTTACCAAACAATTGATTAATCTTTTTACCAGTAATTAATCCAATAAAAGTAAATATTGAACTACAAATCATAAAAATAAAAGAACTTTCAATATGCATATCAGTTATAGTTTCAAGACCAATTCCAACTGAAAAACTATCTATGCTTACTGCCAATCCAAAAAGAAGATAATTATATATTGATAGTTTAGGCACTACTTCCTTATTTTCAAAAGAGCTTTTTACTAAATTTAAACCAATAAAAAGTAAAATCAAAAAAACTACTAAATTGGATGAAACTTTAATATAAGAAAATACTATTGAGCCTATTTCACTACCCAGTAAAGGCATAACAAAATGATATATTCCAACAATAATAGATAAAGTAATCGAATCCCTTAAACTTATACCTTGCATTCCATATAAAAGTGCCAAAGAAAAAGCATCCATACTTAAACTACAACCAATTAGAAATAAAGTTAGTGCCATAAAAAAATCCTCCTATAAAATAATATTTTAAAGAAGAATTTTTATGTATTTAAAAATATTTATCAATCAATTCTTTAACATATGACTTATACTCTACATCAGTACTTTCTTCTGCTTCAAGTAAACATAATGGTGGAAAAAGAACACACCACCAATTATCACCTTTACCCTCACCTAGCGTAACAACCAATGATTCATAATAACCATCTTTATAAGTAATTCCTTTATATTTCTTGCTGGGAAAGTAATTAAATCCAAAATTAATATCATAATTTATATTACTATTAAGAGAGTGTAAAGTACTTTTAACATTTTCATCTATTCTATCAAAATTACTATTAATTATATTTCTACTTTCATCTATTGTTTTACTATTCTTAAGTAAATAATACATATCTGGTTCTAAATTATTTTTAACTTCATTTTTAACATATTGATCTAAAGTAGAATTACTATTCGCAATAATTCTAATCCTAATTGCCTCATTAGGAATTTCTACTTTAGAAAACACATCACCAACAAAAACATAAAATATTAAAATACCAATTATTAGTAAAAAAGTTCTTTTCATAAAATTACCCTTTCTATTTTATTGTGGATAACTTTATAAATTTTATTCATTTATGATATGCTTCATTATTAATTATTTTAAAACTTCTATAAATTTGTTCTAACAAAATAACTCTAAATAATTGATGTGGAAAAGTTAACCTAGAAAAACTAAGTAAAAAACACTTATCTTTTATTTCCTTTGAAATACCATAAGAACCACCTATTATAAAACATATATTATGATAATTAATTAAAGTTTTATCGATTTTTGAAGAAAACTCCAAAGAAGTCATTTCCTTACCATTAATATCTAAAGCAATCAAATAATCTTTTTCATTTATATATTTTAAAATACTATTCTTTTCTTTTTCTAAAACTAATTCTTCATTATCTAAAGAAACATCCATAACTTCTATTATTTCTACTTTGGTATATTTAGATAAACGCTTAACATATTCATTAATCGCATCTCTTAAAAATGCTTCTTTTACTTTTCCAACACAAATTATCTTTATCATAAAAACTCCTTCAAAAAAACACCTAATGGTGATTTTAAATTTCAATCATATTCATTACTTCACTTTGTGAAGCAACCAATATTTTTTTATCTTCAATGTGATTAATTTCTAATTTATTAACCAAAGTTTGATAAGCTTTTTCCACAGTATTATTTTCTTCACTTAAATGGGCTAAAACAACATACTTAGTATTTTTACCTATTAGTGAAACTAAATAATCACTTGACATATCATTAGATAAATGTCCTCTATCGCTCAATATTCTTACCTTTAAGTCATATCTATACTTACCATTCATAAGCATTTCAACATCATGATTACTTTCAAAAATATAAATACTTCTATTTTTTAACAACTCAAAATACTTTACATTAATATAGCCTGTATCAGTAATGTAAACCAAAGAAGATTTACCACTTTCAAAAACAAAGCCAACTGAATCACTCGCATCATGAGAAGTTTTAATAACATTAACTTTTAAATCTTCTAAAGTAAAATCAGACTCTAAAGGGACAAAGTTTTTAATATTAATTTTATTATCTAGTGCTCTTTTAAGTTTAGAAGTCATATAAACTTTAGGATTATATTTTTTCAAAAACACATTTAAAGCACTTATATGGTCTTTATGGTCATGCGTTATAAAAATCGTATCAATAGAGCTAGGCATAACACCTAACTCCATTAATGCATTTTCAATATATTTATTGGTAGTACCCATATCTATTAAAACTTTATGTTCTTTGGTTTCTAAATAAGTAGAATTACCTTTAGAACCACTTGCTAAAACACTAAACTTCATCTTAATAGAATGTCCAAGGATTTAATGGCGTACCACCATAATAAGGATAACCATAGAATATACCAAAGTGAACGTGAGGTCCAGTAGCCCAACCAGTGTCTCCTACTTTACCAATTTCTTCACCACGCGCAACCGTTTGTCCTTCTTGAACTAACCTTCTAGACATATGACCATAATAAGAATAATAACCATTATTGTGATTTATTATAACATAGTTACCATTAACATCACTGTAACTTGCTTTTACAACCACACCGTTATTAGCCGCATATATTGGTGAACCATAACCAGTACCAGCTATATCCAAAGCATCATGAAGCTCACGTTTACCATTAATAGGATTAATTCGCCATTCAAAACTAGATGAGATATAAAAACCACTATTAGTTGGCCATGCCCAAACTGTAAGACTACCAACAGTTGGAATATATTTTTGACCAATTAAAACAATTTGATTAACAGTTGGTTTGATTTCAACTTTGCTTTGAGTATTAACATATGTAGTTAACCCATTAACTTTTTTAATATCACGTGATACTCTATCAATACCATTAGAACCATATTGTGTAACTTGATTGTTACCAATCGCTAATTCATTAGAATATTCTTCGATAGTAGAAAATTTATTTTCAACATCTTCAACAACATACTCTTCTACTACTACTTTAATCTGTGGATCAGTAACAGCAATTTGAACATTTTGTCCAACATATAATAAATTTTTAGCATTCGTAATATCATCATTTGATAAAAGCAATTCCTCAACACTAATCTTATTATCAAAAGCTATACTTTCAATAGTATCACCACTTTTAACCGTATAACTAGTTTTTTCAGCGTTTTCGCCAAACAACAAATACTGACTTAACTCATCAGAATCAGTATATATTTTTTCATCAGTTGAAATATAAGTTTCTTTTAATGTTTTAGCATTTTCAATATACACATTTTCAATAATTGTTCCTGTATCAGTTATTTCTTCCTGTGTATTATCTAAATACTTTTGATAATTATCAGTACCAACAAACGCTTTAATTGTGTTTTCAAGCGCTTTACTAAAGATATCAGTAGAAGTAGCATATATTACTTGATTTTTGTCATCATCTTTTATAGTCATCTGATATCCTTTAACAGAAAAAGCTTTTTTTTCTTTTATTTGTTCATAAATATCACTTATTTTATCAGTTTTACTATCATATTTAATTATTTTTTCTATTTTTAAACCTTTTGGTGAATATACATTAGATACACCATATTCATTTTTAATAGACTCATTTTGATTATCAATATATTTTAAAAGCTTTTTTTCTGATGTTATGGTTCCTATTAACTCACCATCTAAAAATACTTGATAAAAGGTATTAGGTTCTTCTATTTCTTTATAATCAAAACCTAACCAAAAAACCGATAAGCTAACAATAATTATAAAAATAATTGATAAACCCTTTTTCATTATTCACCTTCTTTATTTATATAGTTAACAAACGTACTTGTATTTTTTTTAAATATTAAATCAATCGTTCCAGTACCACCATTACGATGTTTAGCTAAAATAAGTTCTGATTTAACTGTATTTTCATCAATTGATAACTCTTTCTTATAATAAGCTTCACTAAACAAGAAAGATACAATATCAGCATCCTGTTCAATAGAACCAGACTCTCTTAAGTCACTAAGCAAAGGTCTTTTATCTTCTCTTGCTTCAACACTACGAGAAAGCTGAGCTGCCGCTATAACTGGTACTTCTAATTCCATAGCCATTGTTTTTAATCCACGAGATATATCTGATACTTCTTGTTGACGATTAGAGCCATTCTTAGAATTGCTACTAATTAACTGTAAGTAGTCAATTATAACAATTCCTAAGCCATTTTCAGAAGTAGCTAATCTTCTACATTTTGCTCTTATTTCATTAACTGTCATACCAGGAGTATCATCTATAAATATTTTAGTATCAGCAAGGCGACTAATTGCTTCATTAAGTTTTCGCCAATCATCATGTTCCAAATGTCCAGACTTTAATTTATTATTATCTATTTGACCAACTGAAGAAAGCATTCTCATTACCAATTGTTCAGCACTCATTTCCATGTTAAATAAAGCAACAGTCTTTTTAGCATTTATAGCTATATTAGTAGCAATATTTAAAACAATTGCTGTTTTTCCCATACCAGGACGAGCAGCCAAAATAATTAACTCATGGCCATGAAACCCCAATGTTTTCTTATCTAAATCATAAAATCCTGATGGAACACCAGTAATCTCTCCATGTGATTGAGATAATACTTCAAGTTGCTTTTGTGTTTTAAATAAAACATCTTGAATGCTTCTAAATTCCGTACCTTTTTGACTTTTAGCAACACTTAGTATTCTTTTTTCAGCATTTTCAATTACTTCACTTACTTCTACACCTTTATAACAATCCGTTACAATGCTAGTTGCTTCTTCTATAAGATGCCTTAAAGTAGCTTTTTCATCTACTATTTTAATATATTCATCAATATTAGCAGCAGTTGGAACTATATTTAATAACTCACTTAAATAAGGCATTCCCCCTATTTGTCCTAAAAGTTCTCTTTTTTTTAGTTCAGCACTTACTGTCATAATATCAACAGGTACTTTTTTTTCACTTAAATCACTCATTACAGAAAAAATTTTAGAATGAGCATCTAAATAAAATAAATCACTTCTTAAACTTTCAACTGCTTTTTGTAGGGCGTATTTAGACATAAACATAGACCCAAGCACAGCTTGTTCAGCATCTATGTCTTGTGGTATCTGTTTTTCTTTCATAACTACCTACTTTCTTTTTGTAACGTTACCTTTACTTTTGCAATTACATCTTTATAAAGATCTATTCTAACTTCATAAGTACCCAAACAATCTAAAGGCACTTCTATGTTTATTTTCTTCTTATCAATGTTATATTTTTCTAATTCTTTTGCTATTTGTTTAGCACTTACACTACCAAATACTTTATCACTTACACCAGTTTTAACTTTAAAAATCAAATTCAATTTTTCTAGTTTACTTTTAATTTCAGTAGCTTCTTCTCTTTTTTGATTGTCAAGTTCCATTTCTTTCTTTTTTTCTGTGTTTAATTTTCTCATACCAGTTGTATCTGCTAATACACCAAGACCATTTTTAATCAAAAAGTTTTTACCAAAACCATCTTTTACATCAATTATTTCACCTTTTTTACCATGTTTTTTTACATCTTGTAATAGAATAATTTTCATTAGTTATCACTCCTTTATTGCACTAATTAACATTTTTTCTACTTCTTTTTTTGTTTTGTCTTTTATTTCGGTTGCAGCATTATTAAAGTGGCCACCTCCGCCTAATTTTTTCATCAAATCTTCAACATTTATATTGCCTAAACTCTTAGCGCTTATTCCAATATTGCCATTTTTTAATTTGCCTAAAGCTAGTCCTACTTCAACATTTTCAAACTGTAACAAATCAGTTGCGACAATAGCCAAAGCTTCTTTACTATAACTATCATCGTCAAAAACACATAGTGCTATATTATCACTAATCATTTTAGCACTCTCTATTAATTTTTGTCTTTTAAAATATTCCTCTTTATTTTCTTTAAGTAATTCATTTTTAATTAAGCCATCTGCTCCTAGTTTATAAAGGCTAGCAGCTATTTCATATGTTTTATCAGTTGTTTTAATATTAAAGTTATTAGTATCTATTTCAAGTCCAGCAAGCATTATAGTAGATATCATAGGATTAATTACTTTATTTAAATATTTCAAATAATTAATCATTATTTCTACTGTACTAGATAAGCTAGAATTAATATATGAAACTATTGTATTTTTTATATAATCAGTATCTTTAATATGATGATCTAAAACAATAACATTTTTAACTTTATCAATTAAACTAGGTATTTCTACCATTTCTTTTTTATGGGTATCTATAACTATTAATAAAGCATTTTCATCTATGTTTCTATTACTATATTTATAATTTATATTTTCTACTTTAGATATAGCTTTACTAACTGAACTATTTACTTCTTTGTTCATAATAATATAAGCTTCTTTATTAAAAGACATTATTATTTCATACATACATAAAAGCGAACCAAAAGCATCTAAGTCTATATTTCTATGTGCCATTAGATATATAGTATCATGTTTTTTTATTTCTTCTGTCAATGACTTAAATAGTTCTTGCATTATATCACCGTCCTTTAAACATTATACTATAAAATAGTATGAATTGTAAAATAAAAAGTCATAAACAAATAAATATGCTTATAACTTATAATATTATTAACTCAATTTAGATACTAAAACTTCTATTACAGTTCTTAAACCAATTTGATAATTTGTTACCAGTAGTATTCAAAAATTCTTTACATACTGATTCTTTTCATCAATATTTACTTTTATTAATTCTTCTTTATTCTCAAAATATCAAATTTTTCACGTTTTACGTGTTAACTTTGAAAATATACGTTCTATTTTTCCAATTAATAATATAAATTTTTTTAGTTAATCTTATTGCATATCTTTCTAACATCTAGTATTATTATTGTAGAATAAGGAGAGTATATGAAAAAAAGTGAAAAACTATTATTAAACAGAATCAAAAAAATAATTGAAGAAACTAGTGATATTGACACCCAAACACTTGCTGATAAGCTTAACATAACTAATGATGAATGCATAGAACTTCTAAATAATTTGGGAATAGATATCATAAATGAAAACATAAATGATGAACTAAAAGAATGTGAAGAATTAATAACAGATGATGACAAAAAAAAGAAAATATTTGAATTAATCAAAAAAGAAATAAGTATCAACAAAATAAGCGAAATCACTAGCCTATCAGAACTAGAAATAGCGGGCATTATAAACGAATTAAAAGAATCAGGTTATAACATATTGAATGTAATCAAAAATAATGAAAACATAGTCATAAATTTAGGAAACGAAAGTCTTAGAAAAAACTATATTCACAATATTTCTGATATAAATGAAGATTTTACATTTCTAGCTATTTCAGACACCAGACTATGCTCATACTATCAACAACTAGGTATTCTAAACGAAATATACAAAATCGCATTCTCAAGTGGCGCTAAATTTGTACTTCACTGTGGTGACATAACGGAAGGAATATATAAAAACAAAATGTTTAAAGACACAATATTTGCTCATGATACTTTTGCTCAAAAAGAATATGTAATTAACAATTACCCATTCATAGAAGATTTTAACACCTACTTTTTAACAGGAGACAAAGATGCTACTTTAAACAGAGAATCAACCGAAAACATCGGAAAACTAATCGCAAATGATAGAAAAGATTTAATATATTTAGGTCAAAATAGAGCCATTGTTAAAGTGGGAAATACCAACATATTAATGAGACATCCAAAAGGAAAAGTCGCATATACTATTTCATATAAATCTCAAAGACACATAGCTTCCCTTAGAAGTGAAGACAAAGTAAATATAATCCTAAACGGTCATTGGTGCTACATGGATGAATACATCAAAAGAAAAATACATCAATTTTCTATACCTTGTTTAGTTGCACAAACACCAGAAATGGACTTAAATGATATTCCAAATACAGTAGGTGCTTATTTAATAAATGTCAAATTAGATAAAAAAGGCCTATTCAAAAAAACAACATATAGAAGAATCTGCTACTATCAAACATTAAAAAACGAAGACTATAGAAGAGTAAAACCATTAAATATTAAAAAAGATAGTGAAGAATATAAAAAACTATGTTTAAAAAGGGAGAATATACAATGATAGATTATGAATATTGTACTAAAATGTTTAAAATAATGAAAAACAATCAAAAAGTAGAAGACATATGTAATGAACTAAAACTAACTACAATTGAATTTAAAGGTTTAATCGAAATACTTTCTTCAATGGGCTATGATATAACAATACAAAATGAAAACGGAATAGATATTATAAAAAAAAGAAATATAATTAAAACATCTAAAAATATAAAACCAAATATCAATAATTTAAATCATTTAAAAATATGCATAGTATCAGATACTCACCTTTGTACAACAATCCAACAATTAGGACTATTAAACAAAGTTTATAAAGAAGCTTATAAAAGAGGAATAACTACATTTTTACACTGTGGTGACTTATTAGATGGAGATTTTACCAAAATAAGACCAGATCAAAACTATCAATTATTTAGAAGAGGTTTTGATGAACAAGTCGGATACGCAATTGATATGTATCCGCATATAAAAGGATGTACTACTTATTTTATTGAAGGAAGTCATGATCAAACACATGTAAAAAATGGTGGTGCTACTCCAGGAACTTGGATTAATAAACTAAGAAATGATATGGTTTATTTAGGAACGCCACAAGCTAAAATAGAATTTAATAAAGTAGTATTTTTGTTACAACATCCAGGGGGAGGATGTGCAAGAAGCTTATCATACAAACCACAAATTGCGATTGATGAAATGGAAACAAATGAAAAACCAAATATATTTTTACAAGGACACTTTCATAAAGCTTATGGAACTGTATATAGAAATGTTCATACATTCTTAGTACCTTCTTTTATGGATCAAAGTGGATTCATGCAAATGAATAATTTAAAAAGTATCATAGGAGCTTATTTCTTTGATATATATTCAGATAAATTAGGTCACATTGAATATTTTGACGTTGAACCAATTAACTTTGATATAAAAGACATAGATAAATTTGATTATAAACACGTAAAAAAATTAACTATAAACTAAAAAATATAACTAACAGTTATATTTTTTTATTCAACAGGAACAAGTGTAGCCTCAGTTACAGTATAGTAATACCTACTAGTAACATAAGTTGGTCGTGTTCCCCCATATATGTCATAGAATTCTTCCAGTGTTAAATTCTTATGAAGTCCATATTCATAATTATCACTATTTCCATCAAAATGTAGCATTGAATCAGCAAAAATAATTTCATTGTTAGAGTCAATTCCCATAATGGCTATTATGTGCCCTTCCTCAGATGCAATACCGGTCATTTCTCTTAAAGTACTAGAATCAACCTTTCTGCCTCTATAATCAACATAACCTTTTTTTCTTTTAGTAGCGTTTAAATAAATTATACCTCCCTTATTTAAAGTCTCTTCCCAATCATTTAAAACTTCTGTTTTATCGCTGCTAGCACCATATATCTTTTTATCGCTAACATCACTATCTACAGTATATTTAACTCCATTTACTTCAAGAACATCATTTCCAGAATACATTTCATGAAACCCATAAAACTGGCCACCATTAGCTCTTGTTACATCTTTCATCGTAATATCCATATTACCCGTTAAATATTGAAGAGTAGTTCCAAGTGCGAATATCGAGCAACCACTACCACCCATATTAATTTCTTTATTACGTTTAATTCTAAGCTTTTTTCCAGCCCATTTATACTGATCATAGAGTTTAAAAGATCTGCCATTAGAAAGTTTAACCATAAAATAAGGTCCTTCTTCATCATCAGTAATTCTTTCAATACCAATAACATCCATTCTTCCACTACTAACATCAGTGTAAGTTAAAGAATCATTACTAATATCATATACTGGAAGCATTCCACTAACTTGTGATTTGCTATACCCATTTAACATTAAAATAGAACTAATTGTAGTATTAGCTTCTTCACAAAGACCTACTAATATTTTAATAATATTATCTCTTTCACTAGATAAGCTAGATATTTGACTACTTAAACTTCTTAAGCTTGAATTAAGATGTGATATTCTAACATTCTCTTCATCATTTCTTCTCAAATATCTAAGTTCACTTTCAATCCTATTTTTAGTAGTAATAATCGTAGATAACTTACATTCCACCTGATCCAAACTCTCATCATTTTTTTTAATTTCTTTAATTGTTGGCAACAATTTATTAATAGCCATTCCACATACTGAAACCAATTTGTCATTTATAAAATTACTTAATTTAGTACATGAAGAATCAATATTACTTAAAACACTATTTTTTATTAAAGGGGAACCACTTTCATTCCAAGCATTACTATTAATTTTATTAGCATACATACTTGTACTAGTAGCTGTTTGGCTAACTATTTCAGCTAAACTAGCAGATTTTGATACTATACCTTCATCCAATACATCATAATATTTCTTGTATAATTCAAAATATCTCATTTTCTCCCCACCTTTAATTAAATATCGTTTTTAATTGCAAAATTATAAGCATCCTTACACATATCTTCCAAAGTATAAATAGTTTTAAAGCCTAATTCTTTATATGACTTAGTAACATCAGCATAACTACTAGCAATATCACCTGGTCTTCTATCTACAATCTTATAATTAACTTTAACATTATTTACTTTTTCAAAAGTTTTAATAATATCAAGAACACTATATCCAACACCAGTACCTAAGTTATAATAATCAATTCCTGTTTGTTTCATAACATGTTCTATAGCCTTAATATGGCCTCTAGCTAAATCAACAACATGAATATAGTCTCTTACACCAGTACCATCAGGTGTATCATAGTCAGAACCAAAAACACTCAAAATTTCTAGTTTATTTAAAGCAACTTTAACTATATATGGCATTAAATTATTAGGAATACCATTGGGATTTTCCCCTATTAAACCACTTTTATCAGCACCTATTGGATTAAAATATCTTAAAACAGCAATACTAAACTCATTATCAGAAACATACAAATCTTTAAGTATTTGTTCAATCATTAACTTAGTAGTTCCATATGGATTAGTAGTAGATAAAGCTTCATCTTCTTTTATTGGTAAAGTTTTAGGAATACCATAAACAGTTGCACTAGATGAAAATACTATTTTTTTACAAGAAAATTCTTTCATTACTTCACATAAACAAATAGTGGAATAAAGATTATTGTCATAATACTTTAAAGGTAGTTTAACAGATTCACCAACTGCTTTATAACCAGCAAAATGAATTACTGCATCTATTTTGTTTTCAGTAAATATTCTTCTTAATAATTCTTTATCACTAACGTCACCAAAATAAAACTTTAAATCCTTATTAGTTATTTTTTTAATTCTATCAACAACATCATTATTAGAGTTAGAAAGATTATCAATAATGACAACCTCATAACCATTTTTAAGTAATTCGACACAAGTATGACTTCCAATATAACCTGTACCACCTGTAACTAATATCATAATATCCTCCTATAAATCAACATATTTATTTATAATTCTTTTATAATTTTTTTTATTTTCTTTAATCATTTTTCTATAACTTAAAGAAGAAGGTTGATAAGCAAAATAATCATAATGATTATTTTTTTTAACATTAATTGTCATTATAAAACTATCAACATTATTATTTAAATCTTTATATACACAAAGAATAGTGTTATTTTCTTCCAAAATACCGTCATTTGACTTTTGAATATCAGAAATAATCTGAGCTGATATTTTCTTTATCTCGCCCGCACCTATATCAAAAGTAGTATATAATTTTTGATTAGAAGTCTCGCTACTTTTCTGTGAGCCATAAATTTGATGACCAGTAAGTAAATTATAAAATTTAATATTAGTTGAAACACCATATCCAATATTTTTAAGAGATATTTCAACATTGAGTAATCCTTCACTTTCTAACTCAATAGCGTCTTTAATATCTATATTTTTTTCTGAATAATTTTTTCCAACTAAAGTAAGATAATATCTATATTTATCAATAGAAGAAATTGTTTTAATACTTTCTAATACTAAATGTGGTTGATGATTTTCTCTAGTTTGCGCTTTTATTCTTTTATTAACCGTATAAACAGTCGCAAATACTGGAATAATAATTGATAAAATTGGTAAAATCATGTCAAAAAATATATCTAACATTAATTTCTTACCTTAATATAACTATGAATTAAATAATCCATTGTTATTTTTATATCTGGGAATACATCTATTTTATCTAAATCATCACGACTAAACCAGCCAACTTTATCAATTTCTTCATCATAATTATTAACATCAATTACATTAATAGGAATAGCTGCATATATAATATCAACATGAACATCACCATTACTACCACGATTCTTTTGAATACCAAGTGGTCTTATAAAATCATCTTCTCTAGGAAATCTTTCACCTATTAACTGAACTTTTAATCCAGTTTCTTCATAAACTTCACGTAAAGCAGTTTCCTCTGGGGTTTCATCATTTTCTATATGTCCACCAGGTTGCACCCATTTATTAAATTTATTGTGATGAACTAATAATATCTTTTTAGTATATGGATCTATTACAAATACTGATGCACAAAAATGTCTTGCCATATTATCACCACTCTAATTATATAAGAAAATAAAAAAAAATAAAAGTTTTAATCACTTTTATCTATCAAGTAAATGTAAACTATTCCAATACTTCTAATGGATAGATTTCATCATCTTTAAGATAAAAGCATAATTTTTCACTATTATCTAAAGTTGCTAATAAAACATTAGATATATCAATTCCTCTTATTTTTAGTTCTTTCATTAACCATTCAATATCTTTATTCATATTTTTAAGATTATTTTTCATAATTTTGCCATCAATTATAACATTACCACATAAAGTACTAGATGATACTTTTATTTTCATATCTTTCGGTGTTAAAGGTTTTAAATTAGCTTTAGATAAAATACTTAACTTACCATTAGCTTCCATAATACCAAATTCTATTTCTGATAAATCAAAATAACCATTATTTCTACATTCCTCTAATAAATCATTAATATCAAATTTAACTTTTTTTAAATTTTTCATTACAATATGGCCATTTTGAATTAACATAGTGGGTGTACCAACAAAAAATCTACGTAAAACAATACTTTTCATAGTTAAAAAATTAATCAAATAGGCCAAAACGCCAAAAACTAAAATGGCAACAACACCATTCATATAATTAATCTCAGTATTAACAGTCATTTCTGCCGCAAAATTACCAATAGATATTCCTATAACATAATCAAATAAACAAAGCTCAGAAACTTGTTTTTTGCCAATAATTTTAGTTATAATAAATAAAATAAATAACGATAAAATAGCTCTAATAAATATTTCAAATAATTCCATAATATCACCTATATTTATTATGGAATTACTAATACTTATTTATACTAAACTTAAAAATTCTTTAGGAATATTTATATTAAATGTCATTTCTTTTTTATAAACAGGATGAATAAATGTTAAAGAAGTCGCTACTAAACAAAGTCTATGAATAGGATTAGTTAAACTGCCATATTTCTTATCACCTACTATAGAATGTCCAATATCCATCATAGAAAAACGAATTTGATTTTTGCGACCAGTAAGTATTTCTATTTCAAGTAAACTATACATTTTATTACTTCTTATTTTTTTATATTTAGTAATAGCTAATTTACCATTTGGATCACTATATGTAACAAAATTTTTATTTTCTTTTAAATAATTTTTAATAGTTTTAGAGTCTTCTTTAACAACTCCTTCAACAACAGCTACATACTTTCTAGTTACTTTGTCCCAATTATCTTGAAAATAATTTTTAACATCAACATTTTTAGCAAATAACATTAATCCACTAGTATCTTTATCAAGTCTATGAACTATAAAAACTCTTTGATTCTTTTTTCTTAAATATTCATAAACTTCATGATACATTGTTTTTTCTTTTTCTTTTAAAGTAGAAATAGAAAAAATACCAGATGGTTTATTAACTATAATTAAATATTTATCTTCATAAATTATGTCCATTTTTTTCAAAGCTATCACCTCTATACATTTCATCTAACAATTCGTTATTAGAACTATAATTATTGTTATTTACTATATACATATTATCGTCTATTTCAAAAGGATAACTAACAATATTTATATTACTAAAATGATATTCTATTCTTCTAAAAGTACGAATAAATTTTTCTGTTAAGTTTTTTTGAATATCTTCTTGTTTTTCTAAATCTTCTTTTAAAGTTGAATGATTACCTTTAAATAAATTAAATTGCTCTTTTATATCAAACATTATTTTCTTAGCATTCCATCTTTCAATTAAAAGTGGAACTACTACAAAATTATTAATATTTTCTCGATTTAAAACTCCAAACATTACTGATAAAGATAAAACAAAAGACATTGTAACATCTGTAACATTTTCTTCATATTCTTCTTCCTGAACACCGCTATTTATTACATAAAGTTTTCTATTAATTTTTTTGATGTAATCATTTTTTTCTTGCCTTTTGTTTTGAATCGCATATATATAACATACTCCATTATCAATACCAAATCTAATACTTGGCATATTATAAACAAATTCATTTCTTTTTAAAATTATATTAAATGAATATGGTGTTTCATCATAAGGATAATTTTTATCAATTTTAACAATTACATCACTTTCTAAATGCTTTGAATAAAAAGATAATTCTTTCTTTAGAGTATTATCAAGCATAAAATTAATTCTTCTTTTTATATAAATATCTGGATTATTAAAATCATTACTTGTCATATTACTAAATAAAGTAGCTAACAACATTTTTCTTTCATTTGTAACATCTATTTTTTTATTACTATAAAAGATAGTTGCTATATCTAAATATTTATTTAGCAATGTTAAAAATGAAATTTTATCTTTAACTATTAATGTAGGCACTAATAAATCACTATCTGAACCAATATAGTTATCTTCTATTTTAGAATTAAACAAAATATTAAAATACATTCCACAATCTACCCTACCAGTAGATGCTTCTTTAATAAATTCATCAAATAAATCCATATTATTTATTACTATTTTTATAGTAATCCCTTTCTGAAATAGACATTAAAATTTCTTCTAATTCATTATCTTCTATATCATTCAAATAGTCTTCTAATAAAAATATTAAATCTTTCATATCAACACACCTTTTATAATCAATATCATATCTATCTAAAATAGATATTTCATGATTATTAAGAATTAAATTATCTACATAATTTAAAGAATTATCATTTATTATTTTATTTATTTCTTCATCCATATTATTCACCATTTATATAATATCACATTTTGTATTAATAATTATCATTCTAAATACAAAAAGTCATTACTTTAATGAATATATGTTATTTAAAATCATCATATAAAATTTAAAAAGAACTAAGATTCTTTTAAAAATTCTTAGTTCTTCATCATTTTTGAGTTTTATTTGCAATTAACATAAGGTATTTCATCAATTGAAGTATCAACACCAGCTATTTTTATTGATGTTAAATCTGAATTATTATTAAATGCATCACAACAAATTTGTGTTTCGCTACTTTCTATAATTACAGAAGTTATTTTATTATTAGCAAAAGCACGCTCACCTATACTTTTTACTGTACTTGGTATTACTACACTTTTTATGTTGCCAATAGCGACAGTGTTAGCAAGTTCATTATCTTCTTTATTACTCATAAATTGAATATTACTTTTACTTAACATTGATGTTTCTGTTGATAATTGCTTTGCGTTGAATGCACCAGTGCCTATAGCCACTACTGTCTTTCCATCTATTGTAGAAGGTATTACGACATCAATTCCTCCTATATCTATATTATAGTCAGTTATTGTTATTTCACTAGAACTAATTACTACATTCTTTATAACATTATTTGTTTTTAATTCTTCTAAATTTATATATC